>Ga0302123_10002506_pt1 | contig 12493 bp, 10 predicted proteins | sample CB21_321_MG_FD_203109 | JGI IMG/M metagenome (GOLD analysis project Ga0302123, IMG submission 203109) | Marine microbial communities from Western Arctic Ocean, Canada - CB21_32.1 | ecosystem: Environmental > Aquatic > Marine > Oceanic | place: Canada: Western Arctic Ocean | collected 2017-09-28 | reverse complement strand
GTTGTGATGGATGTTGACGCCACCGTGCTCGAGGTTGTGGACGGTGGTCTCGTCGGCGAGTTGCGTGTTGTAGATGCCCCAGGGTGCCGGGATGTCGAAATGAGGCCCGGAGGTTGGCGGCACGTTTTTGTACGCGGGTCGGGTCGAGCCGAGGGGAATGTGGTCTGAAGAGAGGGTTTCCGCTACGAAGGTACCCACGTCAGCTCCAGTGCCCTGGGTGGGTGCCACAGTTGTATCTGCGGCTCGAGGGTTGCTGAAGAAGGGCAGGCTGGGGATGATAAAGGAAACGATGAGGAGTAGCGCGATGGTCCCCCCCGCAATAGTGAAGAACAAACTGCGCTTTCCCTTGCGCCGCTTCGAGCGTGTCCGCCGATCTTGCCTGCTGAGGCTGCGCCGGGAACCTTGCCGTCTCTGTTCCGCCTGTTCGTCTGACAAAGAGACCTCCCCCTATCCGGTGGCCCCCCGTCCATCGGGTAGCCTGACCCCGTTCCAATCTCTAGCTTACCATTTGACCGGTGAGCCGCTGTAGGGCGTCTGCATAGCGTTGGCTAGTCCGCTGCACCACCGTTTCGGGCAGAGCGGGTCCAGGAGGCTCCCTGTCCCATCCGGTGCTCAAGAGCCAATCGCGGACGAACTGTTTATCGAAGTTGGGTTGCGACTTGCCGGCGGCATAACCAGCGGTATCCCAGAAACGACTGGAATCGGGGGTGAGGAGCTCGTCGATGAGGGTGAGCTCGCCATCGATGATCCCGAATTCCATCTTGGTATCCGCGATGATGATACCCTGGTGTCGGGCGAAGTCGTGGGCGAACTGAAAAACAGCAAATGCCGTTTCTTTCAAGCGATTCGCCATCTGTTCCCCGCCTGCTATTTCCGCAACCTCCTCCATGGACATGGGAAGGTCGTGGCCCTCATCTGCCTTTGTCGTAGGTGTAAAGAGCAGTTCCGGAAGCCGCTGGCCCTCCTGCAGGCCCTGGGGCACTGGGAGGCCGAATACGGACCCTTGCTTTTGGTAATCGCTCCAAGCGGATCCTGCAATATAGGCGCGGACCACGCATTCAACATCGATTCGTTTGGCCCGTTTCACTACCATCGCCTGACGCGCCACTTCAGCGGGGAGACTGGCCATAAGAGGGTGGCTCGCGAGTGCGCCCAGGGCATCGGTGTCATTTGCCAGGGCAACGAGGTGGTTGGGCACAATCTGCTGGGTTCGTTGAAACCAGAAGTTGGATAGCAGGGACAAGACACGGCCCTTATCGGGAATGCCATTGGGAAGGACCACATCGAAGGCGGAAATCCGGTCAGTAGCGACCATAAGCAGGAGGTTATCGCCCAGGTCAAAGGTATCGCGAACCTTACCACGGTGCAGAATTCCGGGCAGGGGCGTTTCAAGCAGGGGCATGGCTCGCCTCCGTAGCAGATTGGGCGACAGCGTTCAGCCCAACCCGGGCGAACAGGCTATCCACATGCTTCGTATAGTAGCTGTAATCGAATATGCTATTCAATCTTTCCGCCGTCAATTGCTCAAGGACTGTGGCGTCCTGGAGGATTAAGTCGCGAAAGTCATGGCCTTCGTCCCAGGCCTTAGAGGTATGGGACTGGACCAGCTTGTAGGCATCGTCCCGCGACATTCCCTTCTCAATCAGCGCTAGCATGACGCGCTGGGAGAAGATGAGGCCCCTGGTGGACTCGATGTTCTCCTGCATGCGCTTGGGAAAGACCCGTAGGCCGTTGACGACGCCCGTGAAGATGTCCAAGATATAGTCGAGGGCCATGCAGGCGTCGGGCAAGATGACGCGCTCCGCTGAGGAGTGGCTGATGTCCCGCTCATGCCAGAGTGCAACGTTTTCCATCGCCGTAACCGCGTTGCCGCGGATGAGCCGGGCCAGGCCGCACACACGTTCAGAGAGCTCAGGGTTACGTTTGTGGGGCATAGCTGAAGAGCCGGTTTGGCCTTCGCCAAAGTGCTCTTCAACCTCGTGGACCTCCGTCCGTTGGAGTCCGCGTATCTCGGTCGCGAACTTTTCTAGTGACGATGCGATGACCGCCAAGGTCGCGATAAAATAGGCGTGTCGGTCGCGCTGAACGATTTGGTTGGAGATGCCTTCAAACTGGAGTCCTAAAGTGCGGCATGCCTCCTCTTCGACAGCCAACGACACCGTCGCGTGGGTGCCGACAGCTCCGGAGACCTTCCCTACCGCCACCTCGCCGATGGAGTCCACCAGGCGGCGGCGGTTTCGGCGCATCTCGTCCCACCAGAGAGCTAGCTTGAGCCCGAAGGTCGTCGGCTCCGCGTGAACCCCGTGGGTCCGGCCCATGATAAGCGTGTCCTTGTGTTCATGCGCCCGCCGGGCGATGGCTTCTGTCAGCATGTCGAGGCCTCTGAGCAACAGCGCGCCCGCGTCCCGCAGCTGCATGCCGGTTGCGGTGTCCCAAACATCGTTGGAAGTGAGCCCAAGGTGGACCCATCGGCCCTCGGCACCGAGTCCAGTGGTCACTGACTTGAGAAAGGCCGTCACATCGTGGCGGGTCTGCTGGAAAGTCGTTTCCAAGACGTCAATGTCCCAGGTTGCACGCCGGATCTTGGCCATGTCTGACCCAGGGATGACCCCCTCCTTCGTCCAACCCTCGCAAACGGCAATCTCCACTGCCAGCCACCGCTCATACTTGCCCTCATCCGACCATATGGCCTTCATTTCGGCGCGGGCATAGCGCTCAATCATGTTTCATCTCCAATGGGCAGCACACACCAGCTGCGGTGTTTTTGCCGTGGCGGGTTGAGACACAGGGCGAATAGCCAGAGGTGGGACGATAACTTTAGCGTTCACTCAGCCGCTGCCGATAGGCATCATGGGATTCTCTAATAGTAGCATATTTGAGCCCTAGAATCTGAGCAGCGAACACCGCCGCATTTCGGGCCCCCCATACGCCGACAGCCATGCAGGCCACCGGAACTCCCGGCGGCATCTGGGATACCGCGTAGAGCGCGTCTACTCCTCCCAGCGCACTGGAAGTTAACGGCACGCCGATGACGGGCAGGGTGCTGAGGGCGGCGATGGCTCCCGGGAGCGCGGCTGCGCCCCCCGCGGCGGCGATGAAGAGTTCCACTCCCTGTTCAGCTGCGCCCAGGACATATTCTCGGAGCCGTTCGGGATTGCGGTGAGCCGATGCCACAACCAGCTCTGCTTCGATGCCGAACTCAGCCAGCAGGTCCATAGTCTCCTGAATCGTTGGCTCATCGCTTTCGCTCCCGAGGATGACTGCAACCTGCGGCATGGCACTTCCTCCCTTAGGCATAACATATACGCTCGCCAGGACTGCTGTAATGGCGGCGAAGAGAATAGTAGGCTAGGGGATATAGCTGGCCACCGTCAAGTAAATGAATTCTATTCTTACACAAAAACTTTCTTTATCCTCTACCCGGGCTTCCTTGGTATAGATTTGCCGAAAAACGGTATGGTAGCGTAATGGACTTGATCATCGACGTTCCCCTGCCCACGAGCCTGCCGCTCCTGGACGCTGTTGCCTACGTTCAGCGCGCTGAGAAGCTGGGCTTCGACGGGCTTGGAGTGCCGGACCACCCCGAGCATGGGCGTGACGTGTTTGTAATGCTCGCGCATCTCGCCCAACGCACAGAGCGGATCATGCTCTATCCCAGCGTCACCAACCCTGTGGTGCGCCACCCCCTGACGCTGGCTAACCAGGTTAATACGCTCAATGAGATTGCACCCGGACGGGTGAAGCTGGCGTTGGCACCGGGGGATGCGGCTCTCCAGGCGCTGGGAAAGCGCCCCGCAACTATTGCTGAGATGGGTGCAGCGGTATCCACTATACGTCGATTGCTACGCGGTGAGGCAGTTGAAGGATACGCCTTTTCGGTTAAACCAACGGGATCGCCACCGCCGGTGGTCGTTGCAGGGAGCAGACGTCGGATAACGGAATTGGCGGGAGAGATTGCCGATGAAGCGCTGCTGATGGCCGGCTTGGAACCGGAGATGCTGGCGCTCGCGCAAGGCTATTTGGAAACGGGCGCTGGGCGCTCCGGCAGGTCTCTGGAGGCCTTCCCCGTGACGCACTATACCTTGGTTTCGGTAGATGAGGACCTCAGCGCTGCGCGGGAACGAACCAGGGGCTGGCTCCACCTGTGGCTCAAGCAGGGGCAGTTTGCTCCTGCCTTGGAGCAAGTCGGCATGGAACTGCCACCGTACCCACTCCCGGATGACATACCGGCAGCTGTATTGGCTAGGCTCTGCGATGCGCTTTTCCTCGTGGCGACGCCAGGCACTATCGTTGAGCGGTTTCTTCGGCTCCAGCACTCGGGTGTGGACCACGTTGCCTGCCTGATTCCCGGCGGGGCCCTCGAGGCGCGTCGTACGCTGGAGATATTGGGAGAGCGGGTGCTTCCCGTCCTTGGATAGAGCAGACCCTTGCCAAGTAAGGTGATACCATTGCGGCACGAAGAGCACTGTGCGTACGTCGACGGTATCGCAGGCTGATACGCCCATGCGTCGCCCAGGTGTTTAGCGCATCGAAAACACACGCCGATTTGGCCTGAAATAGGGCGGTGGCGGCAATGCAACGGGGAGCCGGGATGACCAACACCCCACAGCCGGTTACAACGGGCGAAGCCCATTTTGTAAACACCCTCAGCACACGGTACAAGGCTGTGCGCAAGGCCACCGAGGACTTGTGTACGCCCCTGGTCACCGAGGATTACGGTATCCAGGCCATGGATGACGCGAGCCCGACCAAGTGGCACCTGGCCCACGTCTCCTGGTTCTTCGAGACCTTTCTACTCAAACCCTATCTCAAGGGCTACCAGTCCCCCAATCCCCAATACGAGTTCATTTTCAACTCCTACTACAACGCGGTCGGGCCTCAGCATTTCCGGCCCAGCCGCGGGCACCTTTCCCGGCCCACCGTTGCTGAGGTGTACGTCTACCGTGCCCATGTCGACCAGGGAATGCTGGCGCTTTTGCGCGGCGGCGGGCATGCTTTCGATACGCAAATTGCTTCCCGGGTGGTCTTGGGTCTGAACCACGAGCAGCAGCACCAAGAGTTGCTGCTCACTGACCTCAAATACAACCTTAGCGTGAACCCTTTGCGGCCCGCATATCACAAACATGAGATACCGCGCAGCGGCCAAGCGCGGGAACTTGGCTGGCACGCCTACGAGGGAGGCATCTATTCCATCGGCTATACCGGCAAAGATTTCTCCTTCGATAATGAAGGGCCTTGCCACGATGTCGTCATCCAACCCTTCAAACTAGGGTCTCGACTTGTCACCAACGGCGAGTTCATAGAGTTCATGCGGGACGGCGGCTACGAGCGGGCCGAATTCTGGCTCTCCGCGGGATGGAACCAAATGCGGGAAGGCCAGTGGCAGGCGCCCCTTTACTGGGAAGGGGGTGGCGGCGCTTGGCAAACCTTCACTCTTTCGGGAATGCAACAGGTTGACGCCAGCAGCCCCGTGGGCCACGTGAGCTTCTACGAGGCCGATGCCTTCGCCCGCTGGGCGGGCAAACGCCTTCCCACTGAGGCAGAGTGGGAACATGCCGCCTTGGACCAGAGTGACGAAGGCAATTTCCAAGAGAGTGGCCACTTCCACCCCCTGGCGGCCCCGGAATCCGGTGCGCCGGTGACGCAGCTTTTCGGCGATTTGTGGGAATGGACCGGCAGCGCCTATCTTCCGTACCCAGGTTTCAAACCGGGTGAGGGGGCGATCGGCGAATACAACGGCAAGTTCATGGTGAATCAGATGGTGCTCCGGGGCGGTTCTTGCGCAACCGCCCAATCGCACATTCGGGCCACATATCGGAATTTCTTCCATCCCCCCGACCGATGGCAGTTCATGGGATTCCGGTTGGCGGACGACAAGTAAACCCCAGCGAACCGGCCTTTTCAAGGTAACTCTATACGCGGTCCGAGATGTCCAGCTCGCTCGTCGAAAGGTGGGTTGGGCTCCGGTTTGCTCTCAGTCTTCAGTGCCTCGTGATGGTGTGGTGGAGGCGCGAATAGGAATGAGCCCGCCACCGTCAACATGATCCCAATGAAGAGGGAAAGTGCCAGGTTGTAATCGCCCTGGATGTCAAAGATGAACGTGGCCAACAGGGGCCCCAAGGCATTGGCTGTTGTCTGGAAGGGCGTGATAAAACCGCGGATGGCTCCGAAGTGACCACGCCCGTAGTAGTTCGCGAAGGCCAAATTTTGAAGAAAGAGAAGGACCGCGAAGAAAGACCCGTGGATAACGGCGAAGAATACCCCCGCCGAATAGCTCTCGACCTGCGTCAATACGAAGAGGCCGCTGGCCAAGCCGAGAGAGACAACCATCAGCATCACCCGAACCGGCAGCCTGTCGGCTAAATAGCCTGCGATGAATGTCGTCGGAATGCCCACAAAGGCCCAGATAGTCAAGAGAGACGCGGCCTGCAGGCCGGAGATACCCCGGTCGGTCAGTATAAGGAACATGTTGAAGTTAGTGCCCGAGGTCACAAAGGTGCTTGCGGCCATAGCGGCCAACAGAATATAGAAGCTACGGGTGTGTAGTGCTTCGCCCATCGTGAAGGAGACCTCAGGTTTCCCCTTTTTTAAAGCTCCACCAGGGCTCTCAACCCCCTTGTGGTTTGGCTGATTTGGGTGATCCCCGTCCGGCGCTAGCCCCATGTCTTCCGGACTCCGCCGGAGCCACCCTCCGACAGGAATCAACGTCAGCGCCCAGGCCATGAGCCCCATGGTGACGGTGGCGGTGCGCCAGCCACCCGTGCTGATAATTGCCTGGGCCAGCAGTGGAAGTCCTCCTGAGCCGATACGCTGGCCTGCGTTGGGGATGGATTGGGCGCGGCCTCTATGGCGGATGAACCATTTGGAAACCACGACATTGTTTGCGAGGTTGAAGACGCCTTGGAGTAGAAAGCGGCTCGCGATCATAATCAAGTAAAACTGCCACAGGGCGTTGATGTAACTCAAGGAAATCAACAGGGCTCCTAGAAGCGTGAAACCGACGAAGAGCACCCGTCGGGCGCCGTGCCGATCGATGAGGGGTCCTATGGCAACGGCGGCCAGGCCGCCCAAGATGGTTCCAATGCCTGCGGCGCCGGCAAACACGGACCGGCTCCAGCCGAACTCGCCGGTGATGGGCTTGATAAAGATGCTGATGACGGGGTTCTGCTGCGTGGCGGAGGCAATTCGGGTGAGGGTTAGCACTCCCACGATGACCCAGCCGTAATAGAACCGGTGGTGCTCTGGCGGCGTGTCGGTGCTCATGCTGTCTGAGCGGGAGAAGCGATGTCGTTGCGGTGGAAGACGCCTTCGAAGCGCACGGACGCTGCGGCGGCGTAGGCGAGCTGCCGGGCCGTGGCCATATCAGCTCCCGTGCCCACGAGGGTAACGACCCGTCCGCCACTGGTGAGAATCTTACCGGATGTCAACGTGGTCCCGGAGTGAAAGGCAAGGGCTCCCTCAGCGAGCGTATCCAACCCTTCAATTGCCTTGCCCGTCGCGTAGTGGCCGGGATAGCCTTCAGAGGCCAGCACCACGCCTACTGTGGCCTGCTCAGCCCAACGGACGTCGATCGTGCCCCCCTTGCCACAGACAACCGCCTCCACGACCTCCAATAGGTCGTTCTCCAAACGGGGCAGAATAACCTGAGCCTCCGGGTCTCCGAAACGTGCGTTGAACTCGATGACTTTGGGACCGGTCTCCGTGAGCATAAGGCCACCGTAGAGCACGCCGAGATAGGGCGTTCCTGCTTCAGCCAACGCATTGATGGCAGGCACCATGATGGCGTCACGGATGTGTTGTTCCAAGGAGGGAGTCCAGAAGTAAGGAGGGCTGTAAGCGCCCATGCCACCAGTGTTGGGACCGGTATCACCGTCGCCCACACGCTTGTAGTCGCAAGCGGCACCCAACGACGAGACCCAGGCGCCATCCGTAAAGGCAAAGACGCTGAGCTCCTGGCCAGTCAGGCACTCCTCAATGATCACGGTATCTCCGGATGTGCCGTAGATACGCCGGTTCATGAGGGCCTCCAGCGTTTCGATGGCCTCTTCCACGCTCTGGGCGACCACCACCCCCTTGCCCGCGGTGAGGCCGACGGCTTTGACCACGATGGGCGCGCCTTGGAAGCGGACGTAATCGGAGGCTTCGACGAAGTTGTCGAAAACCCGGAAGTCAGCGGTGGGGATACCGGCCTTCGCCATCAGTTGCTTGGCGAAGGATTTGCTAGCCTCGATTCGGTCCGCGGCCTTGGTGGGGCCGAAGATGGGGAGGCCCTCAGCCTGAAAGCGGTCCACGACTCCGGCCTCCAGCGGGTTATCGGGCCCGACGATGGTGATGTCGATTGCGTGGGCACGGACGGTGGTGATGAGGCCGTCGATATCGTCCACGCCGACCGGTAGGTTGGTGGCGAGGGCGCCCGTCCCGGCATTGCCAGGCGCCACGAAGAGCCGTGGCGTGCGCGGGCTCTTCGCCAGTTTCCAGAGGATGGCGTGCTCTCTCGCGCCGCTGCCAATAACAAGGATATTCATGGATTAAGTGTCCGATGCGAGGGGACCGGCAGCACAACGTTCATCCCCGGCTTGTGGATGACCAGGTCGCTGCCTCGTTGGCAATTCACCCCATGGCCGGTTTTTTCAAAAACCATTCCATCTTCCTGTCCCGAGACCACCGGTAGCGGTGGCATCAGGCGGTAACCTAAATAATCTACCCTGAACGGGCAAGCCTCGTCAGTGTGTAAGCGCTGTGATGTGTGGAGGAGAGTACCTGCGTGCATTCCAAGGTACTCACTCCCACTCGATGGTGCCGGGTGGCTTGCTGGTAATGTCGTAGACCACGCGATTCACCTCCGGCACTTCGTTGACCATCCGGTTGGAGATGCGGGCCAGCGTCTCGTAAGGCAAGCGGGCCCAGTCGGCGGTCATCGCGTCATCACTGGTCACGGCGCGGATGGCGGCCACGTGTTGGTAGGTGCGTCGGTCGCCCATGACACCCACGGTCTTGGTCTCGGTCAACACCGCGAAACTCTGCCAAAGCTTGTCGTAAAGACCGTCGCGCTTGATCTCGTCCATGACAATCCAATCGCAGGCCCGGAGCACCTCCAGTTTTTCACGGGTGACCGCGCCCATGACGCGGATGGCGAGGCCGGGGCCGGGAAAGGGTTGGCGGTTAAGGATTTCCAGCGGCATCCCCAGTTCGGCTCCGGCTAGGCGTACCTCGTCTTTGAATAGGTACCGCAGCGGTTCCACCAGCTTGAGTTTCATGCGCTCTGGAAGTCCGCCGACGTTATGGTGCGTCTTAATCTTATGGGAGCCTGCGTTTTCAGACGTCTGACTCTCGATGACGTCGGGATACAGCGTGCCCTGAGCCAGGAAGTCTACCTCGCCCAGTTCACCGGCCTTCTCCTCAAAAACGCGGATGAACTCCTCGCCGATACGCTTGCGCTTCACCTCAGGGTCGATAACCCCATTCAGAGCGTTGAGAAAACGAGCGGTGCCATCCACGTGGATAATCTTGAGCCCTAAGTACCGTTTGAACACTGCTTGGATTCGATCCGACTCTTCGCGGCGTAGGAGGCCGTTATCCACGAATATGCAGGTGAGCTGGTCTCCCACCGCCTGATGGATCATTACAGCGGCAACGGCGGAGTCTACACCGCCCGAGAGGGCGCAGAGGACCTTGCCGTCTCCCACCTGCTCCCTGATGTGCTCAATGGCCTCCGCCACGACGTTTGCTGCGGTCCAGTTTCCTAAGCAGCCACACACGCCCATCGCGAAGTTTCTGAGTATTGCGATCCCTTGCGGAGTGTGGGCAACTTCAGGGTGAAATTGGATGCCGTAGATGCCGGCAGTTTCGTTGGCGAGGGCGGAAATGGGTGAATTATCGCTGTAGGCCAGCGGCCTGAACTCTGGAGGAAGCTGGTCGATCCGGTCGCCGTGGCTCATCCATACCGGTAAATCCTCTTCCAACCCCTCGAAGAGGGGTGAGGGAGCCCCCTCGCGATGGATTACCGCAAAGCCATATTCCCGCTCTCGAGCGGAGCCTACGACCCCGCCCAATTGATGGGCGATAAGCTGCATGCCATAGCAGATTCCCAAGACCGGAACCCCTACATCGAAGACCCAACCAGGGGCAGTGGGGGCTCCATCATCGTAGACGCTGTTGGGGCCTCCCGAAAGGATGATGCCTCGCAAATCCAGTCCTTCGATGGACTGCCGCGTCGCGTCGTGGGGGAGAATCTCGCAGTAGACGTTCAGCTCGCGGATACGCCGGGCGATGAGTCTGCTGTACTGGGAGCCAAAGTCGATGATGGCGATGGCCTCTCCAGCTGTACTGGGGGTGGGCTCTGCTGATGATTGGCGCCCTGCCTTGTTCTGCGTGGTTTCCTGGGCAATCTTAAGGTCAGTGGACACCTCCACATCATCGGACGTAGCAACGCGGGGTGCTCTCGGTTTTTTTGGTTCTGTCATTGGCTGCCTCAGGGGCCGTGGGTAGGGAACCATGGTAGCACCGCTGAGGGCTTTCCTGCACGCCTTCGAGCCCGAATTAAGTGAGGGCGTATATGGTGTTTGGGTGTGGGACGCAGTGGGAAAGACCGGCATCCCGCTATTGGGGGGATGGCTTCGACGAGGATCCTGGAGGCCAGATAACCGAACAGTCCGCCTCGCCAGGCTCACATGAATACGGGAACCGCGAATTGCTGGGGCGCAGCCGACATCTAGATGGGCGTCGTAGAGGGCCTCGCAGGGCAACATGAGGAACAGCTATATAATGGAAACACGCCATAAAACATGGAAGTACCACTCAACATCGCTATGGGGCGTGCGGAGTCGCTTTGAATCTATGAGGTGCTGCATCCAATGGTGGCACCAATGCTATTTGTGGCTGCCCCCCACAAGGCGGAATGCTATACTTAATAACGATTACTCGAGGCTCAGAGCAACTGCTTCATGACGAAGCGCGTGGATGACAACCAAGCGAACCGGCGAGCGGCAGGCAAACTCCTTAGGGAGGGGGGTGTCGTGGCATACCCCACTGATACGCTGTATGGGCTGGGGGCATCGGTGAAGGATGAAAAGGCGGTAGCACGCGTTTTCGAAATTAAGGGCCGTCCTCAAAAACAAGGCCTTCCTGTGTTGGTGGCGAGTTACGAACAGTTAGCAGGGTTGGTCGAAGGGATTCCTCCGGAGGCGCTTTGGCTCACCCATAGATTCTGGCCCGGTGCGCTCAGCCTGGTGTTCCGCAAGCAGTCGTGGCTGTCCATCGTCGTCTCAGGCGGGGACACCGTGGCAGTACGACAGCCCTCTCACCCGAGCCCCTTGGAGCTAATCGAGTATTGTGGCATGCCCATCACCGGTACCAGTGCAAACAAGAGTGGCGGCTCCCAGCCCACGACCGCCGATGAAGTGCTCCGGCAGCTTGATGGGCTGGTCGACCTGGTGCTTGACGGTGGTCCCTGCCGGGTGCAAATGCCATCCACTATCCTTGACCTGACGGTGCATCCTGCGCGGCTCGTACGCGAAGGTGCCGTCTCTTTGGAGATGTTGCAGGAGGTCGTTCCCGTAATGGCGGCGAATAACATATAGCTAGGGCCGGCGAGCCCTGATTTCTAAACGAAGGCTGGGGTTTGCCATCATCCCCCGGCCTATGGAGGAATGTGGAGCTTCCAGAGACGCTTCAACAGTACCGGCCAACAGTGGAAGAGGCGCTGCAGCAGGTGCTTCATGCGGCCATGACCCCGGAGTTGCCCCTGTACCGCATGATGCAGTACCAACTGGGATTGGTAGATAGGTCGGGGACTCCCGAACCACAAATAGAGCCAACGCGGCTCTATGGCGCACTTTGCCTTGAAGCCGCGCATTCGGTGGAGGCAGCTGAGAGGGCCGCTCCAGCGGCAGCGGCAGCGGCAGCGGCAGCGGAACTGTTCTATGAGTCGGTTCGAGTCCATGAGGATATGCAACTTGGCGCACCGCAAAGGGGGAAGAGGGATTCTGTCTGGTTCATATGGGGTCCCGCCCAGGCCATCAACGTCGGCGACGGCCTTCACGCAATGGCGCGCTTGGCCATATTGAATCTGGAGGTCGGTGGTCTTGCCCCGGAGCAGACCCTCAGCGCCATCCGGGCTATGGACGACGCAGCCCTGCGCTTCTACGAAGGTCAATACATGGAATTGACCTTCCAGGAGCGGATTGACGTCATGGAAACGCAGTATCTAAAGGCCGCCGAAATGCGGCAGGGTGCTTTGGTCGGCGGTGCGTTGGCTGTGGGAGCTACGGTGGCTGGGGCTAATGCCTTGATAGTGGATGGCCTTGGCCAATTTGGCGTCCGATTGGGTTTGGCAGCCCAAGTCCACGAGGACCTGGCGGCGGTGTGGGATACTTCCGGGGAAACCGGAGTTCCACCGAAGCTCTTGAATAAAAGTAAGCTCTTTCCCGTGGTTCACGCTCTGGAAAAGGCGTCGCTGGTGCAAAAAAGGGCGTTGGGAGATGTCTATTTCAAG
>Ga0302123_10002505_pt1 | contig 12499 bp, 11 predicted proteins | sample CB21_321_MG_FD_203109 | JGI IMG/M metagenome (GOLD analysis project Ga0302123, IMG submission 203109) | Marine microbial communities from Western Arctic Ocean, Canada - CB21_32.1 | ecosystem: Environmental > Aquatic > Marine > Oceanic | place: Canada: Western Arctic Ocean | collected 2017-09-28 | reverse complement strand
ACGAGCATGCGCGCCTTGATGTGGATGAGGGTCGCGGCCATCACCAGAAAATCGCCGGCGGCGTCCAGGTCGAGCTCCCGCATCAGGTCGAGGTAATCCAGATACTGCTTTGTGATGGGCAGAATCGGAATGTCGTAAATGCTGACCTCGTGCTGTCGGACCAGGTGCAGCAGGAGGTCGAGCGGACCCTCGAAGTGCTCCAGCCTGATCGGATAGTCCTCAAGCACCGACTCGAAGTCGCTGGCGTGATCGGGAAGGTCGGGCATAAGCGAATTTCTACAGGAGGCAGGAGTAGTCCAGCCTCCTGACTTCTAGGTGTAATCAAGTTTGAGCGCGTCCCGGACCTGCTTCATGGTCTCCTGGGCAATCGCCCGCGCGCGGCTCGATCCGTCCATCAGGATGTCACGCACTCGCGCGGGCTGCGCCAACACCTCGGCCCGGCGCTCACGCATCGGGTCGAGCACGTCATTGAGCGCCCGGGCCAGCTTCTGCTTGACCTCGACGTCTCCGACCGTCCCGGCGCGATACCGCGTCTTCAGGTCCTCGACCTCCGCCACATCGGGGTTGAACGCGTCGTGGTAGACAAACACCGGATTGCCTTCCACAGTGCCCGGTATGTCGGCGCGGATCCGTTGCGGATCCGTGTACATGCGCATGACCTTCTTCCGCACGGCATCGGCGTCATCCGACAGGTCGATGGTGTTGTTATAACTCTTGCTCATTTTCCGGTTGTCGAGTCCCGGCAACCGGGGGTACCTGGTCAACAACGGTTGCGGCTCTGGAAACAGCTTTCCGTAGAAACCGTGAAACCGGCGGACCACCTCGCGCACGAGCTCGAGGTGCGCCACCTGGTCCTCACCGACCGGCACATGCTCCGCCTTGTAAATCACCACATCGGCGCCCTGGAGCAGCGGGTAGCCAAGAAACCCGAGGGTCGAGAGGTCCTTCTCAGCCAGCTGAGTGATCTGCTCCTTGTAGGTCGGCACCCGCTCCAGCCACGGAATCGGCACCACCATCGACATCAGCAGATACAGCTCGGCATGCTCGGGAACCAGCGATTGGACGAACAGGGTGCTTTGTTCCGGGTCGACGCCGGCGGCGATCCAGTCGGCGACGTTGTCATACGCGTAGGAGGTCACCCCGTCGGTATCGGCATACTCGCTGGTCAAGGCGTGCCAGTCGGCAACGAAATACATGCAGTCGTAGTCCGCCTGCAGCTCGGCCCACTGGCGCAGCGCGCCCACCAAGTGGCCGATGTGCAGCCTGCCGGTCGGACGCATCCCGGAGACGACGCGAGGCTTCACGGCAGCAGCCACCCCATGAGCAAGGACATCGGCGGCCCGATGAACATGTAGAGCCAGCCGGTCATCATGAACACGATCAGAATCAGGAATCCGTACGGGCGGATGAGCCGATCATAGCCGGCCGCCATCGTCTCGGGAAGCAGACCCGCCAGCACGTTGCCGCCGTCGAGTGGCGGGATTGGCAGCATGTTGAACACCGCCAGCAGCAGATTGAGCTGCAACATCGTGAACCCAACCGTCGCCAGCGCGCCCGCCACCCCTTCGGACGCTCCCAGTCCGCCCGGCACGGCACCGAGCAGGACGGACGCGCCGATCGCCAGAAGGATGTTGCTGGCCGGGCCCGCCGCCGCAATCACCAGAAAGTCGCGGCGATGATTCTTCAGGTTGGCCGTATTGACCGGCACCGGCTTTGCCCAGCCGAACACGAACCCGCCCGCGAAAAAGCCCACCAGCGGCAGCACGACGGAACCAACGGGGTCGAGGTGCACCAACGGATTTAACGAAATCCGGCCCAGCCGTCTGGCGGTCGGGTCCCCGAACCAGTCGGCGGTCACGGCGTGCGCCATCTCGTGGACCGTCAAGGAGAACAGCAGGACAGACAGGATGATGAGCAGTTGACCTATATCTGACAAGGCGCACCAGGATACGAGTACACGACAGGTCAGGGCAAGCCGATAGATCGACGAGAGCCGGCGGCGAAATATCCAAGCACGGCATCGGCGACCCCGGAGCCAAGCACCGGCACCAGCTCCTCGCGTGTCGCTCGTCTCACGTTGGCCACGCTGCCGAACCGTGTAAGCAGCTCCTTCCGCCGGCGGGCGCCAACCCCCGGAATGTTGTCGAGTTCCGATCGGAAATCCCGTCTGGCGCGCGCGCTCCGATGGTAGGTCACCGCGACGCGATGCGCCTCGTCGCGCAACCGTTGCAGCAACAACAGCGCCGCACTGTTCGGCTCGAGGATGATCGGATCGGAGGCGTCGCGGGTGAAGATGAGCTCTTCCTTCTTGGCCAGCCCGACCGCGACCAGGTTCGCGAGCCCGAGCGTCTCGAATGCCTCGTACGCGGCCGAGAGTTGCCCCTTCCCGCCGTCAATGACGACCAGGTCGGGCAGCGGACCGCCGTCATCCAGCAGCCGGCGGCATCGCCGACCGACCACCTCGTGCATCGCCGCGAAATCGTCGAGGAGCCTCTCGGCCCTTCGAGCCCCCTGCGGATCGCCAGTGAGCCGCGGCGAACCGTCGACTCCGCCGCCGGTGGCGGACATCGCCCCATCGGCTTCGCTCAAGGCAGGCGTGGCGCGCCGCCGAGCGCGGCTCCGGCGTGCGCGCGGCGACGCCGTTCGCTCCGCTCCCCGGGCGTCGCCGCGCACCCGGTATTTTCGGTAATCCTTGCGCACGAGCCGGCCGTCCTCGCAGACCACCATCGAGCCGACGGTCTCGCTGCCCTGGATCGTCGAGATGTCGAAGCACTCGATTCGTCGCGGTAACACCCCCAGACCCAGCACCCGTTGCAGCTCCTCGAGCGCTGCGCCGCGCTCCCGCGCGACGTCGCTGTAGCGCGTGCGATATCCCAGGGCGGCGTTGCGGGTGGCCAGATCAAGCAGGCCCCGCTTGTCGCCTCGTTTCGGCACCGCGAGCTTCACCTTGCGCCCGGCGCGCTCGCTGAGCCAACGCTCAAGAGCCTCGCGGTCCTCGACCTCGACCGGCACGTGCACCTCGGGCGGCGCGACCCGCACGTCATAGAACTGCTGCACGGCCGCCTGCACCGTTTCCTGCTCGGCCGGCGGATCACCGGATGCCTCGACCACCAGCTCGACCCGTTCGATGACCCGACCGCCGCGCATCTGAAACACCTGAATGATGGCGCCGGCCGGGCCGGTCTTCACACCGAACGCGTCACGGTCTCCCAGCCGAACGGTCGACATCTTCTGTTGGCGGTTCCGCAACGTCTCGACCGTCTCGATGGCGTCCCGGGTGTGCGCCGCCTCCTCATACCGCAGGTCGTCTGACGCCTCCAGCATGCGGCGCTTCAGTTCGACGATTAGCTCCTCGTTGCGCCCTTCAAGAAACATCCGCGTGGTAGCGACCGCCTCGGCGTATCGCGCCGGACTGCAGATGTCTGCAACACAGGGCGCGACACAACGCTTGATGTCGTACTCGAGACAGGCCCGTTCACGCCCACCGGTGATCACCTCGTTACAGGACCGGATGCCGAACAGCTTGTGCGTGAGCGACATCGTCTTGCGCGCCAAGCTCGCCGGAAGGAACGGACCGGCGTAATGGTTGCCGTCGCGTGCGACCCGGCGCGCCACCAGCACTCGCGGAAACGCCTCGGCGGTGGTCAGCTGCAGGTACGGATAATTCTTGTCATCGCGCAGGAGGATATTGAACCGCGGCGCGCGCTGCTTGATGAGGTGATTCTCGAGCGCCAGCGCCTCGACCAGGGAGTCGGTGACGATAACCTCGAGCCGGGTAACCTCGTCGAGCAACGCATCGGTCTTCGGGCTCGAACCGTAGGCGTTCAGATAGCTGCGGACCCGGTCGCGCAAGGCACGAGCCCGACCGACATAGAGCGTGTCGCCGGCGGCGTCAAAGTAGACGTAGACCCCCGGCTGCTCCGGCAGGCGCTTGATCTGAGCCTTGAGATCGCGAATGGCCATGGGCTACACTGCGAGGTTCGTGACATCGGCGGTGGATACCTTCGCTCGGATGGTCCCAGCGCGGGTCGTGCATCACTGACGGCATTATAACCCGCCCGACATGACGTTCACTGGAGCAATCGGCGCCGCGTGCATGTTCCCGCTGCGCGCCATTATCGGTCTGTGCGTCGCTCTGCGGATTCACCCCAACCTGCTCACCCTGATCGGGGTGATCATCAACTTCGCCGCCGCCTGGCAGTTCGCCGTAGGCCGGTTCGTGACCGCCGGCTTCATCATGTTGGTCGCTAACATCTTCGACTTTATCGACGGCAAGGTCGCCGAGGCGGCGAACCTGAGCTCGCGCTTCGGCGGATTCTGGGACTCGGTGATGGACCGGTTCTCGGACCTGTCGCTGTTCATCGGCGTCATCTTTCTCTATACCCAGCTCGGGCACACCGACTACGTCATGGTTGCGGCGATCGCGATGATGTTCTCGGTGATGACCAGCTACACCAGAGCTCGCGCCGAGTCGATGATCGAGAAGTGCAAGGTCGGGTTCATGGAACGACCCGAGCGGATCGTGCTCGTCATGATCGGCGCCTTCACAAACCGGATGGCCGCGATTCTCTGGGTTATTCTGGTGCTGTCGGTCGTGACCGTGCTGGACCGAATCTACTTCACGTGGCGCGCGCTCAAGGCGCAGGAGGCCAGCCCGGCATGGCTGGGGCAATCCCTGTTCACCCTGCCGCCACGCGCCGTGTGGCATGCCCTCTACTGGACCTTCGAACGCGCCACCTGGCAATACGACCTAATGGTGATCGTCATCCTTGGGTTCGTCTGGCTTGTCCCGCCAGGCTGGCTCGGCGACCCGACGGCGAGCGGCCCCGGACTGATCGGAATCATGCTGGACCAGCTTCGCTGACCCAGCTGTTCCAGGGTTTCAGGCTGCCCCTGCCGACAGGCCCAGTCCGAGCGCCTTTCCCCGAGTATCCGGAATTGGCTGGTGTGCGAGGGCGTCAGGCTCGGGACTGGTATTCGCCGGTCTCGGTGTTCACGCGCACCGTGTCGCCATTGCTGATGAACGGCGGCACCTGCACCACCAGACCGGTCACGAGCCGTGCCGGCTTGAGTTGCGCGTTGGCGGTGGCGCCCTTGATTGCCGGCGCCGTTTCCTCGACTGCCAGATCGACGGTCAGCGGCAGGTCGAGCCCGACCGCTTCGCCCTCAAACAGCGACACCTTGATGGTCGCCTCCGGCAGCAGAAAATGCACCGAGTCGCCCAGCGTGTCGGCGCTCATCTCGATCTGCTCGTAGGTCTCCAGATCCATGAAGTGAAACGTGTCGCCATCGCGATACGAGAACTGCATCTCACGGTCGTCCATCGCGGCGCGTTCGATGGAATCGACCGACCGGAACTTATGATCGAGCAACGTGCCGGCCCTCACATTCCTCATCCGGGACTGGACGAACGCCTTCCCCTTGCCTGGGGTGAGGTGCTTGACGTCCAGCACGCGATGCAGCTCGTTGTGCATCTTGATCAGCATGCCTTTGCGAAGGCGTGTGGCTTGGACAGATTCCATGAGAGAGGGATGCGACGCGAATCAAAGAAGTCAGCGAACAGCATCGAATCGTACCACATCTGAAGTAGCCGGTGCCGCGCTCCGACCCTTCTGACTTCTGCCTTCTCCTAGAGAATCAGGCAGCTAGGCCCGCACGTCCGCGTAGACGTGCGCTCGGCCGCCGGACAGGATCGGTCGCAGATACCGGCCGGTGAGAGACCTCTCGTTCGTCGCGATCTGCTCGGGTGTACCCTCGGCCACTATCTGCCCCCCGGCCTCGCCGCCCTCTGGACCGAGGTCGATGATCCAGTCCGCCGTCTTGATGACGTCGAGATTGTGCTCGATGACGAGCAGGCTGTTACCGGCCTGGAGCAACTTGCGAAACGCCGCCAGCAGCTTGGCGATGTCGTCAAAGTGCAAGCCGGTGGTGGGCTCGTCGAGGATATAGAGGGTACGGTCGGTCTTCCGCGCCGACAGATGCGAGGCGATCTTAATCCGTTGCGCCTCGCCGCCAGACAGGGTCGTGGCGGGCTGACCGAGCCGCAGATAGCCGAGCCCGATCTCGTCGAGCAGGTGGAGCCGCCGCACCACCTTGGGCGACCCACTGAAGAACGTGAGCGCCTGGCGCACTGTCATGTCGAGCACGTCGTACACGCTGCGTCCGCGGTAGAGCACCTCCAGCACCTGCGGCTTGTACCGTCGGCCGTCGCACTGGTCGCACGGCACGAACACATCGGCCAGAAATTGCATCTCGACCCGGACGACCCCTTCCCCTTCGCACCCGTCGCAGCGCCCGCCCGGCACGTTGAAGGAGAAGTGGCCGGCCCTCAAACCGTTGGCCAACGCGCCCTTGGTCTTTGAGAACAGCTCGCGTATCGGGTCGAACGCCTTGAGATAGGTGACCGGGTTCGACCGTGGCGTGCGTCCAATCGGCGCCTGATCGACCAGCGTCACGTCGGTCACCAGCTCCGATCCCTCGAGACCGTCGTGAGCACCGACCGGCTTGTCCCACGCCCCCTTCGTGCGCTTGATTGCCGCGTAGATCACGTCGTGAACCAGGGTCGACTTTCCTGATCCACTGACGCCGGTGACGCAGGTCAGCATATTCAGTGGAATCTCGACGTCGATCCCCTTGAGGTTGTGGTGGCGCGCACCCGTCACAGTGATCGCCAGGGGCGGGTGCTTCCGACGACCGGCCGGTAGCTGAATCTTCAGGTCGCCACGCAAGTACTTGGCGGTCAACGACTTCGGGTCCTCGAGCAGGGCCTCGAACGACCCGGCGTGGATGATGCGCCCCCCCTGCTCACCCGCCCCGAGGCCGAGGTCAACGACCATGTCACCCACCCCGATGGTGTCGGCGTCGTGCTCGACCACCAGGACAGTGTTGCCCTGGTCCCGCAGCTGCCGCAAAATGGCGATGAGCCGCTCGTTATCCCGCGGATGCAGGCCGATCGACGGCTCGTCGAGCACGTAGAGCGTCCCCACCAGCGCCGATCCGAGCGCGCTGGCCAAGTTGATCCGCTGCGCCTCGCCGCCCGACAACGTCGACGCCAAGCGGTCGAGTGTCAGATAGTCGAGTCCGACGTCTCGGAGGAACGACAACCGACGGGTGATCTCCCCGACGACCCGGTCGGCCACCTCCTGCTGGGCCCGGGACAGGCTGAGGGTGTCGAAGAAGGCTACCGCCGCGCCGACCGTGAAGCCGCACACCGTGTCGATGGTATGGCCGTCGACATAGACGTCACGCGCCTCCTGGCGCAGCCGTGTCCCGTCGCATTCCGGACAGGTCAGATACCCGCGATACCGACTGAGAAACACGCGCACATGCACCTTGTACTTCTTGCGTTCCAGCCAACCGAAGAAGCCCTTAATGCCTGCGTACCCGTCGTCGTCCCCCTCGACGACGAACTGCCGCTCCTCGTCCGTCAGGTCGCGCCAAGGCGCCGTCAGGCTGACCCCGCGGGCCCGAGCCACGCGCTTCAAATTGACCAGATGCGACCGATAGTACGGCTTGGCAAACGGCTCGATGGCGTTCTGCTGAATCGACTTCGACTGGTCCGGCACGACCAGGTTCAGGTCGAGCTCGATGACGTTGCCGAACCCATGACACGTCCGGCAGGCGCCGAATGGGCTATTGAACGAAAACAGCCGCGGTTGCGGCACCTCGTACGCGATGCCGCACTGCCGGCATTCGAACCGTTCACTGAACCGGTGCACAACCGGAGCACCATGCGACGCCCCACCGACCTCCATGGCAAACGCCGACCCGCCACCTTCCATGTACGCGGTCTCGACCGAGTCGGTCACACGCCCCAGCAGGTCGGGTCCAACTTGCAAGCGGTCCACCACGACATCGAGACTGGTGCTCTCCGCGAGCACGCAGGGATCGACGTCGTCAAACCCCACCGCGCGACCATCGATGATGAGACGACCGAAACCCTTCTTCCGTAGCGCCTCAATTGCGGCCGCGATGGGTGTCTGACCTTCGCCCTCGACTTCACCCGCCTCCAGTTCGGCCGGTGCGACGACCGGAAACTGGAACCCAAGCAGCAGCCGCGTGCCCGCCATCAGAGCCAGGAGTTGCTGCGCCGCCACCTCGGCCGACTCGCGGATGACCGCGTTCCCGCACTGGCGGCAGACCGTGCGCCCGACCCGCGCGAACAGTAGCCGCAGGTAGTCGTGAATCTCGGTGATCGTACCGACCGTAGACCGCGGGTTCCGCACGCTGCTCTTTTGCCGGATCGCGATGGCGGGACAGATGCCGGAAATCTCGTCGACGTCCGGTTTCTCCATCCGCTCGAGAAACTGCCGGGCATATGCGGAGAGCGACTCGACATACCGCCGCTGGCCCTCGGCATAGATGGTGTCAAACGCCAGCGACGACTTCCCGGATCCGCTGACCCCAGTCATGATGATCAGCTTGCCAGTCGGCAGGGTCAGATCCACGCCCTTCAGGTTGTGCGTGCGGGCGCCCCGGATGACGATCTGCCGCTTCGGGGAGGCCGGGGGTTCTGGCATGATCGGATGTCGGTGCCGACGTCCGGGGGCACCGCAACTGACCAGTGTACTGCGAGCCGCGCACATCAGTCCAACCGTTATACTGACGGCATCGCGTGTCCCAGAGGGAAGTTCATCCTGGCCCCTCAGGCGGGCCCCTGGGAGGCACCATGGATCTGCACGTCAAGGTTCTGGCGGCGTTTCACCTCATTCTCGGGGTGCTCGGTCTGATGTGGTCGCTCATGATCATTCTGATCTTCGGGGGTGTTACCGGCATCATCAACATGACCGCCACCGACAACCCCGACGCCTTCCTCGCGGTGCCAATCGTCGGCCTGATCGACGGCCTCCTGGTGGTGATGATCTTCACCCTCTCGGTCCCCGGCATCATCGCCGGTCTCGGCATGCTGAAGCGACGCCCGTGGGCCCGTATTCTCACGATTGTCCTTTCGGTGCTGCATCTGATTAACATCCCGTTCGGGACCATCCTCGGCATGTACGGACTGTGGGTCCTCCTCTCGCGGAACACCGCCTCGCTCTTCGGCGTGACACAGGCCGCCGCGCCGGTCGCTCCCTCCCGGGGCCGACCGCGTAGTCTCTGCCAATTGCAGGCCCTCCGAACCGCCGTACGCATCGCGCTACCTCACCCCCGGCAAGAACCGGCAACACGGTCGTATGCTAGGATTGGTCGGTTGGACCCGTCGGTGTGAGGCGCGCCATAGCGGGGCGCGAGTCCAACACCCCACTCCAGGCCGGCGTAGCTCAGTTGGTAGAGCAGCTGATTCGTAATCAGCAGGTCAGCGGTTCGAGTCCGCTCGCCGGCTCCAATTTAGCCCTTATAAAACGGGCCGCTTCTGGTCCGGTGCTGATGAGAGCGTTATCTGATCCGACGGTTTGTGCGAACTATGTGCAAATTTTTACGGCGTAGCTACTTCCAATCTCCTCAGAGCGTCTGCTAATCGATACGATGACGATTGCAAATAGCGGGAGGTGGAGGTGATATTAGCGTGACCGAGGAAGTCCCGCACGTCATGAAGTCGCGACCCTGACTCCAAGAGCCGACAGCCGAACTCGTGTCGCAGATCATTGAGATGTAGACCGGTGATTCCCGCTCGGCGGCATGTCGCCTTCCAGGCAGTCTTAACAGACTTGACTGGCTCCCCCACCGCATTGCCAAACACATAGGCCGACCGAGGGCCATGGGTTCCCCTTCGAGTCTGTCTCACGCATCTCCAAGACGCTCCGCAGTACTTGCAGCCGAGGGCTGCATCCTGGATTTCTTCCGCACAATATGGACACGTCTTCATAGTCGTCTCCGACCGTCCCTAGCCAGAACGAATCACACGGTCAGCGGCCCCGAGAACGAAACGCGACAACAACTAATCGGAGTCGATGGCAACCGGTCATAGACCTCTTCCACCGACCACAACAACGCGGGTGTAGACCCCGTTCTTACAGCTGGCTGGCAGGGGGTGCAATGCGGGAACTTACGGGTCACGCGGGCGTGCGGCGGCCCACTCATTGAGGCGGCGGTAAAGGTGGAGGCGGGATCGGCTCGAGGCGCTCGCTGGCGCAGCGGTCGCTCTCGCTGACGACGAAATTCCACAGAGCCAGTTCAAGTTCATGGAGCGAGACAACTCGCCCCTCCACATACATCTCCTGAAGGGCCTGCCGCCCCATCCAGTCGCCCTGCGCCGCCGCCAAGCGATACCACCGCACGGCCTCTGCGTCATCCTGAGACACGTTGCAACCGTACGCGTAGGAATCTCCAAGCAGGTACTGCTCTAAGTTGTCTCCCTGTTCTGCGGCACGGCGCTTCCATTCGTACGCCAGGCGTTCCCACCACAATGATTCGACGTCGTCCTCCGACAGACCGTCCGCCCGTAGCCCGTAACCCATAGCCCGCAGCGGAGACGATCTCGAAGTGGCCGAGCATCGTACCGGACTGGAGGGGCATTCAGCGAACCACCGTCACTTCTTCCGTGCCCTGAGAAGTAGGGGGTCGAACACGATCAGGACGATGACGGTCATGACGAGTATTTCACCCATGATCTACGGCACCAGCACCCGCGCGGTGCTCCGCGTCGCCGCGCAGACCGGCGAGCGAGCAACAGGCCACACTGGATTCACGACAAGATGTCGCGGCCGCCGCGACACCGATGACGACCGCGCTCACGGCGACGACATCCGCCAATAGCCGCCGTGACATCCGACACAGGTGTTATAGATCGCCTCTCCGGCTTCAAGGACCTGATCAGCGCTCTTAGACTCTATGGCTTCAAGAGTTAACGTAGCGGAATCGACGATTGCTTGAGACCATTTCAGCCAATCCTTATCGCCCTCTCGCTGAGGATCCTTCTTGAGAAGACGCCCACCTTCAGCGAGAAGGTCGGCTGCGTTTCGTAGCTCGGTCCATTCACGCTCATTTTGCGGAGCTTTCTCCTCAATCCCTTGAGTAGTCACAGTGGTCGAAACGGACCTCCAGATAAAGTTGGCTGCAGGATCCACCATGCTGGCCATAACCTCTCGCGGTCCTGGACCTGGCTGACTCGCTGGCGTCTGGGCCGTCAGAGACATAGACGCGAGCGACACGAACGAGAAGAAGATGCTCAGCAAGATATGTGGTCGACGGCTCATCGATACGTTCCTCTCATCCCGTCTCTCTGGATCGGTCGTGCGCCCGTACAGACGAGCATTGAACGTGTATACCAGATCGATGGGCGCCTTCAATATATAGGAAGTTCGAAATCGCCTCCAAGTGCATCTATAGGAAGTTTAAAAACTCATTTCGGTGCGCCGAGCGTGAACCGGGCACGGGTCGGCCAATGCGCGGTAGGGTCCTACGGCCTCTGATGTCGCCGAGGACCGGTTAATCTTCGGCTTGAGGTATCATGGCCAGGCGAAAACGACTTCGCGTAAGGGAGATGCGAATTGGCGAGTTTCACAGAGCGAATGATCGGAGCGGCCAAGCTCGACGTGCATGTCTATGAAGAAGTGGAGGCCGACACTCGTGCCACTGGCCAAGCCACAGGAGTCGTGCTTCTGGCCAGTCTCGCTGGTGGGCTCGGATCAAATAGCTTTGGGGCTGAAGGTCTTAGCTCGTTCATTATCGGCGCCATCGCGACGTTGATCGGGTGGGTCAGCTGGGCCTTTGTGACTTACATCATTGGTACCCGGCTGTTACCAGAGCCCCAAACACGCGCAGACGTCGGCGAGCTTATGCGGACCCTGGCGTTCGCCCAATCACCGGGTCTACTTCGCATTTTCGGAAGCCTCCCCGGCGTGGGTCCCCTCGTCTTGAGTCTCACCCAGATTTGGCTGTTGGTTGCCATGGTAGTTGCCATCCGTCAGGCCCTGGATTACCACAGCACCTTCCGGGCGGTTGGTGTGTGCCTTGTGGGGTGGGTACTTGTGACTGTAATTGGTGTCGCCTTGTTACTGTTCGTCGCTCCTTAGCAAGAACAACTTAAGCGATCTCATGAAGAATCTCTACCACACCCTCACGCGCCGACACCTTTGAATTCTCCCGCAGGAGTTTCGTTTACACCTGACGGTGTGCCGTATCGAAACGGGTCGGCGCGACTGTCTCGGCGCGGTATCTTATCAGCGGCGGCAACGCGGCGATGATCTCGATTGAGGGCGGCGCATTCGTCCCGATTCCGTTCGGCCAGATGGTCGCCCCGGACACCGGTTTCCAGCGGGTGCGACTGGTTGATACCGAGTCCGCCCGCTACCGGATCGCTCGACGCTACATGAACAAGACCGGGGCACACCAGCCGAATCCGAGCAGGGCGATGATGACTAGGCACCCCAACCAGCGAGAGTGATCTTCTTCTTCTCGACAACAACGGTCGCGCCCTTCTTGAGATCGCGGCCGCAGTGCTTACAGACCATGGCCGCGTCGAGGATCTCTTCCGCGCAGTATGGACATTTCTTGATGGCTCGAATATATAGGAAGTTCAATATATAGGAAGTTCAAAACCGCCTCCAAGTGCACTCAA
>Ga0302123_10002502_pt1 | contig 12504 bp, 9 predicted proteins | sample CB21_321_MG_FD_203109 | JGI IMG/M metagenome (GOLD analysis project Ga0302123, IMG submission 203109) | Marine microbial communities from Western Arctic Ocean, Canada - CB21_32.1 | ecosystem: Environmental > Aquatic > Marine > Oceanic | place: Canada: Western Arctic Ocean | collected 2017-09-28 | reverse complement strand
TTTCAGCGAGTCAACTTGATAATAGCATCAATACCCGCGTTCTTGAGCAATCGGATGCGGCCCTCAAGGCAAAATTGAATATCGCTACAGACTTGTTTTTCAAAGGTGCCTCAACGGTCGGCAAATTCCGTCCTGCCGTGGTCGACTTAGTCTCACGCAGCACCGCTGGACATCTGACTGCGATCGAAATTAATGAAAAAACTAAATTGGTAAAGCACTTATACGAATCGGGCCATAATTGGATTGGCTTCAATATTGATTGTAGCGGGGGAGATTACCCTTCAATCTTAGAGTTGTGCAATACGATTGCCGAGTTAAATCAAAGTGGCCGAGATATACGGACCGTTGCTTTTATCCAAAACCAAGCATTAGAGTCGGCGGCATTAATCGCGTTGGCCTGCGATGAGATGTTCCTCAGTAAACAAGCCGTCATCGGAGGCCCGGGTAATCAACCGTTATCCGCCGATGAATTAATCGATATTCTACCGCCACTGAAAAAAATCAGTAATGACAAACATCGCACTTGGTCTTTGTTTGCGGCAATGGTAGATCCCAGTCTTGTTGTTCATGCTTATCGTCATCGCTTGACGGGTGTAGAACAAATATTCTGCCTCGACCAATACAATCAGCAACCAGAACTTTTTAACTGGCAAAAACAAACACTTATTGACGGTTCGGATGGCTTTACACAAAACGAAGTTCAGCAACTCGGGCTGACCAATCAGCCGCTTGCGAGCATGGCCAAAGTACTCGATCATTTTGGACTCGATCCCGCGCTGGAACCACAATCCAAGCGACCTTGGATCGCGGCGATCGAACGATTCGCGATGAACCCGTGGTTTGCTAGTGTAATGCTGACCATCGGCCTGTACGGTCTGTTTATCGAAATGGGAACTCCGGGTTTAAGCATTCCTGGAATTATTGCCCTGCTTTGTTTTGCACTATTCCTCTGGTCCAAGGAACTCAACGGCACAGTTGACGCTCTAGAAGTGGTACTCATCGTCGTCGGTATCCTGTGCCTCTCCGTTGAGATTTTTATCATTCCTGGGTTTGGAGTATTTGGGTTTAGCGGTCTGGGGCTAATCTTCATTGGACTAGTGTTGGCAAGTCAAACGTTTATCATCCCCCAAAACAATTTTCAGGTCGATTCGATGATCGATTCCATTGGAACCGTCATTTTCTCGGTGTTGGGAGTGATTGTTTTGTACGTTGGATTGACAAAAACACTTAGTGACACGCGATTTGGTCACATGTTGGCACCTGCCCGATCTGACCAACAACAACAAGCTCACACTCAATGGAGCGAATCATTGGTACATTGGGACCACTTATTGGGAAGTCAAGGAGTGACAGTCACCCCCTTATCGCCATCCGGTAAAGTACAAATTGAAGGTGCCGTTTACGATGTTATCAGCGACGGTAAACACGTCGAGGCGGGAAGCTTAATCGAAGTGGTTGAAGTGACTGGAAGTCGCATGGTAGTATCTATTGAAATCTCATAACCCTCCGAAATGTTACCGACACACAGTCATCTCATTTTTTACAATCCCTGGCGAGGAACTAGACAGATGGAACCAATAACTTGGGCGATTATCTTAATCGTTGTTGGCGCTTCGCTGATTGTTCTGGAACTATTCATTCCCTCCGGCGGAATCATAGGGTTCTTGTCTGCAGCGGCATTTATCGCCGCTGTCGTGATGGGGTTTCAAATAGATAATAGCACTGGTTCTGCGATTCTCGGCAGTTCAATTTTGATAGCCGGAGTTATGATCGCATTGGTTATTAAATATTGGCATCAAACGCCCATTGGCAGTCGCGCTTTGCCACCGGACCTAGACGTGTCCGAGGCCGTTGTCGGTAATCTAGAACACCTACAGGGAACGCAAGGAATTGCTCGCTCTGACTTAATGCCCAATGGCGAAGTTGACATCGATGGAAAACATTATGACGCGGTGAGTTCTGGCACGTTCATCTCTACCGGTAGTGCAGTGCAAGTTACCGATGTGCGAGGTAATCGGCTATTGGTTCAGGCGATAGAGATCCACCAGGCGACTGCTGCGACGCAAAACAACGAAAGCCAAAAAGGTCATGAAGACGCCGCCATCGACTATTCAGCATTTGAGGAAAACCTTGATGGAACCGATACCGATGCACTTTAGTTGAAAATCGAACATGCTAATTTTTTTCTGACTTATTGATGAAAGATGCCGGTATCTTTGGTAGACTGCATCTTTGGCCGGAAAAACAACGTTGTCTATTCGACGAACCACATTTGTTCTTAATTTATTATCTAGGTTAACTGCTCATCATGCCCCACCTTATTCCTTTCGCCGATACTACCGCTTGGGCATTGGGATTGACCATTGCTGCCCTCGTAATCCTGCTGGTCGTTTCCTACATCTTTTTCTCGTACTTCCGCCTCTACATTCAATGTAAACTGACTCGCGCGGGCATTGGATTCATGGACCTTCTGAGCATGACGTTCAAGAAGATTCCGGTAAACATGATTGTGCAATGTAAAATCATGGCGGTCAAAGCTGACCTCACCGAAGACGAAGGGGTCACAGTCGATGCCCTCTGTGCACACCATCTATCCGGTGGAAATGTTTCTCTCGTAATACGATCGTTGATTGCGGCCCGTAAAGCCAAGATTATTAAACTCACGTTTATTGAAGCCATGGCAATCGACCGCGCTGGGCGGAATGTGCTCGAATCCGTACAAACCAGTGTATACCCCAAAGTTATCGACTGCCCATCACCTAGTTCTGGGAAAAGAACACTCGACGCCGTGGCCCGTGACGGTATTCAATTGCAAGTCAAAGCTAGGGTTACTGTACGATCCAATCTGCAACAGCTCATCGGTGGTGCCTCGGAAGAAACAATCATGGCACGCGTTGGTGAAGGCATTGTCAGCGCCATTGGCTCTGTCGACACCTACTCAAAAGTGCTCGAAAATCCTGACTTGATTTCTCGAACCGTGCTCGCTAAGAATCTCGACTCACAAACCGCATTTGAAATTGTGTCCATCGATATAGCAGACATTGATGTCGGTACAAATATTGGAGCTCGATTACAGGCGGACCAAGCAGAAGCGGACACGCGGGTCGCTCGCGCACGAGCCGAAGGCCGGCGAGCGATGGCCGTGGCTGCGGAACAAGAACAAATTGCCGCCATCGCCGAAAGCGAAGCGGAGTTAGTAAAAGCCGAAGCGACGGTTCCCAAGTCAATTGCTGAGGCACTCAATTCCCATAGACTCTCAATCATGGATTATTACCGTATTCGCAATATTCAAGCCGATACAAAAATGCGCACTTCGTTTTCTTCTACGGTGCAAGATAGCGCCTCTGTTGATGATGGAGACAATTAAGCGTGCTACTATTCATCGATAAGATTATCAAAGGCATTGCTAAAGCCGTCGAAGAAATGGAGCGACAGCAAGTTGAGCAAACGGCCCGACAACTGGCAGCCCGCAAAGCCGCTCGCGATCGCCGCACGGCTGCTCAACAGTCCGTTGCACAAGGTACCGGTGCACAGAGTGTTGCACCAATTCAACTTGGAGAACAACACTCTTCAAAACCGCCCGTAGCGGCTCATCAAGAACATAGCAGAATCCAAAATTATAGGGATAGAAACGTTTTCGATGAATTCGTTTCAGAGCACCACGACCCGTTAACCAACTTCGACGACACTCCCTCTTCGCTTGCCATTCGACAGAAATCATCGGTCGAATCTCATCGGACTCTTAAAAACCCTCTCGCCCCCCATGCATTGAGAATCTTGTCGCAACCCAACGGACCTCGCGACGCCATACTTCTCACTGAGATCTTTAATCGCCCTGAACATCGTTGGGAATAATGAGCAATCTGCGATGCCGCTCTGCGAATTTGGGGATACATCCATAAATTGGCGCGACCAATAACACTAGTTCGGTACGAATGGTAAAATACCCCTTTTCATATTCTCTAATTTCATATGCTGCAGGAATCCACTCATGAATGACACACAAATCCCGACCATTGAACCTGGTACGACAAAAATTGGCTGGATCGGCACTGGTGTTATGGGCGCTAGCATGTGCGCTCACCTTATGAACCAAGGATATCAAGTAACGATTTACACTCGTAGCCCTGAAAAAGCGCAAGCCCTAATCGACCAAGGTGCAACCTGGGCAGACAGCCCGAAAGCAGTGGCTGAAAACAGTGATGTTACGTTTGCGATCGTTGGTTTCCCAGCTGATGTGCGAGAAGTTTTTTTGGGTAAAACTGGTGCGCTTGCTGGCAGTACTGCGGGTAACATCCTAGTCGACATGACTACCAGCGAGCCATCACTCGCCGTTGAAATCTACCAGGCCGCTGCCGAACAAGGAATTCACAGCGTGGATGCTCCCGTTTCCGGTGGCGATGTTGGTGCCAGCAATGGGACGCTTTCAATTATGATCGGTGGCGATAAAGAGATCGTCGATGCCCTACAACCAATGTGGGGTGCGATGGGTAAGACAATTGTTCACCAGGGAGCAGCCGGCGCTGGGCAACACACGAAAATGGTAAACCAAACACTGATCGCCACAAACATGATTGGCGTCTGTGAAGCATTACTCTATGGATACAAAGCTGGCTTGGATCTACCAACAGTCATGGAATCGGTCGGTTCTGGAGCAGCTGGTAGTTGGTCGCTCGCAAACCTCGGGCCACGAATCATTGACAAGAACTTTGAGCCGGGTTTCTTTGTAGAACACTTTATCAAAGATATGGGCATTGCAATCGACGAAGCAAACAAGATGGGGCTATGTCTACCAGGGCTCGCGTTGGCGAAACAACTTTACGAAGGTCTAAAATCTCAAGGCCACGGTCGTGATGGCACGCATGCGTTGCAACTCGCATTAGCATCGATGTCTGGCGTCGAATGGAAATAGTTTAGCGAACGTAAAATATTACGTTTCACGCGCCATCCACAATCCATGCCTATTTGGAATAACGTACGCCTTGCGTATTGAGCTTGCGACGATATACCTTGTCCATCGTTGTCACATAAAGCGTGTCCAAGTTTTTACCGCCAAAACATATATTGGATAAAAACTTTTGCTGGGGTTTGGCGATGATGCCGCTGAGACGGCCTTGGGTATCGAAGACTTGCACACCTTCATGGGTACACACGTACAATCGGCCCACAACGTCGACTGTCATGCCATCGGCCCCACTCTCGGTTTCTCCGACAGGTAAACGCATCGTACTGTAGGCCTGTTTATGAGACAAACTCCCGTCAGCTTCGATTCGATATGTCCACAGTTCGCTGCCTTTGGTGTTCGAAACAATAAGCTGTTTTTGATCCGGCCAGAGAATAATGCCGTTGGGGGAAGTCATATTTTGATCGACCTGCTGAAGCTTCCCTTGGGGGGACACGTGCCACACCTTTTTATTTTTATGATCTGTAAAATAGATCCCACCAGCACCATTCACGACCAAGTCGTTACAAACAATGTTTGACACGATCGGAGTTGGTTTTCCTGCCGCGTCAAACTTCACAATTGCTCCGCCACCGATACTCGCACCATACAACACATCTTTTGGGCCCATAATAGCACCGGCCGTGCGATTCGTCTGGTCACTCCACAACGTGACTTTTCCGGCTAAATCAACTTTATAAATTTCCGATTTCGGCACATCTGTGAAAAACACTTCGCCAGCAGAATTCACAGCCGGACCCTCCGTGAACGAGTGATCGGCTGATACCAATTCCCATTTTTCTCCATCAATCAGAATCAGCGACAGTGGCAAATCTTGGGATTGGGCCGATTCATATCCGCCTAAAAATGCAATTATAACTACGCTCAACAACGCTACGGTTTTACTATTATTCATCAAACAACCTTTGTCTTTAACAAACCTAAATATCTAAACAACCAGTTCTCAATAAAGAAACGTTACTCAACAGCCACTTCTTTCCAGAGCCAACGCAACGCATCTGGCAGGATCGTTCCGCCATGGCGGCCGCTGTGTCCTTCGACTCCCATAACTAACTTGACATCGTATTTTGAGTATTTGAGAGCCGCTTCCATTTGTATATTTGATAGCGGCCAGTTTCCAAACAGGTTATCCAGATCACCCTCACCCTCCTGCAAAAACACGCGAATCGGCTTCCGTTCAGTTTTCCGAATCAATGCTGGATAGACGTGACCACCGCGGATATTGGTAAAGCTGCCGACGTAGGACAGTACTTTGGAAAATACGTCTGGACGTTCCCAGGCGGCGGTAAAAGCACAGATCCCTCCACTGCTAATCCCGCATACGGCGCGGCCAGAGGCGTCATCCACTAAGTTGTATTGCTGTCCCAGGGCGGGCAACATTTCTTCGATCAAAAATCTAGCATATTGATCACCAAGACTATCATATTCAAAGCTGCGATTTCGCCTGGCCTGGGCACCTGCGGCAGATGCGGGAATGACTCCAGGATTAATAAACAACCCGATCGCCACAGGCATTTCTTTTTTGTGAATCAGATTATCAAAGACGATGGGTACACGCGAATGTCCGTTTTCCCGAACATAACCGCCGCCATCATTGAAAATCATCAAACAAGCAGGCTTGGATTTATCGTATTGCGCTGGTACATAAATCCAATAGTCGCGAACCGTTCCCGGAAAAACTTTGCTTTGGTCCCAGACGTGCTTGGTCACAACACCTTGAGGTACACCTTCTTGCCGCTGCGAATCTGAGCCGTATTTGTACGGACTTTGTGCGACAAGCGACAGAGGTAACAGACAACAGAATAGAGTAATAACAACTCGATAGGCAGTAGTTGACACGAAGTAGATCCTTGTTTGAATTGCAGCAAAGCCTATTGGAAACCAATATTCTAGCATCTATTGCAGCACAAGGTTCACTCGGCATTGCGCATGAAGAAACGACGCCTGTCCTATACAGACGTCGTTCATTGATTTGCTGACAATCCTTAAGCGAGATTATTTCTTACGGTGACGGATCTTCGCACGCATACGACGTTTCTTTCGTCCAACTTTACGGCGGCCTTTACCAGTTCGTTTGCTTCCCACAGGAAACCCTCCAATATGCTTTATTTGTTGGTCCGAGTTGATTCTTATCTATCTAAATTTCTTCCTACAATCGACTACTGTAGAAAAACTAATCCTATAGATAAATTCGACAATACGCAACAGGTACAACGGCCTCAAACACCGTAATACTAGACATTTACCGGTGGATTGGCCGTCAAACATCGTCCAGCCACATCTAGTTTTCTCGCTCTATTACACTACGTTTGTCTAAATCAAACGCTTTACCAGATGGAACGGATAAATACCCTAAATCCGCCTTTACCGCATCAGCAGCCCGATCGAAAAAGTGAGCTTTGCCTACCCCTCGAACCTCAGCAACACTGCCTTGGACAATCAACGCAGTGGCTTCATCAATGCCGATCCCCAGCACTTGAGGATACCTTTTCACCAAACTCGCCATATCCGCAAAGCGATTTCGCTGAGCAAAGTGTTGATCAATCGCCACACCGGGCAAGAAACCAAATCCTCGTTCATACCCAGCAGCCATAATATCCAAATTTCCCAACGGGTTCCCTCTTGCCATATAATCACCTTGAATCGATGCCCCCGCGCTGCTACCACCAATCACTCCACCCCTCTTCAAAACAGCATGCAACAGTGGATACGCTTTAGTATGTTCATACGCATCGACAAATCTCCATTGCCGGCCGCCACCGAACCACACACCGGTTGCATTTTTCAATGCCCGCAGCATCTCTTGAGATTCAACGTCCTCCAATTTCCGTTGCGTCAACACTGTGACATTGGTCGCGCCAACCGTTGCGAACATTCTTTTGCCGGTCGAGCCAGGCAATGGATCTGGCATCGCGGTCGGCAATACAACAATATTGGCATCTTCTCCGCCCGCGAGTTTTACAAATTCCTTGACCAGCTCAAGCGGCATCCCACCGCCACCGACAATCATTAACGCTCCGCGTTTAACCTTAATCGCCGGAGTCTTCATGGGCGGAAACGGTTCTGCTTGGCGAGCTCGCGCTACCCGTCGTAGCGACGTTAAATCCAAACTAGCGCCATGTTCATAAGTCTCTTGTTGTGCTTCGAGACCATATTTATCCGATTTGCCATAACAAACAGTGACTTTACCGGCACCAACCACTCGCATCATCCGTCCCTGCACAAGCAATGCTGTTTGCTCATCAATGCCCAGTCCTACCTGTAGTGGATTTTGATCGACAGCGCCCATTAACCGAGTTAATCGATTGCGCTGGCTAAAGTGTTGGTCGATAATCGTACCAGGCAACAAGTCAAACCCCTGCCCAATGTTGGCTTGAGTTGTCCCACTCTGAATCATCACTCGTGATTGAATCGCCGCGCCGGCACTGCTACCACCAACGACGCCACCGCGCTTAAGCACAGCCAGCACACGTTCTTCAAACAAAGTTCCTACATATGCGTCTGCGATTTTCTGTTGGGACCCGCCGACGAACCACACACCGGTCGCTTTTTCAAGAGCGGCAACGAATTCCATACTATTGGCTTCGTCACGGCTACGCGTATGCATTAACACAGCATCTGCAATTTCTTCGTCTTGCCAATCTTTTAAGATCACCGCACTCGCCTCGGCATCGTCCGCTCGTACGGAAGCGGTCGGCACAATTACTAAGCGAGCATCTTTGCCACCCGCCCACGCCACAAACACTTGACGTGCGGCAGGCGGTAAACTACCGCCACCGCCGATGACCAATTTCCCCGGAGCACCAGCAGGATCAAGGCGTTGCGAATCTGCAGCAGCAAGTTGTGTTGTGAGGCAAAGCAGTAACAAAACAGTTGCATAGCGACTAAACGTTTGTTTTAAAATTGACGACATTGATCTATTATCCTGCAGAAAATTAATGACCTTATAATATATTGAACGCTTCCCGCTGAAGCTATCCGTTTTAGTTAAATTGCCATACATCTGGCGGCTCACATTGCATTGTCAATCGCCGCCTTCTGCATCACTACTACGTAACGCTTGTTCACCTGCTTGGAGTACTTCTAGAATACGATCCACGTCATAAACACAGCCGCCCCACGTTCCCCCACCCACATTTTGCAATGCCGCCCACAATCGTGTGTCATCTGGCAACTCGGGATCGGGACCTAACTCCGGTAATACTTGGCGAGTTTCCAACAATTGTTCCACTTCCAACTCGGACATTTCCTGAGACTCGTCGCCGACTAAATCTATAGAGCCCGTGAGTTTATTACGATCCACAATAATACGAATTCGATCGCCATCGCGAACCTTACCAATCGGCCCACCCGCTAGTGCTTCCGGGCCGACATGTCCAATGCAGGCCCCAGTACTGACTCCGGAAAAACGCGCATCGGTAATAATCGCCACCTCTTTACCCCAGCTAATAAACTTTAAAGCTGAGGTCAACTGATAGGTTTCCTCCATCCCAGACCCCAGAGGCCCGCGACCGATCAATATCATGACATCGCCTGCTTTGATCGCTGGTTCGCGCTGCCCTTTGATCGCTTCGATGGCCGCGCGCTCGCTGGTAAAGACTCGTGCCGGACCCGTCTTGCGATAAACACCATCATCATCAACCACACTGGGGTCCAGCGAGGTCGCCTTAATAACAGAACCTGCTGGACAGATATTTCCCGTTGGAAAACAAACGGTACTGGTCAGCCCGCGTTCTTTGGCAACCGTAGGCGACATAATAACATCGTCTGGATCGATGCCATCATATTCCCGTAGTCGATCGCGTAATACTTGGCGACGTTCAGATTGCTCCCACCAATTCAATACTTCATCAAGCGTACATCCACTCACAGTCATGACAGTCGTATCTAACAAGTTTGCTTGACGCAAATGCAACATGACCTCCGGTACGCCACCGGCCAAAAAGAACTGAATCGTCGGATGGTTTGACGGTCCATTGGGTAGTACATCGACAAATCGCGGCACCTGCCTATTAACCTCGCTCCATTGCTCCACAGTTGGACGCTGTAAACCTGCGGCGTGAGCAATGGCTGGAATGTGCAACAACAAATTGGTCGAACCGCCACAAGCTGCATGTACTACCATCGCATTACGAATACTTGCGTCGGTAAGGATGTCCGCAGAAGTAAGCCCTCGTTCGGCTAACCGCTGGATTGCAGTTGCGCTGCGAGTTGCCACCTCTAGCCAAATTGCTTGCCCACTGGGTGCCAACGCCGCATGTGGCAACGTCATTCCCATAGCTTCTGCTACAACCTGACTCGTCGCGGCCGTCCCAAGAAATTGGCAACCGCCGCCGGATGTTGCACAAGCGCGGCACCCAGCGACCGCGGCGTCTTCTAATGTTATTTCACCGTGGACATATCGTGCTCCGATCGATTGCACCTGTCCCGCATCTTCTCCGTCATCTGGAGGCAATGTCACCCCACCGGGCACAATAATCGACGGCAGATTGTTCATGCCGGCCAAGGCAACCATCATCGCTGGCAGACCTTTATCACATGTCGCTACGCCCAGCACGCCACGTCTTGTGGGCAGCGAACGAATCAGGCGACGCAAAACAATCGCCGCGTCATTACGATATGGAAGGCTGTCAAACATCCCTGTGGTACCCTGAGTACGTCCATCACAGGGATCACTACAATGCGCTGCAAATGGGATTCCACCATCAGCCCGAATCGTCTTAGCGGCTGCTTGAACCAATAAACCGACCTCCCAATGCCCAGTGTGATATCCCAATGCAACGGGCGTTCCATCATCCGCTCGGACACCACCTTGCGTACTCAATACTAAATATTGCGGTCCCAACAACTCTTCTGCCGTCCATCCCATCCCTGCATTTTGAGTCATTCCGAAGAGATCGCCGCTGGACCACGTCTTGAGCATTTCATCCGTTAACGGAAGCGCTCCACTGGGACCCGCCGCCGTCGTTTGAATATTCCAAACCGAGCTTTCGGACGCTTCCATCAGTGATTTTAAGTGCTGTAAGGAATCATTATCTTCAGTCATTTTGTTGTTCCTTGATGCCCGCTTTGTTTAAGCCGGATTCGAAATTATTATCTTTAGATTGCAAAACATGTTGCGCAATTAATGTTAACCCAATTGAGACAAGAATACTGACTCCTAATGCTAAGGGCAACCAATGATTCCGCTCGGCGACCGCTCCAAACAGAGTGTAACCAAGTGATATACCAAGATTACTTAACAAAACGGGTATGAGAAAACGTTGCCAGGATAAACGATGAATACCCATTAACAAAATGCTAGCTTCCGCTACCACGGGTACGCCGCGAGCAACAACCAGAAAAGTCGGTCCAAAACGATCCGCCAATTGTCCCGCATTTTCTAATTGAGCTGCACTGGAAAATCGCAAGGCAAACGGCGGGCCGAACCGACGAGCCAGTGCAAAACCGATCACCGCGCCCAGTGACATTCCTACCCACGAAACCAGTGTCCCGATGGCCCAGTTCATTTGACCACCAATGTACGTTGTTACAACACTCGATGGAATCGGCAAAATGAGGTCACCAGAAAGTAACGCAATCACAATCCATGGCAAATATCGGGAATTTTCTAGGTCGCTGACCCACTGCTCCATCAAATCGCCCAAAAACAAAAAGGGAATAATCGGTACGGCGAGAACGACAACTACTGGAATCAACTGTCTCAACATCGTTTTCATCACTGTCATCACTGTCATCCATGCCTTTGCGGCCTAAGTAGATTCGCTCAAGCAACTTCGTCAGCTGAAGCACGTCGTCTATTTTTCATGATCTTGTACCATAAGATGGTACAAGGCGACGCACAAAGGTAATACAGAAAAATGACTGGCAATGCTAATTCTGAGAACATCAAAATACCAACAACAGCGAACAGTATCTGCACAAGGCGAATAAAGTTTTTACGGCTCTTGCTGCGGCTTGCAAGTTGCTTGCCGAGATGCGGGTAGGGGACACGTGAGACCATTAAGCAGGCAAGTGCAAATGTTAACAGCGGCACCAAGACCATCACAATATCACAGATTAAATTCCCGATTCTCTGTTCCTGCGAATCTGCGCTATCCACAAGAAACATCACGTCCGGCATCGCAATGGCAAAAGTTGCAATCGCTCCTGCGGCGGCAGGCGATGGCAAACCACGGAAATAATTCCCGACTCCGCTTTCCGTCTCCGCTTCTACGTTATATCGTGCTAGTCGCATAATTGCACACAACGTGTAAATACCCGCAATACCTTGGATAAGACGTGCGGGCAGCAAATCAGAAAACGAGAGCATAATGAACGCCGGCGCAACACCAAATGTTATCACATCGCACAAACTATCTAAATGCAATCCAAAACGACTTACTTGATTTGTCCAGCGGGCAACTTGGCCATCGAGTGTATCAAACAACATGCCGAGGAAAATCAACATCCCTGCCCATTGTAGCCATTGGTAATGCTCGCTCTCTAACGCCCGATACCCTCCGTCGACTTCTGCAAGAGCGCCTAGAAACTTAGTGGAA
>Ga0302123_10002500_pt1 | contig 12512 bp, 18 predicted proteins | sample CB21_321_MG_FD_203109 | JGI IMG/M metagenome (GOLD analysis project Ga0302123, IMG submission 203109) | Marine microbial communities from Western Arctic Ocean, Canada - CB21_32.1 | ecosystem: Environmental > Aquatic > Marine > Oceanic | place: Canada: Western Arctic Ocean | collected 2017-09-28 | reverse complement strand
AAAGAAGAGGGGTGGGTTGTTAATATTGGTGTCACCCATACAATCTCTGAAAAAAATTCTGATAACTCCTACTCAAAAAAAATTTTTAAAAGTAAAGCTTTGGCTAAGAGGGCATGTGACAAGCAAGCTATTGTAATGAAAAAGGTGATACAATCTTATATAGAAGATGAACTGACGGATGAAGAATGGTTAAAAAGCTTAAAATTACACGGGAAGCAAAAAAAGCCCATAAAGAAAGGGTGTGGACAGCCAAAGACCTAGAGTCTGATCCATGTGACGAGAGTGCTGGAGTATCTAGCCATTGGCAACACGTTATAGAGAATATGGAAATTGAAATCATACACACTAGCCAAGGCACAAAAGCTGTGTGGAAACAAAGGAGAATATAATGCCTAAAGGAAAAGGAACTTACGGAAATACAGTTGGTAGACCCCCTAAAAAACGAAAAGTAAAAAAGCCTAAGAAGAAAGGTTCTTACTAATGGGAACAGCATGGGCAATACTTGGGGTACTTGTTGTGCTTGGCTTGATTTACAGAACAATACGCAAAGATGCACAATCTGGTCTACAAAGTGAAATAGCAGAAAATACAATGGAACATCTTAAGAAATTGAATGAGGTAGATAATGAGTCAGACCTACAGCTTAAGAAAGATGTTGGTGATATGCGTGGTAACCCTATGGCTTGGTGGTTGCGTAGGAACCGTAACGGTCGCTAAAAAGTACCCTATGTCTGCTTTGCCATATATGGAGTGGCAAGCTAATGGGGAACGTAGGTCTATAGACCAGATGGAATTTGTTAATTTAAGTGAGTGGATATTGAATGCTGAACACACTATTAAAAAATACGAGCGTCAAGTTGATATGTTTAATGACTCTAGTGACTAGTAGTTGTGTTGATTTAGCATTAGCAGACACGGATAAGTACATAGGCGAATTACCAACAAAAGGTATTTATTTTTTTCAAGTAGAACAGGTACCAAGAAGTGTGACAGTCTATTGGGATTATAACGGTGATAAACATCCAGATAAAGCGTTTGTTTGTCCTATGATAGACCGTGTAAGTCTTTATGATTGCAACAACACGATTTTATTCCATGAAACAGGAGATAATACTTATATCTTTAATACCTGCCCGGCAGACTTACCTACTGCTTATCTAACGACTAGAGAATGTTGGGAATGTCAGACTTGCATGTATTTCTTAATCCCAGACAAAACATATCATCCTTTTTCGGTAAACCGCCCTTTTTTTGAACGCAAAGAAATATGTGCCCCCAAATGACAGATAAACTAGTTAAGTTAGGTAATTTAAAACCCAATAGAAAAGGTAGACCTCGTGGTGCCAGAAACAAGCTTTCTACTAATTTCCTAGAAGATATACATAGCTATTGGAGCAAACGAACTAACGGTGCTAATGGAACTACTAGAGGAATGAATTTACTAGATAAAGCAGCAGAAAAAGATCCTATGGCATTTTGCAAGATGGTTGCAAGTATCATACCAAAAGAACTACACAAAGAGAACACGGTTCAGGTCAATTTTGTAGAAGCGTTAAAACAAATTAATAATGCTGATATTGTTGATTTAACACCCCCCATAGAGGACACAGAAAATGAGAACGGCTGATGGTTTTGATGAAGCTATAATAGGTAGTATTACTTCTTATGGTAGAGGCGAAACGGTACTTTATAGTACCCAAAAGATCCTTGAGGTTATGATGGAACGTGATGGCATGACTGAAGAGGATGCTATTGAGTTTTTTAATTATAATATAATCGGTTCTTATAATGGGAATGGGATGCCTGCATTTTTAAACGATCATGTGGAACCTTTGGAGTTTGACGATAATGGTATCATCTTCAACTGATGAAGTAGTTGATGTAAGAAAAAGATTAAAGATATGGTACGATAGTCCTTACAAGTTTGTAACTCAAGCTTTAGGTGTCGAACCAGAAGAATGGCAGAAAAAGGCGATGCTGGCGATTAAGAATAATGATCGTGTAGCTGTTAAGTCTGGACATGGAGTCGGTAAATCTGCCCTAGAAAGCTGGATTATACTATGGTGGCTCTTAACAAGATATCCTGCAAAAGTCGCTTGTACTGCACCCACTGGACACCAATTGTCCGATGTTTTGTGGGGCGAAATCGCAAAGTGGTACAGGAAACTACCTCCGGGGCTAAAGTCGCTTCTGGCTGTAAAGAACGACAGAGTAGAATTAGTATCCGCACCTAGCGAATCATTTGCTGTAGCCCGTACAGCTAGAAAAGAAACTCCCGAAGCATTCCAAGGATTCCATTCAGAAAATATGTTGTTTATGGTGGATGAAGCATCAGGTATTGAGCCTATCATATTTGAGGTAGGTGAAGGTGCCATGTCTACCGCAGGAGCTAAGACCTTCCTAGCCGGAAACCCTACTAGAACCAGTGGTTATTTCTTTGATGCGTTTAACAAAATGCGTTCTTACTGGACTACGATGCAAGTTTCATGTGCTGAAAGCAAACAAGTTAGCACCAAGTATATAGAGCAGATGAAGGAAAAGTATGGAGTAGACAGCAATATATACCGTGTGCGTGTGCTAGGTGATTTTCCTAAAGATGATGATGACAGCATTATGCCGTTGTCTTTATTAGAAGGTAGTGTTGAAAGACAAATAGATATACCAGAAGATGAACCTGTTGTATGGGGGTTAGACGTTGCAAGATTTGGATCAGACAGCACGGCTTTATGTATTAGGAAAGGAAGGAGAATTGTTGGTAAGGTTGAATCGTGGAGAGGCAAAGACCTTATGCAGACCTGTGGAATTATTGCCAGCAAATACAAAAAAACAGAAATACATCCTAACGAAAGGCCTCAAGAGATATTGGTGGATTCGATTGGATTGGGGAGTGGCGTGGTGGATCGGCTCATGGAAATGGGGTTACCTGTTAGGGGAGTCAATGTGGCAGAAAGGCCAGCAGTGGAACATCTCTACAATAGATTAAGAGATGAACTATGGTTTAACGCTCGTGACTGGTTTGACACAATGGCAGTAAGTATGCCTAGAGATGAAGACCTTATTGATGAATTAGCTAATGTTAAATTTGCCTATACCAGTTTAGGTAAGCTACAAGCAGAGAGTAAGGATGATATGAAGAAACGGGGTCTAAAGTCTCCAGATCTAGCAGATGCTTTTTGCTTGACTTTCGCTTACCAAAGCTTTGGGGGTAGTTTTAATAAACCATTGGAGTACAACAATATGGGAATAGTTTGATTACGGGTATATGACAGAGGGCAAAAAATTGAAAAGAACAAAGCGTAGGGCAAAACTAATTAAGATGTCCAATGGAAGATGCCACGATTGTGGAAGAATATTTCCGAATGCTGTGTTTGATTTTCATCATGTCGAAGCCAAGGAGTTTACGCTTAACGCATGTTCTATGGATAGATCGTGGAAAAGTATTGTTGAAGAATGGGAGAAGTGCATAATGCTGTGTGCTAACTGTCATCGGATATGTCATAATATAGGAGAGTACGATGAGCCTTAAAGATAGCTATAAAATAGTAGAATTAGAAGAACGTGTTCAAGATCTTGAATCTAAAGTTGAACTGATATTTGGAAACAGCGATAGTTTTGCCAACGACAGTACAAATGAAGTTGGAATTATTGACTTGATTAAAAGTAAAAAGGTGATTAAGCGTGAGCGCAAAAAATAAAGTAAAAATGTCGGAGGATGAATTAAAGTCTGCGTTTGACTGGGAAGCAGATAATGCTATAGGTAGGGACAACAGTGATCTTGCTGCTCAAAGGCGTATGGCTGTTGAATACTATTATGGCAATTCGTTAGGAAATGAGGTTGAAGGACGTTCTCAAGTTATATCCCATGATGTATTTGAAGTTGTTGAATGGGCTATGCCTCATATTATGAAGGTGTTTACCAGTGATCGTATAGCTGATTTTGAACCTACTGGGCCTGAAGACGAGGAAGAAGCAGAACAAGCAACTGACTATGTTAACTATATTTTTGAGAAAAGAAACAATGGCTTTAGCATTATACATGATATGGCGAAAGATGCGCTGCTTGAAAAAACTGGCGTTTCAAAGATATGGTGGGATGATACTCCAACTATTGAAAGGGAAGAATACAGTGGCCTCGATGATTTTGCGTTTGCGAAATTGGTTAGTGATGACGAAATTGAAGTGGTGGAACATACCGAAACTCAAGAAGAAACTATTGGCCCAGACCAAATGCCACAAATAATGCGTTCTCACGATGTAGTTGTAGAACGTGTAAAAGATAATGGAAGAGTAAGAATTGAAGTAATCCCCCCAGAAGAATTATTAGTTTCAAGAAGAGCCAAGAGCCTAGACGATGCAGATTTTGTTGCTCACAAAGTACGTTTAACAATTTCTGAAGTTAGAGATATGTTCCCTGATGTTTCAGATGATGAATTAGACGAGATGGCAGGAGATGATGAACAAGAATGGAATGATGAATATGGAGCAAGACATAATTTCGATGACTCTTATGGTGATGGGGATAACTCTTTTAACAATAGTAATTCAGGCAGAAAGATTTGGATAACAGAAGGTTACATGAAGGTGGATTGGGATGGTGACGGACATGCAGAACTACGAAAGATAACTAAAGCTGGAAACAAAATATTAGAAAACATTCCAATTGATGAAAAACCATTTGCTTCTATCTGCCCAATTCCAATACCACATAAATACTATGGGTTGTCGTTGTCCGATAAGGTAGTTGATATACAGATTGTAAAATCGACTCTTATTAGAAACATTCTTGACAATATATATAATTTAAACAACGGCAGATTTACGATGCTTGAAGGTCAAGCTAATCTGGATGACTTGTTAACATCACGCCCCGGTGGTGTGATTAGAGTAAAAACTCCAAACGCTGTAACACGCCTAGATACGCCTCCATTACCTAGTGGTAGTTTTGAATTATTAAATTACATCGATCAAATCAGAGATGGGCGTACTGGTATTTCAAAATTTAGAACTGGCATAGATCCTAATGTCTTGAACAACGCAAAAGCAGGCCCGGCTAATTCACAAATGGACGCAGCAAATGCTCGTTTAGAATTGATGGTGCGTATTTTTTCAGAGACAGGCATTAAGGACATGTTTAAAAAGATATACGGTCTAGTTATTAAGCATCAAGATCGTTCTGAAGTAATTAAGCTAAGAAACAAATGGGTAAGCGTAGATCCAACTCAATGGAAGGGGAATGCTAATGTATCGGTTAATGTTGGACTTGGGCATGGCAATCGGGATCAAGCAATCAACCATATGGCGTTGTTGGCTCAAAATTATGTCGCTATCCGGCAAGATCCAGAGTTTAGGCACATGGTTAGTCCAAAAAATGTCTACAACATGGTGGGGGAAGCATTAAAGTCTATGGGCTATAAAAACTATGATCGTTTTATTAGTAACCCTGATACGACAAAACCTCAACCACCACCGCCTGATCCAAAAGCTGAAGCTGATAAGATGAAAGCACAAATCGAAATGCAGAAGATGCAAATGGAAGGCCAGAAGATGCAAGCTGAAATGCAGATGGATAAAGAGCGTCAAGGGCTTGAGCAAATGCGTATGCAAGTTGACATGTCTAAAGACCAACAGAAAAATCAAATCGAAGTGGCTAAGTTACAATCTCAACTACAAGCAGAGCGTGAACAAAATCAGATAGAAATGATTAAGTCACAAGTTGAAATTGAAAAGGTAAAATTTGAGAAAGAAAAACTAGGTGCAGAAATGAAAATGGAAGCTGCTGAACACGCACTAAAGATTGAGGAATTAATTCTTGAAAGAGAACAAGCAAGGTCAGTCAAGATTGGTAATTAAACGCACCAAGATAAAATCGGGTGCCAATGCTGTTGCCAAAGCATTTGGTGAAGACAAGGAATTTAGAACTCGTATTATACCAAATAAAAAAAAAGATTACACTGTGCCTTCATGGGAGTAGTCAGTAAACAACATTAAAATAAGGTAGAATATGAATGATGATGCATCGTTACATCAAGAAGTTAACCAAGGGCGAGAGGCAGGGTATCTCTTAGAGAATCCTGTATTCCAACAAACTTTTGATTACTTGAAAGATGCTTATTTTAAGGCGTGGGAACAAACCTCTGTTGAGGATTCCAAATCAAGAGAAAACGTCTGGATGATGTACAAAACGCTAGATACTGTTCATGGACATATTAAAACATATGTTGACACAGGCAAGTTAGCAAAAAAACAATTAGAAGATATAGGAGTCAAGAATGAAAGAAATGGGTAAGTATCCAACTCCAAAGAACGCACATTACAAAGACAGTGGCGGTGGTATGTCATCTTTGAAACAAAACGTTTCAAGCTCTAGTTTTGAAAATAAAGATCAGTCAAGGTCTATGTGTCAAAAAGGACGTTCAGGTGGAGCATCTAAGAACAAAGGTATGTATCAAAAATAAAGGAGTAAAATTATGAGTGGTGGTGGAAGATATAATCAGATGGTAGTACACGGGGCTTTCCAACCTCGTAAGTTGGCTTTTGAAAAAGTAACAGCAGATACAACTCTAACCCCGACAGACAGTGGAAAAGTTATCTTTTTGGGTTCTAATGGAGTTGATGTAACTCTGCCTAGTACTCCAGAAGCAGGTTTAAATTATAAAATTATCATGGCTGCGGATTATGCTAGTGCTGTGTGTACGGTAACAATTGATGGCTCTGGTGAATTTTTCGCTGGCGTTGTTTCTTCTGCCACACATGATGCGGATGCCGATTCAGCCGTTTTTAATGGTTCGAGCAACGATAAAATTACATTTGCTTCTGGTTCTTTGGCAGGAGATTATGTTGATATTATATGTGATGGTTCTCTCTGGTTTGTATCAGGGATGGCTTCTGTAGTTGCTGGAATTGGAGCATCAGATAGTTAATAATAATTATTACTTTCATCCCTTTGTTTTTGAGTGAAGTTTGAAGAGAGGCTTCAAGGTTTTGCTTTTAGCAGTTGCCTTTTGCTTTTAGTGGTTGGTTAAACTTTTTGAACATCTTTTTCTAATATAGCCCTCAAAAAAAGGCTTGTCAAGTAAAATCGTACATTAAGGAGAAAATAAATGGCTCAGACTAACCCGGATGTGGGAGTCGATGCTAGTCCAGAAGTGGCTACTGTCGATGAAAATCAAGCACTTAACAGTGAAACAGACGCTGCTGATGAGATAGTAAGGAAAGGAATTTTGGATGAAGTAGAAGATGATTATCTACCAAGCCAAGACCGTGAGCATACCGAAGAGGAACCCACGGGCGAAGCAGAAGAAGTAGATGAAGAACAGCCAGAAAGTGATGAATCGGAACCTGAATTGGGAGAAGAGGAATCAGAAGAGTACGATGTTGAGGTACCAACCTACACCCTAAATGTTCAGGGTAAGCAGGTACAGGTAGATCTTGAAGAACTCAAAAATGGCTATCAAAAAGGTGCTGATTACACTAAAAAAACTCAAAGCCTTGCTGAAGAAAAAAGGGCGTTTGATATGGAAAAGGGCGCAGTTATACAAGAGCGTCAACAGTACAATCAAGCATTGTCCCAGTTTCAGCAGTTGATGAATGAGCAATACCAGCAGTATGACAATATTGACTGGGCACAGTTGAAAGAGGATGATCCTATTGGTTACATGACACGAAAAGAAGAAATGCGTGACATAGAAACTAGACACCAAAAGGCAGCCCAAGAACAACAGCAAGTTACTCATCAACAACAACAGCAATACGCAAGGCAACATCAGGAGCTTGTAGCAAGAGAAATGGATTTATTGGGTGATAAATTACCTGATTGGAAAAACCCAGACAAGAGAGCTAAATTGAGCGAAGAGCTTAAACTATACGCTGGAAATATTGGGTATTCTAAAGAAGATTTGGATGGAGTCACAGACCATAGAAGCTTGTTGATACTAAACAAGGCTAGGTTGTACGACAAGATTCAAAAATCAAATCCAAAGAAAATAAAGCAAGTTCCTAAAGTAGTTAAAGGTGGGAATAAAAACACCAGATCTAATGATAGTAAAACAGGAAAATATAAATCTAAACTAAATTTGGCTAAACAAAGAGGTGGTAGAACTGATGATATCGCTTCCGCAATCTTTGAATTAATGTAATAGCCTTTTTTAAGTTCTTTAAGGAGTAAATAAAATGGCAACAAAAGCAAGCACTTTTGGTGTTGGCCCGGCAACCAACATCACTACGCAAGTAGGTAATAGAGAAGACCTAACAGATGTAATATATAATATTGCACCAACGGAAACACCTTTCATGTCGAACATTGGGCGTACTAAATGTACATCTACTTTCCATGAATGGCAAACCGATTCTTTGGCAACAGCAGCACTTAACCAACAGCTTGAAGGTGATGATTACGATTCAGCAGGTCTTGATGCTTCAGTTGTAACGACTAGAGTAACAAACTATACGACAATCAGTGCTAAAACGCTGATTATCTCTGGTTCGCATGAATCTAGTTTGAAAGCAGGTAAAAAATCAGAAATTGCATATCAAGTAGCCAAGAAAGGCAAGGAGCTAAAACGAGATATTGAGTTTACTCTTTCTCAAAAACAAGCTCCTGTCGTATCAACTGGTGGTACCACACGAAAAACTCGTGCTTTGGAAAGTTGGATTGGTACCAACGCTTCTCGTGGTGTTAGTGGTTCAGATCATGCTTCTACCTTTGTTGTAACTGATGGAACGCAGCGTGATCTAACTGAAGCAATGGTTAAGTCGGCTGTTCAACAGGCTTGGACTTCTGGTGGAGATCCTGAAATAATGCTTTGTGGCCCTGTTAATAAGCAGAACATCTCAAGTCAATTCAGTGGTATTGCTACAATGTATCGTGAGCAATCAGGAACTGGCCCCGGTACGATTATCGGTGCTGCTGATATTTATGTCAGTGATTTTGGAGAGTTGAAAGTTGTGCCTTCACGATTTAGTCGAGATCGTACTATTTCAATTATTCAGAAGGATATGTGGGCTATTGCTTACTTACGACCTTTCAGGGTTTATGACCTTGCTAAGACGGGTGACGCTGAAAAGAGATTGCTCTTATCGGAATATACTCTTGAGGGACGTAACGAAGCATCTAGTGCTAAAGTAGCGGATCTTAATACAAGCCTTCTGTAATCTAGAAGGTTAAACCAATATTGGGGGGTGTAACAGCCCCCCTTTATACGGGAGAATCACATGAAAGAATTTGTATATAAGTACAACTGGGTAATGTGGGGAGTTGTTTTTGTTGGCGTTGTATATCATCACATTTTTTGAGGTTTAATAAATGGCAGATGTCAAAATAAGTGAAAACTGGGGCTATAATATGGTTAAAACCACTGGTTGGTTTGATTCTAGTACTGGCGATGTCCATATGTCCACATACCAAGATATAGAAGAAATAATAAAGAAGAACAGAGCCGATAGAAAAGCATTCGCCATTGATAAGAACAGTATTGGTGGTAAGTTTGGAGAGTTTGCTAAAATTGCTTCTATCCCTAATGTTGTTGTCGATCAATTAATGAATAATGGTGTTTGGTTTGATAGAGTTGCTTTTAGAAAGTGGCTTGGTGATCCAGATAACCGTATTTTCAGAACTATAGACTGTAATTTATAATGGCTATTGATTCATACGCAAAACTAAAAACTTCTGTTGCTTCTTGGTTAGACAGAGATGATTTAACCGATACTATCCCTGACTTTATAAGTCTTGCAGAAGACCGAATAAACAGACATATCAGAGTACGTTCTATGGAACATAGAGCAGAAATGTCTACTGTAGCAAACCAAGAGTATTACGGTTTACCTGACAACTACATACAAATGCGACATTTCGCATTAAAAACAAGCCCACCTAAAGACCTAGATTATTTGACCCCAGAAAGATTTGAAACAGAAGTCGGGGGTTTAATAGGGGTTCCAAAATTTTATACATTGATAGGAAATGAGATAAGATTGGGGCCAAAACCCGGTGGGGTCTATACTGCTGAAATGGTGTTCTACCAAAAATTTAGCCACCTTTCTGATAGCTTAACTAGCAATAAATTGCTGGAAGATCATTCAGATGTTTTACTTTATGGTGCTTTATTAGAAGCAGAGCCTTTTGTCAAAAACCCAGAGTCAGCAAAGATGTGGGGGCTTTATTTTAATCAGGCAATTGATGCGATAGAAGCATCAGATCAAAAAGATAGACATTCTGGTGGTGCATTAGCTGTAAAAAGCGATGTAGGAGGAATTTAAATGGCAAACACAACATGGACACCATCAACACAAGTACAATACTGGAATACCATTAGCAATAACTGGAATACAAATTCAGACAATTGGGACGATAACTGGACTGAATGGAGTGTTGACCTTGGTATGAGTTGGCTAAATATAAGACAAAACTGGAATACCATTAACGAAATTTGGTCTGATTAGGGAGATATCATGGCATTAGAATCTGTAACAAACATAGACGATTTAAACGCAGCAAATCCTGTTGTGGGTGATCCTGTTAGTGAAGGTGATGACCACATAAGGAATATAAAAACAGCACTAACCACAGACTTCCCGAATATTGGTGGAGTTATGAGTGCGACACATACTGAACTAAACGCATTGTATGGAGTAACGGCAGGGACTGTAACAGCCTCTAAAGGGTTGGTAGTCGATAGTTCAAGCAAACTTAATACACTCAACGTGGACAATCTCGATCTTGATGGAAACACAATATCAACAACCAATACCAATGGTGACTTAGTAATTGCACCAAATGGGACGGGTGATGTTGATTTTGATGCTTGTTCTATTATGCTTGATACCACGCAAGGGATTAAAGACGCAGGTGGGGATGAATATATTATTTTTACTGAATCATCAAACCCAGCCAATTACATAGGTGTACATAGTGCGGATTCTGCTTCTGGCCCTGCTATAGCTGCTGAAGGTAGTGACTCTAATATTAGCTTAAATCTAATACCAAAAGGCACCGGAAAGGTTGATGTCCAAGGTGGTTTTATGACTTCCGAAACAGCTACTTTGAGTGGTGCAGGTGCTATCCCAATAACTGGATCAATAGCAGAATGGACTACGACAAGCACTGATGCAGGAACATTAGCTGATGGAGTCGAAGGACAGCATTTATTTGTTATTCTTAAAGTCGATGGGGGCACAGGAACACTAACCCCAACAAATGGTGGTGGCTATACAAATATAGCTTTTGCAGACGCTGGTGACAGTGTGCATCTGCTTTTTACAAATGGTAACTGGTACATAGTCGGTCAAGGTGGACTCACAACTGGGCCATTATCCGCATAAAATAGGAGAAACAAATAATGTCTAATGTAGGCCCTTTTCACAGTGAAACTGCTACTTTAGCAACATTGGATGAAGTATTAACCAGTGTTATGAAAGTGCAAACAAGAAATTATAAAAGATTGTTCTGTCTAGTGACTGCTTCAGTAGTAGCATTTGACCAATTCGTGGTTTACGCAAAACCACACGCTGCTAACACGGTTTACGCAACAATAGCTTCAACTTCAGGGAATTTTACAAGTCCAATCAGACCGATGTTAGGAGCTTCTGGTAATCTTACTGCTTTGGATGGTGCTACTGGATGGTTTTATATGGATGTGGAAGCAATTGACGAAGTTGATATTAAGTTAGCCTTTGCTGCTGCTAACGGTACTTATGTAATAGATGTTGGCTTACAGTAAGGAGAAATAAATGGGCTTAGAAATTGTACTTCACCTAGATGATCTTGACGCTACAAACCCAGTTGGGACTGACCCAAGATCCGAAGGTGACGATCATATACGAAATGTAAAAACTGCGTTGCTAACTGATTTCCCCAGTATTTCTGGGATTGTTACTTCTACGCATTCTGAACTAAATTTTGTTGATGTCACAGCAGGAACATTGACTGCATCTAAAGCAATTGTAGTTGATAGTTCAAGCAAGATAGACAACCTAAAAGTAGACAATATAGACATCAATGGCAACACGATTAGCTCAACAGACACCAATGGTACTGTTACAATTACACCACATGGAACTGGAGATATAATCCTAGACGGTCAAAAGTGGCCTCAAGCAGATGGTTCAGCTAATTATCTGTTAAAAACAAATGGATCAGGTCAATTAAGTTGGATAGAAAATCTTGCAGAAGACTGGGCTACTAAATCAGACGGTACAGTTGCAAGTAGTGAATACTCTGCTAAAGCCTATGCTATAGGTGGTACAGGCATAACTGATGCTTCAGGTAAAGGTTCGGCTAAAGAATGGGCAACCAACGCAGAAGATGACACCGTAGATACTTCTGAATATTCAGCAAAACACTACAGTATAAAAGCTGGCGCAAGTGCGTCTTCAGCCACATCATCAGCTTCAACGGCAACGACAAAAGCAACATCAGCCACAAGTAGTGCAACCAGTGCAACGTCATCAGCATCAACAGCAACTACTAAAGCTAATGAAGCAGCAGCAAGTGCAGTGGCAGCAGCAGCCAGCGCAGA
>Ga0302123_10002494_pt1 | contig 12518 bp, 10 predicted proteins | sample CB21_321_MG_FD_203109 | JGI IMG/M metagenome (GOLD analysis project Ga0302123, IMG submission 203109) | Marine microbial communities from Western Arctic Ocean, Canada - CB21_32.1 | ecosystem: Environmental > Aquatic > Marine > Oceanic | place: Canada: Western Arctic Ocean | collected 2017-09-28 | reverse complement strand
TACAAACCAGTTTTACTAGCAAGAGCTAGATATTATTTATATCAATTTAAAGATAATATTGCACAATCGCAATTAGCTTTAGATGAATATAAAAAAGGATTACAAAGTATGGCTGCGACATTAAATTCACCGCAACCATCTTATATGTCAGACGTAAGATTTACTTACCTCTTACCATAAGGATTAAAAAATTATGCCAACTCAAGGTGCTTCCATTACAGTTGCAGGAGGATTAGATTTAGTATCAAGTAGTCATGCTTTATTTAGAACCCCTGGAGCAGCAACTATATTAGAAAATTTTGAATCATCTACAACAGGTGGTTATAGAAGAATTAATGGTTATACTAAATGGGGTGCAGGTGCTTCAGCTATACCTTCAGGTTCAGCACTAGATTCTATTACAGGAATAGTTTCTTATGCTAATGGAGTTGTAACTTGTCAAGGTTCAAATATTTATTGGTCAAGTGATGGTATTACTTGGCTTCAAATTAATAAAGATACTTATGTAACTAAGACAGGAACAGTTGCAGTTACTGCAGGTTCTGCAATAGTTACAGGAACAGGAACAGCATTTACAACAGAATTTGCTGTAAATGATAGAATACAAATTAATAGTATTAATTATAGAGTTTTATCTATAACAAGTGATACAGTATTAACATTAGATTATAATGTTGTTGCTGCAGTTTCAGGAGTTGCTGTTAAAAAAAGTGGAATTGTTGCAGGAAGTTTATCTGCTGCTACTACTATTTCAAGAGCTAATCAATCAAATAATCAATTTACTACTTTTGAATCAGATGGTGCTTATGGTAGTTTATATATTACTGATGGTACTAATAAGATAGCAGAATTTCAAATAACTGTTTCAGGTGCAGTTAATACTTTTTACTTTGAAGAGTTAGAAAGGTCAGCTCCGACTAATCCTAAAATATGTGGTATATTTTCAGAACGATTAGTGGTTGCAGGTCAATCAGTTTCAACAAGTACAGTTGCTTATAGTGATAGGTTAGAACCTTATAATTTTACAGGAACTGGAGCAGGAGAAATAGATGTTGGAGATATTATTGTAGGAATTAAAGTCTTTAGAAATAGCTTAATTATATTTTGTAAAAATAGTTTATTTGAGTTGACAAGTCTTGATTCTACCCCTATACTTAAATCTATAACAAAAAATATAGGTTGTGTAAATGGAAACACAATTCAAGAAATTGGTGGAGATTTAATCTTCCTAGCACCTGATGGATTAAGAACAGTTGCTGGTACAGCTAGAATTGATGACATAGAAATTGGTTCTATTAGTAGAAAGATTTTACCTTTAATAAATACTTTGCTATCAAATATTGCACAGTATACTATCTCTAGTATAGTTATTAGAGAAAGAAGTCAATACAGATTATTTTATCATCAGTCAGGTCAATCGAAATCAGGACAAAAAGGAATTATAGGAACTTTTAAATTTGATGAAAATGGAGTTCCTGCATTTGAGTGGAGTGAAACTAAAGGTATGGAATTAAAGTTCTGTACTTCAGATTTAAATAATTCAAATGAAGAAGTTAAATTTGGTGCAAATGAAACTGGTTATATTTATCAAATAGATACTGGTAATAATTTTGACACTTCAAACATTAACGCAAAATTTCAAACACCAGATATGGATTATGGTGATAATGGTTTAAGAAAAAGTCTTTATGGAGTTAAAGCAAATATTAAACCAGAAGGAACACAACCAGATTTACAGATGAGAATTAGATATGATTTTGAATCTACAGATGTACCTCAACCTGGTGCAGTTGATGTAGGTACTTTATCTGCTACATCTTTATATGGTTCGGCAGTATATGGAACTGGAACATATGGAGCAGTAACTTTACCAAGTAAAAGAATGATAGTAACAGGAAGTGGTTTCTCAAATAATTTTAGATTTTTTAGTGATGACACAAATGCTGCATATGCAGTCAATGGATTATTTGTTTCATTTATAGCAGGAGGAAGAAGATAACATGGCAGGATACACAAGACAAAGTTCAGCAGAAATAGTAGATACTCTTACAATTGATGCAGTAGATTTAAATAATGAATTTGATGCTTTAGTTTCCGCATTTGTAAATACAACTGGACACAAACATGATGGTACTGCAGCTAATGGTCCTGTAATTGGATTAATTGGTGACGCTAATCTTGCTACTCCTTTAAATAAAATTTTAATTGATACAGCAAATGCTGAATTAGAATTTTATATTAATGTTGGAGCATCAGCTACAGAACAATTTAAAATTTCTGATGGCTTAATAGTTCCTTCAGTAGATAATGATATTGATTTAGGAACAGCAACTTTAGAATTTAAAGATGCATACTTTGATGGTACAGTAAATTTAGATACTTTAGTTATTGGTACAGCTACAGGAATTACAGATATAGATACAGACTTAGCTGCAGTTTCAGCTAGTGATGATACTCTAGCTTCAGCAAAAGCAATTAAAGCTTATGTAGATGCATCTCCTGTTGGAGACCTTACTTCTATTGTAGCAGGAACAGGTTTATCAGGAACAAGTTTATCAGGACCAATTCCAACTTTAACTATTGATACTGGTACAACAGTTGATAAAACAACTGCTCAAACTTTAACAAACAAAACTCTTACAAGTCCAGTTATTAATACACCTACAGGTGATGTAGTAACAATAACAGGTTCTCAAACTCTTACAAATAAAACTCTTACAAGTCCAGTTCTTGATACAGATATTAGTGGTACAGCTTTTAAAGATGAAGATAATTTTACATCTGATTCAGCAACTGCTGTAGCTTCACAACAATCAATTAAAGCATATATTGCTACTCAAGTTTCTGCAGGAGACCTTACTGCTATTACAACAGGAAATGGTTTAAGTGGAACATCTTTAACAGGACCAATACCAGATTTAACTATTGACACAAGTATAACAGTTGACAAAACAACTGCTCAAACTTTATCATCTAAAACATTAACAAGTCCAGTTTTAGATGGAACACTTAGTGGTACAGCATTTTTAGATGAAGATAATATGGCTTCTGATTCTGCTATAGCAGTTGCATCTCAACAATCTATTAAAGATTATGTAGATACACAAGTAGCAACAATTCCAGTTGGTGATATTACTGCAGTTGTTGCAGGTACAGGTTTAACTGGTGGTGGAACAAGTGGTTCTGTAACTTTAAATGCAGATGTTTCAGCATCAAGTACAAATACATTTACAAATAAAACTGTAGATGCAAATGGTACTGGTAATAGTATTACAAATCTTGAAGTCGCAGATTTAGCTTCAGGTGTTCTTGATACAGATTTAACAGCAGTTTCTGCAAGTGATGATACTTTAGCTTCTGCTAAAGCTATTAAAACTTATGTAGATTCTCAACCCCATTCAAGTGTTACAGCAAGTAGCACAACTACATTTACAAATAAAACAATTGATGTAGATGCTACAGGTAATTCAATTACTAATTTAGCAGATGCTAATATTAAAGCAGCAGCAGCTATTGATGCAACAAAGATTGCAGATGGCACAGTAACAAGTACAGAATTTCAATATATAAATAGTTTATCAGCTAATGCACAAACGCAAATAGATGGTAAACAAGCTACAATTGATGCTTCAAGTAGACTAAACGCTAACCTAGTTGGAGATGGTTCAGTAGATGATACTGAATTTGGTTATTTAGATGGCGTAACTTCAGATATACAAACACAATTAAGTGCTAAAGCTTCAGCAGGATTTGCTGTGGCTATGGCAATTGCTTTGTAAGTTCTGTTGACAACAGAGTAAATAAAAGGTATAATTAGGATAATTCTATGGCACAAGATTTTGAAAGAACTTTAAAACAAGACATAACTTTACTTGCTTCTCCAACAGTATTAAGAGCAGCAGCAGATTCTGATGATGCAATCATAGGTATTAGGTGTGCAAACACTTCTGGTACTTCTGTGAATGTATCTGTTTATGTTAAAAATGGAAGTGACTCATATTTTATTATTAAAGATGCACCCATCCCAAATGGTGGCTCTTTAGAATTAATTGATGGCGGTTCTAAAGTTGTATTAATGAGTGGTGATTCTATAGAAGCTTACGCTTCTGCAGCAACTTCTCTTGATATAATTACAAGTGTTGTAGATACTATCTCAGCATAATAATTTAAGGAAATAAGTTCTATGGCATATGTTGGAAAAACCCCAGCTAACGCAGTATTAACATCAAGTGATATTACAGATGGTGTAATAACTTCTGCTAAGATTGCAACTGATGCAGTTATTGCTGCAAAGATTGCAGCTAATGCAGTTGAAGAAGCTAAAGTAAATGCTGATGCAATAACTTCTGCTAAAATTGCAGCAGGTGCTATTGTTGATAGTGATATTAATGCTTCAGCAGCAATTGGAAATACTAAACTTGCTAATAGTTCTATTACAATTAATAGTTCACCAATTTCTTTAGGTGGTTCAGTTACAGTTGGTGAAGTTTATCCAACTATATCAAGCATTAGTCCTAGTGTTATTGATAATACAGTAAGTACCATAGTTATTACAGGAACAGGTTTTGGTGCAACTGGAACTCCTTTTGTAGATTTAATTAGTTCAGCAGGAGCTATTACACCAGCTACTTCTGTAACAAGAAATTCAACAACACAAATTACAATTACAGTAACTTTATCAGTTGACACAACATATTATATTAGAGTTGAATTAGGTACAGGACTAGCAGTTCGTACTTCTACAGCTTTACTTACAGTATCAGACAATCCAGTATGGGTTACAGCTTCAGGAAGTTTAGGAACTTTGAGTGGTGCAGTAGCAATTTCAACAATTAATTTAGTCTGTACTGATGCTACATCTTTTGCAGTAACAACAGGAAGTGTCACAGCAGGATTAACATTTACTACTGGCGTAGGAACTGCTACTATAACAGGAACACAAACACCTCATACGACAGCCGCAACAGATTCATTTTCAGTAACAGCAACAGATGCTGAAGGACAAACAGCAGTTAGAGCATTTACAATCAGTTGGTCATTTGGAGCAACAGGTGGCGGACAATTCAATTAATGAGGAATAAATAATAATGGCAAATACTTATCTAACAAAAACTTTTGGAAGTGCAGGTACTAGAACAAAATATACAATTAGTACGTGGGTTAAAAGAGCAAACTTAGGTGTAACCCAATGTATATTTTCAGCAGGTACATCTGCTAATTATGTTATGGGAATTACTTTTAATGGTGCAGATGATAGATTATATTGGAATAGTTATTCAAATGCTGGTGCAAGTTATGATTATTTTTTAGATTGTACTAGAAGATTTAGAGATACTTCAGCTTGGTATCATATCGTTTGTGCATTTGATAGCACACAAGTAACAGCATCTAATAGAATGAAAATTTATATTAATGGAGTTCAAGAAACTTCTTTTGTAACCGAAACATATCCAAGTCAAGATTATGCAGGTTATGCTTTTAATAATATTACTCACGAAATTGGACAAGACGTGGGAAATGGAAGTAGATTTTTTAGTGGTTCAATGTCTCATTATTATGGAATAGATGGATTAGCTTATGCACCTACAGTATTCGGAGAAACAGATGCCACAGATGGTATGTGGAAAATTAAAACTTCTCCAACAGTTACAATGGGAACAAATGGATTTACAATTTTAAAAGATGCAAACACAATTACAGACCAATCAAGTAATTCAAATGATTGGGCTTTAGGTGGGGGTACTCTTACGAGTACACAAGATAATTCTGATAATAATTTTGCAACAATAAACCCTTTAGATAATTATTATTTTGGTGGAACATTTACAAATGGAAATACTACAACAGCATCTCCATCTTCTACTTATGCGATGTGTACTTCAACATTAGGTATGTCATCAGGAAAATATTATGTAGAAGCTAAACTTCAAGCAGGTTATCCGCAATTAAAATTTGGTATTACTTCCAGAATAGCAAATAGCACATCTGATAATATGGATTATTCAGGTTCTACTTGTTTTTCAGGTACTGGCACATTAGTTTTAGATAATGTTACAACAGCTCTTTGGGGTTCAACTTTTGCAGTCGGTGATATAGTTGGCTGTGCTTTAGATATGGATAATTTAAGAATTTATTTTTCTATAAATGGTGTTTGGCAAAATTCTGCAAATCCATCATTAGGAACAGGTTCAGAAACAATAGTATCTCCTACAGGAGCAATTGATAGAAGTAGAAATTGTTACTTCTTTAGTTGGAGTGATAATCACGCTTCAGCAGGTTCAACAATGGAGTACAATTTTGGTAATGGATATTTCGGAACAACAGCAATAACTTCAGCAGGAACTAACGCATCAGGTAATGGAGATTTTGAGTATGATGTACCCACAGGGTTCACAGCTCTTTGTACAAAAGGATTAAACACATAATGGCATATATTTCATTTCAACCATCAGATTACTTTAATACAACTAATTATTCTGGCAATAGTTCAACACAAACAATTACAACTGGACTAGCTAACGATATGGTATGGCTAAAAGGAACAGATTTCATAGATAATAATGTTATTTTTGATAGTGTTAGAGGAGTAAATAAAAAAATAATTACAGATAATAATGCTGCAGAAGGAACAGCGGTAGCTCCTAATTTAGGAGTAACTGCTTTTAATAGTACAAGTTTTGATTTAGGTGCTTGGAGTGCAATAAATGGAAGTGGAAATAATTATTCTTCTATGAATTGGAGAGCAGGAACAACTACAGGAAAAACTACAGTCGGAGAAACAATTACACCTACTGCTTATTCTGTAAATCCAACTTCAGGAATTGGAATTTATAAATATACTGGAACAGGTTCTAATGGAACAATAGCACATGGTTTAAGTTCTGCTCCAAAATTTGTTATAGGAAAACGTATAGTAGGTTCAACTGGAGATTGGAATACTTGGCACACAGCTTGTACATCAGGAACATATTATGTAAATCTTAATGTACTTTCTGCTGAAACAGGTTGGACAACAACTGTCTATACAGCAGAACCTACAAGCACTGTAATAAATTTAGGAACTTATGCAGGAGTTAATGCAAGTACACATACTTATCTAATCTATGCTTTTGCTCCAGTTAAAGGATATTCAGCTATAGGAAAATATATTGGAAATGGTTCAGCAACAGATGGAACATTTGTCTATACAGGTTTTGAACCTGCTATGGTTATAATAAAATCGGTAAGCGGAAGTGGAGCTTGGGGTTTATACACAACTCATAACTTAGGATATAATCCAACTAACAAACCATTAACACCTAATAGTACAGCTGCACTTAATTCTACTTATGTAATTGATATGTATTCAAATGGCTTTAAACCTTTTCATGCAGATGCTCAACTTAATACAAATGGAGTAACATATGCGTATTACGCAGTAGCAAAAAATCCAATAGTAGGAAATAATGGAACAGCAGGAGTAGCAAGATAAAATTATGGCACAAACAAAAGTAACATCACCAGGTATAACAGATTTAAGTGTTACAGTAGATAAATTAGAAAATACTTTAGATTTATCTACAAAAACAGTAACCTTACCTACATCAGCATTAAGTTACCCAACTTTTACTTCAATTACTCCTTCAACTACTACGAATGATTCAACTTCTTTTGTAATTGTAGGAACTAACTTTGGTGCTTCAGGTATTCCAACAGTAGAATTTCAAAATTTAACAGGAGGTATTGTTACCTCAACTTCAGTAGTTAGAAACTCAGCAACTCAATTAACAGTAGTGGCAACACTTCCTGTTGATGGAACATATTATATTAGAATAGAATTAAACACAGGACTTGCTGTTAGAAGTTCAACAGCAGGATTAACTATAAGTGATGCACCAGCTTGGACAACAGGTTCAGGTACTTTAGGAACAATTGCAGGAGATTTTTCAGGAGCAGTAGCAACAGTTGCAGCAACAGGAGATACTGTAGCTTATTCAGAAGTTAGTGGTACAGGATTAACTGGAGCAGGTAATGCAAATTGCTCACTTAATACTTCAACAGGTGCTATTACAACAACAGATTTTGGTGGTTCAAGTACAACACCAACAACATACAATTTTACAATTAGAGCAACCGATGCTCAAGGACAAACTGCTGATAGAGCTTTTTCATTAACATCTAGCTTTATATATACTGTAGACTGGTTAGTTGTCGCTGGAGGAGCTGGAGCACAACTTGGTGGCGGAGGAGCTGGAGGATTTAGAGCTGGAGCATCATTAACTTTACAACCTGCAAATGCTTATACTGTTACTATCGGTGCTGGTGGTTCTGGAGGATATTCACCTGCAGATGGTGGCGATAGTGTATTATCAGGAACAGGAATTACAACAATTACCTCTACTGGAGGCGGTGCTGGAGGTAGTAGTGGCTCTGGAGGAGATGGTGGCTCTGGAGGAGGAAGATATGGACATACTGCTCCTAGTGTAGCAGGAAGTGGAAATACTCCATCTATAACTCCAATTACAGGCGAAACAACAACAGTTCAAGGATATGATGGAGGACTAGGTACTTCAGATGATGCTACTTATACAAGTTCTGGTGGAGGCGGAGGAGCTTCTGAAGTTGGAGAAAATTCAAATGGCGGAGGAGGAGATGGAGGAGATGGAACTTCAAATTCAATCACAGGTTCTGCAGTCACTTACGCTGGTGGCGGTGGAGGTAGTACCTCAAATGTAGGAGGTCGTATTGGTGGTACAGGTGGAGCTGGTGGCGGTGGAAATGGTGATGTAAATTCAGGAAGTTCCTCTACTGCTGGAACTAATGGTCTTGGTGGAGGCGGTGGTGCTTCTAATGATACAGGTAAAGCTGGTGGTTCAGGTGTTGTTATTTTAAGAATGTTAACTTCTAATTACACAGGAACAACAACTGGTACTCCAACAGTTACAACAGATGGTTCATATAAAGTTATTAAATTTTTAGCTTCAGGGAGTTACACAGCATAATGGCATATATAGGAAGAGGAATTGAAAATTTTAGTCAGATAGAAGTATTAGATATTATAACTTTTACTACTTCTGCAGGACCTTATAATATTCTTAAAGGTGCAGTTGCATTTATTCCTTCTACAGTTAATAGTTTATTAATTGAAGTAGATGGAATTATTCAAGCACCTGCTAGTTATACAGTAGATGGTTCTACAATAACTTTTGGAGTTTCAATGCCTTCAACTTCTACAATGAATTCAATGATTCATTTTGGAACTGGGCTGATTACAACTCCAGCAGATGGAAGTGTTACTGCTGCAAAGATAGCAAGTGATGCTGTAACAACAGCAAAGATTTTAGATAACAATGTTACTGTTGCTAAACTACCAACAACATTAGATATATCAAGTAATACAGTTACATTACCTGCAAGTGTTAGTGGATTAGGAACAGGAATTACAAATGCTCAATTAGCAGGTTCAATAGATGTAACTTCAAAAATTACAGGAACTATACCAACAGCTAATTTAGGAAGTGGTTCAGCTTCAGCTTCAACTTATTTAGCTGGAGACCAAAGTTATAAAACAATAACAGCTTATAATGATGACGCTTTACAAAATGATATAGCAACACTAGCTTTACACCAAGCAACCAATGCTAATGCTGCTAAATATAATTTAGCTAATACGAATGTTGATGTTTACCAAGATTCAACAGGAATTTCTGCGTTAACAAATTGTGTAAGAGATACTTCAGGAGAATATGTTTCTTCTATTACACCAGGAGATGGAATTGATGCTAATACAGTTTATTTATTAAGTTTAGATAATAATTTAACCGATACATCAGGAAATAGTATTACAACAACTAATAATAATTCAGCAACTTTTAGTACAACTGTAAAGAAATTTGGAACTCATTCTGCTCTATTTAATGGTTCTAACCAATGGTTATCAACAGGAGATTTATCAAGTGGATTAACAAATGCTTTTCCAACAACAGGAGATTTTACAGTAGATTTTTGGGCAGGATATGTAAGTAGAAGTGGTACTGATAGACTATTTGCTATAGGAAATAATGGAGCTGGTGGTGCTGGAAGTGGGCCAGTTGTGTCTGCTGGTATACAAGGAGCTGGTCCAAGTAATGGTATGAACACAGCAACGAATGCTGCAGACCCTCCAAATTTTGACATTAACGAAGCATTTGCCATTAATGCTACTTGGGAAGCTATGAGGCATTATGCTTTTCAAAGAACTGGTACTACAGCTTATGTCTGGATAGATGGAGCTGTGTGTGCAAACTTCAATTATCCAACAGGTTGGAGTGGTATAAATCTGATGGCAAATGATAAAAATGTCCAAATTGCTATTAAGTCTGGTGCTGCTTCAGAATTTTTTAATGGATATATAGATGAATTTAGAATTTCAAATAATTCAAGATATACAGGTGGTTCATCATTTACACCACCAACAACTGCTTATACAGCAGAAGTAGTAAATGCAACAGGAAATTATGTTTCAACAGCAACAACAGCCAATGCTTCTGTAAGCAAGGTTGGAATTGTAATGACTTATAAAAATAATGCAGGAACTAATACTTTAAATACCGACATCGTTGCACAGGTAAGTGCTGATGGAGGTTCTAATTATTCAACAGTTACCCTAGCTGCGGCAGGAACTTTCTCTACAGGAGTTTTACAAGCAGTAGCTAATGATGTAAGTGTAACTCCAGGAACAAATATTCAATATAAAATTTCTTTTGCTAATCAAGCATCAGGAAGTAAAGAAGCTAGAATTACAGGAGCTAGTTTAATTTATTAATTAAATGAAAGCAGTTAAGGATGCTCATGTTCGTATTAATAAAAAGACAAGTATAGGAAGAAGACCAAAGTTATCAAGCATGAATAAATCAAGAAAAAGAAGTTTAAAAAAATATATAGGACAAGGAAGATAACATGACTGACAAATCATTATCACAAATGAACCATGATGAGATACTTATTATGAAAGGTGAAATGAAATTACTTATAACAGAAATTACTTCTATTAAAGATAATCATTTAAAACATTTAGATTATAAGATTACACAAATACAAAGAGTAATGTGGATTATATTTGCAGGAGTACTTGCTAATATTATTCATTCATTAAATATACTAGGTTAAATATGTTAACAAAAGTAAAAAGAATTAGAAGAAAAAAATATGCAGTCGGTGATGAAGCTAGGAAGTTTGAAAGAATTCCTACAGCTTCTCAACCTGTTCAGCAAAAAGTAGGAACAAGAGATGAGTATTTAGATAAGTATGCTAAAACTCAAATTAAAACTCCTGAGTTAGCTACTGATGCTACACAAGCTTATACAACTCAAGGTGTACAAGCAAGTGAATTATTAGCTGGTACTCAACAAGCAGCTCCTACAGATGTAGGAACAACTACAATAACTGGACAAACAATTGCTACACCAACAGCTTTAACATCAGCTCAAGCAGCTACACCAACAGCTCCAACGACTTCAACAATGACTGCTGGTTTAGGAACTGCTCAAAGTGGTACTGCTCAAACTGGTGCGGTTGGAAGTCAATCACAAATTGGTACAGTCGCTGGAAGTTTATCTGGTACTGCAACAGGTGCATCGGCAGGTCCAACAAGTTCAGCAGTTGCTCAAGCAGCTTCTGGAACATTATCTGCTGGAGCTTTAGCTCAAGTATTAAGTGGAACTGCAGCTACAGTAGCTGGACAAACTGCAACACTACCTGGAAATATTCAGGCAGCAATTGCAACTAATCCTGCTGTTGTAACTAAAGCTATTGTTTCTCAACCAGCTTCAGTACAAGCACAAGTTGCATCATTACCTACAGATGCTTTAGTCTCTACTCAAATAAATGCTTTATTAGATGGAATAGATACAGGTACAATACCTACATGGGCAAGAGGTGCAGTAGAAAATGTAGAAAAGAATTTAGCACAAAGAGGTTTAAGTAAATCTACAATAGGTAGAGATGCTTTAGTTAATGCAATTATACAATCTGCATTACCAATTGCTCAATCTAATGCAACAGCATTACAACAAAGAGCATCACAGAATTTAACAAATGAACAACAAGCATCAGTCTTAACAGCACAACAGAGCTTTCAAACTCAGTTAGTTAATGCTGAGAATGATATGAAAGCTCAGATGATGACTGGGCAATTTGCTCAAGAAATTACTAAGCTTAATGCTATGAGTGAGCAACAAGCTATTTTACAAGGTGCTGCTCAAAAGCAACAAACATCTTTATCAAACTTAGCTAACTTACAACAAGCTGGATTAACTCAAGGACAGTTAACTCAACAAATGGCTATAGCTAATTTAAATGCTAGTCAACAAACAGCTTTAGCAAATGCACAAACAAGTGCAGGATTTGATGTTTTAAATTTAAACAATGCACAACAAACTGCAATATCTAATTCTAATTTATATAGAACATTTGAATTAACTAATTTATCTAATACACAACAAGCTACTATGCAAAATGCTGTACAGTTAGCTACAATGGATATGGCTAATTTAAGTAAT
>Ga0302123_10002493_pt1 | contig 12521 bp, 13 predicted proteins | sample CB21_321_MG_FD_203109 | JGI IMG/M metagenome (GOLD analysis project Ga0302123, IMG submission 203109) | Marine microbial communities from Western Arctic Ocean, Canada - CB21_32.1 | ecosystem: Environmental > Aquatic > Marine > Oceanic | place: Canada: Western Arctic Ocean | collected 2017-09-28 | reverse complement strand
TCATCTACTGACAGGGTCGTCTGCGTGATAAAGGCCACGTTTTTCGGGTCTTTCACGTCGATTGTGCTGGCATCCTCCTCGGTTTCGACCAGAAGTATGGTCCCCTCGGGGAGCTGTCCCATGGTGCCGACGACCTCGGGGTGTCCGGCATGACCGATCAGGATGGTCTGACGTCCCGCGGCGTGATGGTGCGCGGCTTCGCTGTGCACCTTGGTGACCAGCGGGCATGTGGCGTCGTGATACGTCAGCTTACGCTGCCGCGCCTCGGCCGGAACGGATTTGGGTACGCCGTGGGCCGAGAAGATTACGACGGCATCGTCGGGGATCTCGTCGAGTTCGTCCACGAAGATTGCACCGCGCGTTTCTAGGTCTTCCACGACAAATCGGTTATGTACGATCTCGTGCCGGACGTAGACAGGTGCGCCGTGGATTTCCAGCGCATTTTCCACGATCTGGATCGCGCGGTTGACCCCGGCGCAAAATCCACGGGGGCTGGCAAGCAGTATTTGGAGTGAGGGTTTGTTCATAGTGAAAATCGCGCCGGATATTAACCCATGAAACGGACCATGACGAGGTATTCTCTGTTCTGATCGCTTGCTTCTTGTTCCGGGAGAGAGGCTTGACTACAGTCCGTGCCGCTGACTACTGCTAGACACCTGCGCTTCGCTAACACGCTATCCTGTGCTTAAGGCCTGCGTTTCGGGCGTATGCGATCAGCAGATGTCAGAACACAAACGAACAGGTGAAATAGATATGTCAGGCCCCGTCGTTGCACAAAAATCACCCTATGCTGAAGAGATAAATGCCGGCCAAAGATATGCTTGGTGCCGCTGTGGACTGAGCGCCAAGCAGCCGTTTTGTGACGGCGCGCACAAAACGACCGATTTCACGCCTGTGATTGTCGAAGCGGAAGAATCCAAGACCGTATATTTCTGTGGCTGTAAGGCCACGGGAAATCAACCGTACTGCGACGGGTCGCACAAATCTCTGTAGCGCAGGGGGCTGCGTGATCCCAACCCGATCTGCGGGAAGACGTGTGCGCTCGCTCGCTGCCCTGACTCTTGTCGCCCTGATACTGGGCGCATGCAGCTTCCTGGATTCCTCTACGCCGCCGCCCTGCCCGAATGTTTCAATTCTCGCGGGCAGCGAACGCCTGGTTCTGTTCAAGCCCGGTCCGGGCCGAGACATCATCGATATCCTGGTCGAGGCTGATATATCGAACTTGAGGGCGGCGTGCGAGTACGACGACCTGCGCGTCGACGTGGAATCGGCCTTCGAGATCATCGCGGCGCGGGGGCCCAAAGCAGAGACGAGTCGCGTGATCATCGTGTTTTTCGCCGCCATAATCGATCCCAACGGTCGGGTAATTGCCAAAGAGACATTCGAAAGCCGCGTTGAATTCCCGCAGAATCGCCGGCGGGTCGGCGTGCGGGAACAGGTCATACAGCAGATTCCCCTGACGAAACTCACCGACGGGCGGGACTATCAGGTTCTTGTCGGCTTCCAACTTACTCCGGATCAGCTCGAATACAATCAATCCCGCCGGCGCTGACGCGAATCCCCGGGTTCGGCGTTCTACGGATGTGTGCCGGGGGGCCAACCGAGCCACGCGTTTGCTGGTCAGCGCCGGGTCGTTACGGTTGACACGTAGTCATGGCCCCCTATCATCGAATTCACGGCCAGACGATCTTTGCGGGAGAGACCGGTTCTTTTGGGGACCGGCGCCGAAGGAGCAACCGCCCCGGAAACTCTCAGGCAAATGGACCGCAAGAGGATGGCGCTCTGGAAAGCGGGCTCGGGTCAAGTTGTGACGTGAGCTCCACCGAAGGGGAAATCTGGATGGGTCTCTGACCCGAATTCCGGTCAATCTCTCAGGTCCAGCGACAGAGGGGGCCACGTCCGTCGAGGTGGACGGACGCGCTACTTTGTCGGAGGACGCCATGAGTGCCCCATTCTGTCAACAGGAATGGTACGTGATGGAAGGCTTGGTCCTGGATAGGGCCTGGGCGGAAGCATGCGCCTGCCGGGCCAAGTTCCTGCCTCTCATGTCGACTCATTCATCTTTTGGACCGCTGCAGGCGGGAAGGAGAGACTCATGAGCGACGTCAATTACACCAGCGATCACGAGTGGATTCGTCTTGAGGGAGACGTCGCCACCATCGGGATAAGTAACTACGCGCAGGAGCAGCTCGGAGATGTCGTTTATGTCGATCTTCCCGACGTCGGGAAATCGGTCTCCAAGGGGGCCGAGGCGGCGGTCGTTGAATCCGTAAAGGCTGCCAGCGAGGTTTATGCCCCGCTCAGCGGTGAAATTGTCGAGGTCAATTCGGCGCTGGGCGACGCCCCCGGCCAGATCAACGAGGACGCCGAGGGAAACGGCTGGTTCATGAAGATCAGGCTGAGTGACCCAGGTGAGCTCGAAGGCCTCATGGATGGGGATGACTACGCCACGTTCGTGGCGAGTTTGAGCTGATCCGATCCACGATGCGCTGCAGCTCAAGATGTGCCCCAGCCTAAGGTGTGCAATGACGCATGAAGGAGTTTGAGAATGACCGACGGCGGCATAAGCATTACGGAATTTACACAAACGGATGATTTCATCCGGCGTCATATTGGGCCGGGCGATGGCGAGATCGCCGAGATGTTGCAGGCCTTAAGCCTCGACTCACTTGACGCCCTGATTGCGGCCGCTGTTCCGGAAGCCATCCGCTCGGAAACGCCGCTGAACCTTCACGGGCCGCGGACAGAGTATGATGTTTTATCCGCATTGCGCGCGATGGCGCGGCAAAATCGGGCCTTGAAATCGATGATCGGTCTTGGCTACCACGGTACGATCACACCGCCTGTCATCCTCCGCAATGTGCTGGAGAACCCCGGTTGGTACACGGCCTATACGCCCTACCAGCCTGAGATCTCTCAAGGCCGCCTCGAGGCGCTCTTGAATTTTCAGACCATGATCACTGATCTAACGGGTATGGAGCTCGCCAATGCGTCCCTGCTCGACGAGGGTACCGCGGCGGCAGAGGCGATGACGATGTGTCGGCGCCTCTGCAAGGCGGACGGGAACGGGTTCTTCGTGTCGCGGCGTTGCCTGCCGCAAACCATCGAAATCGTGAAGACCCGCGCCCAACCGTTGGGGATCGACGTCATCGTCGGTGATGAAACGGTAGACCTGGCGGCGGCGGGGATCTTTGGCGCCTTGCTGCAATATCCGGACGTGACGGGGAACCTTCCAGACTACAGCGATATCATTGCCGACATTCACGCAAAGGATGCCTTGGCCGTCGTTGCGGCCGATCTGCTCTCGCTCGTCATGCTCCGGCCGCCGGGAGAATTCGGCGCCGATGTGGTGATCGGCAATTCACAGCGCTTCGGCGTACCGCTTGGCTTCGGCGGTCCGCACGCGGCGTTCCTGGCGACCCGCGATGACTATCGCCGTACCATTCCAGGCCGCATCGTGGGTCAGTCGGTTGATTCGCGTGGGCGGCCAGCCCATCGGCTTGCCCTGCAGACCCGCGAACAGCATATCCGGCGTGAAAAGGCGACGAGCAATATTTGCACGGCTCAGGTGCTGCTGGCTGTGATCGCCGGCATGTACGCGGTGTGGCACGGACCGGAGGGTCTGCGGACGATCGCCAGGCGTGTGCACGGATATGCGGCGGTCCTGGCTCATGGCTTGCGGGAGCTTGGCTTTGAAGTCCGCAACGGGACGTTTTTCGACACGCTGACGGTCTCGGCCCCGGCGGCCGCAGGGCAAATCGTGACACGGGCGTGCGATTCCAATCTCAACCTTCGCCTCGTCGACGCGGACGCCGTGGCGATCGCCGTCGACGAGGTGACCACCCGCACGGACATTGCTGCTGTTCTGGCTGCGTTTGCAGGTGCGGGATCGGCAGGGCCTGATCTCGATGTGTTAGCCGGTCAGGCAACGTCCGGTATCCCGGAGACTCAACGTCGGACCTCGCCATTCCTGGATCACGATGTGTTTCATCGCTATCGCTCGGAAACGGAGATGCTCCGTTATCTGGCACGACTGCAGGCGAAAGACATTGCGCTCGACCGCTCCATGATTCCCCTTGGGTCGTGCACGATGAAGCTCAACGCGACGACCGAAATGTTGCCCGTGACCTGGCCTGAATTTGCCGATATTCATCCCTTTGCCCCACTGGATCAGGCCAAAGGGTATCTCGACCTGATCCAGGGCCTGCAGGAGATGCTGGCGGAGATCAGCGGGTTCGATGTGATCTCCCTGCAGCCCAATGCCGGGTCGCAAGGTGAGTACGCGGGTCTGTGGGCGATTCGTGCCTGGCACCGCAGCCGCGGCGACGACACACGTGACGTTTGCCTGATCCCGAGTTCGGCTCACGGGACCAATCCGGCAAGCTCGATCATGGCGGGCTGTCAAGTTGTGGTCGTCGATTGCGATTCCGAAGGCAACATCGACGTGACTGACTTGAAGGACAAAGCCGAAAGCAATGCCAAGCGGCTTGCTGCACTGATGGTGACCTACCCTTCGACCCATGGTGTGTTCGAAGAGTGGATTCGCGAAGTTTGTGAAATCATTCACGCCAATGGTGGCCAGGTTTACATGGATGGCGCCAATTTGAACGCCCTGGTCGGGATCAGCCGGCCGGCCGAGCTTGGGGCCGACGTCATGCACTTCAACCTGCACAAGACGTTCTGCATCCCGCACGGCGGCGGCGGACCGGGGATGGGCCCGATCGGCGCGAAATCCCACTTGGCGCCGTTCATGCCCAATCATCCGCTGGTTGCGGAAGCCGGTCCCGTGACGGGCGTCGGTCCGATTGCGGCGGGTCCCTGGGGCAGCGCTCTGATTCTGCCCATATCGTGGACCTACATCGCGCTCATGGGTGCGTCAGGGCTGCTCAAGGCAACGCAGGTCGCGATCCTCAACGCCAACTACATGGCGCGTCGTCTCGAACCGTATTTCCCCGTTGTCTACCGCGGACAGAACGGTTTCGTCGCGCATGAATGTATCGTCGATTGCCGAAAAATCCAGCACGACAGCGGGATTACCGTCGAAGACATCGCCAAACGGTTGATGGATTACGGGTTCCACGCGCCGACGATGTCGTGGCCGGTTGCCGGCGCCCTGATGATCGAGCCTACGGAGAGTGAATCCAAATTTGAGCTTGACCGATTCTGTGACGCCATGATCGCCATCCGCGAGGAGATCGGGGAGATCGAGCGGGGTGACGTGGATGCCGAGGACAACTTGCTACGGAATGCACCGCATACCATGGATGACATTGCGGATGAAGCATGGGCTCATCCGTACACCCGTGAACAGGCAGTTTTCCCGGCGCCCTATCTGCGCGAGTCCAAATACTGGCCGCCCGTCAACCGGATCGATCAGGTCTACGGCGACCGTCACCTGATTTGCGTTTGCCCACCCCTCGAAGCCTACGCCGAGGCTGCGGAGTAGGCGTCGACTATCAATTCATTGTGCGTCATGGAATATGATTCCGAGAGTCCGGCGGCTGCCGGAGCGTACCCGGCTGACGCCATGTCGCAGGGTCACGCGATAGCTGCCACGGGTGCCGCGTACCGGCCGCTGCCGAACGGGGAAAATGACGCCGTCTCCCTGGTCTAGTGGAACGACCTCGGCGCGCGACTGCATGCGTGGTCGCTGCTCGGTCAAGATGAATTCCCCGCCCGTGAAATCCCCCCCCGGCTTTGAAAGCATGAAAGCAGCCTGGAGCGGGAACACATGCTCGCCGTATATATCCTGGTGCAGGCAATTGTAATCGTCTGTGCCGTAGCTCAGGAGCAGCGGCGTTGGCTTGGTTTGACCGGCGCGATGGCAACGGTCGATGAAGGCTGCATATCTCTCCGGATACCGTACGCCGATACCCATGGTCTCGTTCCAGCGGTTCGCGATATCGACAAGACGCGGATAGAGGCCGGTGCGGAGACTTTCGATCATCTCGGGCAGGGGATAGCTGAAATATTTGTACTCTCCGCGCCCGAAGTTGTGGCGTGCCATCACGATCCGGGATCGGAATCGCTCGTCTACGTCATAGATTTCGGCGAGGGCTGCGCAGTCCTTTTGGGTGAGAACCGATTTCATGATGCCGAAGGCGCTGGCATCGAGACTCGCGGTGATCCGCGGCCAGTCGAGCGCCGAAATCCGTTGCGTAATACTTGGCGGGCGTGAGGAGGTCATGGCTGCATGGCCGCAGCCGATCAGGCCACGGCTTCGCGGTCAAGCAGGGCGCGTTTTCGATCCACCCCCCAGCGATAGCCGGAAAGAGAGCCATCGCTGCGCACCACGCGATGACAAGGAATGGCGACGGCGATTGCGTTCGTGGCGCATGCCTTTGCGACGGCGCGCGCGCCTTGTGGACAGCCGATGCGCTTCGCCACATCGGCGTAGCTTTCCGTGGTGCCCAGCGGGATATCGCACAGCGCGCGCCAGACCTTCTTCTGGAAGGCGGTTCCGTTCGGGTCGAGCGCAAGATCGAATGCGCGGTGCGGTACCTCTATGAAGTTCGCGATTTTGGCGATTGCCGGCGCCAGTTCACGATCGTCCGCGGTGAACTTCAGTTTGGGATAACGGTCTTGAAGCTCGCGAAGCGACATATCGGGATCGTCGCCGAACTGAATCGCTGAGATACCCCGTTCGCTTGCGGCGACCAGGAATAAGCCGAGTGCGCTTTCCCCGAATGCGAAGCGCATCGACGCGCCGTACTCACTCTTGTCCGCTTCTGTTGGCCGGCACCGCTTGCAGGGCCTGAAACCGGCGTGCTCCGCCCCCTTGCATGTCGCATGAAACCGGACGTTTTCCCGTTTCGGCTGGCGCGCGGAACAACCGGGCCGGCAATATACGCCGGTCGTGCGCACGGAATAGAAGAAGGTTCCGGCACGACTTGAGTCGCGGGTGACTACGGCAGCCCAGCGGTCCTCGTCGATGACATGACCTCTGTTTTGGCGACTCTCATTTACGCATGTGGCAACCATTTTGATGTCCTTCTTCATAACTTTTCCTACGTGATCAGAAGGCCGATTATCAAGCTGTCCAGGGCGACAGGCATTCCGATTCTTGCTGTTTTGAACTACGAATTTTCAATTTTCTCGGAAATGGGTGCTGAACAACTTGACAGATCAGTAAGTGTTTACTTACCGTAAGCTATGACTTACGCAGAGGTATTTACAGCGTTGGCGGACCCCACCCGCCTCCACATCTTCGAGGCGCTACGCGGGCAACCTCGGACAGTGGGTGAGTTAGCAAAGGACCAGCCAGTGAGCCGGCCGGCCGTCTCACAGCACCTGAAGGTGCTTGAATCGGCGCGGTTGGTCAGTGTTGAGCCACAAGGTAACCGCCGCTTGTATTCGATCCAGCGCGATGGGTTGGATGTGTTACGGCAGTACCTGGACAGTTTCTGGTCGGATGCCTTGACTGCATACGGCGCCGAAATTGCCCGGCGCGTGGATAACAAATAGGAGAACACCGTGCTCGATCCAATCGTGAAAGCAATCGAGGTTTCCTGCAGTCAGGAAAAGGCCTTCGAAGTGTTTGTGAATGAAAAGGGCAGTTGGTGGCCGCTGGACAAGCGTTCGATGTCGTTAATGGAGAACGGCGAGCCCGCCAAGTCGTTGCGCACTGAACCGAAACAGGGCGGCAAAATCGTAGAGATCGGCCACGATGGCACTGAGTACCATTGGGGCACGATAAAGTCTTACGACCCGCATGCCTCGATCAGCATGGATTTTCACATGGGGCTACCGGCGGAAAACGCAAGCCTTGTTGAAGTGAAATTTGCCGCTCTCGGAAATGAACGAACGCGAGTCGAACTCACTCAAAGCAATTGGGAAGCATTTGGCGATATGGCCGAGATGATGCGTGGTGGCTACGGCTCGGGCTGGGTGATCATTTTCGAGCAGGCACACAAATCTGCTTGCGGCGAATGAATCAATTCGGTGCCCGCCCCTGTAACGGGTCACCGTATTTCCCGCCGGTTTCATCATTCTTCTGGAAGATCATGTCTCGGGCCAGGTCTCTCCGTGTCTCTGAGCCCTGGCCCCGGCGCAGCCAGGGTCTGCGGTCAGAGGCTTCAGTGAACCTTGCGGCCGAGCTCTGAAATCGCGTCGTCCACGATCTTGCCGGCCTGCTCCTCACCCAGGCGCTCTTGAACGAGCTGTCCTGCCGCGCGGACGGCAAGGTCGATTGCCATGTTACGGACGTCCTGGATGACTTGGGCTTCGGCCCGGGCGATCTTGGCATAGGCCAGTTCGGTCCGGCGCTTCACCTCTGTTTCGAGATCCGCGGCGGCCTGCGCTGCCATGCGCTCCGCATCGCCCTTGGCCTGCTCGATGATCTCTTCGGCTTCCTTGACCGCGTCGCGGTGTTTGCGCTGATAGGTGGCCAGCAATTGTTGTGCTTCTTCGCGCAGCCGCTTCGCCCCCTCGATCTCTTCGTTGATCCCCTCGGCGCGTGAATCGAGGGCTTCGGTGATCCGGCGGTAGGTGAATTTGATCAACACGCCGACGAAGGCGACGAAGGCGGCCGCGACCCAGAATTCAGCGCCAAACATCTAGCGTTCCCCTTCCAGCGCCGCATCCACCGCGACGCCGAGGGCGGTGTCATCGACATCGCCGCCGATCAGGCGCTGGGTGACGGCCCGGGCCGCGTCAATCGCGATGTCCCGCACGTGCCCCTGGGCTTCGACTTGGGCCGCACGGATGCGGGTGCTTGCCGCCTCATTCTCGCGGGCCAACGTCGCATCGAGCTGGGCCTCCTGGTCCGCGGCCTGTTTCTTGATGGCATCGCGCGTCTCGGACGCGGTCTTGTGGGCATCCGCACGAGCCTCAGCGAGCGCCTGCTCATAAGCGGCAAGTGCCTCGTCGGCTTCACGCTTGAAGCCCTCGGCCGTCATCAAGTCATCGTCGATGCGGCGTTGGCGCTCCTCCAGGACGTCGACGATCCGCGGTATCGCCACCCGCCACATCACCAGATACAGCGCGACGAAGGTGATCGCCAGCCATATGAGCTGGGGCAGGAAATCGGCAGTGGCGAGTTGCGGCATATCGGGAACCCTAAGCCGGCGGTTCTAGACGACGACTAGCCGAACAGGATGAGAAATGCGATGACCAGCGCGTAGAGAGCCACGGCCTCGACCAGGGCGAATCCCAGCAACACCTGTCCGAACATACGCGGCGCGGCAGCCGGATTGCGAATACCAGCGGAAACGTACGCCGCAAAAATGTTGCCGATACCGACACCGACTCCGGCGAGTCCAATGGTCGCGAGGCCGGCACCGATCTGCTTGGCTGCTTCGAGTTCCATGATTTCGGGTCCTTCTATTGCTGTTTGATGTTGGGCGCTGCGGCGGAATCAGCTAAGCCGCATCGGGATTCAGTTGAAGTTCTTCGCCTTGCAAATGACCTTAGTGGTGCAGGTGGATAGCGTCGTTCAGATAGAGGCACGTCAGGACGGTGAAAACGTAGGCTTGCAGCACCGCGACGATCAACTCGAGCGCGTAGATCGCGATGATGAATACGAAGGGCGCGAAGCCGAACAGGCCCAAGGCGACGACGAATCCGCCGAACACCTTCAGCATGGTATGCCCCGCCATCATGTTCGCGAACAGCCGCAACGACAAGGTGATCGGCCGTGCCAGGTAGGAGATCACCTCGATCGGGACAAGAAGCGGCGCAAGAACGATGGGGAGTCCGGGCGGCACAAAGAATGTGAAGAATTTCAGACCGTGACGGGCCACGGCGATGATCGTGACACCGATGAACACGACCATCGCCAGCGCGAAAGTCACGACGATATGGCTCGTCACCGTGAAACTGTACGGCACCAGGCCGAGCAGATTGCTGAACAGGATGAACATGAACAGCGTGAATATGAATGGGAAGTACTGACGGCCCTCGCTGCCAACGTTCTCCCGCAACATGTTCGCAATGAATTCGTACGCCAGCTCGACAATGGATTGCCAGCGCCCCGGGATCATGGCGCGCTTTCTCATGCCGAGGCTCAGTGCCATGGTCCCGACCACGAGAACGAAAATCATCATGAGGGACGAGTTCGTGAACGAGGCATCAACCCCGCCGAGCTGAATATCGATCAGCCGCTTGATCTCGAATTGCTCTAGGGGACTATGTTCTTTCACGGCCGTCTCTTAATGGGCCACGGGGACAAATGACCCCGGGAAAATAAAAGCTACTGTGCGCTCAATCACCGGGCGGCTTCAACTCATGCTCGGCGGACATTCTCATAGCGGCACGGTAGGCGTTCAACATGCCAGCAATGGCGCCGAGCAGCAAAAATACCAACAACAACCACGGCTTCGTGTCCAGCCACCGATCGAGAAACCACCCGATCGCGCCACCGACGATCAGCGTGGATATCATTTCCGCCGCCAGCCGGAGCGCCATGCCCAGTCCACCCTGCGGAGCCTGCGGATGCGATTCATCAGGGCGGACGCCGCGCGCCCGTTTCAGCCGGCTGTCGAGGTCGTCAAGAGAAGTGACCTCGTCATTGTTGCGAACGTCATTTTCGCGTTTGGGCGGATTGCCCATGTGCCGGCTCCTGTCCCGTCCCGCGTCCCACCGCTACAGCGGAATCACGCAAAAGCCGCGCGAACAATAGGCAGTGGGCAGGGCACTGTCAAGCATACCTCACTTCAACTTAACTTATTGAAATAATTGAATTTATCAGAGTGAAACGCACCTCAAGCCGTGGCCCTGAGGTCTTCCGCCTGGGACAGGTCGACGGATACCAGTTGGCTCACGCCGCGTTCGGCCATGGTGACACCGAATAGCCGGTCCATTCGGGACATGCTGATGGGATTGTGCGTGATGATGAGGAACCGGGTTGCCGTGTCGCGCGCGATCTCTTCAACCATGTCGAGGAATCGCTCGACGTTGGCGTCATCGAGCGGTGCGTCGACCTCATCGAGGACACAGACCGGCGCCGGGTTGGTCAGGAACACGGCGAACAGCAGCGCGAGTGCAGTCAACGCCTGCTCGCCGCCCGAGAGCAGCGACATCACCTGCAGCCGTTTCCCCGGCGGACTGGCGAGGATTTCGAGGCCGGCTTCGAGCGGATCGTCAGAATCGACCAGGGACAGGCGGGCCTCGCCGCCTCCGAACAGCCGCTTGAACAGCTCACCAAAGTGACTATCCACGGTCTTGAACGCGACCAGCATGCGCTCCCGGCCCTCACGGTTGAGGCTTGAGATTCCTTGCCGTAACCGGGCAATGGCGGCTTCAAGATCCTCGCGCTCGCTTTGCATGGTCGCGAGCTGTTCGGATAGCTCTTCGGCCTCCGCATCGGCCCGCAAATTGACCGGCCCCATGTTTTCACGCTCGCGTTTCAGGCGCTCCAGGCGGCCTTCCACCGCCTCGACGTCCGGCAGTTCCTGATCCTCGGATATTTCGGCGACTGTGGCGATTTCTGTGGGCGTGCATTCGAGCGCTTCGCTCATGCTACGCGAGATATCGGACTTGAGCTGATCCGTCTGCGAGACCAGACCTTCCATGCGCACACGCTCTTCACGCGCGGCGGCAAGCGCGGATTGGGCATCCTTCGACATCTGTGAAAGCCCGCTTAATTCGGTCTCCGCTTGGGCGAGAACGTCGGCTGCCTGCCGGCGATCCGCCTCAGCCGCCGCCACGTGTTCCAGCAGTCCGGTCCGCTGCTCAGCGAGGGCTTGCGGCCGGTTCTGTGCCTCTGCCAGGGTTTCGCGCGCCTCGGCTTCCCGCGTGGCCAGTTGGTCGAGCTGCGAAGATGCCGACTCGAACCGCCGCCGCCAGTAAATGTCTTCTTCCGCAATGGCGACAAGGCGTTTGACCCGGGTCCTCGCCTCCTCTTCGACGCGCCGCCGCTCCGAGCCGGCATCGGCCGCTTCCTGGCGCAGGCTGGCGACATCCGCACGCAGCGCCGACAGTGCGTTGCCATTCTCTTGGGGATCGCTGAGAGCGGACTGCTCATCGACGATCGCGCGCTGACGTTCCGCCATCGCCGCGCTGTCGCTCTCAAGCGTTGCGATAGATTCGCCGATCGCGGTCAACCGGGACTCGCGCCGGGCGCGTTCCTTGGTAAGTGCTGCGCGCCGCTCTTCGCAGCCCCGAAGCTCTTCCAAGGTTTCCCTGAGGCGGGTGCGGGCAGCGGAGTCGGCAGCAACGGCCCCCGCCTCGGCGGCCTGAGCTGCCGTGAAGTTGGTCAGGGCCGTGTCGTGGGTTTCCGTACGCGCGGCGATCTCATCCTGGAGGGCATGCAGCCGGTTGCGCTGGCTGAGGCGGGTCGTTGCCGTCGTCGCAGCGCCCGATCGGACGGTGTACCCGTCCCAGCGCCACAACGCGCCGTCGCGCGTGACCAGGCGCTGGCCGGGCTGCAGACTGCCGCGCATACGGTCTCCTGCCGCCTGGTCGGCGACCACACCGATCTGTGCCATGCGGCGGCCCAGCACACCTGGAATTTTGACGTATCGGGACAGTGGGTCGGCGTCGGATGGAAGGGCCGGTGCGGAGTCGAGCGGTGGCAGATCGCG
>Ga0302123_10002489_pt1 | contig 12528 bp, 12 predicted proteins | sample CB21_321_MG_FD_203109 | JGI IMG/M metagenome (GOLD analysis project Ga0302123, IMG submission 203109) | Marine microbial communities from Western Arctic Ocean, Canada - CB21_32.1 | ecosystem: Environmental > Aquatic > Marine > Oceanic | place: Canada: Western Arctic Ocean | collected 2017-09-28 | reverse complement strand
GCGTTCCGACGTGGCTTCCGGGGCGGTATCGAACCGAGTGGTCCCTCACAGTTCCTGGACGACATCCCTGAGGAGTTGATCGTGACCCGTTCGGCTACTCGATCCGGCTCAGCGGGTACGGGTGCGGGCGCCTGGCCTTCCGGCCCGTCTCGTCCTGCAACACCTGGAAGCAAGGTTCAGACGGGACGGACAGGGAATGGGAAGGCCCAGGAGGCACCAAAGGTTGTGCGCCGTCGGGCCGGGTCATCTGGTCCGCCGAAGCCACAGCCTGCCGCTCTCAAGACCGGAGACAAGATCCGGCACCCTAAGTTCGGCGAGGGCATGGTCATGAGCACGAAGCTCTCCGGGACAGACACCGAGGTCACGGTGGCGTTTTCGGATGGCCAAGGGATCAAGCGGTTGCTGCTAAGCTTCGCCCCACTAGAAAAAATAGGCTAACCCTACCGCCGACTGCGTCGGGGCTTTGGGGGCGGGGCACGTGCACACCAGATCAAATGGCACACGGCGGCCCTTTGCGGTATTGGCTTGGTATGTGTTGGTGGTTGAATGACTAATCGGCTCGACAGGGCTCAGTGTCTTTTGCTGGCCGACTTTCTGGGCGACTCGCCGGAGAGTGTAATTCCCATTCACTTGCTGAGACAGGGGCTGTGCCATGCCTGGATTTCAGGGAACGTTGAAAAGCCTGTCGGCGCGGTGGTTCAGTCGACATCCGTGATGGAGGAGCCGTGGGCTTTTGGAGACGCTGAGGTCATCTGGCGACTTCTCGAAAATGCCATAGGCTGGTGGACGGTCAACGTGTCAGACGCATTGGCACGACCGCTGGGTGTGGTGCTGGAGCGTGAGACGAAGGGACGTGCGCACAATTACGGCGATGTCTATTACACGCTAGCGAGGGCGGCGGCGAGCTTCCGGGCGGCGGAGGTGCGGAGGCTGAAAACAGGTGACGAGCCCCTCATGGCGAGGTACATGGGAACGCCGACGTGGGCCGGTTCAGAGGGATTCGAGACCATGGCTGCGGGCGCGGTAGTCGATGGCAAATTGGTGGGGCTGGCTCATGTCAGCGCGGTTACAGAGCGTCATGCGGACATAGGTGTCTCGACGCTGGAGCCGTGGCGTGGGCGTGGCTTCGCGACCGCCGCAGCGTCCATCGTGGCACGGTTGGTGAGGGAGAGCGGGCGCACGCCGGTGTGGAGCGCCGGAGAGGGCAACGCGGCCTCGTTGCGGGTCGCGGCCAAGGTTGGGTTCCGCGAGGTCTCGCGAAGAGTCTATGTCAGTCTTGCGGACGACTAGCTAGCGGAATGCTACTGCTCCTCGTCCGGCCAAAGATCTAGCTGCTTGGATGGGCTCGAAATGCTCCGACCGCTCTCGTCCAGAACCTGTCTTACCATGGAGAGCATTTCTCCGATGATAAACGGTTTGTTCAGTAGTGGGATTTCTCCCGGCAGGGGCTCCTCGCCCGTATAGCCTGACATTAGCATGACGGGGGTACCGGCCCACCGCTCGTGCACCTGTTGGGTTAGTTCCTTGCCACCCATCCTGGGCATGACCATGTCTGTCAAAACCATGTGTATTTCGCCCTTGTAGTCCTCGGCGGCGCGTAGAGCCTCTTCACCGTTGGACGCCTCCACTACTATGTACCCCTGCTCTATCAGTGCCGTAGAGGCAATGTCGCGCACGACGGATTCGTCTTCGACCAGCATGATGGTCTCCATCCCCAAGGGGTGATCCTCGTCCGCGGGGAGGTCGGTAAACACTGGGCCGGCTTTGGAGGTAACAGGCAGATAGACATCGAAGGTCGTGCCCGCTCCTGAGGCGGATTCCACTCGAATGTCTTCGCCATTTTCCTTGACGACCCCAAAACATGTGGAGAGACCGAGCCCGGTCCCTTTGCCAATCTCTTTCGTAGTATAGAAAGGCTCGAATATCCGAACCCGTACCTCGATGGTCATGCCAATCCCGTCGTCGCTCACGGCGAGTTTCACGTACTCTCCGGGGGGCAAGAGCGGATCGTCGGCGTAGTCTTCGATCGTGTGCTGGCCGACGGCTACTATGAGCTTGCCGCCGTCAGGCATGGCGTCCCTGGCATTGACGGCGAGGTTGACGAGCACCTGCTCAAACTGGCTGGGGTCTACCTCAATATGCAGCGGCGTCGCATAGGGCGTCATGACCAACTCGATGTTCGTGCCGAGCATCCGCCGCAGCAACTCCGAGCTTCCGACGACCTCCCTGTTAACATCGACTACTTCCAGGCTAGCGGTGTCGCGCCTGGAGAATATGAGCAGTTGTCTGATGAGCGCGGACGCTCGGTCGACGGCGGCGAGAATCCCTTTCTGGAGCGGAAGCACCTCATGCTCTGGTGACAGCTTTCGCTCGGCCCATCGCGGCGTAGGCGGCGATAGCCGTGAGCAGGTTGTTAAAGTCGTGGGCGACCCCGCCTGCGAGTTGGCCGACTACCTGCATCTTCTGGGACTGCCGTAGCTCGCTTTCGAGGCGTTTTCGTTCGGTGATGTCGGTAGATATGTTGACGACGTTATCCACATTGCCATCGGAGTCCAGGATGGGGGTGTCACGTGCATGGAATGTTCGAGGGCCCTCGCCGTGGTCGACACTCGTCTCAGTCTCGTTGCCCTTGCCGGTCCTCACAACCTCTTCGTGTTGCTCCCTAGCGAAGTCGGCGTCAGAGAACAACTCCTCCCTGAGATTGCCCTCGATCTCCTCTTTAGTCATCCTTGCCGCATCGGCAAAGGCCTGGTTGACTACCAGGTAGCGGCCGGAGGCGTCCTTGAGGGCGACGATATTCTCGAGGCTATCCACGAGGAGCCGGTACATCTCGTGTACTCTGCGCAGTTCGTCCTGTGCCGCGCGGAGATCCGATAGGTCAATCCCAATCCCTACTGTGCCCGTAATGTTGCCATCGCCGTCGAATATCGGCGCCTTTTGGGCGATCCCTATGCCGCCGTGCCTTGGATCAAGATCAAACTGCGTTGGCCTGCCAGTCTCGATCACCTCTCTATCCTTCGATTCGATGGCCGCGACCTGGGCCGGATCGTCGTAAAGCTCTGCTGCGGTCTTGCCAACGATGTCTTCCTGAGACCGGACGGACGCGGTGGCAAAGGCTCTGTTTACGACGACGTACTTACCCTCGGCATCCTTCAGGCCAATGATGGCGTCCATATTTTCTATGAGCGCCCGGTAATTCGCCTCACTCAACCTGAGGGCACTTTCGGCACGTCGGCGCTCGGTGACGTCGGTTGCGGTGGCGACGATACGGTACACGCTCCCTTCGGGATCCAGGATGGGTGTTTCCCGGCTGATAAATATTCGACGGTCACCACCGACTTCGGTTTCCGTTTCGAACTCGGCACTCTCCCCGTGCTCACAACCTGATCATGACGCCACTTCGCCAACTCGGCGAGTTCAGGATCTGGGAAGAACTCTTCCCTGTTGGCACCTTCGATCGCATCCTTGGGCAGCCCCATGTGATCAGCATAGGCCTGGTTGACCAGGAGGATCCGCCCTGAGACATCTTTAAGAGCAACGAGCTCATCGAGACTGTCCACCAAGAGTCCCTACCTGTCGTGGACCCTCCGCAGCTCTTCCTCTGCGGTGCGCAGGTCCGTGATGTCTATCATTACCCCGACAATGCCACCGATGTTGCCATCAGTGTCCAGTACAGGAGCCTTGTGGGCGTCGAAGATTCTACCATCGGCCTCCCTGCGCTCCTCTCGGATTGGGCTGCGGGACGCGAGTACCTCCTCTTCGTGCGCATTAATGGCCTCAACGAATCCCAAATCGTCGAATATCTCTGCTGATGTCTTCCCAACGATGTCTTCCTGAGACAGGCCCACTGAGTCGCTGAAGCCTTTATTTACGACGACGTACCTGCAATCGGCATCTTTCAGGACTACAGCGGCGTCAAGACTTTCCATCAGCGTGCGGTAGTTCGCTTCGCTCAACCTGAGGGCGTCCTCGGCGACCCGGCGCTCAGTAACGTCCGACAGGATGCTGACGACGCGCTCCACCCGCCCCTCGGAGTCCAGAATCGGCGTGTGCCGTCCATCTATGAATCGAGGGCCTTCGCCGAGGTCTACCTTCGTCTCACTTTCGATGCGTGCGCCCTGTCTGACTACCTAGTCGTGCTGACGTTTTGAGATGTCCGCTATCTCGGGGGAGAGGAACTCTTCGCGATGCCTGCCTTCGATTTCCTTCTTGGGCAGTCCAATCTGATCGGCGAACGCCTGGTTAACCAGCAGGAACTGGCCGGAGGCGTCCTTGAGCGAAACCAACTCTTCGAGATTGTCCACGATCGCTCGGTAGTGCTCGTGGGTCCTCTGGTGCTCTTCCTCGGCGATACGCCGTTGGGTCCCGTCTGTGGCGATGGCTACGATCCCGATGACAGCGCCGTGATCGTCGAGAACCGGTGCCCGACGGGTTACGAATATGCTGCCGTCGGATCGTCGGTCGTTGTCCTCCCACACCGGGACTCTGGTCTCGACGACCTCCCTATCAGCCGCCTCCACTGCCGCCACCGAAGCCGGGTCGTTGTATACCGCCTTAGCGGTGTTTCCGATGATTTGGCCCATCGGCAGCCCGATGGCATCGGCCATTCTCTGATTCAACATGAGGTATCGTCCGTTGATGTCCTTGAGGCAAGCGGAAGCGTCGACGTTCGAAGGCCCGATAGTTCGTCTCGCTCCTCTTGAGGGCATCATCGGCATACTTCTGGGTGCTGATGTCCTGAATTGTCGAACGGTATGCTGCAACCTCGCCGTCCGGACCCTCAACCAGACGAGCCGACGCACTACCCCAGAACCGGACACCGTTCGCTCGCTCGAACTCCATTTCGATCCCTTGTAGTTTCTCTCCGGCGAGGAGTCGTTTGTTGAGGTCCGGCGCGAGACCGCTCCCCGACGGGGTGTCCGCCAGAAGAATGTCTCGTGCGTGACGACCGATCATCTCTTCTGACGTGTACCCGAACATCTCGCGGGCTCGTTTGTTTGCGCCGACGATCAGACCTTCGGCATCGGTCGACGTGTAGGCGATTGGCGCATCCTCGTACAGCTCCCAGAACCGCCGCTCTCGTGATCGCAGGGCGTTTTCGCTCTCCCTCTGCTTGGCGAGAAGGCTGGCGTTCGCCACTGCACCGGAGATCTGGAGGGCGATGCGCTCCGCCATCCTGAGGTGCTCTTCGGTGTACGCACGATCATCCAGAGACATTAGCGCCAGCGAACCGATTACTTCGCCCCCAGATACCAGGGGCACCGACACCGACGAGCGTAGTCCGAGCGCGTGCATGGACGCGTGTCTCGGGAACTGCTCGGTGATGTTCGCATCCGCTCCGGGGGAAAAGAGAACCCCTGCTCTCTTGTTGACCACCTATTCGGTGATCGAGCCCTCAAGTGGCCGGGTATAGTCGTGCCTGGCCGACTCGGCTTGCAACTCCATGCCGTGGGTGAACTCGTTGCGCAGCATTGCCGTGTCCCGATCCAAGGACACGATGTCGATCCGGTCGAAGGGGATAACCGGTCGGACAAGCTCGGCGAATCGGGCGTAGACGTCTTCAATGTCTGGAGATTCCGTGATTACACGGCTGATCTCGGCCATTAACAAGCCCTCTTCAGGGCTTGGTCTGGCGCTGTCCCCGTTACGATCAGTCATATTTTACGCCGTCCTCGGCTAGTCATATGGCTTGTATCCCGTGCCACCCATGCCGATTTTCTTGTAACGCGGGCTCAAAGAAATGGTGGATCGCGATATCATTCGGATCCTGCTGGACCACCTGGGATTATAGATAACTCATTTCCAGGTGGCAAAAACCTATTTACTGGCCCAATTTTGTTACTCCTGCCGGGTCAACCGATCAATTGACATGATCCGCCAGTCGGAGCTAGACTATACCCATACCCCCTGGGGGGGGGTATGGAATTGGCCCTTCTCTACTACGACGACGATGGAGGCACAGCATGGCGACCGCAGCACACCACGAGCACGAGACCCTATCCGAAGCCAAGAATGACGCTCTGAAGCGGCTGAGCTATATCGATGGTCATTTGGCCGGGGTGCGACGAATGGTTGAGGAGGACAAGTACTGCGTGGACATTATGAAGCAGACCTTTGCCATCAAACGCGCTATCCAGAAGCTGGAGTCAGTGCTGCTGGAGGGCCACCTGCACTCGTGCGTCATAGACGGCGTCAAGGAAGGGCGCGAGGACCAGGTGCTGGGCGAGCTTCTGGAGCTGTACTCGCTGTCGGACAAGAGGTAATCGAGATGGTTGTCCAGGCCGAAACAAGACTGGAAATCCAGGTCAAGGGCATGACCTGCGCGGCGTGCGTGGGCCACGTGTCCAATGCACTGGGTGACGTGCCGGGCGTGGAGTCCGTTACTACGAATCTTGCCACGGAGAAGGCGACGGTTATGTTATCTGGCGACGGCGATGTGTCCATGGAGACGCTCGCCGAGGCTCTGGAAGACGCTGGCTACGGTGTGGCCGACGAGCGGGTCACGATGAACATTGGCGGCATGACCTGCGCGTCTTGTGTGGCCCACGTCTCCAAGGCCCTTGAGGATGTGCCGGGCGTGGAGTCCGCTACCACAAACCTGGCCACGGAGCGAGCGACGGTCGAATTCGTCGTCGGAGCCGTCACGATCGCCGACCTGAGGCACGCAGTGGAGGACGCCGGCTACTCCTTCGAGGGGCTGGCCGGAGACGAGATGCGTGATACGGCCTCGCCACGAGAGCAGGCGTTGCTCCGCCACAAGTTTGTCGTGAGCCTGGGAGTGGCGGCAACCATCATGGCGTTGACCACTGTTGAGCGCACTACCGAACTCCTCCCGTTTCGACCGGACTTCATATTCCTGGCACTGGCCACGCCGGTTCAGGTTTGGGCTGGGCGACAGTTCTACACGAGCGCGTGGGGAGCACTAAAACACCGCACGAGCAACATGAACACGCTGATCGCGGTGGGCACTTCGGTTGCTTTCCTGTACAGCACGTTCGTGACCTTCTTCGGAGATTCGTCGTTCTTCGAGGATGTGGAAACTGCGACGTACTTCGACACATCGACGGCGATTATCGGCCTGGTGCTGCTGGGGCGGTTCCTGGAGGCCAGGGCCAAGGGCCGGGCGTCGAATGCGATTAAGGCGCTGATGGGCCTGCAGGCGAAGTCTGCACGGGTGGTCAGGGACGGCGAGCAGATCGACGTGCCTCTGGAAGAGGTGGTTGAAGGCGACATCGTGATGGTGAGGCCGGGCGAGAAGGTGGCAACTGACGGTGAGCTCGTAGACGGCCTGTCCTGGATCGACGAGTCGATGCTCACGGGAGAGAGCGCCCCCGTGGAGAAGAGGCCCGGAGATAAGGTCATAGGCGCCACGATCAACACGACTGGCGGATTTACATACAGGGCGACCCGCGTAGGACGTGACAGCATGCTGGCGCAGATCGTCCGGCTGGTGGAGGAGGCGCAGGGTTCGAAGGCACCTATCCAGCGGCTGGCGGACCTGATCGCCAGCTATTTCGTGCCCGTGGTCATCCTGGTGGCGGCAGCGGTGTTCGGCATTTGGTTTGTGTTCGGGCCGGAGCCGACGTACCTGTACGCTATGCTCACGGCGGTCGCGGTGCTGATTATTGCATGTCCCTGTGCAATGGGACTTGCTACGCCCACGGCGATCATGGTCGGCACCGGCAAGGGCGCGGAGAGCGGCATATTGATCCGCAACGCCGAGGCCCTGGAGACGGCGCACAAGGTCGAGGTTGTAGTCATGGACAAGACTGGGACCCTGACGACCGGGCATCCAACCCTGACCGACGTGCTGGCAACGGGGATCGACGAGGACGAGCTTCTGAGGCTGGCGGCGTCGGCGGAGCAGGGCTCGGAGCACCCGCTGGGCGAGGCGGTCGTCGAGGCTGCGGCGGAGCGAGGGCTGGCGCTCTCGGACGTGGGCGAGTTCATTTCCGAGCCAGGCTTCGGGATACATGCGACCGTCGATGGAAAAAGGCTGATGGTGGGCAACCGGGCGCTGATCGAGAGAGAGGGACTTTCCCTTAACGGGCTTGGCGAGGGGGCTGCGGCCCTGTCCGCGCAGGCGAAGACAGCCGCATTCGTCGCACTGGACGGTGAGGTTCGGGGTGTACTGGCAATCGCCGACGCCCTGAAGCCGGGCGCCCGCGAGGCGGTGGAGGCTCTGCAAGGCCGTGGCATATCAGTGGTCATGCTCACGGGGGACAACCTGGCAACCGCGAATGCCATCGCGGACCAGGCCGGGATCGACCGAGTGGTCGCGGAGGTACTGCCGGGAGATAAGGCGGCGACTGTCGATGAGCTGCGGGCCGAGGGCAAGACGGTCGCCATGGTGGGCGACGGCGTCAACGACGCTCCCGCGCTGGCCCGGGCAGATGTTGGCATCGCAATGGGCACGGGCACGGACGTGGCAATGGAGACGGCGAGCATCACGCTGGTGGGCGGCGACATTCGCGCGGTGGCGACAGCTTTGGCGCTGAGCAGGGCCACGATGCGGACCATCAAACAGAACCTGTTCTGGGCGTTCGCATATAACGTCGCGCTCATCCCGATCGCAGCCGGTGCGCTCTACTTCGTGTTCTCCGGGTCAGGGGTGCCCGAAGCACTCAGGCCAATGTTCGGCGAGTTGGGGTTTTTGAATCCGATGCTCGCGGCCGGCGCGATGGCGATTAGCTCCGTTACCGTGGTGAGCAATTCGCTGAGACTGAAGGGATTTCGTAGTTAGAAGGAAGGGTTAGCCCCCAAACCCTGAAACCAAATGGAGGAACGAGATGAAGATACCATTGTTCGGCAAGAAGACCGAGAGCGCTGTTGACCCGGTGTGCGGGATGGATGTGGATATGAATGATCCGTCGGGCGGCACCTGGGACCACGAGGGTCAGATCTACTACTTCTGCGGCGCCGGGTGTAATCGCGCGTTCCAGAAGGAGCCAGTGGCGTACCTGTCGGGCGAGAAGAAGATGGAGATGTAGTCTGGATTCGCGGTGCGAGGTCCAGAAGGCTGAATCTATGAAGCACAGGTCGGGGACTTGGAGCCAGGTATAAGGCGCTGGGACGGCGTAGTGATCTCTGCGGGGATTGCCCACGTCGTGGCATGGTTTGCCTCGCTGTTTATGGCGTTTGGACCCGTCTACCAGGGCGTCTCATCCACTGTGGAAACGCGCCCGGGTGGCTTCGCAATTGAGTCCGTAGAGACCTCGGAGACTCTCCTCGAGGCCAATGGCCTGTCTATGCTTCCGCTGTTGGTCGGCCCGGTCGTACTGACCGCGCTGGTTGTGGCAATCCTCATGACAACGCCATCAAGCCGTCGAAGCGCAAGGTGTCGCTGTGGGTGGCAGCGGTGCTGCTCCTTGGGTTCGGCGTGGTGGGAACGGCTTCCATAGGCATTTTCTATTTGCCGGCGGCGGTGGCGCTTTTGGTCGCGGCAGTGATGGGATCACCGGGCGAGCAGGTCAGGGCATAGGGCAGCTGGTGCGAATTTGGTTCAAGAGAGCCGGGTCGCATTTCACGGCCCGGCTCTCATTGTTTTGGGCCTGCCTCGTACTAGTACCAGTCGCTGGGAAGTTCCTTCCCATCCCCTAGCCAGAGACCCATTAGGCGGGACATCAAACTCTTGAATCGGTTCAATTTGATAACTCGCTCGGAGTTATCGGTGATGCCAGAGAACCTGATGCCTTCAGCGGACGGGTATGGATGCCGCACTCCCCGCCGCACTTGGAGGTCCCGAGCCAGCGCCCGGCGCGTTCGTCCGGGCCGGTGCTGATGGCCGTGCAAGGGGCGCACCCCAGCGATCTGTAACCCTCCGTGTACAGGGGATTGACTGCCACCTGATTCAGAGCCAGGTATTGCCATACCTCCCGCTCGTGCCATAGCAGAATCGGGTTGAGCTTGAGCAGGTCCTGGTCCCGTTCCTCTATCTCCTGAAAGTCAGTGCGGGTTCTGCCCTCGGTGCAGCGAAGTCCTGTTACCCAGCAGTCAACGTCCATCGCTTGGATCGCATCGCGGGTCGGCTGCACCTTCAGGTTGTTGCAGCAGAGGTCCGGGTCGGTCAAGTACAGTTTGTCGGGTTGGGCGCTATCGTTCTGGAATACCCTCAGTTCGGGATAGAGGGCCACCTGCTGGTGCATGAACTCGACTGTCTCGGCTGGCTTATACCGCGTGGTCACGATGAAGCCGCCGATTGACGGGCTGACTCGTTTGGCAAGGTGCCAGACCGCCACGGAGTCCTTGCCAAGGCTGTTTGCCACGACGAGGCGATCGCGTGCTCCTGATACGCATCATTGATCAGGTCAAGGGAGCGTTCGACTTTTTGTGCGAAGTTGAGGCTGTCGACGAGGGTCAACACGTCTTCGCAAACTCGTTTTTTGAGCATTTTCTGACTGTTCTCCTGTGTGTTTGGCAGCAATAACGCCGTCGGACCTCGCATGTTCGAGGGCAAACAAAAAGCTGCGCCCGTTGACACGCGTGGAGTCAGACGGGCGCAGCTGTGCAGTTACTAACCGCTATGCGTGGCCCTCCCTATGGAGGGTACGTACACAAGTGGAAAAGGTCGTCTTCGTGCCTCATTTCATAAAGTATTGTATTGCCGGGCTCGGGGGCATGTCAATGATTTGACACGCGGAACGTGACACCAAGGACCGGTGCCCGAGGGCTGCGGCATGGTAAGATTTGAGGGCGCGGTTTGGAGGGGGAAGGGGCTGCCCGGTTGCACTCGGGTCTCTGGCCTCTGCACCGCACCGATTGGCCGAAGTGGCGGAATGGTAGACGCGGCGGTCTCAAAAACCGTTGGGGGTTATTCCCCGTGCCGGTTCGAATCCGGCCTTCGGCACCAACTTAACCGCATCGTAGACTGGCTACTGGGATACCCCGGGAGCCTTCGTCGTTGCGGGACCGGGCCATGAATAATGTGATATTGCCCCCTACTGCCCCCTAACACCACCCGCCCTGTTACGCCGAACCCCTCTTGTCTGATTTTTTGCGCCTTTTGGCGTTCCGGTCGGGCACGCCAGCATCCCGGCACTCTGGGCAATAATTCCTCCGGTCATACCTGGGCTGACGCGAGGAGGGATACAGTTGCCCACATTCAGAACATGCCGCAATATCCCGCCCTCCAGCTGTGAAGAAAAGGAGTTGAACAGCTATGTATCCGAAGGTCGTGAACCCTGGATTCAAAAATACCTTCGGTACTCCCTGGCTCCATTCAAGCGATGGTACAACCTGAGCCCACTCCACAAACCGGCTAACGTACCCAGCAAGAGAACTCTTGGCGTCTTCTAGGTCCATCGGTACAAGCCAAGCAGGGTCGGCTTCGTCATCTATTCTGGACCAGTCCTCAGGATTCCCAAGATTGGCGTCTGTGTCAGGGTGTTGGTCACTCCAACGAAGGTCTGTCGCGACCCTCAGGATCGCGCGGGTCTGAGTCGCGAGACGCCGCCAATGGCCCAGATTTTCCCTCAGATTAAGCATGCAGTCTTCGTTGCCTGGATGCGTGAACGGCAACCCGTGCTCCTTGCACAGCCCAAGTAGCCCCCACCGATTCGCGAACTTGAGGAACTCTTTGGACGGCGCATCTGCAAGACGTTGGAACTCATCCAACATTTCCCTGGTCTGGTGAACCGGCCTAACCTGACTTTGCCAGGCCTGCTCTCGCTCCCCTGTCAGCCGGTTCTTGTACGGAGGCGTGTCACCTGGCCATCTCGCTGGCTTCAGGATTTCCTCGCCGTCATCATCTACCAGTTCTATCCCATGGTCCACGATCAGATCGCGGGTAGGTAGCGCACCGTATCTGTCGCGAAGGTCACCAAGGCCAGTAAGTTGCATATCGATGCGAAGCTTTTCCATTTCAGCTCCTGTCCTTCTAAACTCCATTTAAACAACGCGACATGCCGGTAATATACCTGGGAGACTGGGACACAACAAGTCTCGCGCGAACCACATGGGTCACTTTAGATGGCCGATTGGAGCAAGAATCAATGGTCGTGAAAACCAGCAGGGGTTACATCTCAGTACGAGAATTCCTAGATTCACTAGACGGCAGGCTTTCGAAGAACACTGTCTATGAGGCCATCGCTGCCGGAATTATCCCATCCATACGCATCGCTCGCCGCCGAATACTGGTGCCGGCCGATGCTCTGGACCGGATGTTGGAGGAGCAGTCGGGTGCAGAGCGCTAGGCGGCTGAACTAGATTCATGACCCACCCGAACAAAAAAGTCGACATCCTGGACCAATCCTGTCCTACGTGCGGCAGGCTCCCAAACGGCCTGCGTCGTGAACAGTTTCCGTTCAGGGTACGGGCCTTGAGGGGCGCTGTCCGATCGCTCTCTTCGGCCCAAGCTGTGCTCCAGGAACTGGAGAACCTGCTCTCCGATAGAGTTCTTGAATGGCAGGAAAGGCGTTCGAAATGAGCGCCAGCCCCCTTGAATCAGCCCTCCAGTACGTCAGGTGGGGATGGCCCGTGTTCCCCTGCCATACCGCGGAGAACGGCCTTTGCAGCTGCGACAACCCAATT
>Ga0302123_10002483_pt1 | contig 12534 bp, 16 predicted proteins | sample CB21_321_MG_FD_203109 | JGI IMG/M metagenome (GOLD analysis project Ga0302123, IMG submission 203109) | Marine microbial communities from Western Arctic Ocean, Canada - CB21_32.1 | ecosystem: Environmental > Aquatic > Marine > Oceanic | place: Canada: Western Arctic Ocean | collected 2017-09-28 | reverse complement strand
CGGTTGCCGGTACCCAGATGGGCGCGCTCCCAGTCCTGGATGTAGTCGCGCATGATCGGCACGGGATCGAGGGTTTTGCTGATCTGTGCCTGGAAGACCATCTGATGTATGTAGCGAAACAAGATTTCGCAGCCCGCCAGGTAGAATTACCACATCCAGCAGAAACGCTCGTCGTAGGGCGCTTTGATCTTGTCCCGGTTGCTGTCGAATCGGCGCATCCATTCGGCGATCTTCTTGGCGTAATGCAGGCGGAGAATTTCGAAATCGGTGACCTAGAGTCCGACCTTCTCGATCGCGGTCAGCGCTTCCGACAGGGCCGGAGTGTAGCCGCCCGGGAAGATATATTTGCGCAGCCAGGGATTGGTCGCGCTCGGCTCCTCCATGCGGCCGATGGAGTGGAGGACGAAGACATCGTCATCCTCGAGCAAATCCCTGGTCTTTTCGAAATACTCGAGATAGTGCTTGGCGCCGACATGCTCGAACATCCCGACCGAGACGATGCGGTCGAACCGTTCCGGAACTTCGCGGTAGTCCTGCAGGCGGAACTCCACACGGTCGTCGAGTCCGGCCGCCCTGGCTCTCTCGCAGACGACCTTGTGTTGCTCCTTGGACAGGATGACGCCGACCACATGGACAATCGGCCGCTTGGGCGAGATAGAGGGCGAGCCCGCCCCAGCCGCAGCCGATATCCAACACGGTCTGGCCCGGCTCGAGCAGCAGTTTGGCGGCGAGATGGCGCTTCTTCTCCTCCTGGGCGACTTCGAGACTGTCGTTGCCGGAGTCGAAATAGGCGCAGGAATATTGCCGGTCGTTGTCCAGGAACTGGCTGTAGAGGGCGTCCGACAGATCATAGTGATGGGCCACGTTGCGTTGGGCATGGCCGATCGGGTTGTGCTGCTGCAGATCGCGCAGGGTGCGCTCCAGGCAGGAGAAGACGCGGTTTACCGGGTGCTTTCGAAAAATCGGATGTTGCGCCCGCAGAGGTCGAGGAGGTTATGAATCGTGCCGCCCTCGACGGTGAGGGTGCCATCCATATAAGCCTCGCTCAGATAGAGTTCGGGGCGGATGGCAAGCTTGGTATGCAAGGCCTTGTCGTGGAGGCGAATCGCCACTTCAGGCACTTCGCCGCCGGCGATCCTATGGAGATACGACCGGCGGCGTCCGTAACGACAAGCGTGCCTTCGCGAATGACACGTTCGAGTAGCTGCGCGAACAGCATAGGTCCAACTCCCCCATGCCGGATCGGGCGCAGGCCGACCGAAGCCGGCCGTTTGTCAGGCCGTCTTGTCTTCCTCTTCGTCGGCCTCGCCCGATTCGGACGTCTCTGCAGTCTCCGAAGCCTCATCTCCCACGCCGTCCGCCGCTGCCTCGTCGTCGGCCTCAAGCGTTTCTTCGCTCTCGTCCTGGTAACCGTCGTCATCGTCGAAGTCGTCATCGCCCGGACGGCGCACGACTTCCTCGCCGCGGGCCATACGATCGGCCTGAAGCTTGGCTTCGTCTTCGCTGCGCGCGACGTTGACGGAAAACGTCTCGGTGACCTCCGGGTGCAACTGGATGTGCACCGGATAGATGCCCAGTTCCTTGATTGGCTTGTCGAGCTGGATCTGATTGTGCACGACGTTGAAACCGATCTCGCCAAGGGCATGGGAGATGTCGCGGGAACTGACCGAGCCGTAGAGCTGACCGGTCTCGCCAGCCTGGCGGACCAGAACCACGGCCGCGCCGTGCATGCCGCCGGCGATGCCGAGGGCCTCGTCGCGCCGCTTGCGATTCAATTCTTCGAGTTCCGAGCGCCGCGCTTCGAACAGCGTGCGATTCTCGGCATTGGCCCTCAGGGCCTTGTGCTTGGGGAGCAGGTAGTTGCGTGCGAAGCCGGGCTTTACCGTGACCTCGTCGCCCATGTCGCCGAGCCTTTCGACGCGCTCCAGCAGGATGACTTGCATTGCCTTCTTTCCTCCTAGGTCGTGCTCGGTCGATGGAGCCGCTGCCGCCAGTTCGCGAAACTTTCCACGATACCGAGCACGGCAACCACAACCATCGCAACAAAGCCGAGCATTATCAATAGCATATAAAAGGTGGCCAGAATTATTCCTTTGGCCTGGCTGCGTCGGGCGTAGGCATGGACAACGGTCAAGCCTACGAAGAAGAACGGTGCGGCAAATATAGGCGCCAGATTGGCGGCCAGAAAGCCCGGCCCGTCGCCGATCAGAACCGCGCCCGCGGCCGTCGCGGCAAGGGCGTAGAAGGCCCAGGCCGGGGCTTCTATTTCCGCGTAATTCGGCGCGGGTCGTATGGTCCGGCCCAGGCGGCGGGCCGCCCATTGGCCGAGAACGCCGTTCGCCGAAGTCATGACGATCCAGGCCGTGGCCATGATCGCCGGGATGCGCGGTGCGACAACGTCGAACCAGACGGTCATGCTTTCGCGCAGGGGGCTGTCGATGGGCATCTGCTGAATGACCTCGTTCAGCATTCCCTCGATGACTCCGCGCAGGCCGCCTTCCGTGCTGCTCGCGTAGAGCCAGATCGCGGTGACGGCGATGGCGGCCATCACGACAAGCCAGCCGAGCAGCCGATCCGCCTGGTACCAGGCGACCGTGCCGTCTTCGTCCTGATGATGACGCAGGGCCATGAAGGTCAGAAGCACGGCCGGTCCTGCATAGATCAAAAGATAGAAGGCTGCGGCGAAGGCGCCGGCATAGACACCTGTAACGAGCAGGCCGGCGCCGGCTGCGACAATCGCGAGTTTCGAACCCATCCCGAGGCCGATCATGAATATCGGCGCCTGGCTGAACAGGGCGATCATCACCATGCCCGGGGCACCGGTCACGACCGTTATCAGCAGGAGCGCGCTGAGCAGGCCCGCCGCGGCGGCGATGAGGGCGTCCCTAGTCATGATGCGCGTGGTCCAGGGGCATGAAGCGGAAAGGGCGGGCGAAGAACGGCAGCCCGCCGGACCTGGTCTTTCCTTCTACTGAAGGACGTAGGGCAGAAGCGCGAGGAAGCGTGCCCGTTTTATGGCCCTGGCGAGCTCGCGCTGCTTCTTGGCCGAGACGGCAGTGATGCGGCTGGGCACCATCTTGCCACGCTCGGACACATAGCGCTGAAGCAGCCGGATGTCCTTGTAATCGATGTCGGGCGAATGCGGCCCGGAAAAGGGGCAGCTCTTCCGACGCCGAAAGAAAGGTCGGCGCGCGCCTCCGGGACCGCCGGGACCGCCGGGACCGCCGGGACCGCCACCACCGGGCGCGTGGCGAGGAGGAGGGGTCATGCGGAGTCTCCGTTCTTAGCAGCTTCCTGGCGCGGGGCGCGGTCTTCTCCGCGATCGCGATCACGGCCGCCGCCTGGCCTATCCCGGTCGCCGCCAGGCCTGTCCCGATCTCCCGGCCGATCCCGACGTCCACCACCGCGGCGGTCGTCCCGACCGCGCATGATCGCCGAGGGACCTTCCTCGAAACCGTCGACCTTGAGGGTCATGTAACGCATGACATCCTCATCGATACGCATGTTCCGCTCCATCTCGGCGATCGCCGTGGCGGGCGCCTCGATGTTCAGCATCACGTAATGGCCCTTCCGGTTCTTGCGGATCCGGAAGGCCAAATTGCGCAGGCCCCAATATTCGTTGGCGGCGATCTGACCGCCGCCCTCGGTGATGATTCCCGTGTATCTCTCCACGAGGCCATCGACCTGGGTCTGCGAAATATCCTGTCGCGCGATAAACACGCTTTCGTAAAACGGCATACGCCTTCTCCGAACACTCAAATTCGCGCCGACCGCGGTACAATCGCCCGGCAATTCAAAACAACCCGATTCGACGGACTATCGACGCCCGCTCTGCGCGAGCGCCGGGTTATACACCAATCTCTCGCTGACGCAACCATACCGACCGCCCGACGCCATAGCCGCGGACGCTTGACACGATTGAGGCGGACGCTATCACTGGGCGTCATTCCAAACAAGCTTTGCCCAGGCACCCTTCAATATGGACCCGACTATGAACGGGGAGACCGCGTGAGCCGCGCAATTGTATTCCCAGGCCAGGGATCGCAGGCCCTCGGCATGGGCAAGGACCTTGCCGAGGCCTTCCCGGTCGCCCGAGAGGTTTTTCAGGAGGTCGATGACGCCCTCGAACAGCGGCTGAGCAAACTGATGTTCCAGGGGCCGGAAAGCGATCTGACCCTGACAGAGAACGCCCAGCCCGCGCTCATGGCAGTCAGCCTGGCGGTGTTGCGGGTGATCGAGGTGGAGGGCGGCAAACCCCTGCGTGACATCGCAAGCCTCGTTGCCGGCCATTCCCTGGGCGAGTATTCCGCCCTGGCCGCATCGGGGGCCATTCCTCTTGCTGTTGCCGCCCGTCTTCTCAGGACACGCGGCCGCGCGATGCAGGAGGCCGTTCCGGTTGGCGCGGGCACGATGGCAGCGATCCTGGGTCTGGACCTGGAAGCGGTCCAGGCGATCGCCGAGGAAGCCGCCGAGGGCGAGGTCTGCGATATCGCCAATGATAACGGCGGCGGGCAGTTGGTCGTCAGCGGCGATCTCGCGGCGATCGAACGCGCGGCCGCCCAGGCACGCGAGCGTGGCGCCAAGCGCGCCATCATGTTGTCGGTCAGCGCGCCGTTCCATTGCGCCCTTATGGCGCCGGCGGCGGCCATCATGGAGGAGGCCCTGGATGCAACCGAGATCGTGGAACCCGCGGTCCCCGTGGTTGCGAATGTGACGGCCGAGGCGGTGTCCGACCCCGATGCCATTCGCGCCTTGCTGGTGCGGCAGGTCACGGGAATGGTGCGCTGGCGCGAGAGCGTCGGCTATCTGGCTGCCGAAGGAATCGACAGGATCGCCGAATTCGGCGCGGGCAAGGTTCTGGCGGGGCTGGTCCGTCGGATCGAGCCGGACATTGCGACCCGCTCGGTCGGCAGGCCCGGCGATATCGAAGAATTCCTGAAAGACGTATAGCAACAGGGAGTAGAGGCGCGTGTTCGACCTTACAGGCAAAACGGCCCTGGTGACCGGGGCTTCGGGTGGCATCGGCGGCGCGATCGCCCGGTCCCTGCATGCCGCCGGCGCGCAGGTCGCGCTTTCCGGCACGCGGGTCGAGGCCCTCGAAGCGCTGCGCGGCGAACTCGGCGAGCGTGCCCATTGCGTGCCGGCGGATCTATCCGGCGCCGATGCGGCGAAGGCCCTGATTGCGCAGGCGGAGGAGGCCTGCGGCCAGGTCGATATCCTGATCAACAATGCCGGCCTGACCCGCGACCAGCTAACTATGCGGATGACCGACGACGACTGGCAGACCGTGATCGACGTGAATCTCACCGCGGGATTCCGCCTCTCCCGGGCGGTCCTACGCGGCATGATGAAGCGGCGCTGGGGCCGCATCATCGCGATCACCTCGGTGGTCGGCGCGACGGGCAATCCGGGGCAGGCGAATTACGCGGCGTCCAAAGCCGGGATGGTCGGCATGACCAAGGCCCTGGCCGCCGAGGTCGCTTCGCGCGGGATCACCGTCAACTGCCTGGCGCCGGGCTTCATCGCGACGCCGATGACCGATGCGCTCAACGACGAACAGCGCGCGGCTATCCTGTCGCGCGTCCCTGTCGGCCGCCTGGGCGATCCGGGCAATATTGCCGCCGGCGTGCTCTATCTTGCCAGCGAGGAAGCGTCTTATGTGACGGGGCACACGCTTCATATCAATGGCGGCATGGCCATGATTTAAGCTTGGCTGCGGAGCGTTTGGCTGCTGGCCCTGTCCGAGAAAGTATGTTACCAGACCAGCTGACCTGCCGAGCTTGGGCCACTCTTCTATGGGCCGGCACCGGGGGCAACAAGATTATCGAATTGACCATCCTGGGGACATCTCAACATGAGCACTGACGTCGCTAATCGCGTGAAGAAGATCGTTGTCGAGCATCTCGGCGTGGACGAAGAAAAGGTCACTGAGAACGCGAAGTTCATAGACGATATGGGCGCCGACAGCCTCGATACGGTCGAACTCGTGATGGCGTTCGAGGAAGAGTTCGGTTGTGAGATTCCCGACGAGGCGGCTGAGAAAATCGTCACCGTCAAGGATGCGGTCGACTATATCTCCCAAGCCGTCTGATCGGGAAACCGGACCACCGAAAGCGACCATGGAATCGAGCGTTTCGGTGCGGCGTATTTCCCGGCGTAACGAAGTCGTGAAATGAGACGCGTCGTCGTAACAGGGCTTGGCCTGGTCACGCCCTTGGGCGTGGGCGTGCCGTTGGTGTGGGAGCGATTGATCGCGGGCCGATCCGGCATTCGTGCGATCGAAGGATTCGACGTCTCGGACATCGCCTCCAAGATCGCGGGCCAGGTCCCGTCGGGGCCTATGGCCGAGGGTAGTTTCGACCCGGATGAGTGGGTCGGCGCGCGCGAACGTCGGCGCATGGACCGATTCATCCAATATGCGATGGCGGCCGGTATTCAGGCCATCGAGGATGCCGGATGGAAGCCCACGGACGAGGAATCCCTCGACCGGACCGGGGTGATGATCGGCTCCGGTATCGGCGGGTTGCAGGAAATCTACAACGGCTCGGTCATCCTGCATGAGCGTGGCGCGCGAAAGCTTTCGCCCTTCTTCATACCCGCTTCGTTGATCAATCTCGCTTCCGGCCATCTCTCGATCAAATACGGCTTTCGCGGCCCGAACCATGCGGTGGTGACGGCCTGTTCGACCGGCGCTCACGCGCTGGGCGATGCCGCGCGCTTCATCCAGTGCGACGATGCGGATGTGATGGTGGCGGGCGGGGCCGAGGCGGCGGTCTGCCGCATCGGCATGGCCGGCTTTGCCGCCGCACGCGCGCTTTCGACACAATACAACGACACGCCCGAGCGGGCATCGCGACCCTGGGACAAAGGGCGTGATGGCTTTGTCATGGGCGAGGGCGCCGGCGTCGTCGTGCTTGAGGAATACGAGCACGCGAAAAAGCGCGGCGCGATAATCTACGGCGAAATCGTCGGCTACGGCCTGTCGGGAGACGCCTATCACATCACGGCGCCGTCATCGGATGGCGGCGGTGCCTTCCGGGCCATGCGCAACGCGCTTAAGCGCGCGGGAGTCGGGCCCGAGTCGATCGACTATGTCAACGCCCACGGCACTTCGACGCCCCTGGGCGACGAAATCGAGTTTGGCGCGGTCAAACGCCTTTTCGGCGACAAGGCGGGTGCGATGTCGATGTCCTCGACAAAATCCGCGATCGGCCATCTGCTGGGCGCGGCGGGCAGCGTCGAGGCGATCTTCGCGATCCTGGCCATGCGCGACAACGTGGCGCCCCCGACGCTCAATCTCGACGACCTCGACGAGACCTGCCAAGGCATCGACCTGGTCCCGCACGGGGCGCGCGAGCGACCCATTTCCTGTGTGCTGACCAATTCCTTCGGTTTCGGTGGGACGAACGTTTCACTGGTCTTCACCTCCGCGGACTAGGCCGGTATGGGGCGCCTTGTCGTCCGTCTCCTCGTATTCATCGTCCTCTTGGCGGTTATCTCAGGCGCCGCGCTCTTCTGGATCTACGCGAATTACACCCGTCCCGGCCCTTTGGCGGTGCCGACAACCCTGGTGGTCGAGGCCGGTGCGGGCCTTGATGCGATCGGGACGCGGCTCGAAGCCGCCGGTATCATCGACGACAAGCTGGTTTTCGTGCTCGGCGCCCGGGCCGAGCAGGCACATACCACCCTACAGGCCGGAGAGTACGAGTTCGTCCCGCGCATCAGCCCGCGCGAGGTCGTCGCCTTGCTGGCGAGCGGCCGCACGGTGGCGCGGCGCCTGACCGTGCCGGAGGGTCTGACGACCCATCAGGTTTTGGCCCAGATCGACCGGACCGAAGGATTGGCCGGCGAGGTTCCTGAATCGGTCGGCGAGGGCATGCTGTTGCCCGAGACCTATCATTTTTCCTATGGCGACCGGCGCGAAGATCTGGTCAAGCGCATGGAACTTGGCCTGCGCGAGACTCTCGCCGAACTCTGGCCCACCCGGGTTTCCGGCCTGCCGCTGGAAACCCCCCAGGAGGCTCTCATCCTGGCATCGATCGTCGAGCGTGAAACGGCGCGGTCGGACGAGCGGCCCCGTGTCGCGGCGGTCTTCCTCAACCGCCTGCGCAAGGGCATGAAGCTCGATGCCGATCCGACCGTGGCCTACGCGGCGTCCGACGGCACCGGGGTTCTGGACCGGCCGCTGACCCGTGCCGATCTGGCCGTGGACAGCCCCTACAACACCTATCGCTATGCCGGACTGCCCCCGACGCCGATCGCCAATCCCGGGCGTGCATCGGTCGCCGCCGTGCTCAACCCGGCCAAGACCGACGACCTCTATTTCGTCGCCGATGGCAGCGGTGGCCATGTCTTTGCTCGGACATTGGAAGAACACAACAACAATGTCCGCGACTGGCGGCGTATCCAGCGCGAGCGGGCCGTCCAGGAATAGTCGCTCAGGCCTTCTTGGGCAGCCGTACCAGGAAGCGATCCGCGAAAGCAGGGGGCAGGGCGGCGATCAGGCGGGCGGCCGCGTAATTCGGCCAGGGAAAGGCAATGCGCGCCCGGTCGCGCGCCAGGCCATGCCGGATGATCCGGGCCGCACGCTCGGCCGGCATCAGAAAGGGCATGGGGAAGTCGTTGACCGCGGTCATCGGACTCTCGACGAAGCCGGGACAGATGACGCTGACCGCGATGCCGTCGGCTTGCAGCCCGCCGCGCAGGGCTTCTCCCCAGATCCGCACCGCCGCCTTGCTCGCGCAATAGGCCGGCGCGCCGGGGAAGCCGCGGAACGCCGCCAGCGAACTCATCAGGGCGATCTGCCCGCGCCGGCCGCCCCGAGCCGGCTGTCCGCGCATCCTCTGGATCGCGGGCAGCGCCGTGTTGAGGGCGCCGTCGACATTCACGGCGAAGATGCGGCGTGCTTGATCGGCGTCTTCGCCCCCGCTACCCGTGCCCGCCGAAACGCCGGCATTCGCGATCACGAGGTCGAGGGAGCTGTCGGAAAACACGCTGCCGATCCAATCGGCGAGCGGGGCCGCGCAGGTCACGTCCAGGGCGAGGCTGCGCACCGTGGCGCCCGCTGAAATGCATGCCGCGGCGACGGCGCCGAGCCGCGCGGCGTTCCTGCCATGGAGCGCGAGTTGACGACCCGGCGCGGCGTAGCAACGGGCGAGGGCGGCGCCGATGCCGCTCGAGGCCCCAGTGATCAGGATCGTGGCGGGTGGAGTGCCGGAAGCTGTCATGCGCGGTGGCGGGCGGCTTGTTGGGATAGGGAGCGCCGGATATAGTCGCAGCCCAAAGCTTCCAACACAAGATACGGTCGATTCGGGGACGCGGAACAGCATGTCGATTTCGAGCATGACGGGCTTTGCGCGCGTCGCGGGCGAGCATGAGGGCACCGCCTGGGTCTGGGAGGTCAAGAGCGTCAATGGGCGCGGCCTGGACCTGCGCTGTCGCTTGCCGGCCGGCGCCGACCGGCTGGACGGGCCGGCGCGCGAACGTCTGTCGCGGGGTCTTTCGCGGGGCAATGTGCAGGCCCAGCTTTCGACCCGGTCGGGCCGCGAGGGCGCGCGCCTGACCGTCGACCGCGCCTTTCTCGACCAGCTGATCGCGCTTCATAAAACCTATGTCGGGCGAGTCGATTCCGCCCCGCCGCGCCTCGACCGGCTTCTGTCCGTGCGCGGAGTCGTCGAGTTCGGTGAGGAAGAGGCGCTGGACGAGACGGCTCTGGCCGCCTGGGACACCGCCATGCTGGCGGGGCTCGAAACGGCGGTGGCCGCGCTCATCCGCTCGCGCGGGGAGGAGGGTGGCCGTCTGGCCCAGGTCCTGACCGAGCTTCTGGTCGAAATCGAATCCCTGGTCGCGCGCGCGCAGGCCACGGCGGAAGCGCAACCTTCGGCCCTGTCCGCCCGCATGCATGAACGGCTGCGGGAATTGGAGACCGGCGAGACGGTTTTGCCGGAAGAACGGCTGGCCCAGGAAATCGCCCTGCTGGTCGCCAAAGCGGATGTGCGCGAGGAGCTCGACCGCCTTCGCGCCCATGTGGCGGCGGCGCGGGACCTGCTCGCCGAGGGTGGCGCTGTCGGCCGCCGCTTCGATTTCCTGTGTCAGGAGTTCAACCGCGAGGCCAATACCATCTGCTCCAAGGCCGCGGCCATGGACCTGACCAATACCGGGCTCGAGCTCAAGACGGCGATTGACCGGATGCGCGAGCAAATTCAGAACATCGAGTAGGGGAGCGCGACGCGATGAGCTTCGTCGAGATTCGCCGCCGGGGGTTGATGCTGGTCCTGTCCTCGCCCTCCGGAGCGGGTAAGACCACGATTTCGCGCAAGCTGCTCGATCGGAACGGCAATCTGACGATGTCGATTTCCTGCACGACCCGGCCCAAGCGACCGGGCGAGGTCGCCGGGGTCGACTACCATTTCGTTGCCCGCGAGGATTTCAACCTGATGGTCAATCGCGGCGAAATGCTCGAATACGCCAAGGTCTTCGACCACTATTACGGCACGCCCCGCAAACCGGCGATCGAGGCGTTGGAAGCCGGCCAGGATGTGCTGTTCGACATCGACTGGCAGGGCACTCAGCAGCTTGAGGAAACGGCGCGCGCCGACCTCGTCACCGTCTTCGTCCTGCCGCCCTCGACGGTGGAATTGGAACGCCGGCTCAAGACCCGGGCCCAGGATTCGGACGAGGTGATCGCCCGGCGCATGGCCGAGGCGGCGGACGAGATGACCCATTACCAGGAATACGACTATATCGTCGTGAACCGCGCGGTGGACGAAAGCGTGGCCTCCGTCCAGGCCATCTTGGCCGCCGAACGCCTGCGCCGCGACCGCCAGGTCGGCCTCTCCGAATTCGTCAAAGGCCTGCGTCAGGGACGCTAGGGTTCTCCATCGAATGGCGCTGATCGGGCAGATCGAGATTGACGGTGGCCCGGCTTTCGTGACGGCGGAACATTCGTTCTGAACCGCCGAGGGCTGGAAGGCCATCGACCTGGCGGCCACGGCGCGCGAGAACCCGCGCCTGCGGGTCGGCGCGCTGACGGTGGGCGACCGGATCGCGGCGGCGGCGGGTTTTCAGCCGCGCGTTCGGGAGCGACGCCCGTGTCCTATGGGCCCGTGCGCGTCTGGGATGTTGCGATCGAGGCGATCGCGACCGTCCGGGCCGATCCGGACGTGGTGGTATACAACCTGCTTCTCGACGGCGACCACACCTATTTCGCCGACGGCTACCTCGTCCACAACAAGGCCGACCGCCAACGCGGGCGACGGGAGGAACTGACTGCTGCGAAGAAGCGCGCGGTGCGGGTATTCCGCACAGACGCTGTCTGTAAGATTCCGCCTCTAAAATTCCGGTGTCGTCCCGGGACTTGTCCCCGGGGCCCATGGGCGGCGCATCATGGTAAGGTCCGGTAGGCTCCTGGCGCGTGTCCCGGACATCGGTTCGGCGATTGTGGAGACGGATACGGCATTGGGTCCCGGGACGACAGCGGGGATAGAGTGGGAATTACGGCTAGGCGACGGTCGAGTCCGGCGAGACGGATGAGGTTTGGGAGCCTGGCGTCGCTTTTCTGGCCGGACGGCTATCCGCTCCGCGCCGCGAACCGCACCGCTTCCTCGGCGGCCCTTATGAGGGCGCGGGCCTTGCTGCGGGTTTCCTGGTATTCGGCCTCGGGTTCGCTGTCGGTGACCACGCCGCCGCCGGCTTGGACATACATCACGCCGTCCTTCACAACGGCGGTGCGCAGGGCGATGCAGGTGTCCATCGAGCCGTCGGCGCCGAAATAGCCGACCGTGCCGGCATAGATGCCGCGCCGGGTCGGCTCCAGCTCGTCGATGATCTCCATGGCGCGGATCTTGGGCGCGCCCGAGACGGTGCCGGCCGGGCAGCCGGCGGTCAGGGCGCTGAGCGCATCATGCTTGGCGGTGTCCAACTCGCCCTCGACATTCGAGCTGATATGCATGACATGGGAGTAGCGCTCGATCTCGAACTGGGCGGTCACCTTCACGGTGCCGATCTTGGCGACGCGGCCGACATCGTTGCGGCCCAGATCGAGCAGCATCAGATGCTCGGCCCGTTCCTTGGGATCGGCCAAGAGCTCGGCCTCCAGCGCCTGGTCCTCGGCGGGGGTGGCGCCGCGCTTGCGGGTGCCGGCCAGGGGGCGGATCGTGACGATGCCGTCGCGCGAGCGGACCATGATCTCGGGGCTCGACCCGACCACCGTGAAATCGCCGAAATCCATATAGAACAGGAAAGGCGAGGGGTTGAGGCGGCGCAGCGCGCGGTAGAGCGCGAAGGGCGGCAGGCGGAAGGGCACGCGGAAGCGCTGGGACGGGACGACCTGGAAGACGTCGCCCGCGCGGATATAGTCCTTGGCCCGCTCGACCATGCCCTCGAATTCCTGCTGGGACATGTTCGATTCGGGCTCGGGCAGGTCAGCCGTGCGCGACGGGGCCTCGCGCCGATAGGGCAGGCTGCGGCCGAAATCCGCCATCGCGTCGGCGAGCCGTTCGCAGGCCAGATCGTAGGCTGTCTGGGCGCTGATCG
>Ga0302123_10002482_pt1 | contig 12535 bp, 9 predicted proteins | sample CB21_321_MG_FD_203109 | JGI IMG/M metagenome (GOLD analysis project Ga0302123, IMG submission 203109) | Marine microbial communities from Western Arctic Ocean, Canada - CB21_32.1 | ecosystem: Environmental > Aquatic > Marine > Oceanic | place: Canada: Western Arctic Ocean | collected 2017-09-28 | reverse complement strand
GGCAAAGCTGGGCATCTTGTTGTACTTCTCGATATAGCTGCCCATGAGCTCGGGAACGTCGTAGCCGGACCAGGTGAAGACCAGTACGTCCTTATCTTTTTCATAATTTTCCTGGGCCTGGGCCGCCGTCGGCAGCACCGGCATGACAACGCTGGCCACACCGACCGAGGCCAGCACCTTGTTCGCTTCACGGCGCGTAATGTCGTGGCCGCTCAGACGGCTCTTGAATTCGGTAATGTCCATAGTCATGGTCTCTCATCCCCTTCAATGATGGCGAAATACGCAATGGCTTGAGACAACGCTACCATCGAAATCAACGGGAGGCGAATCCGGAAGACTCAACCGTTTGAATAAACGCCATAGCTCAACAATGGTTGCGATTCCGCGGACCATGCCCGAATACGCCGGTATCATACGGAAAATTGCCCTCATGAAAATTGTCTCGTCCTACTTTCACGCGGTCCGCGTGGTCGAACACCAATGGATCGAGCTGGCCGACGCCGAGGCCCGCCCGGTGCCGGCGATCCTCGAATACCTGCCCTACCGCAGCGCGATTCCAACCGGGTGCGCGACAACGCGCGCAACCCCTACATCGCCGGCCACGGCTACGCCTGCGTGCGGGTCGATTTGCGCGGCACCGGCGACAGCGACGGCGTCTACCACGACGAATACCTGCCCCAGGAGCAAAGCGACGGCGTCGAGGTCATCGACTGGCTGAGCCGCCAGCCGTGGTGCGACGGCAAGGTCGGCATGATCGGGATTTCGTGGGGCGGCTTCAACGGCCTGCAGATCGCCGCCCTCGGGCCGCCGGCCCTCAAGACGATTATTTCCGTGGGCTCGACCGACGACCGCTACGCCTCCGACATCCATTACTACGGCGGCTGCCTGACCAAGGATAACATCGACTGGGCGGCGGTGATGTTCGCGCATAATTCGGCTCCGCCGGACCCGGAGATTGTCGGCGAGGGTTGGCGCGAACAATGGCTCGAGCGCCTCGAGGCCAACCGGCCCTGGGCCATCCAATGGATGGAGCACCAGCGCCGTGACGCCTACTGGCAGCAGGGCTCGGTGGCCGAGGATTTGAGCCGCATCACCATTCCGGTCTATGCGGTCAACGGCTGGGCCGACAACTATTCCGAGGCGATCCCGCGCCTGCTCGCCGGGCTTGAGGGGCCGCGCAAGGGGTTGATCGGCCCGTGGTCACACAACTACCCCCAGGGCGGCAAGCCGGGGCCGGCCATCGGCTTTCACCAGGAGTGCCTGCGCTGGTGGGATCACTGGCTCAAGGACGTGGACACGGGCATCATGGACGAGCCCATGTACCGGGTGTGGATGCAAGACAGCGTGCCGCCGCGCACAGCCTACGTCGACATGCCGGGCCGCTGGGTGGCCGAGGCGGCATGGCCGTCGCCGCGCATCCAGTGGTCGCGCCTGGCGCTCAACCCCGGGCGCATCGACGACGCGGCCGGGCCCGAAACACCCCTGGTTCTCAACTCCCTGCAGACCACGGGCCTGACCCAGGGCGAGTTGGGCCGCTACGGCGAAGGCGGCGAGTTCCCCAGCGATCAGCGCGAGGACGACGGCGGCTCTCTGGTCTTCATCTCCGATCCCCTGGCCGACGGCCTGGAAATCCTCGGCGCGCCCGTGGTCGAGTTGACCCTGTCCAGCGACCGGCCCGTCGCCTTCGTCGCCGTGCGCCTCAACGACGTAGCGCCCGACGGCGCCTCCACCCGGGTGCGCCACGGCGTCCTCAACCTGACCCAGCGGGACGACCGCGAACACATTGCGCCGCTGGTTCCCGGCGAGCGCTACACGGTGCGCGTGGAGCTGGACGACATCGCCCATAGTTTCACCGCCGGGCACCGGTTTGCGGTGTCGGTGTCGTCGACCTATTGGCCCATGCTATGGCCCTCGCCGGAGGCAGTCACCCTGACCATCATCGCCGGCGCCAGCCACCTTGAGCTACCGGTGCGGCCCTGCGATCCCGCCGATGCGGCGTTGCCGGCGTTTGATGAACCGGTCGCCGCGCCGGACGGGCCGGTACGCGTCTTGCGGCCGGGCAAGGACAACAACCGGGTTATCCGGCGCGACGCCCAGAGCGGCGAAACCGTGGTCTCCATGCCCCGTGATTCCGGGCACAGCCGCCTGGAAGACATCGACCTGGAGATTGACGAGACCGGCGACGTTCACTACAGCATCATCGAGGGCGACCCGCTGTCGGCCCGAGCCTGGGCCGAATTCGCCATGGCGCGCAAACGCGGCGATTGGCGCGTGCGTAGCGAGACCACGATTTGCATGTCGTCGACCGTTGACGACTTCCGTCTGGAAGCCGAGATCGACGCCTACGAGGGCGACGAGCGGATATTCCACCAGTCATGGGGTATTAAAATTCCGCGCGACGGGATTTAGCAAAGATAATCCCAGCGCCAATACTGGCCGGACAAGCGCGAAATTCACGGCATGCTGAATGCCGGCGCCAGTTCTGTCAGTTCCCGGCGGAACGGAATCTCCGCCACGTCTTCGCCGATCTCACGGGCAAAGCGATGGCCCTCGTACACCGCCGCGGCAATGGTCGCCGGACCATGGCAATCGCCAATCCGTTTCACGGCCGCGATACCGGCTTCGCGCAATCGCTCGGGATCAGCCAAGAGTTCCTGATAGAGCGCGTCGTCCGGCAGGCGCGATACCACCATGACGACCGATGACGCCTCGACCGTCCGCGATTGTCTCGAATAGCCGCAGCTGAGCGTCACGCTGGCTGCGTCGATCTGCTTCAATTTGTGACTGGCGATGATATCGACGCCCAGTTCCATGAGGCGAGACTGAATACGCCCCTGCTCCATGGTGTTGTGGGTCCATGACGCAACCACGGGATCCGGCGTCGCAAGAATCACCTGACAACCGTCCGCCACCAGCTTCTCGGCCAGGACCGAGCCCATGTAGTAATGGTCATCGTCATAAACCAGCACCGTGCCGCCGGGGTTGGTGCCGTCCATTATGTCGTCCGGCGTCAGCACATTGGCGCCGTCGGTGCCGGGAATAGGGAACTGATGGGCCCGGCCGTAGCCGTCGCGCCGCCAGCGGGCGCCGGTCGCCACGGCGACGTGGGCGGCGCCGAACTCGAGCACCTGCTCGGCGTTCAGCAGGCTGGATTTATAGACCTCCACATTGGCCATCTGGGATATCTGGTAGGTGCGATAGTCCCGCACCCGGCCCCAGGCGCTAAGGCCCGGCAGTAAACTCTCGCGGGTCACCCGTCCGCCCAGTTCGTCGGTCGCTTCGGCGAGGATGACGTCATGGCCCCGGCGACCGGCGGCAAGTGCCGCCTCCAGCCCGGCCGGCCCGGCCCCGACGATCAACACCGAGCCATCGGCGGATTTGGGCGCGATGCGCTCCGGATGCCAGCCGCGGCGCCACTCTTCGCCCTTGGTCGGGTTCTGGGTACAGCGCATGGGCGCCCCCATCATGTCCCAGGCAACGCAGATGTTGCAGCCGATGCACTCGCGGATATCCTCGATACGGCCTTCTTCGATCTTCTTGGGCAGGAACGGATCGGCAATGGACGGCCGCGCCGCGCCGATCATATCGACGATGCCCCTGTTGATAAGGGAGACCATACGGTCCGGCGAGGTGTAGCGGCCCACGGTGACCACCGGTTTGGTGGTGACCTTCTTGACGAATTCGACAAACGGCTCCTGATGGCCCTCTTCCGAGAACCGGCTGGTAATGCTGTCGTTATGCCACTCGGCCACATTGACGTCCCACAGGTCGGGAAGCTCCGCCAGCATTTCGACGATCTCGCGGCCCTCTTTATCGGCCTCAAGTCCCTCGGCGCCGCGCAGCTCGTCGACAGCGAAGCGCACGATCACGCCCATGGTATCGCCGACGGCGTCCTTGGCGTCCTCGATGATCTCGCGAAACAGCCTGATCCGGTTTTCCAGGCTGCCGCCATACTCGTCGGTTCTGAAATTATAGCGGTTGAGCATAAACATGCCGGCCATGGACAAATTATGCGCGGCATAACAGCAGACGATGTCGAAGCCGGCCTGTTTGGAACGCTTTACCGCGTCCAGATGCCAGCGCCGGTAATCTTTGATATCCCCCTTGTCCATGGCCCGTGCCTGAACCGGAATTCCACCGGGATTGGGCATGTGAGTTGGGAACAGGGGGACGTCACGGCTGTAGAGGTTCGGCGCCCACTTGCCGTTATGAACAGGTTCGATGGAGGCCAGGGCGCCGTGCTCGTGAACCGCGTCGCACATGCGCGCGAGGTAAGGGATATCCTGGTCCGACCACAGTCGACCCTCGGTGGCCGGGGTAATGTCACCGGAGGGATGAATGTCGATCTGCTCGGTCGAGATTACCGCCCAGCCACCCTCGGCCTTGACACCACGCATGGCCGCCATGCTGGACGGGAACGTCCGCCCCATGCCGTTGCAGTGCGGCGCCTGATAAAATCGGTTCTTGGCGGTGACCGGCCCGATCTTCACAGGCTCGAACAGAACGTCATACCGGGGGTCACGAGTCATCAGATCCTCCATTACCAATCACCGACTAGTTATCGCATCAAATCGAATGAGATTGTTGAGGAATTTTCAGCGCCCGACGACCAGCCCAGGTTGTCGCCGATCTGCTCGAGCAACAACGCGCTTTTGATGTCGGCGACGAACATGTGGCCGGGGGCCTGGTAGATGGCGAGCTCCGGTTTGGTGTTATGCACAACGGTCTGGGGCGTCACGCCGCAGGCTAAGAACACCGGCACCTCGACCGGCGTGATGGTGACCGGCGGAAGCGGCGGTCTCGGAGAACGTATCTGTTCCACTCTGGCGGCTGACGGCGTCGATGTCGCCGTCGGATTTCTTCATGGAGCGGAGCGCGCCGAAGCAGTCCGTGACAGCATGGAGGCTCTTGGCCGAAGATCGATAACCGTTCGTCTTGACCAGACAAGCGCCGACTCCATCGACGCAGCAATTGCGCAGGTCACCGAACAATTCGGCGGATTGGACATTCTGGTCAACAATGCCGCGATGGCTTCCGGCGGGCATACCATCCCGTTGGGTGATCTTGAGGCCTTCACTCCTGAAATCTGGGACGAGATGATGGCTGTGAACCTTCGCGGCCCCTATCTTGTTACCCGCGCTGCCGCGCCTCATCTCCGATCCTCGGCATGGGGCAAAGTGGTCAATATCGGATCGACCCTTGGCCACGGAGATTGGTATGCGGATCGACCCTTTGGGCCAAGCAAAGCGGCCATCGTGCCATTGACCCGCTTCCTGGCCGCGTCTCTAGCGCCGGACGTAGCGGTAAACTGCGTTTCGCCCGGCTTGATGGTCGATACCGGAATGGGCAGCGGGGGACCGGAAGAACTCGTGGAAGGTTGGCGGAACCGGGCAGCTCTCAATGTCACGACATCAATCGACAATGTTGCCGGACAGGTCGTTTATCTCTGCAAAACATCCACGGTGACCGGACAGAGCATCGTCGTGGATGGCGGCATAAATTTTCATTGATGGGCCTGCCGGCGAGCCAATGATCGATGTCGGGTTGGTTCCGGAGTCCGGACACCCTAATCGAGCAACGACGTGCTTTCGATATCGGCGACGAACATGTGGCCAGGCGCGTGGGAGATGGCGATTTCCGGTTTGGCGTTGAGCACCACGGTTTGCGGCGTCACGCCGCAGGCCCAGAACACCGGCACCTCGCCGGGTTTGATGGTGACGCGGTCGCCGTAGTCGGGGCTGTCGATGTCGGCAATGCCCAGCGCCGCCGGGTCGCCCACATGGATCGGGGCGCCGTGGGCCCGCACGTAGGGGCGGGTGACCTCGACCGCCGTGGCCGCCTGTTCCGGGGTCATGGGGCGCATGGAGACCACCATGGGGCCGGCAAAGCCGCCGGAGACGGCGCAGTCCCGGCCGGTTCGGTACATGGATGTGTTGACCCCCTCCTCGACATGGCGGATCGGCAGGCCGGCGGCAACCATGGCGTCCTCGAAAGTGTAGGAACAGCCGATCAGGAAGCCGACCAGATCGTCGCGCCACAAGTCGGTGATATCGGTCGGTTCGTCGACCAGTTCGCCGTGGCGGAACACCCGGTAGCGCGGCAGATCGCTGCGGATATCGGCGCCGGGTGCGATGGCCCGGGGTTCCGGATCGCCGGGATCGGTGATATCGAGCACCGGGCAGGGCTTGGGATTGCGCTGGCAAAAGACGGCGAAGTCATAGGCCTGGGCCCTGGGCACGATCATCAGATTGGCCTGCACCCGCCCCGGCGCGAGGCCGGCGGTATAGCCGTCGAACGTGCCGGCGCGGCACTGGCGCCTGATTTCGGCGGGATCGTGAGTAATATCACTTGGCATTGGTGTCGTACCAGATGGTCACCGGGCCGTCGTTGATCAGGCGCACTTCCATATGGGCCTGAAACTGGCCGGTCTGCACGGATACCCCATGGCCGGCCACCGCCTCGGCGAATTTCGCCACCACGGGCTCGGCCACGTCCGGCGGCGCGGCGTAGGAGAAGCCCGGTCGATTGCCCCGCGAGACGTCGGCGCAGAGAGTGAACTGGCTGACCGCCAACACGCTGCCGCCGGTATCAACCACCGACAGGTTCATCTTGCCGTCGTCGTCCTCGAAGACCCGCAGATTGGCGATCTTGCGGGCGAGGAATTCGACCTGCTCGTCACCGTCGCCCTGCTCGACCCCGACCAGCACCAACAGGCCGCCCTCAATGGCGGAAATCTCCTCACCGCCAACCGAGACGCCGGCCTCGCTGACCCGCTGCACCAATGCTCTCATGCTATATCTTCCTCGCTGGGCTCATATCCTACGCGCTGCCAGGGCGCCTTCGGCAATGGCTACATCGGCGAGGCGCGGGGCTAGGCTGTCGCCGACCACGTGAAGCTCCATGCCGGCATCCTCGATGGCCTGGCGCAGGCCGTCGACCGCCCGGTTACCGTGCCAGGCAATGAGCAGATCGACACCTTCGATGCGGCTTTCCTCGCCGCTGTAAACGTTCTGCAACACCACGTCGTTGCCATCCAGGCTGGCGACCTCGCTATTCGGCAGGAAGACGGTGCCGGCCTCCATCAGTCGATGGTAAAGCGGCACTCGCAGGACCAGATCGATGTCCTCGGCCACGGCGAAGGCAGGCGTCACCACATGGACCCGGCAGCCGCCCTCGATCAACGCCTCGGCGGCGCCCAGGCCGATGACCCCGCCGGCATGGTCCCAGACCACGGCGACCCGCGCCTCGGGCCGGCCCTCGCGCACCGCATCGTGGGGACTCAGCACCTCGACGTCGGACCCGGCGGCGCCCGGCACCTCCACGGTCAGGGGTTCGGCGCCGGTGGCGAGCACGATGCTGTCGGCGCCCAACCCGGCGATGTCGTCGTTATTGATGGTGTGGCCCAGCTCGACCCGAACCTGGAGCTTTTCGAGCTGATCCCGGCGCCAGTCGATGACGCCCTGGAACTCGGCCCAGGTGCGGATCGAGGCGCGCAGCATGAACTGGCCGCCAAGCACCGTGTCGCGCTCGTATAGGGTCACCCGATGGCCGCGCTCCGCCGCCACCCGCGCCGCCTCGAGCCCGGCCGGGCCACCGCCGATGACCGCGACGCGCTTGGCCACCGCCGCCGGTTCGGCCGCGCCCCAGTCGTGTTCCCGCGCCGCTTCCGGGTTGTGGATGCAGCGGATCGGCCCGCCGGCCAGAGCCCGGGCAATGCAGACGTTGGCGCCGACGCAGGGCCGCACGTCATCGGCCCGGCCGCTGCTGATCTTGGCGACGATGTCGGGATCGGCGATATGAGCGCGGGTCATGCCGACCATGTCGGCGTGACCGTCGGCGACGATGCGTTCGGCGTGGTGCGGGTCGACGATGCGCCCGACCGTGAACACCGGCAGGTCCACGACTGCCTTGATGCCCGCCGCCAGGGGCACGAACAGGCCGTGGGGCGCCGGGGTCGGCGGCCAATGCGTGGCGCGGTGGACCCGGTCCAGGTTGGTGCCGGCGATGACGTTGAGATAATCAAGCTTGGCCGTCGCCTCGAGAATCTGGGCGACCTCTTTCATGGCCTCCTGGTCGAGACCGTCGTCGACGAACTCGTCGCCGGGAATGCGCATGCCGACGATGAGGTCGGGCCCGGCGGCCTCGCGCACCGCCTCGATGACCTCGATGGGAAAGCGCATGCGATTTTCCAGGGAACCACCGTAGCGGTCGCTACGTTTGTTGGCATGGGGCGACAGGAAGTTGGCGATCAACAGGCCGAAGGCGCCGAGAATCTCGATACCATCGAGGCCGCCCTGGCGAACCCGTCCGGCGGCGGCGCCAAACGCCCGCACCATCTCGTCGATTTCGCCGATAGTCATGGCGTGGGGCGTCTCGCGCACCAGTTCCGACGGCACCGCCGAGGCCGCCCACAGGGGCTGGCCCGGCTCGCCGCCGTGAATGCCGGCGCTGTAGTGGGCCAATTGCGCCAGCATGCAGCCGCCTTCCTCATGGACTGCATCGGCGAGCCGTTGATAGCCGGGAATAATGCTGTCGTCGGTGTTTTCCAGGGCATAAGGCGAGCCCAGGGCGCTGCTCCGGTGGACCGGCGTCGCCCCGGTTATCTGCATGGCCACCCCGCCCCGCGCCTTGGTCCGGTGGTAGGCCACATACTGATCGCCCGGGGCGCCGTTCTCGGCGATGCGCGGCACATGAGCGGTGACCAGCACCCGGTTGCGCAGGGTCTTGGGCCCAACCTGAAGGGGCGACAATAGATGGGGGAAATCTGACTCAGTCATAGCCCGTTCCTGCTCACCGATAACCATCGGCAGCTTGCGTGTTTTCACCGCCGCTGGCAACGTGCACGGCAGCATTATTATTGTTGGCGAGGATTGATCATGGCAGTGCAACCAGACACGGCAACAGGCAGCGGCGCCGGCACCCGACGGGGCCGCACGATCCAGGGGCAATGGGCCAGCGCGGTGCTGGAGAACATCTACGAATGCACCAGCCGCGACCCCAATGAGCTGGAGGTCTGGTGCTACACCGACAAACTCTCCTACGCGCCCGGCGACACGGTGCAATTCCACGTCAACGCCACGGTCGCTGAATTCGACCTGGAGATCGTCCGCGACGGCGCGGCGCCGGAGACCGTGCACCGGGCCGACGGCCTAGTCGGCGCCATGCACCCGACCCCGGTGGATTGCTCGGTCAATGGCTGCGACTGGCCGGTGGCTTATGAATTCACCCTGCCCGACGACTGGCGCTCGGGCGTCTACATCGTCCGCAGCTATGCCCGGCGCGGCGACGAGGTCTTCGACCACCGCCACATGTTCATCTTGCGTGCCGCCGAGGCCTGCCGGGATGCACGCATGGTGCTGGTCTGCGCCACCGGCACCTGGATGGCCTACAACGAATGGGGCGGCAGCAACCACTACGAGGGTATCACCGGCCCCAACAACGACGAATTCTCGACCCGCCTGAGCATCCACCGGCCATGGAGCCGGGGCTTCGTCTGGCTGCCCAAGGGGGCGCCGCGCATCGCCCTGGCCCATCCACCGGGCCAGGGCGACGCGGCCCGCTACCCCCACATGGAATGGTCCTACACCAGCGGCTACAGCAAAAAAATACGCCTCTGCCGGCTGGGCCAGCTACGAGCGCAACTTCGCGGTCTGGGCCGAGCAACAGGGCTACGCTCTCGACATCATCGCCCAGCACGACCTGCCCGATCATCCAGACATCCTGGGCGCCTACGACTGCGCCGTGTTCATCGGCCATGACGAATACTGGTCGTGGGAAATGCGCGACGTAGTCGACGCCTATGTGGAAGGCGGCGGCAAGGCGGCCCGGTTCGCCGGCAACTTCATGTGGCAGACCCGCCTGGAAGACGACGGCGCGACCCAGGTTTGCCACAAATATAACGCCCGGGCGAACGACCCCCTGCGCGAGACCGACCGCAGCACCACCAGTTGGGAGGCCCCGGAAGTGGGCCGGCCGGGGGCGCTGACCTTCGGTCTCAACGCCAGCCAGGGGGTCTATACCCGCTATGGCTTCTGCTGCCCGCGGGCACCCGGCGGCTTCACGGTCTACCGGCCCGAGCACTGGGCTCTCGAAGGCAGCGACCTGTACTACGGCGACGTGTTCGGCGGCGAATCGACCGTCTTCGGCTACGAGGTTGACGGCCTCGACTACACCGTCCGCCATGGCCTGCCCTACCCGACCGGCGACGACGGCGCCCCGGACGGCATCGAAATCATCGCCATGGGCCTGGCCACCCTGGTCGAAGACAACCACGGCCACGAAGGCGTCGTGCAGTACCTGGAAGACCTGGACGCCCGCTTCATCGCCGAAACCATGTATTACGAGGCCACCGAGGAGACCACCGATAGGGTCAAGCGCGGCTCGGGCATGATGGTGACCATGCCCAAAGGCCGCGGCGAGGTGTTCCACGCCGGCACCACCAACTGGGTCGCCGGCCTGATCGACCACGACCCCTTCGTCGAGTGCATTACCCGCAACGTGCTCGATCGTTACCTAGAATGACTGAGTCCCACCGCCTATAATCGCGCCTCGCTGTATTCAGGAGTGTTTCAATGTCGACGTTCGATCTCGTAATCAAGGGCGGCACGGTGGTGACCGCGGCGGACTCAATCAGGTGTGACGTTGGCATCAGGGGCGGCCGAGTTGTCGCCCTGGCCAATGATCTCGACGGCGCCGAGGTTATCGACGCCACGGGCAAGCTGGTGCTGCCCGGCGGCATCGATAGCCACTGCCATATTGCCGAGGAGGGCTTCTACGGGGTCGAGAGCGTTGACGACTTTGAATCGGGCACCGTGTCGGCGGCGTTCGGCGGCACCACCACCATCGTGCCCTTCGCCGAGCAGAAGCGCGACAAGTCGCTGCGCGCGGCGATCCAGGACTACCACGCCAAGGCCGAGGGCAAGGCGGTCATCGACTATGCCTTCCATACCATCCTGGTGGATCCGGACGAGCGCGTGCTGGGCCAGGAACTGCCGGCCCTGATCGAGGACGGCTATACCTCCTACAAGGTCTACATGACCTACGACGACCTGGCGGTAGACGACAACGGCATCCTCAATCTGCTGGAAGCGTCCAAGACCCACGGCGCTATCGTCATGATCCACGCCGAGAGCGATTCCTGCATTCACCATCTGGTGGCCAAGCTGGAGGCCGCCGGCGATACGTCGCTCGCGAGCTATCCCCTGATGGCGCCGCAACCTGTCGAGCGCGAGGCGACCCACCGGGCCATCACCCTGGGCGAGTTGGTGGATACGCCGATCCTGCTGGTCCACGTTTCCGCCGCCCAGGCCATGGAGCAGATCCGCTGGGCCCAAAACCGTGGCCTCAAAGTTTACGGCGAGACCTGCCCGCAATATCTCTTCGTCTCGGAAGACCAGATTACCCAGTCGGGCTGGGAGGGCGCCAAGTTCGTCTGCGCCCCGGTGCCGCGCGACGAATCCAACCAGGCGGAAATCTGGAACGGCATCGCCAGCGGCGTCTTCCAGGTGGTGTCGTCGGACCACTGCGCTTTCCTGTTCGACAGCCCCACGGGCAAAAAGGTCACCGGCGGCGACGCGCCCCACTTCCGCCAGGTGCCGCCGGGCCTGCCGGGCATCGAGGCACGATTGCCGCTGATGTTCTCCGAGGGCGTCGGCAAGGGGCGCATCGACCTCAACACCTTCGTCTCGGTGACCGCCACCAACGCAGCCAAGATTTACGGCCTCTATCCGCGCAAGGGCACCATCGCCGTTGGTTCCGACGCAGACATCGCCATCTGGGATCCGGAAAAACAGGTCACCATCACCGTCGACGCCCTCCACGACGCCATGGACTACACGCCCTATGAGGGTTTTGAGATCACCGGTTGGCCCGAAACAGTGATTTCGCGCGGCGACGTTATCGTGCAGGGCGGCGAAATGAACGCGGCGCCGGGCCGCGGCGTCTTCCTGCCCTGCGACCGTCCCGACCCCACGCCGCCTGTTGGAACGCCAGTGGAGTCAGGGGTGCAGTCATGAGCCGTTCAATCAAGGTCGGCGCCGCCCAGCTTGGTCCCATCGCCAGGGAAGAGACCCGGACCCAGGTGGTCAAGCGGCTGATTGCCCTCATGGGCCAGGCTCACGCCGAAGGCTGTGATCTGGTGGTCTATACCGAACTCGCCCTGACCACCTTCTTCCCGCGCTGGCTCATGGACGATGCGGACGAGATCGACGCCTGGTTCGAGGCCGAAATGCCCGGCCCCGAGACCCGGCCCCTGTTCGACGAAGCCAAACGCCTCGGCATCGGTTTTCACATCGGCTATGCGGAGCTGACCGAGGAAGACGGCGAGGCCCGCCACTACAACACCGCCATCCTGGTCGGCAAGGATGGCGCGATCATCGGCAAGTACCGCAAGGTCCACCTGCCCGGTACCGCCGAGCCGGTGCCCGATATGCCCGGCCAGCACATGGAAAAACGCTACTTCGATGTCGGCAACCTGGGCTGGCCGGTGTGGCGCGCCTTCGGTGGCGTTCTCGGCATGGCCATCTGCAACGACCGG
>Ga0302123_10002481_pt1 | contig 12535 bp, 10 predicted proteins | sample CB21_321_MG_FD_203109 | JGI IMG/M metagenome (GOLD analysis project Ga0302123, IMG submission 203109) | Marine microbial communities from Western Arctic Ocean, Canada - CB21_32.1 | ecosystem: Environmental > Aquatic > Marine > Oceanic | place: Canada: Western Arctic Ocean | collected 2017-09-28 | reverse complement strand
CCAATGGTAAAACCAAAGAGACCACACACTCGTTTTGAAAAGGCAAGAATCATCGGTTCACGGGCTCTGCAAATCAGTATGGGCGCGCCACTTTATGCAACCGAAGAAGAGTTACGTGTCGAGTTCCGAGAAGAACTGGTGGCACTTTATGGCGTTGAAGAAGCCAACATCCGTTTCGTTCTTGACCCACTCAAGATTGCAACTCTAGAGTATCAAAAACATCTGATTCCAATTGATGTTGATCCACACTTGGATTGAACCAATCTTAATCAAATTGAGATTAATAAGGCGACAGCGTTGCCGCCACCAAGGCAAATTGTCACAATTCCTTTACTGCCACCAGTTGTTCTAAGGGCATTGATTAGGGTCATTAGACAGCGAGTTCCAGTTGAGCCTAGTGGATGTCCAATAGCGATAGCACCACCGTGAACATTGAACTTTTCATAAGGAATATCCAATTCTTTGGCAACTGCACAACTTGCGGCCCCGAAAGCTTCGTTGTGCTCTACAACATCAATATCGTCTATAGTCAAATCATTTCTCTCCAACAGCGCTCTAACTGCCGGGATAGGCGCTGCCATCACATCAGCAGGTGAAAGTCCAGAAGTCGTTTGGTCAACAATTGAGGCTAGAATTTCCCATCCTTCAGCCTCAGCCCTGTCACGACTAACTACTAGCACCGCAGAAGCACCATCGGAAATTTGGCTGGCATTTCCTGCAGTAACTTGTCCTGCATCATCAAAAACAGGTTTCAACGCCCCTAACTCAGTTATATCAGTAGACTCACGTATTCCCTGGTCATTGACCAACATCATTGGATTTCCATCCTTGTCAACCCCTTGAACAGGAAAAGCCTCCCACTCAAACAAACCACTTTCCCAAGACTGGTGTGCGAGTCTGTGCGAACGGACTGAATATTTGTCGGAATCTTCTCTTGAAATGTCAAAATCACAAGCAACTTTCTCTCCAGTATTTCCCATGTGCTGGTCGTTATAACCATCCCATAAACCGTCGTGAATCAACACACTTTTCATCTCATTATACTCATTTCTGCCAGTTTGTTGAGCGAAGTGTGGTGAATTTGTCATAGATTCCATGCCGCCAGCGATTACAACTTCGTATTCGCCTGCGCGAATCGCTGATGCGGCTATCATCACTGCTTTCAGGCTTGAGCCGCATACTTTGTTGATGGTAGTGCAGGGGGTTGAATTTGGTAATCCAGCCCCTAAAGCAACTTGACGAGCAGGCGCTTGGCCTGCGCCGGCTTGCAAGACTTGTCCAAACAGAACTTCGTCAACTATTCCTGAATTGCCAGATATGCCTGCTCGCTCCAGCAGTTCTGTAACAGCAAGCGAACCGAGTTCGATTGCAGTATAATTTCGCAAAGCACCACGGAATTTACCAACTGGAGTTCGGGCGACTGCACAAATAACCGGGTCTGCCATTGTTTAGCACCGCGAGGGTTCGCCCTTTCAATCATACCGTCAAACGGTAAGGTCTAGTTCAGTCAAGCAAAACCATAGAATTTAGGTTGTTGCAACTCAGGAAGCGATTCTCTCTTGATGAGAATAGTGCGAACAGCCCAAAGGTCACCAAAGACACGATACTGAAGTGTCGCTTCTAAGTAGTCAACTCCGGATGAGCCGCCAGTGCCTACTCTGCGTCCAATCAGTCTCTCAACCATACGTACATGGTGGGTGCGGAAAAGTACCAGCGATTCCTCAAGTTCAACTAGTGTGTCAACCAATATTCTTGGCCAAGAAAGAAGGGGTAGTTCTCGGTAGGATTCAATGAACAACAAACCAGCCCTAGAGCGGGAAACCACTCCCTCCGGTCTTAGGAAATCTATTGCCGCTTCATGCGCACCAGTAAATCTCGCCGCCACTGCCTCAATATTGTCAACTCCATGTCGGGTCATCCTAGCGACCGCATCATCGCCGATTTTCTTGTGTACGGCTAAATATTCGTCAACAAATTCGCTTACTTTTTCCTCGTCTCCGGCATCCCCGGCGAGCGATCCTTGAATTGGTGTGCGAAGTAACCATTCTGCCAAAATATCACCAAGTGCTGGCATTGCTGCTTCAGCTTCCAACCTTTTCAGAACTTCAGCATCTGGGCCACCGCGCTCGGCTAACTTACGGAAGTGAGAGAGCGGGTCCATGCCTGCAACACGTTGACTAGTTTCGAGTCCCAACAGTAATTCAAGTTCCCGCATTTGATATGATTCAAATCCAGATGCAGTCCCCAGTCCATCACGGAAGGCCAAGAAATCTTGAGGTGTTAGGGTCTCCATTATTTTCCATTGGTTAGCCATATGGCGGAAAATTTCAGTACATCGCTTGAGGTGGTGTACGATACGCGGCACGTCCTCTTCAGGAAGTGTTGCTTGCAGAAGTAAGGTTCTAGCGGCGCGTAACTCAATCAGTACAAGGCGGAACCATAGTTCGAAGTTTTGGTGAACAATCAAGAAATGTTGCTCATCATTGGAAAGTTTAGACCCGTCTCCTTGAAGGCTCAATAGTGTGTGAAGGTTGAGATAATCAGCGTAGGTCTTACTTCCGGCCATAACTCTCCGCAGGGGTAGAGGTTTAACGAATTGTCGTTAGTTGACTTTGATTCAGAACATGGGGGGAATATGCCAACTCTACCCGCGTTTTGGGTGGTTGAAGCGTTATACTCATTTAGTGGACCTATCAGCCATTCCTAATGGCAGGTAGCGGCGAGCAGTTGGCGGAGTGGCTTTCCGCGTACAATCCTGATGAGATTACCATCGGTGTAGTCGCGTCTCATTCGGCCTTACAGATTCTTCACGGCGCTCGTGTAGAAGGTTTCAGAACGCTAGGAATTGCAGTTGGCGAGGGTCGCCGAAAAATGTTCAAAGCGTTTCCAGGCGCTGAGCCTGATGAATGGCTAATGTTAGAGGATTACAATCAGATGTTAGAGAGAGCAGAATGGTTCAGGGAGCGCAATGTAATCATTATTCCACACGGCTCTTTAGTAGAATATCTCGGCCCAGACAATTTCAGTTCATTAGCAGTTCCGACTTTTGGCAACCGTCACATCCTCAAATGGGAAGCAGGCCGAGATACCCAACGCGAATGGCTTGAATTGGGCGGCTGCACAATGCCAAAAACCATCGATGACCCGCACGATATTGATGGGCCAGTCATCGTAAAATACGCTGGCGCTAAGGGCGGCAGAGGATATTTCGTGGCTAGAAATTTCAGAGATTTCCGAAGAAATGTTGACTTAGAAGAAGATTTTACGATTCAAGAATACATTTTAGGAACTCGCTACTACATGCAATTCTTCTACGACCCAATCTGTGATGATGGCTACCAAGTTGAAGGTATGATGTCTAGAGATGGCCACGAAATCGGTCGCTTAGAATTGTTGACAATTGACCGCCGCGACGAAGCAAATGTTGACGAATTCTACAAATTAGGTTCACTAAGAGACCTACGTGACATGGGTTTGGAGCCTTCGTTTGTGGTGACTGGTAATACCGAGGTGGTTTTACGTGAGTCTCTACTTCCTGAAGCGTTCCGCCTTGCTGAGGGTGCTATTGCCGCTTCTCTTGAGTTAGAGGAGGGTGCGCGTGGAATGATCGGGCCATTCTGTCTTGAGGCCATCGTCACCGACAAACTAGAGTTCCGAGTCTTTGAGATTAGTGCGCGTATAGTTGCAGGCAGTAATGTCAGTGTTGGCGGCTCGCCATACATGAATATCAACGAGCCGCACATGAGTGTTGGTCGCCGGATTGCAAGATGCATCCGCAAAGCAGCTGATAAGAATAGATTGCACGAAATCCTATCGTGATTCAATCGTTCAGCAAGTTGTGATTATTGATAATTTGAATATTTCCTGGCGGTAAAGCGGCCAAGACATCGTCTTGAACTAGTCCGGTCGCCTTGGCAATCTTGTTGGCTATCGCTTCTTTCTTGATTGTACCAGTGCCAATTCTGACCCAGCGCTCACACCATTTTGTGACTGCATCATGAGCGCCAACCAGCGGTAGTGGAATGCCGTTGACAACCGCCATTCCGAGTGTCATCTCCATGGTCAAATCGCGTAGCCAATTGCGCTTCCCGCGTATAATCCATGCCCCCCGCCCAAGCGATTCTCCAGTTTCAGCAGTCTTGCTGACTTGGGGTGGTTCAACCCAAAATGCAGTCGCTGCGGCGCCTCCACTAGACCAGCCGCGGCTCCAAACAACTGCTAATTCAGCAGCCTCTTTGATGCATTTTTCAGAGAATTCCTCAGCCTCAAATGTTTGAGTTAAACGTAGTGCTGGGACGCCTTCCGGCAATCCTGGAAGGGGGTGTGGGTCTTCCTCTAAACCCTCTTTGAGTTTGAGTGCGCAGGATGGCGCCCCGTGTAGGTCGGCGTGGAAATACAGGTCTTCGCGCTTGAGATACTTGTTCACTACTGTGTCGTTTCCTTTTGCGTCCTTCCCCCCCAAAATGAGGTGACCTTTCCCAACCACTGCCCATCGGTGCCTCTCTATCCACAACTGCTTACTTCTCTTGGTTGCGTGAAGTTTTCCAGCAGCGTCCTCCTTTGCTCGCTTCTTTTCACTGCTAGAGATTTTAGCGCGGGTATCTTCAATTGCCCTTTTTGCACCGATTGTTTTGTCCTTTTGTTTGCGTCCTGCATCAAAATATCGCTGCGCGTTTTGGTGTACTGTATGGTCAATATGTAACTCAATTCTTTGGTCTGGCTCGCCATTTTCGTCTGGCAGATACGCCTTCATCGTTCGCTTGGCAGGGTCAAGTGACTCTATCCATTCAATATCTCTGACTTTGCTACGGATATTATCCCAACCCTCGGTTTCAATTGCTGACAAAGTTTGAGTCAGTAGAGTGTCAATATGACCCCAATTGTCTTGAATTAAGATGCCAAGCTGTTGTTGAGATTCGCCCTTTGCTTCAAAACCAATTATTGCTCTTTCTTGCTGAACTAAGCGGCGCTCAAGTGAACTACTATCGTCATGTTGTTGGCGATCATCAACCATTTCCGCCGCCTTTTCTTGTTGGCGGCGTGCCATTGCTGTTGCATCCCAGCCACCTTTCCAAGCATCTACTGCTGCTGCAAGATTTGGAAATTCAATGGTGAAATCGTTTTCATTTGCTGGTAATAAGAAAGGTAAGGCTTCTCTTGCGTGTTCTTCAAAGACTGCATCAAGCGCTAGTGGATTGTTTCCTGATTCCTGCAAAGTTGCTTTCGCCGCTGACGCCAAAATCACCAATCCGCCGGCACCGCGGTCTAATTTTTGTGTTAGTGAATGTAGACCACTGACCAAATCTGCAATTTCATCATCGTCTAAGTCAACAGCCATTCTGTCAACAGAAATGTCAGCAATCCCACAGATTGCTTCAGCATAAGCACCAGCCAAATTTGCTCGGCTTGCCAATGTTCTGACAATGTCTGCATCACTTGCTGCTAATAATGGCGCCAACTCTTTCACGGTCAGAGTTCTTGGGTCAACTTGTGCTGGCGGAAATTCATAGTTTTCACCACGCTTCAAAACTCGTTTAGCATATTTTACATTGGTTAATGGCTGAATAATGACTCCTTCTGAGTCAAGAAGCAGTACATTCCCGTCCCGGAACATCTCAATAACTAGACTTCGTAGTCCATCCCCAGTCTCAAAATCAAGAGTTATAATACGGTCAAAACCGTGTTGTCGCACGTCAACAAAACGCCCATTCATCAAGTGTTTTCGCATCAGCATCGAGAAAGAAGAGGGGTTTGGAGGCATTGGTCTGTCGCGTCTTGAGAGATAGATTCTCTTACCACGAACGACAACTAGGTCAACTGATGCTTCCTCCTTCGGGTTGAGCCTGAGCACCACTTGCTCCCAATGAGGGTGATAAGATTTCCGAGCCCGAGAACCGATGTATGGGCGAAGTTCAGCGACAATTCTTGCGACATCAAAACTGCTCATCTGTCCTTTCATGTCATCACCTTCCCTTGTTGTTGGTCCTCGCGTGTCTAATTACCACCCCAGCGCCGACCCTTCATCAAATACCCCATTGATTTGCTATTTTTGACGGCCATAGACTCATAGCCGACTTAACCTTCGCGCGGTCATGGCAGGAATCTTGTTGTTAGGAACTGTAGTAGTAGTTATTGTACTGTTAATGCTAATTTTTTGGATAATTAGTGCATACAATCGTATGGTTGATTTACGCAATGAAGTTGAAAATCAATATCAAAATTTAGAAACTCAGATAGGAGTAAAAGACCAGAAGATTGCATTTGTTGAAGAAACTGATTTAGCGCAATTAGGACTAGAATCTTCAGTATATGACAAGATTATTGATGCGCGTAAACAGTTTGCATCTGCCAAGAGTAGTGGTAACAGAGCCGATATGATGGCAGCAAACGGCCTATTAGATTCAGTAATCCCGAAGGTTCTTGCATTTGCAGAAGATAACCCTGAATTGACTTCTCACCATGTATTGGTAGCAGGACTTGAAGAGGGGGTCCAAGCAATAGCAAAGATGGCAAACGAGGTTGAAGAATACAATCAAGCCGCAAAGAATTACAACACTGTCACCGAGATGTTCCCCACTCTACTAGTTGCACGCATGTTCGGTTTCGAGCGGGCTGATTTGTTTGATATATATTCAAGAGAACAAGTTGAACAGATGTTTGATAGAAGGGCAAGTTTGGGTAGTTTTGTAGAGTCTAAGAAATCCGAAGCCGATGTGAAGACTGAAGGATTTAAGGATGAAATTGCTGCAATCGAGGCTGAAACCGAATTGATGAGGGCAAAGGCCGAACTAGCTGCATTGAAAGAGAAAATGGCAGAAGATGAGTAATTATACTGCTGTTAAAATCAAGAGCATACTACTAATCATGAGCATAGCGCTTGCACCATATCGGCTGAGCGTTGAAGACTTAGCCTTCAGAACTGAAAACTCAGTTCCTTTTTGGAGGGTAGCATGGCGACGAGGAGCATCTTCTCCAACTGCAATTAATGTGTGATGAACTCTGCTAGCATTTTCTGAAACGGTCCCTCTTGCTATCTCATCGTGGGGGCGACTTTTGACGCGCGCCATTGTGTATACTGGGTCACCTAATTGTAATCCGTATAACACCCATCGATGTTTTCTCACATCACCTTTGGTGTAGAGGTGATCCCCCCCTCTGCTACCTGGGCTATCCTTCTGCCAAATTGGGTCCCCAAAAGATGAATCTCTGAATGTCGGTAGGTCAACGATTATTCCCCCACTCCCATCATGTAACATGAAAGGAGAAGAACTACCTTTACTACGAATCGATTTCCATGCACATTCAGTACGGGTATGCCACTTTCCGTCTTTGTCTTGGTATCTTTCTTGCCAACAGTGGTAAATGCTGTATGACCACATCCATCCAACCAGTTTATCAAAAGTCCAACTAGAATCACGATAGTTGTCTACATGTACGGTCTCTAAAGGCTCAAATGATGCAGGTCGAACTTGACCAACCAACTCATTATGACCTGCATCAATGAATTTTACAATTGATGTTACAGTATCCCACGCTTCCATGACTCTCTTATTTTGGAAATATGAAAAAGTGACGGAAACAGCCCCCATTATTAGCCCACCAATTAAGAATGGAATAGTGCCTTCTCTTTCTCCCCCAGTTGGGAAGGAAAGCCAAACTCCTACGAGGAACATTACCGAAAATGTATGGAACAGGAATCGAGCTGTGATTTGTGGTGGTGTAGTATTGTATAATGCGCGGTATCGGTGATGGCGTGGGTGTTCACCAAAAATCATCTCTTGTGAATTTACAGTGTCAGCCTTTTTGAGTACTTTTTTCATCTGTTCATATGCTTCTTTTTCAGTAGCAAATCTTCCATCTTCTTCGCCATCAGTATAGATGACCCATTCTTTCCCCTCTTCTTTGACCTCTATATCAGGGCCATCCTGCTCATAGCGAGCCAGAGGGTCAGGTAGCCATGCGTTTACTTTTTCATTCCATTCAACTCTATCTAAATGCCATTCTGAAGGGTTCATTGGTGGCACTGGTGGGACCGACCATGTACCACTTTGGCTACTGTCAGGCAACATATCTTTCATCATATTATTGAATGGATTAGGACTAGCAAAACCGAGTATTATTAATCCGATTGATCCATAGATGAGTGGTTCTGGTTGAAAGGACATAATGCTGGTCATTACTCCAAAGCCAAGTGCAAGCGCGCCTAATCCCCAGATAATCCAAGTTACAACGGAACTTGGCCAAGTCCAGCAGAAGTTTTTCGGAAGCAGTGGTTTTTCCTCTGCATTTTCATCCTTAGCATTAGGGCCATCAACAATATTTGGCAGAATTTCATTACTTTCTTCCATATTGTCTACCTCCTCAACCTTTGGTGAACTTCTCAATCCTTCATCGTGTCGCAAGTTTCCACGCCGAATTTATTTGTTTAACATCTCCAGCCCTTTGGTGAGCGAGGAGATGAGATAGTGTTTGGTCAACCTTGAGAATCGGGTGGGCATCAGGAGTGTCATCGTAAGCGTAGTCAGCAATTTTAGTGATTTCACTAATTCCGTTTTTCACCGCATCAAATACTCTATCGTGTCTAGCCCTTCTATGTGTTAGGTAGCGGTTCAGTAGTTTTTCTGGAACAGGGGAAAGAGGTCCATGAGCAGGTAATAGGATAGGGGGTTTCAAGTCACGTAGTCGCTCAAGGCTAGTTAGATATTTATCCATGTCACCATCACTTGGAGGCACTAGAATTGTACCTACCATAACAGCCATATCTCCTGAAATGATGCCCACTTCATTTGATAGGCAAATATGTCCGGGGCAGTGGCCAGGTGTTTCCAAAACATTCCATGTTCTACCACTCAAGGTGAACGAATCGCCCTCTTTCAGCACTCTGTCAGTGCTACAAGAAGGAATCACAGTGTGAGTCTCTGTAGTTGCCCAAATCGGTGCTTGGTAGATTTCTGAAATTCGATTTAAATCACCAATATGGTCTGGGTGCCGATGAGTAAAAATGGTGGCAATGATTTTGCTACCACGTGATTGTGCTGCTCGTATTCTTCGCTCAAGATATGCAAGCCCTTCATCTGATTTTGCGGCTGGGTCAACGACTACTAGGTCGCCACCCACATCTCCAATGATGTAGCAATTAGTATGGGTGGCTGGAGGAAGTGTATGAGTTGGAAGCGGAACACATTCAACACTGGGTGCAAATTCAATTCGGTGCTCACCACAAGGTGGGTTTTCTGACATGGCAAAGGTAGCAGATTCAATATCTCCCTCAGATTCTTCTAGAAATGAAATCATATCACGAAGAAGAGTAATTTGAGGTGGTGGGATTCTCATTTCACTATTATTCCAAGCGTCAAGTGCTTGCATTGGAGTTAACCAACGAAATTCATCAAATTCGCTTCGCCCTCTAGGGTGTATTGGTTCTGGTGGATGTGAGTCATGTAGGTGGAAGAAGCGATTAGTAAATCGCATTGGAGCAAGAGGTGGTGTAGTTCTGATTGAGATTATGTTTAATCCCTTAGAATTTGCAGTAATGGCCCCTTGCTTTACTAGAGGAAGCCATATTTCACCATTTTCTATTACTTTATTTCGTATATTTTCGTCAATTAATGTAATGCCATCTTGAGTATTTATCCAACCTACTTCTTCTATTATTTCTCGCATCAAAGCGGCAAGGGCAGCGCCATCCTCATCAGCTGATAATTGGGATAATTCATCAGCAGCAGTGCGGTCATATTGAGTCACACCACCTCCGGGAAAGGCCCAGAAATCAGGAAATGATGGCATTTGGGAAACTCTGTGGCAAAATAGGATTTCAGCCCCATCATCACTATCACGTGTGATTACTAGAGATGCAGCAGGTCGTATCCGTGGATCTGTCATTTCAGGCATCACGAATCCTTCGGGTACCTCGCTCATCAGACTGCCCACGTTACCCCTCGCTTGAAATCTCTTGCACGTTTCCGAGTCAACATGAGTAGGGCTGACCCCATCGCTCCACTTCTTGAAGAGATTGAAAAGGAGAGAAGGAGAAAGGCTATCACTTCACGAATTGCAAGAGTTTCTCTTGCTTGGTTTATGATTCTCTTGATGATTGGTTGGGTGTCAAAATACGCCTATCGATTAGTCTAATCAATCGGCTCAATATTTTAGTTTTTACAAAGCCAGTTGTAGCCGCTAATCTCAATTCACATCAATGATTATTGTGGGGCAAGATACTTGCGTAATCGCTAGGTCGATGTGCATATGCGAGTGAAGGCATTGCTCATGTGCATCCTAGTATCATCGTTTTCACTATCAGGTTGTTTCGGAAATGATGCACCTCCGACTTTGCCGGAGGAACCTTCTGGCTCCGAAGGCATCTTCGTGACAGGGGCTGACGGTCTGCCCGTTGATGTCGAACCACTACCTTTGATTTTCAACTTCAGTGATGTTGGTGAAGATGCACCTGAACCAAGTATTGGTGTCACATCCAGTGGTTGCGTATTCTTCATTGCCCTTGAGAAAGTCATGCGTTCTTGTGATTATGGCGAATCATGGGAGGACGTGTCAGGTCCTCAATGCGCATTCCAGACCAACGACCCGTGGGGTTGGGTCGATCCTATTACCGATAGGATATTCGCTGTTCAGATGCAGGGTCTTGAGACATCTTGGATATGCTGGAGTGATGATGATGGGGAATCCTGGTTGGGCAATCCACATGACTCTGGTACGACTCCAATCAATGATCACATCAAACTGGCAACCGGCCCATGGACGAGTAGTGGGTATGGCATCCCTGGTCAATTCTCTCAAGCACTCTATGAGACGGCTGTGTACTATTGTTACAACAAACTCGCAGGTATTTTCTGCTTCACCAGTTTTGACGGTGGGGCTACGTTTGAGGCAGGTGGACAGATTTTCGGATTGGCTACAACCAATGGCGGACTTCATGGGGCCATTACTTCTGCACCGGATGGTACAGTATACGTGACGCCCAGAGTTGAAACACCCACCGTCATCGTTTCTGATGACAATGGTTTGTCTTGGTTTGATCGAACCATGGGTGAGGATGTTGGTACACCTTATCCACGCAAGAATTCCGAAGTTGCAACGGATACAGAATCTAATGCCTATCATATCTGGACTGGAGCAGATGAAGGTGTGTATATGTCGCGGAGCACAGACTCAGGAGAATCTTGGGAACAAACTAGCATTCGAATCAGCCCAGTCGAAGTCATTTCGACCGTATTCCCTCAGGTTGATGCAGGAGACCCAGGAAGGATTGCAATCACTTACCTTGGGAGTGAGAACGCGAGTGAATTGAATCAATCCGACATTGACGGAAATCCATGGGATGGCAATGCCCACTACGCTAACTCCAACGTCAGTTACTATCTGTATGTCACTTACAGTTTGAATGCGCTTGATGAAAACCCCGTATTCCATACTGTTCGCGCTTCAGCGGATCCGGTGCAGGTTGGCAGCATCTGTCTGAACAGTGGCGATTGCCGTGATATTGGGGGCTCGAATAGGAACCTGCTTGATTTCAACGATTTACACTTAGATCTCGAAGGTAGAGTATACATCGCATTCGCAGATGGTTGCACTGGTGATTGTGCTACTGGAAACAACTCCCAACCCGAAGATTCCCGCAGCAGACGAGGAATCATGTGTTATCTTGGGAGTGGGCCGAGTCTATACGAATCAGTAGGACTTCTTGCAGAACCCAATTAGTTCAGCGCGCCAAATTATCAATCATGGCATCAATTGTCTCAGGATTTACATCTTTATCTTTTCCAGACATGCAGGCACGACCGATAACATCTGCTCCTATGTAGGAAAATTGTTGTCGCATTGCCATGATGACGTGTACACCACCACCACCACTATGGGTGGCTAAACCAACTGGTTTACCGGTACACATCGTGCGAAAGTTTTGCCAATCTCTAGACAACCAAGCTAGAGCATTATTCAAGGTAGGAGGTAGTGAACCATTGTACTCCGGCGCGATTATAATCCAAGCATCGGCTTGTATCATAGTGTCGACTAGGTCAGAAATGTCTGGTACTTGTTCGGGGTCGTTTGTGCGCGCAATAGTAAACATGGGCATATCAATTTCAGCCAAATCAACAACGTCAGCATCATGCCCCTTTGCAGTCGCAGCCGAGGCGAATGTGTCTGCAAGTTCACGGTTAGTGCCTGAAGTAGCGGCAATCATCAGAAAGCGAGCCATACAACTGCGAGTGGTAATTGACTCTTGAAGTTGTGTGGCGTTTATCAACTCTAGAATCACAACCATAGACACTCATGAAGTGGTAGCCCCTTCCAGATTCGAACTGGAGTCCTATGATCCAGAGTCACAGATGATGGACCTCTACACTAAGGGGCTGTGTGTAAGGGTGGCGAGTAGCCACAGTTATTTCAAGCCAACCGATAAGCATGCGATTCAATGCTTTGACTCATCCGGCTCCCCCTCTGAGTTTTTTTCACTGAAATCCCGTGTGTGGCCTGCCTCACGTAATTTGACTAAGCGGGTTTGACTCACATCAGTCCC
>Ga0302123_10002478_pt1 | contig 12540 bp, 8 predicted proteins | sample CB21_321_MG_FD_203109 | JGI IMG/M metagenome (GOLD analysis project Ga0302123, IMG submission 203109) | Marine microbial communities from Western Arctic Ocean, Canada - CB21_32.1 | ecosystem: Environmental > Aquatic > Marine > Oceanic | place: Canada: Western Arctic Ocean | collected 2017-09-28 | reverse complement strand
TCGGCGCACCGACCTACATGGCTGGCCCATCTGCTCCGTTCAAAGTCTTCCAGGAGGCGAGCTCGCACGCAGTCTTGGCCAAGAACGCCGGCTGGAAGAACAAGATTTCCGCCGGTTTCACGAATTCAGGCTCTCAGTCCGGAGACAAGCTGGCCACGCTGATCCAGATCGCCCTGTTCGCCGCCAGCACGGCATGCACTGGATCAATCTCGACCTACCGCCGGCGAACAACTCCACGACCGGATCGGAGAGAGACTTGAATCGACTCGGCTTCCGGTTGGGAGCGGGCGCGCAGTCGAACACGGACCAAGGCCCCGACCTTGCGCCTCCTGAGTCGGACCTCGCAACGGCCCGCCATCTCGGGCAGCGCGTGGCCGAGACAACGCTTCAGTTCGTCCGCGGTCGCGCTGCCTAACCGCGCCTAAGCTTCGGGCTGCTGGACGACGACGATATCCGCATCGAGCGGCAAAGAGCCCTCGGTGAGATGCGTCTCACCGAGGGCTCTTTGCCTCGTCCTTTACTCTTTGGGTCGCCCTACTTGATAAACAGCATCTCCTGGTACGTCGGTAGCGGCCACAGGTCATCCGCGACGATGCCTTCCAGTTCGTCGGCATACTTGCGGACTTCGGTCATCGCTGGCAGCACGTCGTTGAGGTAGTGCTTGGCGTGATCGAGAGAGCTGCCGCCTTCCGGCGCGTCCATTGCCTTCTTGAGTCCTGCCACCGCGCCTTGCAGTGACTGGATGAGGCCGGTGAGCGTATCGAGAGTCGGGGTGGGGAACGCGGTTCCCAGCGCTTTGAGGTTCGCGCAGGTTGCCGCGAGCTCTCCCTGATAGCGCACGGCGGCCGGGAAGATCATCGTCGTTGCGATCTCTTCCATGAGGTTGGCTTCGACTTTGATTGAGAGGCAATACTGCTCGAGATACGTCTCGTAGCGACTCTCAAGCTCACGCTCGGAGAGTACGCCGTACTTTTCGAAAATTTCTTTGACTGCGGGCTCTTGCAGGGCCGGCAGGGCGTCCACGGTGGTTTTCAGGTTGAGCAGGCCGCGCTGGGCTGCCTCGGCATGCCATTCGTCCGAATAACCGTCTCCGTTGAAGATGACTGAGCCGTGCTCTTCGATGATCTCCTTCAGCAGGGCTTGCAACGCCTCGTTGACTTTGGCCTTCTTGCCGCCCGTCGCCTCTTCCAGTCTTGTTGCGCAATAGTCCAACGACTCGGCAACGATCGTGTTCATCGCGGTCAGCGGACCAGCGATCGACTGGTTCGATCCCACGGCGCGGAACTCAAAACGGTTGCCCGTGAACGCGAACGGGCTCGTGCGGTTCCGATCGCCGGCGTCCTTTGGAAGCGGCGGGAGAGTATCGACGCCTACCGTCAGGGTGCCTTTCGGTAATGACGACTTAACTCCCTCTCCCTTGATTTGCTCAAAGACGTCGGTGAGCTGGTCGCCCAAGAAGATCGAAATGATTGCCGGTGGCGCTTCGTTGGCACCGAGACGATGATCGTTCGATGCGGACGCCACGACGGCCCGCAATACGCCCTGATGCTTGTGGACGGCTCGGATGACCGCGGCGCAGAACAGCAGAAACTGCGCGTTGTCATGCGGCGTGTCGCCCGGATCGAGCAGATTGCCTTGCGTGGCGCTGCCAAGCGACCAGTTGACGTGTTTGCCCGAGCCGTTCACGCCCGCGAAGGGCTTTTCGTGCGTCAGACACACCATGCCGTACTTCTCGGCGACGCGCCGCAGTGTGATCATCATCAATTGCTGATGGTCGGTCGCTACGTTGGCGGATTCAAACACGGGCGCGATTTCGTACTGTCCCGGTGCGACCTCGTTGTGACGCGTCTTGACGGGCACGCCCAGCTTGAAAAGGTCGCGCTCAACTTCGAGCATGAAGGCAAGGACGCGCTCGGGAATCGCGCCGAAGTAGTGATCGTCAAACTCCTGGCCCTTCGGGGGCGGTGCGCCGAAAAGCGTGCGGCCCGCGTTGATCAAATCGGGGCGCGCGAAGAAGAAGTTGCGATCGATCAGGAAGTACTCTTGCTCGGGGCCCGCCGTCGATGAAACCAGAGCCTTGTCGCGGTGGCCAAACAACTTGAGGATGCGCTGTGCTTGCGTGTTGAGCGCTTGCATTGAGCGCAGTACGGGTGTCTTCTTGTCGAGCGCTTCGCCCGTCCACGAAACGAACGCCGTTGGGATGCAGAACGTCGTTCCGTTTGGGTTCTCAAGGATATAGGCCGGGCTCGTTACGTCCCAGATGGTGTAGCCGCGCGCTTCGAAGGTCGCGCGGATGCCCCCCGTCGGGAAGCTCGAACCGTCGGGCTCGCCTTGGATAAGCTGCGCGCCGCTAAACTCGGCAACCGCGCCCTCGTCGGCATCGGGGGAAAGAAAACTGTCGTGCTTCTCCGCGGTGGCGCCGGTCAACGGATAAAAGACATGCGCGTAGTGGGTGGCGCCCTTCTCGATCGCCCAGTCTTTCATCGCCGTGGCGACGACATCGGCGACCGTAGGGTCGAGCATTTCACCCGTCTCAATCGTCTTAATGAGCTTCTTGTAGACGGCCTTCGGCAGACGCGCTCTCATCGCGGCACGGCCGAAGATGTTCGACTGGAACAATTCCTGGGCCGGCGTGTCGATGAAGTTCATCGGCGGACCTGACGGGCTGTAGTTCGTGACTGCTGCGACCGCCGCGTTGCGTGCGGATCCATTGGACTGCGACTTTCCCACCATGCGATGCTTTCCTCTTTGTTCTGATCTGGATCTGAAAACTGCTTGCGGTCTCCGGCCAGTCAGGCCCGGGACCACGGAACAGTATCCCATTACGCTAGCAGCGCATGTTGGGTGAAAGGAAATCAAAAATCTCTATCGGGTCAATAAGCCAAGCTGAGGCGTCTCACCCTGCAAGATCCCGCACCGGCACAGAGTACCTTCGGGTTCGGCCGCATCCCGCCCAACTGTGGCGTCGCGCAATGGCGATGGTGCCGCTTCGATGGCTCACGACCAGCAGTATCGGTACCCTGCCGCTACCACAGGCCCGGTCGATCGTCCACGCCGCGAGACTCACGGCTGGACAAGCATAGGTCCGCAATACGGCACTTATTGACCCCGAGAGGGTCTAGCGACTCCCAGGGTGCCATCGGACCCGAAACAAATCCGAAGCAACACGTCGGCGATCTTCTCATTGCCCTCAATGTTTGGGTGCAGGCCGTCATCTGAGAGCTGTCGCGGCTCGTAACCCTTCAGAAGTTCGTAAAGGTCCACAAAACCTAGGCCATTGTCCCGCGCCAGTTCCTCAATGCGCTCGTTGAGATTTGCCCACGGATACGGCCCATCGAGTGTGTAGACGAAGACTTGGCTCAACACGATATCGATAGGGACGTTCCACTGCTTTGCTATGTCTCCCAGCTTTCGAAAGTGGCTTTGCACCTCTTCGCGATGCAGTTCATGGATGAACTGGTAGAAGTCATGCTTGTGCTGCAAGGCCCGACGTTGGCGATCTGAGAGGGGCATAAGTTTGGCGATAGCAACTTCAAAAACGGGCAGCAGTTCAAGTGTTGGCGGCACGAAGTAGCGGGCAATGCCGCCGTCCATGGTGGCTGGATCGTTGAGGACGTAGTTCCACAGTATGAGGTCGGGCTTGTATTCAAGGACCCGTGTTTCCAGCAAGCGCAGTTCTTGAGCTGTCGAATATCCAGCGACTCCCAGGTTATAGACCACAGGCGTCGCGCAACCCTGGCAAGCCCATGCTGCGAGCCGCTCTTCGAGGATTTGAGGAAAGGCTTTTCGCATCGGCACGGTGAGACCGTAGGCCACTGAATCGCCGATGACGACGATCCTCCGACCCGCTGGTGCGATGGGAAACTCGTCGTCCTGAAAACCGGCCGAGTTGATTGTGTATTGGATTCCGCCGATAATGGTGCGCCCCCCTGGGGTCATTTCATAGATCAATTCCCGATCGCCGGCCTTCCGGAAGATCTTGACCCCATCTCGCGCCGCCGCCAGGAAACTCAATCGTCGGTGAATCTGAAGGCCGGCCTCGAAGCAGAGAATCGTTACGATAATCGAGGCAAGGACAACAGTGGCCCCTCGCAGACGCAGCCGCGAAGACTTTCCCGGCACCCGCTTCACGGACGTCTTCATCTGGCTATTCTCACATCTCAGAGTGAGATGCCGCAGCCGACAATTCTTCCTTTGAGAAGGCAGCTATTCAGGCAAAGACCGATTGTGTTCAGGCCAACTGCAAACTGCCCCGCCGCTTGGGTGCTTCGAAGCCGAACCGCAACAATGTTAAACTGACGCGTGGCGCTAGTGGATTTCCCTTCGTTTCGCTTCGGAGTCGTTCTCTTCCCTGGTTCGAACTGCGATCACGACGCGCTCTACGCGCTCCGGGAGAATCTCGGTCAGTCCGCCGAGTTCATCTGGCACGAGTCGGAAGACCTCTCTGGCTTCGACGCGATTCTCCTTCCCGGTGGTTTCTCCTACGGCGACTACTTGCGCGCCGGGGCGATTGCCCGTTTTTCGCCAGTGCTCAGTGCGGTGAAGCGTTTTGCCGAGAGCGGCGGCTTGGTCGTGGGTATCTGCAACGGCTTCCAGATTCTCGTTGAAACCGGACTGCTGCCTGGTGCGTTGGTGCGCAACCGAGGCTTGCACTTCGTCTGCCGCACCGTCAATCTCCGCGTCGAGAGTACGGAGTCCCCCTTCACGCAAGACTGTACAGCCGGTCAGGTGTTGGCGGTTCCGATCGCCCACGGCGAAGGTTGCTACTACGCTGATGAGGAAACGCTCAGCGTTTTGGAGCGCGACAACCGGGTTCTCTTCCGCTACGTCGATGAGCACGGGAAGGCTACGCCCGAAGCAAACCCCAACGGTTCCGTCAGCAACATTGCCGGCATCTGCAACGAAGGCCGCAACGTGCTCGGCATGATGCCTCATCCGGAAAGAGCGGCGGACCCGGTAATGGGTTCGACAGACGGACGTCTTGTCTTCCAGTCGATGATCAGCACCCTGGTGCGCGGTTAGATCTCATCTCTATCGATACGGCCGCCAATCTTCCATGATTACCATTACCGCCGAAGTTATCGCGCAACACGGTCTTACCACTGGCGAGTACGAGCGCATCGTCGAGAAGATCGGCCGCGAGCCGACTCTCACCGAGCTCGGCATCATCAGTGTGATGTGGAGCGAGCACTGCTCCTACAAGAGCTCACGTAAGCACCTCAAGAAACTGCCCACCGACGGCGACAGGGTTCTCGTCGGGCCGGGTGAGAACGCCGGGATCATCGACATCGGCAACGGATACGCCGCCGCGTTCAAGATCGAGTCCCACAATCACCCGAGCTTTATCGAGCCCTTCCAGGGCGCGGCGACAGGCGTAGGCGGCATCCTTCGCGACATTTTCACGATGGGCGCGCGCCCGCTGGCCGTGATGGATTCTCTCCGCTTCGGGCCGCTCGATGACCCCGAAGCCGGCAACCGCAATCGCCACATCGTCGGCGGAGTCGTCGGCGGCATCGCGCACTACGGCAACTGTTTTGGTGTGCCTACCATCGGCGGCGAGTGCATCTTCGAGTCGAGCTACAACGGAAACAATCTCGTCAACGCATTCGCCCTGGGTATCTTCCCCAAAGATAAGATCTTCTTCGGAGCGGCTTCCGGCATCGGTAATCCGGTCATCTACGTCGGCGCGAAAACCGGCCGCGACGGTATCCACGGTGCTTCGATGGCCTCGGCGGAGTTCGATGAGGAGTCCGAAGGCAAGCGACCCAACGTCCAGGTCGGCGACCCCTTTCTTGAGAAGCTCTTGCTCGAAGCCTGTATCGAAGCGATGGATAAGGGCGTCATCCTAGGCATCCAGGATATGGGCGCCGCCGGGCTCACCTGTTCGACCTGCGAGATGGGCGGACGCGGTGGCACCGGCATCGAGATTGACCTCAAGTACGTTCCGCAAAGAGAGCAGGGCATGACCCCCTACGAGATCATGCTCTCCGAGTCCCAAGAGCGCATGCTGCTCGTAGCTGAACGCGGTGTCGAGGACCAGGTCTTCGCCGTCTTTAAGAAATGGGGTCTCGACGCTGTTGAGATCGGAACGGTCACTGACGACGGCATGCTCCGCGTCCGTAACCACGGCGAGCTCGTCGCCGAGGTGCCCAACTCACTACTCACGGACGACGCGCCGCTTTACGACCGCCCGGCCACAACGCCCTTCCGCTCCGTGCCGCTCGATGGCCCCACGGCACCGACCACGTCAGCCGACGACAACGCCGCCGCGCTGAAACAGTTGGTCGCCTCACCGGACCTCTGCTCGAAGCGCAAGATCTACGAGCAGTACGACTACATGGTCCGCACCAATACGACGGTGCCACCCGGGTCAGACGCCGCCGTCATCCGCATCAAGGAAGCAAATGTTTCGCTTGCCATGGCGCTCGACGGCAACGGGCGCTACACCGCTCTCGACCCGCGCGAAGGAGCCAAACTCGCCGTCGCCGAGTGTTGCCGCAACCTAGCGACGGTCGGCGCCGAGCCGGTCGCGGCAACCAACTGCCTGAACTTCGGCAATCCCGAAAAGCCCGAGATCATGGCGCAGTTCATCGAGGCCGTCGAAGGATTGGGGGAGGCCTGCCGCCACTTCGGCACGCCCATCACCGGCGGCAACGTCAGCCTCTACAACGAGACGCTGGGTGCCGCGATCTACCCGACCCCTGTGATCGGAATCGTCGGCCTGATCGACCATATGGACGTACCCGTCCCGATGCACTTCCAGCAGCCGGGACGCAAGATCATTCTTGTTGGCGGACTGCTTCCTGGTGTAACGGGCGATAAGAATCTAGAGCGCCGGTTCGGCAGCACACAATACGCCAAGGTTGTCGTCGGACAGACCTGGGGCTTGCCGCCGGCTCTCGACATGGACTACGAGAAGCGGGTTCACGAAACTGTCCGCTCCATCGTCCGCCAAGGCCTTCCCGAATCCGTTCACGATCTGAGTGACGGCGGGCTTGCGGTCGGTTTGGCAAAGTGCGGTTTCGGCTCCAAACGCATCGGTGCTCGAATCGAGCTATCATCTGAGTTCCCATCACATGTCGCTCTGTTCCATGAAGCGCCCTCGCGAGTTCTATTGTCCGTAGCCGATGAGAATATCGAGGCCGTCAATGCCATCGCAGCCGCTCTGGCGATCCCCGCGCCAGTGATTGGCGAAACCCAAGTGGGTAGTCTCGAAGTCCAACTAAATGGGGATACGTTTCACGCATCCATTGACGACCTGTACCAAGCATGGGATTCCGCTCTCGAAAGGATGCTCCAAGGCTGATGATGCCCCAACAAGAGGACCCCGCTGACCCGGCGCACCATCGCGTCGACTCCTTGAAGGAGTCCGACGCATTTCATGACGAATGCGGCGTGTTCGCTGTGTACGGCCACCCCGAGGCCGCGAACATGGCCTACCTCGGGCTCTACGCCCTCCAGCATCGCGGCCAGGAAAGCGCCGGCATTTGTTCGAGTGACGGCAAGCATCTCCACTGCACGAAGAAAAAAGGCCTCGTCGCCGAGATATTCACCAAGCGTGTCATCAAAGACCTGCCGGGAAAGATGGCCATCGGCCACACCCGCTATTCGACCGCCGGCGAGAGCAACAAGCTAAACGCGCAGCCCTTCTTCGTCGAGTGCAACAAGGGCCAACTCGCGCTCGCGCACAACGGCAATCTAACGAACTCCATCGAAGTGCGCGGTGAACTCGAAGCCGCCGGTTCCATCTTTCAGGCAACCAGCGACACCGAAGTCATTCTGCACTTGATGGCGCGGTCCCGCGAACGCAATCTCAAGCACGCGCTGCGTGAATCGCTGCTGCGAATCGAAGGCGCGTTTTCCTTGGCGCTACTCGCGAAAGATCAACTGATCGTCGCTCGCGACCAGCGTGGCTTCCGTCCGCTGGCCTTCGGCAAACTTAAGCACAACGGACACGACGCCTACGTCTTTGCGTCCGAGACCTGCGCCTTCGATCTCATCGGCGCTACCTACATCGACGACGTCCATCCGGGCGAGATGATTCTTGTCAGCAAAGACGGCCTCGTGCGCGAACCTTGGGCGCCCGCTCTCCCCACGTCGCACTGCGTCTTTGAACACGTCTACTTCTCCCGTCCCGACTCAATGGTTTTCGGCCGTTCTGTCGAAGACTCGCGTCAGATGCTCGGCCGCTCACTCGCCCGCGAGTCGCCTGCTTCCGCCGACCTCGTTGTGCCTGTTCCTGACTCGGGCGTCTCCGCCGCCATCGGCTATGCCGCCGAGGCCAATCTGCCGTTTCGCATGGGCCTCATCCGTAACCACTACGTCGGGCGTACCTTCATCGAGCCGAAGCAATCCATTCGCGACTTCGGCGTCAAGCTCAAGTTGAACCCAGTGCAACACATCATCGAAGGCCAACGCGTTATTTTGGTCGACGATTCTCTCGTCCGAGGTACGACCAGCCGCAAGATTGTTCGCATGATGCGGCAGGCCGGCGCGAAAGAAGTCCATCTGCGCATTTCCTGTCCACCGACGATGTCGCCCTGCTACTACGGTGTCGATACGCCCGATAAAGACGAGCTGATCGCCGCGAATCATGATCTCGAATCGATCCGCAAGTACACCGAAGCTGACTCACTCGCCTACCTGTCACTCGAAGGACTCAAGGAATCCGTTCACGACCGCCACGACGGATACTGCTACTCCTGCTACACCGGCCGCTATCCAACCGACGTCGTAGGCATCGAACAGCTCGTCGCCGAGCACCGGCAAAAAGGCTAGATCTTCTTAATAAGAGGTAGGGGCACGGCATGCTGTGCCTGCGGCCCGTAGGGCCGAAAAACATCCGCATGCTATCATCGCGATAGCGGGCCATCTTCCCGTGTCGAGACCTTCCGCCGGCACCTCCGGCCGTCCTCGACAGGCGTATCCGACATGATTCAAACGCTCTTCGGTCCGCCGCCGGACCCGGGTCTCCTCGACCGCTTCAAGACCGCTGTCACCAAGACCCGCGACGACCTTACCGACCAACTCGACGACCTCGTCCAGGGCAAGAAGGAGATCGATGCCGACCTCCTTGATGAGCTTGAAATGATGCTCATCGGCGCGGATATCGGCGTCCGTACCGCGACCGAAGTGCTCGATGAAGTTCGCGAGAGCCTCGATCGTAAGCAGCTCAAAGACCCCGCCGAACTCAAGGATCACATCGCCCGCCGGCTACTCGATGTCCTCAATGCCGCCGAGCCCAAAGAACGACCCGCCGTCAAACCACCCGAGGTGATTCTTGTCGTCGGCGTCAACGGCACCGGTAAGACAACAACCATCGGCAAGCTCGCCCACCGCCTCAGCGGAGAGGGTAAGAAGGTTCTGTTGTGCGCGGCCGATACGTTCCGCGCCGCCGCCGCGGAACAGCTCACGATCTGGGGCGAGCGCACCGGCCAGCCCGTTATCAAGCAGAAGCCGGGGTCCGACCCGAGCGCCGTGATCTTTGACGCACTGGAAGCCGCCAAGGCCCGTGCCGTCGACTACGTCATCGTCGACACCGCTGGTCGCCTCCACAACAAAGCAGGCCTCATGGCCGAGCTCGAAAAGATGAAGCGCACCGCCGGCCGCCTCCTCCCCGGCGCGCCTCACCAAGTCTTGCTCGTACTCGATGCCGTGACGGGCCAGAACGGCCTGGAACAGGCCCGCCAGTTCACCGAAACCGCCGGCGTCACCGGCCTCGTCCTCACGAAACTCGACGGCACCGCCAAGGGAGGCATCGTCGTCGCGATTTCCCGCGAACTCGGCCTGCCCATCCGCTACGTTGGAGTTGGCGAACAGGCCGACGACCTGATGCGATTCGACGCCGAGACATTCGTTCGTTCGCTCTTTGAAGGCTGATGGCTGACGACACCAACAACGTTCGGGAAGCGCTCGACCTTGCCCGCCAAGGCCGCGGCCTCGCCAGCCCCAACCCCATGGTCGGCGCGCTCGTCTGCGATGCCTCGGGCTCCCCCGTCGGACGCGGTTTCTACACCTATGACGACAAGAATCATGCCGAGGTTCTGGCGCTTGAGGAAGCCGGCGATAAGGCCCGCAACGGTACGCTCTACGTTAGCCTCGAGCCCTGTTGTTTTGAAGGACGCACGCCACCCTGCACCGACGTCATCATCGCCGCCGGCATCGCCCGCGTCGTTTGTCCCTTAGAGGATGAGAACCCGAAAGTCTCCGGCGCGGGATTTCAGAAACTGCGCGACGCAGGTGTGACCGTCGAGCTCGCTGACGACTTTCGCGCGGAAGCCCGTCTCTTCAACGAGGCGTTCTTTCACTTCAGCCGCACCGGCCGCCCCTTCGTGACTCTCAAAGCCGCGCTGACCCTCGACGGTAAGATCGCCGCGCCTGACGACAACACGGGCTGGATCACGAGCGAAATCGCCCGTGCGCACGTCCAACAGGTGCGCCATGACCACGGCGCGATTCTCACCGGCATCGGCACGGTCTTATCCGACGACCCGCTCCTCACCGACCGCTCCGAACAGCCGCGTCGTCGTCCCTTGCTGCGCGTCGTGGCAGACTCGCTGCTGCGCATCTCGCCCGAATCGGCGATGGTCGAATCCTACAACGACGATCTGGTCATCGCGACCACCTCTGCCGCACCGGCCAAGCGCCGCGCAGCCCTCGAGGATCGCGGCATTCCCATTCAGATCTTCGACGCCGAAAAAGGCCGCGTCGACCTGCCCGCCGTCGTTGCCTGGTTAGGCGAACAGCAGATCATCTCACTCGTCGTCGAAGCCGGAGCGAAACTGAACTGGGCCGCGCTCGACACCGGGATTGTCGACAAGGTTCTGCTCTACTACGCGCCCAAAATTCTTGGCGGCGTCGACTCGCTGCCGCTGGCGGGCGGCGTCGGCCGCCGCAGCCGCTCTGGAGCCATCCAACTCCACGATGTATCAACCTTCAAGGTGAGCCGCGACGAATTCGCGGTAGAAGCCTACCTCACTCGGTGACTGTCACCTTTTTCGCGCGACAATAACACCGTCGGCTCCTCAATACATCCCAACGCGAAAAATGGCTGACTGTCATCGATCCACTGACCCTCACTAACATGTTCACCGGAATCATCGAAGAACTCGGAACCGTTCAATCCCTAACCGGCGGACCCGCCGGTGCCCGTCTCACCATCGGCGCGGACCTCGTCCTCTCCGATCTCACCATCGGGGCCAGCATCGCCGTTAACGGTTGCTGTCTCACCGCCGTCGATATCACGGACTCTGGCTTCGCAGCCGACCTCTCTCCCGAAACTCTCGAGCGGACAAACCTCGGCGCTCTCCAATCCAACTCTCAAGTGAATCTCGAACGCCCGCTCTCCCCCGGCGACCGCCTCAGCGGACATTTCGTCCAAGGCCACGTTGACGGCACCGGCGAGATCACCCGCCTCGACACCGCCGGGGACGGAAACTGGCTCCTCGAAGTTCGTGTCCCGAAGGAACTCCGCCGCTATCTCGTCTTCAAAGGCAGCATCGCCATCGACGGCGTTAGCCTAACCCTAGCTGCCGTCGAGGACGACCGAGTCTCCGTAGCCATCATCCCCCACACCTACGAAAACACCGCCCTCCACACCCAAAGCCCTGGCGCAACCGTCAACATCGAATGTGACATGCTGGCCAAACACCTCGAAAAACTCCTCCAGAACATGAATATTGACCCCACCTCCAACCTAACCGTCGAAGAACTAAAGAACCAAGGCTTCTAGTCCCATCCGGCTCGCGCCAAGCAACGGGCTCCCGTGCCGCGGATCTCGGTCCAAAGATCCGCGGCCTTTCCCCGACCCACTCAATCCGCCCATCCCACAAGCTCAGAACCGCGCCCGAAAGGGTGCGCTGATCAACCCGACCCACTCAATCCGTGCCGCCAGAAGCAAATCACACTTGACACTAGGTAGACACTAAGAACAGAGGCCGCGATGCGGCCTCTCCGAAGCAACCCGGTCGAACATGCGCCGGTTCTTTCAGGTGACAACGCCGCACTCGGTGACTGTCACCTTTTTTCGTTGGCGGCTTTCGAACTACCGCCGCAACCCAGCGAAAAAAGGCTGACTATCACTCGATGCACCGGCCGCGCCCCCGAGCAAGAACCAACGCATCTTCGGCCGTTTCTATTACAGCCGCGGAAACCCGTAGCGCGGATCTCGGTCTTGAGATCCGCGGGTTTTCCGCACAGGGCGTAGCCCGCCCACGAAAGGTACAAAAACAATGACAACGAAAGCTCAGCGACGCGCCAACCAGCGCAACGCGCAGAAATCAACCGGTCCGAAAACCGATCAAGGCAAACAGCGTTGTTCGCAAAACGCACTCAAGCACGGCTTCCGTTCCAAACACCCGGTCATCCCCGGCGAGGACCCCATCGAATACCAACACAAACTCGATCAACTCCGAGCCGACATCCGGCCCGTCAACTCTCTCGAAGACTCACTCGTCGAACAGATCGCCGACACCTCCTGGCGCCTCAAGCGCCTCTCCCGCATCGAAGCCGCCATCGGCAGATACGAAATCGAGAGATCGG
>Ga0302123_10002472_pt1 | contig 12560 bp, 11 predicted proteins | sample CB21_321_MG_FD_203109 | JGI IMG/M metagenome (GOLD analysis project Ga0302123, IMG submission 203109) | Marine microbial communities from Western Arctic Ocean, Canada - CB21_32.1 | ecosystem: Environmental > Aquatic > Marine > Oceanic | place: Canada: Western Arctic Ocean | collected 2017-09-28 | reverse complement strand
CCTGTGACCGCCTGGGCAAGCATCCGCCCTTCGACATCGAAAACGCCGGCGGAAAGATCGCCGGCCTCGCGTACGGTGGTGCTGAAGGCAGTGCGCAACAGCGTTTGCGCTTGCTCCTCGACAACCGAAATCAAGCGGTTCCACATAATTTGGCTTTGAATGCGCTTGAGCGCGCCGGCTTCCCCGCTCATGACGGCAGCCCCCCGTTTTTCCGTTCCAGTACAATATAACCCAGCGCGTTCATCGTGGCATCGAATGTCGGGCTGACCACCGTCGACGTGTCATCCTCGACAATAATAGCGGGCCCACTCACGCGGCTGCCAGGTTGCAAGTCGTGGCGCCGATAAGCCTGCGCTTCGACATATTGGCCAGTGCCGGCATCGAGCAAGCGGCGGCTGGCATAGGGCGCAGGCGCCGGCTTTTTGCGCACAGCGCCGGCCGGCTCTGGCTTGTCGATATCTGCGCTGACTTCAACCACCCAACTGACGAGTTCGAGGTCGAGATTGGCGATGATGCGGCCATATGTTTTTTCATAGGCTGCTTCGAACGCCCGGCGGATAAAAGTTGCGTCGTCGGATTTCCAGTCGCGCGCGGGCAATTCTACCGCTACCTCATGGCCCTGGCCGAGATAGCGCATGAACGCTGTCCGCTTCTCCACCGTGTCGGCGCCAGGCGCACCGCGCCGCACCACTTCTAACGCCTCGGCCTGCATGGCGGCGAGCACTTCATTTGCTGCGTCTGCGTCGAATCCGCTGATTTTCTGGTAGGCACTGCGCACCACCTGATAGGCCACCGGCGCGCGGAGAAACCCGACCGCCGATCCCACCGCCGCATTGGTGGGAATGAGTACCCGATCAATATCAAGCTTTTCCGCCAGGCGCGCGGCATGCAGAGGCGCGGCGCCGCCAAAGGCGATCATGGTGCGCCCCGAGAGCGAAGCGCCGATCTCGATGGCATGCACGCGCGCCGCGCTTGCCATGTTTTCGTCCACCACCTCACTGATACCGAGCGCCGCCATGTCGGGCGCAAGCGACAGGGCATCACCGACATCGCGCGTGAGTGCGGCGTCGGCCAATTTTGCATCGAGAGTGAGGCGGCCGCCGGCGAAGGCTTTTGGGTCAATTCGCCCGAGAGCGACATCCGCATCGGTCACGGCGGGGGCTTCGCCGCCCCGGCCGTAGCAGGCCGGGCCGGGTTCTGCGCCGGCACTTTCCGGGCCGACCGTGATGCGCCCGAGCGCGTCGATATGCGCCAACGAGCCGCCACCGGCGCCAATTTCCACCATCTGAATCACCGGGATACGGAGCGGTAGCCCGCTTCCTTTCAAAAACCGGTGCGCCCGCGCGACTTCGAAGGAGCGCTCGGCATGCGGTTTTGAATCGTTGATCACGCATATCTTGGCCGTGGTGCCGCCCATGTCGAAAGAAAGCACTTGTGACAGGCCGCATTCAGCAGCGGTGTAGCTGGAAAAGATAGCGCCGCCTACCGGTCCCGATTCGACAAGGCGGATGGGAAAGCGGATGCCGGTTTCGATATCCGCCACGCCGCCGCCTGAAAGCATGACGAAGAGCGGGCAGCCAAAGCCTTGTTTTTTCAGTCCGGATTCCAGGCGGCGCAGATATCGCGCCATGATCGGCTGCACATAAGCGTTAGCGCAGGCCGTCGAGAAGCGCTCATATTCGCGCATTTCCGGAGCCACGTCGCTCGAGAGCGTGAAAGTTACATCTGGCAAAGCCGCGGAAAGAATTTCATGCGCGCGGCGTTCGTGCACCGGATTGACGTAACTATGCAAAAAGCCGATAGCGATGCTCTCGACTTGAAGCTTTTTAAGCGGCCCCACAAGGGCTGAGACGGCCGCTTCGTCGAGCGCCAAGATGATCTCGCCGGCGGCGTTCAGACGCTCGGCAACGACAAAGCGCCGCCGCCGGGGGACCAACGGCAGCGGCTTTTCCATGTTGATGTCATATTGCTCAAAACGGCTTTCCGATCCCATTTCCACGCTGTCGCGGAAACCCTCTGTGGTCACCAATGCGGTGGTCACGCCTTTGCGTTCGATCAGGGCGTTGGTCGCAAGCGTTGTACCGTGAATGATGAGGGATACTTCGTCCGGCGTGACGCCGGAATCAGCCAGCACGCCACGGATGCCCGCTGACACGCCCTCCTCGGGTGCGCGCGGCGTGGTCAAAACTTTGGCGGTATGACGCATCTGGCCGTTCTCCAGCACCACATCTGTAAATGTGCCGCCGATATCTACTCCGATACGGGCCGTCAAATTTTGTTGCTGTAGCATATTATATTTTCCATGAATGAATCTATCGGATGGCGGCAATATGGCCGATTAGCCGTCCTGCCGTCGAGTCGCTTTGTCGCCCGGATGCGCTCAAAGGGAGTGCGTGCTAAGACGCAAAATTACAAACTATTCGTGGAACTCTGAAAGGAATGTCGGGGGCGATGGATTTAAAGAATCAGGTAGTGTTTATCACCGGCGGCTCTGGCGGACTGGGGCGCGCCATGTGCCACGAATTCGCGAGCAATGGGGCACGCCTGATCGTCGGCTACCGTGAAAGCGCCGCCGCCGCCGAGACACTGGCCGGTGCGCTAGAGGGCAGTGGCCATTCTGCTAAAGAGGCACCCGTCGAAGACAGCGGCCGCCTGGCTTCGTTGGCGGGCGAGATAGCATCCGAATATGGCCGTCTAGATATCCTCATCAATAATGCCGGCGTTACGCGCTTCGTTGCGCATGACGATCTCGACGGTCTCGAGGATGAATTGATCGATGAGATTTTCCGCACCAATTGGCGCGGCGCCTTTGCCTGCGTCCGCGCTTTCCGTCCCTTGCTCGATGCGGGTGCCGGCGGGTTGGTCATCAATATTTCTTCTATTGCCGGCGCGACCGCTATGGGCAGCAATATCGCCTATTGCGCCTCCAAGGCGGCGATGAACACCATGACCATGTCGTTGGCCAGGGCGCTGGCGCCACGCATTCGAGTGGTTTCGCTATCACCGGGATTGGCGGAGACCGATTTTGTAACCGGCCTGGATCAGGCGTGGTGGGACGAGCAGTCCCGGCGCACACCGCTGCAGCGCCTCGCGAAACCTGAAGATGTCGCCCAAGCTGCGCTCGCCATTGCCACGAGTTTAAAATTCTCAAATGGCTGCATTATTCCGGTGGATGGCGGCAGGCCACTCACGTGAGCGCTCCGAACATGGCGGGGTCGCGCCGCAAAGGACCGTATTCGAAATTTCCGGCCACGGCGCATGCGTCGCTTTCCGGACTCGCGTGGCCGGGCCTTGCCACGCAACATGGCAGCCATCTGTTGACGTTGCTCTATCAATTGGAGCAGAGCCAATGGTGGAGCCCGGAACAATTGCGCCTGCACCAATTCAGCCAACTGGCGCAAGTCGTGCAACATGCTCTCAATACTGTCCCCTATTACCGCAAGCATCGCCAAGCTTGGGGCATCGACGCGAATTGGAAACTCACGCCGGAATCATTTACCGCCAGCGTGCCGATACTAACGCGCGCCGAAGTGCAAGAAGGCGGCGCCGAATTTCACAGCAACAAAGTGCCGGAATCGCACGGCAAAATCGGCGACACGTTCACTTCCGGCTCAACCGGGCGGCCGCTAAGAACGCTAAAGACCGGGCTGGCGGAGATGATATGGCAGGCCCTGACCCTGCGAGAGATTCTGTGGCATCGGGATTTTCGACTAAAACTCGACATCATTACAATGGACGAGGATAAGCAAGGCGCCTATCCCGACGGCGCGCAATATTGAGATTGGGGCAACTTCGCGGCACAGACATTTGAAACCGGCCCGAGCTGTGTGCTTCATGTCAGCACGAAGATTCATGAACAAGTGGAATGGCTTCTTCGAATGGAGCCGGATTACCTGTTTACGCGGGCTGGCAACGCGCAAGCGTTGGCGCAACATTGTCTGCGGGAACAGATCAAGTTTCCCACTCTTCGTCAGTTCATCACCTTCTCCGATCTGCTGCGTCCCGAAGCGCGTGCCGTCTGCAAGGAAGCTTGGAGCGTGCCGGTCGTGGACATCTACAGTTCGGCCGAGGTTGGCTATATCGCATTGCAATGCCCGGAGAGCGAGTATTACCACATTCAATCGGAATCCGTTTACGTCGAGGTCCTGAATGAAGCAGGCCAGACCTGCGCCCCGGGCGAGGTCGGCCAGGTCATCGTCACGCCGCTGCACAATTTCGCAATGCCCCTCCTGCGCTATACCAGCGGCGATTTGGCTGAAGTGGGCGAATGCGCTTGCGGGCGCGGACTGCCCGCGCTCAGGCGAATCATCGGGCGTACCCGATCCGCTTTGGCACTGCCGAACGGAGAGCATGTTTTTCCCAAATTACAGGACCTCTTGATCGATCTGCCAATGGTCCGTCAGTTTCAAATTCGCCGCCGGGAGCGGGAGAGCCTCGATGTGAAGTTGGTGGTCGCACGCGAGTTGACCGAGAGCGAAGCGGCGCTGTTGCAGGGGGAACTGGAGAGGCGCTTCCATTATCCCTTCGGCATCGTTATCAGCTATCACGATGAATTGACGCGCAGCAAGAGCGGAAAGTTTCACGATTTTAAGGATGACTATAAAGAAGCAAACGGCAATGGCGGATAGGCGGCCGCCGCAGGTGCGTTCTGCGCTTGCCGGCATGGCGTGGCCTGGCCTACCTGCCCGCCACGCAACCTACAGTCTGGCCCTTCTCTATCAATTGGAGCACAGCCAGTGGCTGCCTGCGGAAGATATCCTGAGCCTGCAGTTCCGGCAGATAAACCTCATATTGCGCCACGCCTTTGAAACGGTTCCCTATTATCGTGCCCAACGCGACGAGTGGGGGATCGACCTTGATCATGCCATCACGCCGGAAGAATACTGCCAGCAGGTTCCGATTCTTACACGCGCCGAAGTTCAACAACTCGGCGACGATCTTCTCAGTACGGATATTCCGCAATCCCACGGAAAGAGTGGTTCGGTCTTTACTTCGGGGTCGACCGGCATGCCGATCAAGGTGATCAAGACCGAGCTGACCGAAACTTTCTGGAACGCGTTTACGGTACGCGACCATCTATGGCACCGCGACCCGAACCTGAAATTGGCTAGCATCCGTCCGCTGCCGGATAACGAAGCCGTCTACCCGGAAGGAAAATCATTTGAGAATTGGGGGGGCATGGCGGGACTTGCGTTCGCCAACGGGCCAAGCACGCTATTGAATATCGGTACGCGAATTCAAGATCAGGTGAAATGGCTGCAACGAATTGACCCCGACTACCTACTGACCTATCCGGGCAACATCCAGGCGATTGCGATCCATTGCGAGCGCAACAAGATCCGTTTTTCCAGGCTAAAGCAGGTCCATACCATATCCGATCTGCTGCGACCCGAGGTGCGCAAGATCTGCCGTGAAGTTTTGGATGTTCCCGTGGTCGATGTCTATAGCGGCGCCGAAGTCGGCTATATCGCTTTGCAATATCCGGAAAGCGAAAACCTGCATATTCAATCGGAATCCGTATTCGTCGAAGTGCTGGACGAGAACGGCAATGTCTGCCGACCCGGTGAAGTTGGTGAGGTCGTCATCACACCTTTGCATAATTTGGTGATGCCGTTGCTACGCTATTAGATCGGCGATTTCGCCGAGGTGGGAAGCTGTTCGTGCGGGCGCACGCTGCCGGTTCTCCGCCGCATCATGGGGCGCACGCGCAGCATGGTCAGGCTGCCCAACGGCGATGAATTCTACGCCAGATTCCAGGATTTGCTCACCGGTATTGACATGATCCGGCAATTTCAGATCGCGCGCAGCGCCAGCGAGGCGTTGGAAATGAAACTGGTGGCGACACGAAAAATGAACGCTCCGGAAGAGGCGAAACTGACAAAAATATTGCACGAGCGCTTCCGCTATCCGTTCAGTGTTTCCTTCAGCAATCACGATGAAATTCCGCGCAGCGCTGGCGGAAAGTTTGAGGATTACAAAGACGAGAGCGAGCCATAGCGCCGCGCTCAGCCAAGCGGCCAAACCCACAGAATCATCGGAATTGAGACCGCGACGATGAGAATTTCCAGCGGCAGGCCCATGCGCCAATAATCGCCAAATCGATAGCCGCCCGGACCCAGAATCAGGGTGTTGTTCTGATGACCGATGGGCGTGAGAAAGGCGCAAGATGCGCCAATCGCGACAGCCATCAGGAAGGCATCGGCGTTGACCTGGAGGCGTTCCGCCAGACCCATAGCAATCGGCGCCATGATAACCGCGGTCGCCGCATTATTGACGATGTCCGAAAGCGTCATGGTGACGATCAGCAGAATGGTCAGCACCACGACCGGCGAGAGGCCATTGCCGATATCGAGAATGGATTCTGTGATGAGATCGGTGGCGCCGGTGCTCTCCAGTGCCCCGCCGATCGGAATCATCGCACCCAGCAGGACGATCACCGGCCAATTGATGCTGTCATAGGCCTCCCGCAGAGATGCCACATTGAGGAACAGCATCGCCATTGCCGCAAGGCCAAGCGCGATCGGCGCCGCCACAAGGCCGAGCGACATGAACACAATGGCGGCAACGAACACAGCGAGAGAAAGCCAGGCGCGCTCCGGCCGGCCGATCCGCAAGCCACGCTCCGCCAGTGGCAGGCATCCTATGTCGTTCAGGATGGTCGGCATTTGATCGACCGGCCCCTGGAGCAAGAGGACATCGCCGGCTCTCAGGCGCATCGTATTCAGGCGTGTCCGCAGGGGCCGACCTTGCCGCGAAACGGCCAACAGATTGACGCCGAAGCGCCCACGCAGGCGTACGCCGCTGGCGGTTCTGTCTTCGATCATGCCTGCGGGCGAGACGACGGCTTCCACCAAAGCCAGTTCATCGGATTTGAGGTCGTCGCTAACCTCCGCACCGGAGCCGACCATTTCCAGGCCGTAGGCGTTCACCACTTTGTCGATGCCCTCGGGTGCCGCTTCCAATACAAGAATATCGCCGCCCGATATACGGCCGCGCCACGTGGCGCTGTGAATGCGCTGATGTTCCCGAATAAGCCCGACAAACTCGACCTCAAGTTTTTCGAACTCGGTTTCGATCTGCCTCCGCCCCTTTCCCAGTAGGGCGGACTCCTCGGGTACCCGCAACTCGGTGACATACGCTTCAATTTCAAATAGCGATTCCTCACCAGCTTTGGTGCGCCGCGCCGCCGGAATCAGCCGCCAGCCCAGAAAAGCGACGAATATCAGGCCGACAACCGCTACCACAGCACCCACCGGTGTGAAATCGAACATGGAGAACGCCTCGCCGCCATGCTCGGCCCGGTAATTCGCGATGATGATGTTGGGGGGCGTCCCGATCAGGGTGATAGTGCCGCCCAGGATTGAGGCGAAAGCGAGCGGCATCAGTATAAATCCGGGAGTTCGTTTGGCTTTGGCCGCAGATTTCAGCGCCACTGGCATCAACAGGGCGAGCGCCCCGACATTGTTGATAAAGGCCGAGAGCAAAGCTGAGATGCTACCGATGAAACCGATGTGCAGCGATTCGCTACGCTCCGCCGCTGGATCCAAACCCTTGGCCAACATATCGATGAGGCCCGAATTAGACAGCGCGCGGCTGATGATAAGCACGGCGGCCACTGTGACGACAGCGGGATGGCCAAATCCGACAAATGCCTCGATCGGCTCCACCAAGCCGATCACCACCGCCACGAGGAGAGCTGTAAAGGCGACTAAGTCATAGCGCCAGCGTCCCCAAATGAAGAGAGCGAGAATTCCACCGATCAAGGCCAAAACGGCTATTTGGTCGAATGACATGCGATAGCACCGGTTAACTCAAGGCGGAGAGATTGCGTGTTCGGCCCGGATCATACCCTCTCCCATGGGATGCGACGATGCCCAAAAACATGAATATATTGGCTAAAATTGGAACCAACCGTGTTTCCTGCTGGACAGACGCCGTGCGAAGCGCTGCAATCAAGCGAATGAATACCGATAAAATTAAACGGCGAGTCATTACCAATATGGGGGCCTATGTCGGGTGGGGAGAGTGAGATGATATTACTGACCGGTGCAACCGGAACGACGGGACAGGAAACAGTTCGTCAACTGCTTGAAAAGGGCGTGCCGTTCCGCGTCATGACGCGGGATATCGCGCGCGCCAAAACAGTATTGGGACCGGACCTGGACTATGTGGCCGGTGATTTTGCCGCGCCCGAGACCTTGGCGGCAGCATTTGACGGGATTAAGCGGCTCTCTCTTCTCTGCGCATTCGCCGAGAAAATGGTTTCGTTTGAATTGAATGCCGTCGCAGCGGCCAAACGCGCCGGCATTACCCATATCGTCAAGATGTCCGCCATTGGCTCGGCGCCCGATGCACCAACGATGATTCGACGCTGGCACGGCGAGATCGAGCAGCGCATCGAGCGCGAAGGCTTTGCTTACACCAATCTATGGCCGAACGCGTTCATGCAGAATTTTCGCCGTTTCGCGCCCTTCATCAAGAACGAAGGCCTGTTTTATGCCGCGCTTGGCGAATCACGCGTGGCCCTTGTCGATGTTGTTGACGTCGCCGCGGTTACAGTAGCGGCGCTCATCGAAGACGGTCATGAAGAGCAAACCTACGAGATCACCGGCCCGCGTGCCTATTCCTACGGCGAATGCGCGGGAATACTGTCGCGCGTCTTAAACAAAACAGTGCGTTTTGAATCGGTATCCATGGCAGCTTCGCATAAAGCGCTGGTTGATGCGGGACTGGCGCCGGCACTGGCCGACGCGCTGATCGAAATCGATCAGATGTTTATCGACGGTTTTGGTGCGCCGGTCACCGATGTGGTCAACCGGATCGTCGGCCGTCCGGCGCGCAGTTTTGAAGATTTCGTGCGCGATAATACCGATTCTTTCACCTGATCACGAACCGCAAGGTTAAGAGCGCAACATGGCCGAGTACATCAAGAAAGCCCCGCCCCAGAAAGCCCAGGATTTGACTGCGGTCGAAGAAACCGCGCGCCGCATGCTGGCCGAAATCAAGGAAAATGGCGACGATGCGGTGTCGCGCTATGCGTCGGAGTTGGACAAATGGCAAGGCGGAGAATTCCGCGTAACCGAGGATCAGATTGCTGCCGCGGAAGCGTCGCTGCCCGAGACCTTCAAGGAAGATTTCGAGTTTTGCCACCGCCAGATCACCGAGTTCGCCCAACGTCAGCTTGAAACGCTCACTGAATTTGAGTGCGAAACCGAGCCCGGCATCTTGCTCGGACAAAAGCAAATTCCCGTTACCAATGTCGGCTGTTACATCCCGGGCGGAAAATACCCTCTGGTGGCGGCGGCGAGCATGAGCGTGGGTGTCGCGCGCACGGCGGGCGTCGGACACATCATCGGCTGCGCGCCGCCGCGTGACGGCAAGGAGATGTACGCGCCGACGCTTTATGCGCTGCACAAAGCGGGCGCCGACGAAATTTATGCTCTAGGCGGAATACAAGCGATGGCGTCGATGGCCTATGGCTGTGTCGGCATGCGCGCGGTCGATTTGATCACCGGGCCTGGAAACGCATATGTGGCCGAGGCCAAGCGTCAACTTTACGGCACCGTGGGCATAGACCTGCTCGCCGGCCCGACGGAAATTCTCATCATTGCCGATGAGACCGCGGACCCCGAACTTGTGGCCACCGATCTCCTCGGTCAGGCGGAACACGGCCCCGATAGCCCGGCGTGGCTCGTCACCACATCGCGGCCGATCGGTGAAGCGGTTCTGGCCCATGTCGAGGAACAATTGAAAACCCTACCGACCCGGGAAGTCGCCGGCCCGGCGTGGCGCGATCACGGAGAAATCGCCGTGGTTGCGGATATCGACGAGGCGATCCTTCTCAGCGACGAATATGCGCCCGAACATCTCGAACTCATGACAGGACATGACGATGAATATCTGTCGCGCCTGAAGAATTACGGCAGTCTGTTCGTCGGCGAAGAAGCAACCGTCGCATACGGCGATAAAGGCATCGGCACCAACCACACCCTGCCGACCAGTGGCGCATCGCGCTATACCGGCGGGTTGTGGGTCGGCAAGTTCATAAAAACCGTGACCTACCAACGCCTCAAGCCGGCGGCTAGCCGGGCCATCGCGCCGGTGCTGGCGCGGCAATGCGAGGTTGAGGGCATGTTGGCTCACGGCATTACCTGCGATGTCCGCTTCGCGCGCTATGAAGGCGCCAACGAATAGCAAATCCGGAGCGGCTACAGCAAATCCCGAGCAGGTGGAATCACCTGCGACGACGTATTTGCGGAAACGAAAAGAGCAAATCCCGAGCAGGTGGAATCACCTGCGACGACGCATTTGCTTATGCAAATAGTAAAGGAGCGTTGCGTGAGCGATATTTATCCGCGCGACATGGTGGGATATGGGCGCAATCCACCGCATCCCAAATGGCCGAACGGCGCGCGCATCGCGGTCCAATTCGTGATCAATTATGAAGAAGGCGCCGAGAACAACATTCTACACGGCGACTCCGGCTCGGAGTCCCTGCTGACCGAATTCGGTTTCGTGCCGTCGCGCGAGGGAGAGCGCTATCTCCCCGTCGAATCGCAATATGAGTATGGCACCCGCGTCGGCTTCTGGCGCCTGCACCGCCTGTTCACCACGCATAATGTGCCGATCACCGTTTTCGGCGTCGCCATGGCACTGTCGAGAAATCCGGACGCAGTTGCCGCCATGCAGGAAGCGGATTGGGAAATCGCCAGCCACGGCTACCGCTGGATCGATCACCATGGCATGGCCGAAGCGGAAGAACGCGAGCACATCCGAAAAACCATCGAGATGCACACCGAGGTGACGGGCACGCGCCCGCTCGGCCATTTCCTCGGCCGACGCTGCGAAAACACCCTCCGCCTCATCGCCGAAGAGGGCGGCTTCGAATACAGCCAAGACAGCTACGCCGACGAACTACCCTACTGGCTGGCCGAGGGCGGCAAGCAGCAACTCGTCATTCCGTATACGGCTGATATCAACGATCATCGGTTCACCACCACGCCGGGGTTCAATTGGGGAGAGCCCTTTTTCGCTTACTTGCGCGACAGTTTCGACGTGCTCTACGAAGAGGGCGCACAAGCGCCCCGCCTGATGAATATCGGCCTCCATTGCCGACTGGTCGGGCGCCCCGGCCGCTTTCAAGCGCTCAAGCGGTTTGTCGAGCATGTCGCGAGCCATGACAATGTCTGGCTCTGCCGAGGGATCGATGTTGCGCGGCATTGGCGGGAGAAGTTTCCGCCGCCAGCCTAAAGCTGCTCCCAAGTTGCAAGCCCCCGTTCCCCAGAGGGGAACGGGGGCTTGGGGAGATGGAGCGAACCAAGCGCGCGAGAGCGCTTAATTCGGCCTACTCTGACCCCATTGATTTCATCATATTTTTGTTCGATGACTCAAATCTTGTTATTGCTGACAAGACGCCAGTAATATTTTCCCAACGAAGTAAGCCCACAAGTTTTTGATTCTATAGCAGCGTGGTAAAGGCTTTGCGCTCCGATATATTCTAGTAGTCCTGTATCTCGGAACTTCTGCAAATTCCTGAATTGGCCCTCCTTCTCTGCGTCGTGTGGTTCGGCCTCTGGTTCGAATGCTGGCGTCAACTGCATTCGTTCGGCGGGCAGAGGGAAATACTCGACCAGCTTTTGAACCAAGGATGTCGGCAAGCGAGGCGCCGATTCTCGTAACATCACAAACCGAGATACATTTGCTTTAAAAAGTGGTCGTGAATCCCAAGCGCCCATAGCACCGTCAATGTATGCATAAATGCTCGCTGCGGTTACATCGCCAAGTAGTCCTGCGGCTCCATCCTGAAGAGCCTCTACAAGAAGAGAGGAAAAAACTCCTCCGCCACCTTCTTCCAAGGCCTCCTGTCCGGAACGTGTCGCGGTGATAACCGAAACGCCATCAGCAAGAATAACTTTATCGCTGCTTACGGTAGGGAGTAGTCCAAATGCGCCGCTATGGCAGCAATCCAAAGTAATGAAAATATCTTTGACTGGAGACTGATTGGCCAAAGCGAGGATTTCAGACATCGCGATACCAACATCGTATTCACAGTAGTCGGGAGTGACGAGATAACCCCCGAGTCCGTTTACCGTCCCATGGCCGGAGAAGTGGAGGAACGCTACATCTGCCGGTTCTTTAAACAGTTCTGAAATCTTTTCTGGCAGGAGCGGTCGAAAAACGGCTGAAGGTGGCGCAGTGATAGTCTCACAATGAAAATTTAGTTTGCCATCATGGTGGCGGGACAAAACTTTAGAAAGGCGTTTGGCATCATTCACGCATCCTTAGAGAGGGCGGGTGCCATATTCTTCGAGACCTATTACAAGGGCTCTTCTCACTACCTAGCTCCACCAATTAGAGCCTTTAGGTTGTCCCAGGTCCATTTGTATATTTTATCAGATGATTTTGCTGATTTAGGTTTTTGACAGGCTTTATCTTTTCTTCCCGAAAGCAGGAAATAGTCGACACCTTCCTCCTGTGCAATTGATACTTCGGCACTCACCCCTGCCGCCACACCAGTGTATAAACCGCAGATAACGGCGACCACATCACAACGCTTGATT
>Ga0302123_10002470_pt1 | contig 12565 bp, 8 predicted proteins | sample CB21_321_MG_FD_203109 | JGI IMG/M metagenome (GOLD analysis project Ga0302123, IMG submission 203109) | Marine microbial communities from Western Arctic Ocean, Canada - CB21_32.1 | ecosystem: Environmental > Aquatic > Marine > Oceanic | place: Canada: Western Arctic Ocean | collected 2017-09-28 | reverse complement strand
GATGTTGATTACAAACCGGGAGATAAGGCACAGGGTGGACGGGCGAAACTTCGTGGCTTGTTGGCTCGTCGCCGGTTGCGTCGGGCTGGTCGGCGTACCCGGCGTGCGGAGGGCAGGCGTGAAGAGGATACTGAGCGCACGACTCCCGAAACTTACGACAAGTTAATTGAAACTTTAGAAAACGCTGCGAGTGCGGCAAGTCAAGAGCGGCTGATCGAAGCGGAGAAGGCCCGTGGCGATGAGCCGATGGACGGTGCCTATCGTTCATTTTGGGACACGTTCATGGAAGCGTTCACGGGTATGAATAGTGGTAAGGAGCAGAATTCCCGTGATAAGTCACGCAGTAAGGCTGCTCTTCGTAAGGCTGCTCAGATGGAGGGGAACCGGCGGACGGCTGGCGATGAGAACGGCAATGCCCCTGATAGTGACAGGGAAGAGGAGTTCGATGAGGAGGCATTAAGCGGTAAGGGTGTGATGCCTTCTGCGATTGAAGAGCATCATAGGAAACTTAGAGAGGATCCTGAGTATCGCAAGCGGTGGAATCGTGCGTTGCGTGAGGGCCGGATAGATCAGTTTATTGAGAAGGAGGGTTTGAGGCCGGAGTTGGTTGGCCCGGAGGAGAGGCGACCCGGTGGGGGGCTTAAGCCACCGCCCGATTTCGATATAACTCCTATTCCCGATGGCGGGGATCGCGATCCCGACCGACCCCGACCCCGAGTTGATCCCGAGCCATCAACGGATAAGCCGGGTACCGGGGTAACGCCCGCTGGCCGTCCGGGCGATCACCGGCCCGGACAAGGACAATTAATCAACATTCCTAATGCTACTGATGAGCAGATTGCTGAGCACATCTGGACGCAAGAGGGTTTGAGAGATAGGGATCGACCGGGTGCTGGAATGCGTCCGATTGACGGTGACACGCGTAGACATGACCCGGATTATTACGACCGGCTGATAGCAGAGAGGGATAGTCGTGCGGAGGCGGATGCTCCAGAGGCTGATGTTGATCCGGGGTCTGAATTACCCGACGATGTAATTGAAAGCATTGAACATTACAGGGATACCATACTGCCTGAATTGAGTGATGCAGAGTTGGCTCAAGAACTCGCTTACCTGCGAGATGCTCTGGCCGCTGATGATGTGGCGGACAGGTTCCCAAGGAATGATGGGCCTGAACGGTTTGCTTCGGCGTTGCAGGAGCAGCGTCGTCGTCTAGTGGCGAGCAGGGGTGAAGGAGAAGAGGACGGCCCCCCAGAAGAACCAGATCTCGCTGAGTGGTTAGACCAACAGCCTTGGAGTGATGTCGAACTAGATGGCGCGACAGATGAAGCAATAGCGGCTCGTCTTACCCGATTGGTTGCCGCCGATCCCTTGGGCGACGATGCGGAAATTACTGCTGAAGTCGAACGGTTGAGGCAAGAACAGCGTTCTCGTTGGGAAGAAGAAAATCTTCCGGGTGACGCATTCTTCGATAATGATAGTTGGATTGAAGGCGACTTCGCTTGGGATGATGACGCCATTGATGCCACGATTAATGTTGCTCTTGCCACTGACGATATGCGGACTATAGAAGGAATAGAACGCTCGCTTCAAATGTATCGGGATGACATGTCTGGTGCTGACTGGGCTGGTGCTAAAGGTCGTCGGTACCGGGAAATTCAAGAGATTTTGGATCGTAGGCGTGCGGAAAGAAATCGTGCGACTAGGACGGAGCCGCCGGAGGACAGGGATGCTCCAGAAGCAGATACTCCAGAAGCAGATACTCCAGAAGCAGATACTCCAGAAGCAGAGGATAATTTTGGAGGACGTAATAACGACATCGTGGATCTGAGCGATGAAGAAATTCAAGAACAGATAGATGATCTTGAGGGTATTGAGGATCGAACACTGGAGCAGCAGGCGCGTTTAGATGCTTTGGGCGATGAGTATGACGAACGGTTTGGAACTGAAGAGGAACAGGATCAGGCTATTGAAGACATGGATCTGGAGGAGCGGCTGGAATGGTATGAGACTGATCCTGCGACTCTTTCCGATGAGGAACTTCAGACTGAAATCAATGAACTGAATTCTGAGGAGGATTTGGACGAACACGCAATGGAGTGGTTGACCAAACTTTCCAACGAGGATGACAGGCGGCAGGAAGCCCGAGACGAAGAATCAGAACGAGAAGCGGCAGAAGCGGAAACGGCGGAAGAAGCCCGTCGGGCTGAACTGATTGAAGAGCAGCGAGATCCGCGGGATATGACTCCTGAGGAAATGGCTGAGGAAATGGCTGCCATTACCAGTGCTGATGATGACGAGTTGGCAGAGCATTGGGGTTCACCAGACGCGGCACTGGATCGCCACAACGCTTTGCAGGATGGGTTGGATGCCCACGAACAGAGGGAAGCGGCACATGCTGAGAGGGAGGAGCAGGAAGATCCCACGGGGATGCATGAAGAAGACATCGGTGAAGAGATGTCGGAACTGTTTGATATCACGCAAGATGAGGACTATTCGCCAGAAGCACAGAAAGAGGCTCAGGATCGTTGGAACCTGCTAAGTGCTGAACTGGACAGGCGTGAAAGGGAAACGGAACAGGACGAACGGGATTTGTCGGATGCGTTAGATGAGCGTCAGGCTGAAGAGGATGCTGAAGAGGCTCGCATTCGTGAAGTGGAAGAAGCCGAAGCCGAAGCGGCAGCCGAAGCCGAAGCAGCCCGAGAAGCAGAGATAGAAGCAGATGAACGTCAGGTTCGTGTTGATGAACATGAGAACAATCCTCCGGACAGTCTTTCTGAAGAAGATCTCGCTAATGAGATAGCCGAACTTAGTGATTCGGAAATCATGGATGATCTTGACACGGCGCGTTTGACTGATCTTGAAAATGAAGTCGAACGTCGTATGGAAGCGGCGGCTACGCGTGAAGACAGGAATCGGGGTGAACGTAGTAGAAGTCTGAGGGGACGCAGTAAGGAAAGTCTTCAGGAAGAATTAGACGAGTTGATGGAGGATTCTGACCCCGATGAGGCTCGTATGGATGCGCTTGAGGCCGAGTTGGATCGTCGGGAAAAGGTACGCAATCGTGACGGCAGGCGAGACAACCGGCGACGTACAGACGAGTTGGAAGCAGCAGAGGAGCGTGAGTTTGATGGGGAGGGGGAGGATGACGAAGATTTAGCCTTGCCGGAAAGAGATGTTGTTGATTCTGGCGAGGATGATGAGGCTGTTGATGCCGATGAGGATCGGGTTAATCCTTACGCTGTAGATCCAGAAGAGGGGATGACGACTCCTCCGCCGGAAGAGCCTGAGACGATCCCACCGGCAGCAGCAGATCCCGTTGGTGAAGGTGGCACGGGTCCGAATGGCGAGTGGACGGATGCGGATGAGGCGGCAGATCCCGCTGGTGATCGTTACGCTGAGTTGGAAGACAAACTGGATAGTTTGGATTGGGACATACATGCAGCGTTGGCTGCTGGTGATGACGAACTAGTTGTGTTTCGTTTAATCAGACGAGACGAATTGCTAGAGGACGCCTTCGCTACGATGTCCGACTTCGGTGGTGAGATCGGAATTCACCGGGCGATGTATAGGCATAAGCCTGATGCTGAACTCTTAAAGTATCTGGCCGAACGTGAATATAAGGATGGACAGAAGGCAAGGGAAGATGGGGGGCCAAACCGTGAGCATTATGAAAGTAATCAAAAGTATTTGAATGTGTTGGCGGAGGTTCACAAACGTGGCTTGTTGGATTCAGGAGATCCTGATCCCGATCCGATTACTGATCCTCCGGAGGCGGACCTTCCTGACCCTTTAGAGGGTAAGACCCCGGAGGTCGCTGAGGCGGAGGAAGCCATAAGGCGAGATTGGGACGGTTATTCTCCGCAAGAGAAAGAGCATTTAGCCCTTCTTTTCATAGATGCTGAAATAGCGAAACTTGAACAAGGGCTGATTGATACATATCGCGGTAAGTCTGCTGTAACTTTCTATCCGCTACCGGATGATGCTACGCCGGAACTGATAGACCTTCGTGCCAAGCAGGAATCGTTTCACAACGCGAAGGAAACCTTGTACCAGTTGTTGGCGCAAAGGGACATGTCTGGAACGTTGGGGGGCGTTGAACATTACGCTGAGGACAGACTCGATTTCGTTAAGGATATTGCGGCAAAACAAATTCTTGCTGCTCATATTTTCAACAAGTTAGATCAAGCCGATTTGGGCAGAGTAACAGACGCTCTTAATTCAAATACAAACATGGTGTCCGACCTTGGCGGTGGGGTGGGAGTACCTTATATGCCTCAGTGGTCCAGAATGGAGTACGGCGATGACTTCGATAATGAGGAGATTGTTTCGGGATTAGTAGAGTTGGCAGTTGCACGGATGCAGAGGAAGATGCAAGCAGATGGAAAAGTGGTTACCGACGAACAGGTGGCCGAAGCAGTATCAATAGTAGAACGAGATTTTGCGGTTCCGCTTGGGGAAGCGGCGAGAGACGAATTGGATCGTCGGATAAAAGCAATGGGTAGTGAAGAACTAGGCGGTACGGCTGATCCTTTCCTTCTGGATCTGATACTGAATACTCCTAGCGGTAGTGGTGCCATGAATCAGAGAAACAAATTTATACAAGATCTCTGGTCGGTAGAAGGAAGAGGAATAACGAGTCACGATTTGATGCAATTGGCAAGTATTGATGCTCCGAATCTTGGTAGGGGCATGAGTGAAATTGGTCGGCTCGCAGTCGAAGACCTTGGTCTTACAGGTCGTGTTTCGCCGTCTGCGTTCTCTAATCCCGATTTGCTTATTGGGGATATAATTTCGACTTGGAGTAGGCAATTGCATCTTGGTGAAATAGACGAAGCGACTTTGGTTAGCAATCTTAAGAACCTTCACTACGACTTGGCAAAGTCTTACAAGAAGCACGCGGCAGCAGGATTAGCGGCATCCCGATCAGGTCCGGGCGCAAGAGTTCATAAGGATTTGGCGACAGCACTTTTTGGGAATATTGGACGAGCCGACCAAGCAAGCACTGAGGAATTGTTTAGTGCCGGAGTCAAGGTCGGGATGATTGTATCGGCTCAAAAGGGAGATCTCAGAAATTTGGCGTTGGACGGAGTTATTGATGTTCAAATGGAAAAGACTGAGACAGATATTATTTCTGGTTTAATAAAAGATCTTCGGGGAGTTTCGGATATGCCCGTGTCGTTTGGGGTTACACCCGAAGGAGGATCGACGGTGATGAGAGGCCCATCGGGGGGAAGCAGGGGGAAATTGACTCCGGTGCAGCAGCAAGCGGCGGGCGACATGATTGAACGTGCCGCTGAATTGTTGTTCCCAGATGATTGGATTGAACTTAGCAATTCATCTGGCGAACTCGTCTTGTCTCGTAGAGATGGAAGTCGTGCTTCGTATGCCAGTAGGACGGCGATAGGTCTTCAGTCTGCCTTCCCAGAAGGTGTCGGTACTAGTGAAGGCGTTATAGATATCACTAAAGGAAGTTTTCCCCTTCCGGATGCTGGTCATGAATTCACTCACAGAATTCAGGCCGTAAACATAATGTTGCTTTTGCACGATGATGCGTTTGCACGGCGAAAGCAAACTCCCACTACCGAAGCAGAAAAAAGATCTAGGAAATTTTCACTACGATCCTTCGCTTCTATTCTAGGTAGGTCCGGCATGGAGGGCGAGAAGGCGATTGAAGATCACTTCGCCATGCCTTACATGGGCAAACTTTACGATGCGCGACGTGGCAAATTGAGAATGGAAGTAAGTTCCGTAGGCGTAGAAGTTTTGCTTGGAGGGTCTGTCCATGCGAGTGCGCGTCCCGCAGATCAGCAGCATTTAGGTCCGTACACGCTTGCAGAAGCCCTTGCGGAAGATCGAAGCAAGTCTTGGATCGGTCACGTTTTGGCGATGCTGATTGGTGTTTAATAGATAATCGGTCCGCCGAAATCGTCTGTTCCCGCGTCATCGAATAAATCTGTATCAACTTTTAGGGTTTCGCAGAATTCGTTGAGATAAGCCTCAATGGTATAAAAGATACCTGATTCTGGTAGGTCAACGAAAGAAGGCTTATGTCCATGACCATGGGGCGGGGGACCGAAAACATTGTCTTTTGCCATCACCATGGAAGAAAGCCCGAGCATTCTTTCTGATGGGGGGAGGTATTCGGGATGGCTAGACGAATCAGTTTTTTCCGTCCAGCCAGTTTTTTCTGTATAGGTGTAGTCGAAATCGGCTGTAGGGGCGTCTGTCGCATACGAGCCTTTTTTCCAAGTTCCTGTGATGTGGATCATGTTCCTATCTTACGTTAGTTGTTGTTTCTACGCAATGATTTGATGGATGTTACAGTAGTGCCTATGGCTAAAGATCCTATCGCAGATACTGTTCTTCCATCGAAGAGGCAAGCACTCAAGGTTGGAAAGATGTTGGGCTGTACCGGCGCTCACCGTAAAGGCGACGGTTGGGGCTTGTGCGAATCAGATGAACTATTAAGGATTCTGATCAAGAAGGGTTCTGCCGCCTACCGCGAGGCACGCGACGGGAAAGAGAAGAAGTCTTGTTGTCGTTCCTGCGAAATGAAGGCCAACGCTGCGGACGAAAAACTGATCTTTCCAACACGGGAAGAAGCCGAAGCAGCAGCCCTCAACATGGGTTGTTCGGGGGCGCACCAGCATGGGGTTGGTCAATGGATGCCGTGCGAAACAATGGAAGAATTTAGTGCCGCCCGCAACTCTCCGAGCAAGACTCGCCTCGTCATAGATGTTCCCACGATGAAACGGCGTAAGCGAATTATTGATTTGCCGAATGTCCGGCAGAGCAATTGGGAACCTTTAGGGGGTAGGGGTATCCGTGGTGTAGAGACATTGGCCGGTGGAGGGCTAGTCGCGTCTAAGCGCTTCTATACCACTGGCAAGCGTCGCGAGTATGCCGCTAGTGGAGTAGCCATGAAGGATGGTTCTTACCCGATTCGTGATGTCGGTGATTTGCGAAATGCTATACAAGCGTTCGGTAGAGCAAAAAATAAACCCGCTGCGAAAAAGCATATTAAGAAACGTGCTAGAGCGTTGAAGCGGACCGATCTGCTTCCCGATACTTGGAAAGATTCTTAAACAACTACCTATAGCAGTTGCAACGATCTTACAATAACGTAATCTAAACTAACTACTGTTCAATTCGGTTGTGGTGCTTACCTAAGCCGACTGAGATCAAAACCATTCAACTATGTCGAACAGGAGTTACGACTATGGCATTTGACGAGAGTCGGCTGACAGAACTTCAGGGCGCTTTGCGTGAGAAGATGACAGCCAATAACGATATCGCGGATTCCTTCCGCTCGGAAGATGGTACAATTATCATCGATTCCGCGCGTAAGTCTGCGTTTGATACCAACATGAGTGAGATCAAAGAGATCAAATCTTTGATTGATTCCATGGAAGATATGCAGCGGGTTTCGGATTGGGGCACAGAGGCTCCGTCGGAATCGCTTGCTGCGGTTGCTAACGCTGATCAGGCGGGCATGTTGGCTCAGGTCACCCTCCCAACTGGCGTGAAGAGCCTAGGCGAAGCATTTGTGGACTCTGATGAGTTCAAGTCAATGATGCAGCGTGGCTCAGGCACGATGGACAGTCCTTACAACGTCAAGAACCTTTACGAAGGTGGCGACTTTGGTCAGAAGGACATGTATTCGGCGCTTCCGACCGGCACGCCCGGTTCGTTTGGCACGATTACCCGTGATCCAATCGTAACTCAGCAGCACCGTCGCACCCGAGTTCGGGATCTTTTCCCGACCCGGCGCACCAATTCAGCGGTTATTGAGTACTTCCGTATGAGCGGATTTACGAACGCAGCAAGCACCGTTCCTGAGCGTGTTTCTTCGGCCTTCGGCGCTAAGCCGCAGACGACGATGACGTTCGTGGGCGAGCAGGCTCCCGTTCGGACCATCGCTCACTGGGAAGCAGCCCACCGCAACGTTCTTGCTGATGAGCCGCAGTTGCGGTCGATCATCGACAACGAACTCCTTTATGGCCTTCGGCTCCATGAGGATCATCAGATCCTTTCAGGTGCCGGTACCAGCGAAGACCTTACGGGTATTCTGAACACCTCCGGTATTCAGACCTACTCATGGTCCGCAGGTGCGACCCTTCCGGTCAAGGACACCAAGGCTGATGCAATCCGGCGTGCAGCGACCCTGTCGTTCCTCGCCTACTACGAGCCGTCGGGCGTGATCCTCAACCCGAACGACTGGGAAGACATCGAACTGACCAAAGATTCAAATGGTCAGTACCTGATGGCTATCTCCATCGTTCAGGGTGCAGAGGCCCGTGTTTGGCGGATCCCGGTCGTGGACACCCCCGCAATCGCTTCGGGCACAGCCCTTATCGGTTCGTTCGGTCAGGGTGCCCAGTTGTACGACCGTGAGGAGGCCACAATTCGTGTCTCCGAGCAGCACAGCGACTTCTTCGTGCGTAACGCCATTGTGGTGTTGGCCGAACAGCGCCTCGCCCTTGCGGTGAAGCGTCCGGAGTCGTTCGTCAAAGTCACCTTCGACGCTGCGCCTTCCTAATCTGTAAAGGTGTAGCCATATAGGCTGCCTAATTACAACACATAGGTAAAGAGAAGCCCCCCGGTTCGCCGGGGGGCTTTCTCGTTGTTAGATCGAAACTTCGATATGGGAATGTCCGTCGTTGCTAAACGATAGATGGGCAAGACTGGCTTTCCGGATTATTTCATCGTAGTTCTTGGACCACATGGGTCGGGTGACAATGAAGGCATCGTTTAAATATGGGTCGTATCTGACCGACATGCCGTGTTCGACAGGAGTGTCGGTGATTGTTCCACGGACAAAGGCATGAACGTTTTTGCGTTGTTGCTCTAGGACGCGATCCCTGCCAGCGGGCTGAACGATAAATGAAACATCTCGCAGCGTGATCGACTGGACATGATCAATGACATGGCCTTTGTCTTCGCCGCTCAGGGCACGCACGCTGTAACAGCCTTTGTGTAAGTTTCGATAAACCTCTACACGGAGGTATCTAGATATGTGTTCCACAGGGAGCGATGTACTAGACATTCCATGCACACGGAGGCGATGTTGAATTCGTCATGAAAAGTAAAAATGCTACGGCTGGCCAAATAGACATCTCCACAATTGTAGCAGTGCCCGCAGATTCCTTCTTCGCACGTCCATGCCCCATTGTCGATAGCGGCGTGGAGGGCAGCGGTTACTTCATCAAGAGAGAGTGTGTGAAGTGGTTCCATGAAGGAATACTATCTTATGGGACAGGCTCCCGTAGCGCAATCATCATCAAGTAGTTCACTAATTCCTGCTCCCACTAGAACATCCTTGTTATTGATTCGTGAGAGCATTTCTTCGTACCGCTGTAGAGTGATTTCTTCAAGAGGTGCTTGATCGAATCCATGTTCGTTATGAAGCAGAAATGATACAGATTTCATAGTCGTCCAGTTTTCTTCAAGGAATCGTTGAACATCTTCCAATTCCTCAGGCTTGATGTAAACGGTGACGGAAACTGCGTTGTCTGCCCACAATTCTTGAACTTTGCACTGGAGTTCAAGTTGATCAATTGCGCTCATATCAGCAGCGACAGTTGTATCTTTGGGGAATTCGCAAGGAAATTCGACAACTTTGGTTCTGGCGTCGTTATGAACCCATTCGATGTGGTAGCCACGTTCTTGGCAGTAATCCAAGAGGGGGTCGGTGGCTGCCATGCGAACCCGACGAATGTGGTGTGTGCTGTAGCCGGGGTGAATACCGGGGGTGACTCCAGCGAGAAGGCTGAGGGTTCCGCTGGGTTTGATTGTTGTGAGCCGTACCGAGATCGGCCACTCTTTGTAGGTTGACCAGTGGCGGTCAAAGTCGCGAAGTGCTTCATAGGTGGGAGAAAGCCACTCAAGTTTTTCTAAGGATTGAGTTACGCCAGTAACCCCAAGTCCCAGCCTCATATTTTTGCTGGTGATTTCATCCGATTCTCTGTCAAGAGCGGGAAGAGCGGACACTGCTTTTTGAATCTTGTACAACAATTTGGCAATGTCGATCAGTTCTTCTTGACTTTCGATGTTGGGAAGCATGATTTCTGCGAGGTTGCAGGATTCGCGATTCGCGAGGCCAATTTCGGCGCAAGGATTAGTTCCTTCGATTGACTTGTCTTCACGAATTTCATTTCGACGCCCATACTTTCTGGAGGCATCAAGATTGAACAATCCGTAAGGTTCTCCATTGCCGTGGTAACCCTCCCAGAAGACTTCTGGGATACCGGCGATGTTGGAAGTAACGATGCTGTTGTTGGACATGGCCCGGTGGTGTGGGATGTCACCCAAGTCCCATCGCTTGGCGCTGAGGAAGTCAACATCGTATGGGCTACCCAGAGCGATCTCTGCGCTACGACGCACGTTGCCCGCTACAACAACTGATCCGATGATGTTGCAGATGTCTAAAACTTCTACGGAGGTTAGGTTTCGACCAACAGCATCATTCAAAACGCCACAGATTTTTGTGATTCCTTCAACAAGGATTCCCGGTCCGGATGCTGTGCCCCCGAAAGTTCGGATTGGAGCGCCTGCTGGACGAATGAGTTGAGTGGAATAGGAAAATTCTGTTGGATCATCTTTGGAACCGAGATAAGTGTTGATCGCACGCAACAAACATTCCGACCACCCTTCCCGCTTGTCGGGAACGATGTAGTCAGCGTCGGATACGTCATGGTTGTCAACGCTGCCCTGTCGAACGACTCCTAAACGCTGTGGATGGAGGATGGAAAAGCCCACTCCACCGCCAAGCATGAGTCGTTCAAACATCCAAGCGAAGTCGGATGAATCCTTGATGTCCACGAACCAGCAGTTGCAAAGGCTGTCAAGACCCAAACGGAAATTGTTGAGTGTTCCCAGTTGCCAAAGCATCCTGCCGCCGGGCATTCCCTTAAGGTTGAACATGTAGTCGAACATGCGTTCGGATTCGTCATCAGAAAGTTCGGCACCAATTTCGTTAGCGCCGTCGATAACTCGTTGGCAAGTCTGTACCCAATTTTCGGTGGCACCAGTGTCTTCGTTTATGATGCGAGCATAAGTACGTTTATAAACTATATATCCAAGTCCGCTAAAACCCCATGGAGGTGTTTTTTGAGAGTAGGGGTTAAGGAAGGCTTCTGTAAGCGGCATCTGATCCTCTGGCTTAGTGTGAGGTGTTTAAAGGAGGTGCCATAGTATGTCACAACCTTCAAATACTAAAAGTTAAAGCAGACCTAATTCTTTTGCTTTTTCCCTACTGATTTTGCTTCCAGCGGGAACAATCAGGACTTTGGCAAGATGTTCAGGAGTGATCCAACGTTTTTCAATGATGTCCTCTTCAACAGTGAAAATGTTCTCGTCATCTATGGTTTTCTCAAACACGATAGTGTGATCTTCGGGCGTGCAAGTCATGGAAGAATTTCCACAGATGATGCATGGACCCGGTTCATAGGCGGCGAATTCGACTCCGCTGATATGGGGTTCGTTGGTTCTTCCTACCATGAACAGACCATACACCAAGGAATGGGTTTGTGCCGGGACGCGAAAAAGGAGGGCCGTGAGAACGACCCTCCCTAAACGCTTTGGACTGGTCAGCCCATGATTACAGGGTTAGGCGGACTCGTTGTAACGCTGGTCCGAACCCAGAGCCTGAAAGGCTGCGTCGTAAATCCTTACGAACTCTTCAGGGTAAAGAGCCTCCAAGGTCTTGTGGGCCTTGTACGCGGCGGTCATCTTGCGACGCTGCCGAATCTTACGGGCCACAGCCTTGGCTTCCTTTTCAATTACATCTTCGTTGCGGCTGGCAGTCATGATCCTGTTAAGGACCGTCTGCTCCGCGTCGGTGATGTCGTTCACGGTATTCCTCCTCATATCTTAGGTTATAGGTTATCCGTGTGAACACACAGGATAGCAAGCGTCGCGATAAAGCGCAAGTATTTGAAATTACTTTTCCTTGTTGGCATGTAGGGCCGAGAAGATGAAGTAGATAAGCATCCCGCAGAAGAAAAGTCTAGATGCGTCGAAGTATCCGATTCCGGGGGAGAGTTCATTAAAGTTCGGATAAGCGTTGATGACGATGTGGTTAGCCCACAAAAGTATTAGCCCGCCAAAGCAACTGATCAGTGCGGCGGATCCCACTACGTTGATAAATGTTTTCACGAAGCCACTCTTCTGCTGCGGCGTAACAGCATCTTGTGATGTAAGATTCTTGATGAGCCGATCAAAGTCATTTGTTTCGTCCATGAAGAGATCATACTAGCCCTTGTGGAGCAGCGCAATAGGCTAAACTCATTTTAACTTGTCACAAACGGCTTTAGGAGAAAAGTCCATGCCTATACCAGATACATCTGTAGATGTGGAACCATCCGGTCCTCGTCGTCGGCGTCCGGGTTGGCGTGATCGACTCAATCGCGCTGCGGCGCGTGCCGCCAAGCGTGCCGCTGATGCACTAAGGCGCCGAACTGGCGGCAGGTCTTAACCGGGGGCAATGGAGATAGTAGGCCGGTATGGCTCTTGTAACTACTGCTGACTTAAAAAAGTACATGGACATTACTTTTAGTAATGT
>Ga0302123_10002469_pt1 | contig 12569 bp, 7 predicted proteins | sample CB21_321_MG_FD_203109 | JGI IMG/M metagenome (GOLD analysis project Ga0302123, IMG submission 203109) | Marine microbial communities from Western Arctic Ocean, Canada - CB21_32.1 | ecosystem: Environmental > Aquatic > Marine > Oceanic | place: Canada: Western Arctic Ocean | collected 2017-09-28 | reverse complement strand
CATCGGACTTCTGATGGGACTCGGACGGCTGTCCGGCGACCGAGAGACCGTGGCCCTGCAGGCCTGCGGCCTGAGCCTCTACCGGTTACTTAGGCCCGTGGCCCTGCTTGGGGCGGCGGCTATGGCGACAACCATTTACATCGTTATCGTGACATTGCCGGACGCCAACCAGGCGTACCGCGAGATCGTCTTTCGCACGATTGCCACCCAGGCAGAAGACGAGGTAAAGCCACAGGTCTTCTACGAGGGGTTCTCAGGGATTGTCCTGTACGTACGAAACGTAGACACCCAGGGCACTGGGTGGTCCGATGTTTTCCTGGCCGACAACACCGACCCGGAGAACACCCTTGTGTACATCGCTAAACAGGGCCGTGTCATTATCGACCGCGAGAACCGCGTGGTGGATATCATCCTCACGGCTGGCAGCTGGCACCGAGTCGACCCTGAGGATCCAGCGACGTACGACACGCAAACGTTCGAGGAGACCGCCATCAGACTCGATCCAGACACCGTCTTCCCCACCGGCGTACCTGGACGGGGGTTACGCGAGATGACGATTTCCGAGCTGCAGGATCAGGCGGCCAGTGTGCGGGCACGGGGAGAATCGCCCCACAACGAAATTATAGAAATCCACACGAAATTTTCCTTGCCAGTGGCCTGTCTGGTGTTCGCCATCATCGGTCTGGCATTGGGCGTCACGAGCCGGAAGGACGGCAAGCTTGCCAGTTTCGCACTTGGGATCGGGGTCATCTTCGCCTATTACATCATCATGTACAGCTCGAGGGCGATGGCCAAAGCGGCGTTCGTCTCGCCGCATCTGGCGATGTGGCTACCGAACATCATTCTTGGCGCCGGTGGCGTGGCGTTGCTCGTCTGGCGCGCTCGTTCAGCGGGGCGCCGAATCTCGCTAGGCCGCCCCGTCCGGCAACGCCTGAGCACGACGTCGCTGCCGGATGACACACCGCGAGACGGCCCCCGCGTATCTGCGGTGGCCGGCCAGGGCACGAGTGTCCCGACCAGCGCGCGCTGGGCAGGCGGCAGTCTGTTTAGTCTCCTCGACCGCTACGTCGGCAAGCAGTATCTGAGACTCGTGCTGCTGACGTTCATCGGCCTGCTGGGCATCTTCTATATCGCGACATTCGTCGAACTGTCGGACAAGCTGTTCAAAGGCGAAACGACGGTGATCACGATCCTTCAATATTTTTGGTACGCTACGCCGCAGTTCATCTCCTACGTACTGCCGATATCCGCATTGGTGGCTACCCTGATCACCGTTGGGATGCTGACCAGGAGCAGCGAGCTCACAGTGATGAAGGCGTGCGGTATCAGCCTCTACCGCGTCTCCCTGCCCCTGCTGATGTTCTCCTTGCTGTGGAGCGGTGTGCTGTACGGCATGAGCGAGAGCCTTCTGGCTGAGGCGAACCGGCGAGCAGAGGGAATCCGGCACGTCATCAACGGGAACCCCACAGAAACCTTCGACCTGCTGGACCGTAGGTGGCTCGTCAGCCCAGACGGGTCGACAATCTATCACTATGTCTACTTCGACCCAGACCAGGTCGAGCTGAACGCGGTGACCACCTATCGATTCGCTGGCGACGACTGGCGGCTCGCGGAGCGAACCTACGCGACCACGGCGGTGTTCGACGACGGCTGGCAGGGCCGTGAAGTGTGGATTCGGGAGTTCGGTGACGACGGCGGACCGGGCGCCTTTGAGTCGTCCGACCACAGCGACATGTTCTGGATCGACTCGCCGGAGTACTTCGCCACTGAGCAGCCGGACGCCGAACGCATGAGCTATCAGCAGCTGACTCGCTACATCAATGAGCTCGAAGCGAGCGGCGTGGATGTCGTAGCACTGCAAGTCGCGCTGCAACGCAAGCTCTCCTTCCCTTTCGTCACGTTGATTCTCACCCTGATAGCGGTGCCTTTCGCCGTGACGGCAGGCCGCCACGGCGCGATGTATGGCGTCGGCGTTGGCATCATCCTGGCGTTCTCATACTGGCTCGTGGCAAGCATCTTCGCCGCCATCGGCAGCGCCGGGTTGCTCACCCCGCTACTGGCAGCATGGGCCCCGAATTTCCTTTTTGGTGGATCCGCAGTCTATCTTCTACTCGCCGTCCGCACGTGAGCGCAAGCGCGCACCCCGGACGGGCAACCCATTCATTTAGGTCATTTGACTTATTGTATTTTATAATGGATTCAACGGAAAAGAACCCTGTGCCGTAGCGAGATATTGAAGCCGCCTACCGGAAACGGCGCGGCGACATTTCCTGGCACAACGACTGACCGATGACCCCTTCGCGGCTTCAGGGTTCCGTAGGTAGCTGAGTTGACGCGATCACCATCCAGTAACGGTACCGTCCGAGCACAGCCGCCATCGACGCAGTCTGCGCCAGAGGGCGCTCAGTTTGTGGGCAAGGAAGGAGCGCAGCAGCCATACCTCGTGTGCCGGAAACCGATGGCACGACAATCCCGTCAAGGGGTGGTACGTGCCTTCTATATCCGCTGCTCAGCCGTACCGCGTTTGTTGTTGAATGACGACGGAAAGGCCGGCATGGCGGAGGCCAGAGCCTCACCGCAAACCCGGCGCGCCGGCAATCCGATGAAACGCTACGCCTGATCCGCGGACGAACGTTTTGCGTGATTGAGGTCTGCCTATCCCGCGAGCCGGCTGCACATCGATGCCGCTGGAGACCACCAGGCTGGGCCGGGCGTTCGCCCCCGTCGGGAGTCGGCCAGGTTCGCCCCGATGAGGGGATCCAGCCCCAGGCGTTCATCCTTCTCGCAAAGCAGCAGGAGGCAGCGTCGGACCGAAATCATAGACCAGCCGCCTGCCGCAGCGCCGCCGCCTTGTCGGTACGCTCCCAGGTTATCTCGGGCTCGCTGCGGCCGAAGTGCCCAAACGCCGCGGTCTGCCGATAGATCGGCCGGCGCAGATCCAAGGTCTCGATGATTCCCGTAGGCGTGAGGTTGAAGTGATCCCGGACCAGATTGCTGATCTGCTCCTCATCCACCGCTCCCGTACCAAAAGTCTCGACCAGCACCGAGACCGGGTCGGCGACGCCAATCGCGTAGGCCAGTTGCAGCTGCACGCGGTCAGCCAGACCGGCGGCGACGCAGTTCTTGGCCACATACCGGGCCATGTAACTGGCCGAGCGGTCAACTTTGGTGGGATCCTTTCCCGAAAAGGCGCCCCCTCCATGCGGCGCAGCACCGCCGTACGTATCGACGATGATCTTCCGACCAGTCACACCGGCGTCACCGTGCGGACCACCCGTGACGAACCGACCGGTTGGGTTGACATAGATGTGGGTCTTATCGTCGAGCAAGTTCGCCGGCACGGTCGGTGTGATGATGTGCGTCATCACGTCATCGTAAATCTGCTTGGCGCCGACGTCGGCGCTATGCTGGCTCGACACCACGACCGCGTCGACCCGCACCGGCGTATCCCCGTCATACTGCACCGTGACCTGCGACTTGCCGTCGGGCCGCAGATAGCCGAGAACGCCGTCACGCCTGGCCCGCGACAGCCCGCGACACAGTGCGTGCGCGAGCGTGATCGGAAGCGGCATCAACGAGTCGGTCTCCGTACACGCGTACCCGAACATCAGCCCCTGGTCGCCCGCGCCACCCGGGTCAACCCCCATCGCGATATCCGGGGACTGACCGTGAATTGCCGACAGCACGGCGCACGTGTCGGCGTCGAATCCGTACTTGGCCCGGGTGTACCCCACGTCACGAATCGTCTCGCGGACGACATCGGTAAAGTCGGTCGAGCGGGTGCTGGTAATTTCACCGGCAATAACCACGAGACCGGTCGTCAGCAACGTCTCACAGGCCACCCGTCCCTTTGGGTCAACCGAGAGCACGGCGTCCACGATGCTGTCCGACACCTGATCGGCCATCTTGTCCGGATGTCCTTCGGTGACAGACTCGGAGGTAAACAGATATTTCCCGGTCCGGCGCATGGCGTACTCCTTAACGGCTGTCGCGAGTTGTCGCGTGGGATAACAGGATTCAGCAGCGACCGGACGCGTCACGGCCGCAGTTAACGGTCTGCGGTCATCGAGATCACGAACGGTCACCCAGACGGCAGAAGATCCTGTAACGATAACAAAGGCGAGACGATCTGGTCAATGCCGGTCACTCAGGGCCTCGGGTGAAACTCATCATACACAGCCTTGAGCCGGGCCTCGATGATATGCGTGTAGATCTGCGTCGTGGACAGGTCGGCGTGCCCGAGCAACGTCTGGATCATCCGAAGGTCAGCCCCCCGCTCGAGCAGATGGGTGGCGAACGAGTGCCGCACCACGTGCGGGCTCAGCTCCTGAGTCAACCCGGCCTGCCGGCCGTATTTCTTGATGATCTTCCAGAACCCAACCCGGCTCAGGCTCAGCCCGCCTCGGGCGTTGACGAACAGAAAGGCAGACGCGCGATCCTTGAGCAGCATGGGACGTCCCACTGCCAGATACCGGCGAACCCAGTCGGTGGCAGCTTGACCGATTGGCACGACCCGCTCCTTCGCCCCTTTCCCCCAACAGGTGACAAACCGGTCATCGAGACGAACATCGCCGGCCTTGAGCGAGACCAATTCAGTCACCCGCATGCCGGTCGCATAGAGCAGTTCCAGCAGCGCCCTGTCCCTGACACCGATGGGTGTGCCCGCATCCGGCTGCCTGAGCAGCAGATCAACCTCGTCAATGGACAGGAACCGTGGCAATGCCGGCCAGGAACGCGGCGCGCGCAAGTCGTCGGCCGGACTACTCGCCAGTTGGCCGTCCAGCACGAGGAATCGATAAAATCCGCGCACGCACGCGACAATGCGCGCGACCGAACGGGGCGAGAGCCCGGACGACATGAGCTCGCGCACGAAGGCCTCGAGGTTCTGCCGATCGAGGGCGTCGGGCGAACGGTCCAGTCGATCCGCGAAAATGACGAGACGGTCAAGGTCGCGCTGGTAGGCCAGAACCGTGTTCACCGACAGACGCCGTGACACCCGCAACTCGTCGAGGTAGCCAGCCACTTCCGGATGTCCGTCATCTCTCGTACGTCTCATTGTTTCCATATTTTGCACGTTGTATACTTTTTTGCGAAGTGGTCCGCACATCGGCAGGAGCGCCCGCTGACCCGTCAGGCAGACCGTCGGCTGTCGTCAAGGTGACACAATGCACACACGCGCGGTGATCCTCCTCAGCGTCGTCCTCCTGATGATGGTCGGTGGGTGTGCGTCCATGGCACCGCCCTCCGTCACACCCTCGATCGAAGCCGAGCCCGTCGATCTCGGTACCCAGCTGGCCCAGTATGTCGAGGTCCAGGAGGCGCTGGCCGCCGACAACTTCGAGGAGGCGAGAACCCAGCTCGAAGCGTTTGCCCAGCTCGCCGACGGACCCACCACAGAATTGGCGGCGGCGGCACTCCAATCCGACGACATTGAAGCCTTGCGCGCGAAATTCAAGCCGCTGTCCGAATCCCTCACGGCGATGGATCTCCCCCAGGGCTTCGCCCACGCCTTCTGTCCGATGTATGACGCCGGAACCGGCGCTCCATGGGTGCAGCGCGACGGCCCCGTGCGAAACCCATACTACGGGACCGTCATGCTGACGTGCGGCGACATCGGCGGGGACACCACAGCGCACATGGACCACGTCCCCAGACATGGCGGCACCGTGTTCATGGGTGCGGATTCCTACTCTTTCCTTCATGTGGAGGGGACCTACCCGGAGGCGGGTCTGTTCAGGCTCTATGCCACCAACGGGGACCGGGAACCAGTCGACATCGGCACCTGGGCCGGCCGGGCCGTGACTGAGGAGCGGTACGACGAAGCCACTGACGAGTTTGTCGAGGTCGCGGCATTCGATCTTGTCCCGAGCCCAGACGGCGCGTATCTCGAGGCATTGATTCCGAACGGAGGCCTTGCGGCGGACGTCACCGCGAAGGTGACCTTCCAGGAGAACCTTCCGGCCCAGCGGTTCGACTTCATCTTTGCCGAATTGACGGTCAAAGATTCCGCCAGCGCGGTTGCCGGCACCATCGCCACGGATGGACCGGAATCGGTCCCCTTGGCGCAGCGGATTATGCCGGACATCCCGACCGGAGCGGGACAGATCGTGGACGAGTTGACGTCCCGTGACCAGCAGATTGTGGAGATGATCGAACGCGGCGCCTTCACGGAAATCTTTATCCCTGCCCTTCAAGCCAAGGAGCTCGCGCTGGCGCTGGAGGAGCACGGAGGCGAGCTGCCAGAGCGCAGTCGCAACCAAATGCGGATCGCCGTGCGACACCTCGTTCGCGCCGCGTATATGCTCGACTGGTATGGTGACCTGGGTGACAAAATAGACGTTGACAGCGCGTACCGCGTGTTCGGGTCGGCGATCGGCGAGATCAGCGCCGTCTACGAACAGGCCGCACCGTAGCCCGCTGGGCGCGCACCAAGAGTGCCACATGCCACTGGAGAACAGAGCCCCTGATATGCGACAGCACACCGGATGGGTGATCGGTCTAGCAGCCGTCGTCATCGCGGCGCTGCTTGGGAGCGGCACCAGCGGCCACACCGCGATCTCGTCCCGTTTCACCTACAACGAGCATCTGTTCCCGGTCTTTCAGCGCCAATGCGGGAGCTGCCATATCGAGGGTGGCGTGGCGCCGATGTCGCTGTTGACCTACAACGAGGCCTATCCGTGGACGCAGTCCATCCGCGAAGAGGTTCTCAGCCTACGGATGCCACCGTGGAAAGCGGAAGACGGCTTTGGCGATTTCATCAACGGTCATGTCCTGCCGGCCCACGAGATGGACATGATCCTCGAGTGGTCCGCGGGGGGCTACCCCCAAGGGCCTCGTGATCAGACGCCGGTTGCGGCGGCGCCGGGCGCTGACTGGACTCTCGGCGAACCGACACTGGAGCTGACCTGGCCGGCGCCATTCGAGATCGATGCGACCACGAGCGAAACCGTCCGCTATTTCGTGTTGCCGACCAACATCGGAGAAGACCGCTGGGTCACCGGTGTCGATGTCATGCCGGGAAGCCGGGCCGTTGTGCGTCACGTCTCGGTGTACGTCGATACGACCGGACAGGCCCGCACCGCCGACGAGACGGACGACGAGACTGGATTCGCCACCGGTTTCGAGGGCGACCAGCCGATCGCGGTCTGGTGGCCGGGACAGCGCGTCGTGCTGCTCGATACGGTTGGATATCCTCTGCCATCCGGCGCGGACATCGTGGCCCGCGTGCTCTACAAGAAGACCTGGATCACCGAAGGGCACGCCTTCACCGACCAAACCCGCCTAGGGCTACACCTAAAGGAGAATGGCGTCGCCACGATCGAGCACACGGCGCTACGTTCGCCGGACGAGACGAACGGGAACGAGCTGGTCTTCAGTCAAACACTCGACCAGGACGTCAACCTGCTCGGGATCTTGCCCGAGCTTGAGATCGAGTCAACCGAGTTGCAGATTGTAGGGGTGCTTCCAGACGGGTCACGGCACCCGCTCCTGCTGATTCGCGAACCAGACTCTATCTGGCCCACACGCTACTGGTTCGAGAGCCCACAATCGCTACCTCGAGGCAGCCAGATCGAGGTCACGGCGACCCTGCGGCCAGGCGCGGCACGCGAACCAATACCGTCGTTGTTTGCCGAGGACGCCACGATACGGCTGCTACTGGAATACACAGCTGGAGCCGACGCCTCGAATTAGTGAGACGGAATCCGTGGCGATCACCGGAGGGCGGCGCCTGGCCGGCACGGTGCGACGCCTCGCGACCATCGCGCGACCATTCGGGCAGGTGTGTCTGGCCGGGCTCGGCCTGTGTTGCCTCTCGTGTGGCACTCCCGCCGACGACACCCCAGCCTCGATAACCCTGGCGCTCGTCAACGGCCGCATCTGGACGGGAGACCAGGGCCGCCCGTGGGTCGAAGCGCTGGCGGTCAGCAACGGGCGGGTCGCGGCGGTCGGTACCAGCGATGCGATCGAGCTGCTTGTCGGCGACGCGGCGGTGATCGACGTCCGTCAGCGGCTGGTGCTGCCAGGATTCATCGATACCCACACCCACCTGCTCGATCACGGTGCCCCGACGCGCACCGTGAATCTGGCGACCGTCCGGTCACGTAGACAGTTCGTTACGAGCATCGCCACCGCTACCACCAACAGCCCCGCAAATGGGTGGCTCCGCGGCCACGAATGGGACCAGCGCATGTGGGGTGACACCCTCCCCAACCGCGACTGGATCGACCGGGTCACGCCGAATCATCCGGTCTGGCTGCTGCAGCGCGACCGTCAGATGGGACTGGCCAACGGTCTGGCCCTGGAGCAAGCCGGTGTGGTCCCGGGAACGCCTGGCGCCCACACTGCGGGCGACGGCCCGGACGGTTCCGAGCTCACCGGCATCCTGACCGGGGCCGCCATGCGACAGCTCGAATCAATCGTGCCGCCGCCAGCGACCTCGGCGCGGGACCGCGCACTCGACCACGCGTTGCGTGCCGCCGCGGCGCGCGGCGTCACGTCCGTGCATCATGTCGGCACCTGGAACGACCTCGACGTCTTCAGGCGGGCGCTGGACGATGGGCGGCTCTCGTTGCGGGTCTATGCCGCCGTGCCGATCCTGGACTGGGTCCGCCTCGACCGCGCCGTCGGCGTGCGCGCGTTTGGCGGCCCAGACGGGCGCGGTGACGAGTGGTTGCGTGTCGGTGCCGTGCACCTCAACCTCGACGGTTCGCTGCCGGCGCGTACAGCGGCGTTCGACGCCGCCTATGCGGACACGCCCGTCGAGCCCGTGGGACTGGCCGTCGACATCAACGTGATCCGAGCACTCGTCTTCGCTGCCGATGATGCCGGGATGCAAGTCATGGCCCGTGCCGTCGGCGACCGCGCAATCCGCGCGGCGCTCGATCTGTACGCGCAGGTCGTCGAGCGCCACGGCAGGCGTGACCGGCGCTTTCGGGTGGAACTGGCGCAGCACGTCAGGCCGATCGACATCGCGCGGTTCTCAACCGGCCGGGTACTGGCCAGCGCGCTCCCACTCTCGACGATTCACGAGGGCCGCTGGATCGACCAGCAACTCGGGCCCGACCGGGCGCGTACCAGCTTTCCGTTCCGGACGCTGCTGGACGCCGGCACGGTCGTCTCGTTCGGCAGTGGCTGGCCGGACCGAGGAAGCCCGGTCGATGGGATCTACGCAGCCGTGACCCGGCGCACACTCGACGGCCTGCATCCGCAAGGCTGGGTTCCGAATCAGCGGCTCACGGTCGTGGAGGCCCTCCGCGCCTACACCGCCGCAGGAGCGTATGCCGGTTTCGACGAAGCACGCACCGGCACGCTGACGGTAGGACGCCTCGCTGACTTCGTCATCGTCGATCGCGACCTGCTTTCCGTGCCTTCGAACGACATTCCGAGCGTGCGGGTTGTCATGACCGTCGTCGGCGGCGACATCGTCTTCGACCGGCTCCGCCAGGACGGATCACGCTTCTGACTTCTTTCGTTAGTCCAGTGCCCCATCCACCTTCAAGAGCTCGGCATTGAGCACCGCCACGCCCGCGGCGCCACGCACCGTGTTGTGGCCCATTGCCACGAACTTGTAGTCGAGGACCGGACACGCGCGTAACCGACCGACACAAACCGTCATCCCGCGCCCCCGGTCGACATCGAGACGGGGCTGTGGGCGGTCCTCCTCCTCGAGATACAGGATCGGTTGCTGCGGAGCGCTGGGCAACCCCATCTCCTGTGGACGACCGGAGAACCCGCGCAGTGCGGCGACCAGGGCCTGCGGCCCCGGGTCGGACTCGAGCGACACCGCCACGAGTTCGGTATGTCCGTTGATGACCGGTACCCGGGTGGTGCTGGCGCTGACCGTCACCGGGTGTCCCGTGACGCCCCCTTCGCTGAGCTTACCTAGGATCTTCTTCGTTTCAGTCTCAATCTTCGCCTCTTCGCCACGAACCACTGGCACGACATTGCCCACGATGTCGAGCGACGCGACTCCGGGGTATCCAGCGCCGGAGACCGCCTGCAGCGTCGACACTATGATCTGTCTCAGCCCGAACTGCCGCAGCGGCGCAACCGCCATCGCGAGCACCACCGTCGAGCAATTGGGATTCGTCACGATGCCGCCCGACCAGCCCTTCGACTCCGCCTGCGCCGTCAGCAACTGCAGATGGTCGGCGTTGACTTCGGGAATCACCAACGGCACGACCGGGTCCATCCGATGGTTCCCGGCATTGCTGACGACAAGGTGGCCCTGCTCGGCGAACGCGGTCTCCACCTCACCCGCCACTGACGCGTCGAGCCCGGAGAAGACCAGCCTGGGGGCGCGGCCAGGGGTCACCGTGTCGACGACCATGTCGGCCACAGGGTCCGGCCGCGGCGCCGGCAAGCGCCACGTGGTGGCATCCCGATACCGCTTCCCAGCAGAGCGCTCGCTTGCACCGATCCAGCTCACCGTGAACCACGGATGATCTGCCAGCTGCGCGATGAATTCCTGCCCCACCGTTCCAGTGGCGCCCAACACCCCGACCTCAATCTGTCCGCCCATGCTCAGTACCCCAACCCGGCCTTCTCTCGGTGTTTCGCCGCACCAAGTCTCGCGGCCCACCTGGCAGCCCCTAAGTAAAAGCCCCGCTGCTAGCCGCTCGCCGCGGCCGCCCTGTCCTCTGGAAAGAACTCGCGATGCACCGCCAGGGTGGCGTCGTCGAGCCGGTCGCCCGCAATCACGCATGCTACCTTCATCTCCGAAGAGCTAATGCAATCGATGTTGATCCCCTCACGCGCCAGCGCCGCGAACATCCGCGCCGCCAGCCCCGGGGTCGATGCTAAACGTGAGCCGACAATCGTGATGTTCGCCACATCGCTCTCGATGACGCCGCGGCGCGCCAATCCCTCGGTCTCCCAACGCTGGACCAGTTCCCGCACGCCGTCGAGACACTCCAGATCAGGGATAAACGTAATCCGTCCTTGATGCTCGGAGCTCGCGCTCTGGATGATGAGACGGATATTGATCCCGGCGCTCGCCAAATCCTCGAACACCCGCGCCGCGATGCCGGGTTCATCCGCCACGTCGAGCAGCGTGATTTTCGCAATCTTCGAATTGCCCGTAACGCTGATGACCTCCGCTCGCTCCATGATGCTCCCACTTCCTCGGATCCAGGTACCTGCCCGCAGATGAAAGCTGCTGCGCACATGAATTGGCACACCGTACTTCATGCACAGCTCAGCCGCGCGCGGATGCAGTACTTTGGCCCCGCTCGCGGCCATCTCGAGCGCCTCCTCGTAGCTGATCTCCGGCCACAATCTCGCCCGCGGCACCCGTGCCGGATCGGCCGAGAACACCCCGTCCACATCGGTGCAGATCTCGCACGCCTCTGCGTCGAGCGCTGCCGCCAGCGCCGCGCCGGTGATATCGCTACCACCGCGTCCCAGTGTCGTCACGTCGTTGCTATCATTGATGCCCTGAAACCCCGTAACGATGACCACGCGACCATCTGCGAGCTCCGCGCGAATTCGAGCGGTGTCAATGCTACGAATCCGGGCGACGTTGAACATCCCGTCCGTGCGAATGCCGCACTGCAGCGCCGTAAGGGAGATCGCCGCGATGGCCCGACTCTGTAGCGCCAGCCCAAGCAACGACACGGTGACCTGTTCACCGGTCGATAGCAACAGATCCATCTCTCTCCCGGCCGGACGCTTCGACATTTGGTTCGCCAAGCTCACCAGTTCGTCCGTCGTGCTCCCCATTGCCGAAAGCACCACTACCAGCCGGGGCGTCTGGGCCAGATTTTGCTCGATACGGTCCGCTATCGCGAGAATCCGGTCAGCCGTCGCCACCGAGGTACCACCGTACTTCTGCACCACGATCGGTGTCAGGACTTCGGCGTCCGGTGTCATGACCGGCTACTCGCCGACTCCACATCGGAGGTGATCGCGACGGGTGTCGCCCCCGGGGCCCGCTCGTCGCCGATCTGCAGCGACAGCTGATGCAGGAACAGACCTACGTCAGTAACGATGCCCGCCGTCTGCGACGACCCCCGGTCGGCCAGCTTGGTGACCACGGCCGGATTTATGTCCACGCACACGACCCGGACCCACGCCGGCAACATGTTGCCGACACCAATGCTATGGAGCATCGTCGAGAGCATCACCACCAGCTTCACGTCGCGCAGCAGCGCTCCGTAGCGCTCCTGCGCCTCGACCAGGTCCATCACCGTGTCTGGAAGCGGACCGTCGTCGCGGATGCTGCCGGCCAGCACATAGGGCACGTGCTGGCTGATGAGGTCGTACATGAGACCCGAGCGCAGTCTCCCGTGCCGGACCGCCTCTCGGAGCCCACCCATGCGGCAGATCACGTTGATCGCGCGCATGTGGTTCTTGTGGCCCCCGTCGACGGCATTGCCGGCATCGAGGTCGACACCGAGCGAGGTACCGAAGAACGCGTGCTCGACATCGTGTACCGCCAGGGCATTTCCTGCGAGCAGCCCGTCCACCCAGCCCTGCCGAACCAACTGGCTCAAATACCCACCGCCGCCGCTGTGCACGACCACCGGCCCGGCAACTACTACGATCCGACCACCGGCTGTCTTCACTTC
>Ga0302123_10002468_pt1 | contig 12572 bp, 8 predicted proteins | sample CB21_321_MG_FD_203109 | JGI IMG/M metagenome (GOLD analysis project Ga0302123, IMG submission 203109) | Marine microbial communities from Western Arctic Ocean, Canada - CB21_32.1 | ecosystem: Environmental > Aquatic > Marine > Oceanic | place: Canada: Western Arctic Ocean | collected 2017-09-28 | reverse complement strand
GCCTTAGAAGATTTGTTCCGGTATTTTTCTGCTGCTGGCACTCAGGCTGCTTCTATTGAAACCTGTATCCCAGGTCCCTGTGTGTGTGCCTGCACTTATCGCAATACGACTGACGGAGTGAGCTCTGTGGCCAGTACTATCAAGCGACAGCATGATCCCGGCAACGGTGGCGGCCTGCAAACGGCAGAGCGCCCGTTCAAAGGCAACGGGAAACAGACCAAGCCGAAATCTGGCAGAGCCAGCAAACGCCAGTCGAGCAAGTCGACGGATGATCCGATCCGTATGTACCTGACACAGATGGGCCAGATTCCCTTGCTTTCCCGGCCGGATGAAATCCGTATTGCCAGCTGGATTGATGCCAGTCGCGCCAGCTTCCGAGAAACGCTGCTGGCCAACGACCTCCTGATTGAGCAAGCGATCAGGATGCTGCAGGACGTGCGAGACGGCAAGCTGAGACTGGATCGGACAATCGAGATAGCGGTCACCGACGCGGCCGGCAAGAAACAGCTGCTGGCACGGTTGGGACCCAACCTGGTCACGCTGACAGGACTGCTCACTGCGAACCGTCACGACTACCGACTGGCGATCGACAAGCGACAAAGGAATCGCCTGCGGAAAGCGGCCTGGCGGCGATTGGTGTTGCGACGCCGGCATGCGACGCAGCTGATCGAGGAGATGCATTTGCGAACCAACCGCCTGGAACCGTTGCTGGAGACGTTGAGCCAGTTGAACGACCGCATGCAACAACTCAAGCACTCCATCGCTGAGGTTCCGGCCGCGCAGCGTCGCGATGATCCGCGGATCGCTGAATACCGCGCCGAGCTTCATGGTTTGATGCAGCAATGCCAGGAAAGTCCTGCCACACTCAACCGGCGGATGGCCTGGATTAGTAGTTTCAAGGACGAGTACGACGAGGCCAAGCGGCAGCTATCGGCCGGCAACCTGCGGTTGGTCGTTTCGATTGCCAAGAAGTACCGTAACCGTGGATTGAGTTTCCTGGACTTGATCCAGGAAGGTAACACCGGCCTGATGCGTGCCGTCGACAAGTACGATCATCATCGCGGCTTCAAGTTCTCAACCTATGCCACCTGGTGGATTCGCCAGGCGATTACCCGTGCGGTGGCAGACCAGAGTCGCACGATCCGCGTACCTGTCCACATGATCGAGGTCATGACCCGCGTGCGCAACGTCACCCGAGTACTCGTGCAGGAGCTTGGCAGGGAACCAAAACTGGAAGAAATCGCCGACCAGGCTCGACTCTCAGTCGAAGAGGCCCGTTGCATTCGCAAGATGTCGCGGCAACCACTGTCGCTGGATCAACCGGTGGGAGATCACGAGGAAAACAATTTTGGCGAGTTCCTGGAGGATCATCGTCACGACGATCCGCTGCGAAAGACCAACCAGCAGGCACTCAAGCACCACATCGAAGAAGCACTGGAAGAACTGAATTACCGGGAGCGTGAGATCCTGCGACTCCGTTTCGGCCTGGCCGACGGATACAGTTACACGCTGGAAGAAGTTGGTACGATTTTCTCAGTAACGCGTGAACGGGTCCGGCAGATCGAATCCAAGGCAGTGGAAAAACTCAAGCAGCCGTATCGCGCCAGGACACTGGCCTCTTTCCTCGATTTGCCACGGCCATCGGCCAACCTGGCTCCGCTGCCGGGCGGATAATCCGCAGGACCAACCACGACAAGCACAACGCAGACACAAGTTGCCTGCTGAGGCAGCACTAGTCGGAACGGACTGCTTCCAACAGTGCGGTGGTTGCCTGAGAGCGGTTGAGAACAAAGAAATGCAGGCCCGGCACGCCCTGCTCAATCAGCTCCCGGACCTGCTCGATTGCAAATTCAACTCCGACATCAAACTGCCAGTCGGCGTCGTCCTGCTCGGCAAGTCGCTCGACAAGCTGGGCGGGCAAGCTGGCGCCGCACATCGACGTGATCCGCCGGATTTGTGCCAGGCCGGTCACTGGCAGGATGCCGGGTACCAGCGGCACATCGATGCCTGCCTGCAGATAGCGGTCACGAAAGCGGAAGAAATCATCGTTGTTGTAGAACAGCTGAGTGATCACCACATCCGCACCCGAATCGACCTTGCGTTTCAGGTTTGACAGGTCAGCTGCTGCGTCGGCAGCTTCCTGGTGCACCTCCGGATAGCCGGCCACGGCGATGCCAAAATCGGGGAATTCAGTATGAATCAGGGAGACCAGCTGGTCGGCGTACTGCAATCCCCCTGCCACGGCCTGGAAGCTGGGCTGATCAGCGGGCGGATCACCGCGCAGGGCAACCACATAGTCGACCTTGTCCGACACTGCTTGTCGAAGGAACTCTCGCAGCTGGTCCCTGGTGGAACCGACGCAGGTCAAGTGGGTCGCCACCGGCACACCATGTCGTTGCTTGATCGCCCGGATAACATCGAGAGTCTTTTCGCGTGTGGAGCCGCCGGCACCATAGGTACAGGTCAGGTAGCTCGGTGAAAACTCCATCAACCGCTCAACGTGCCCCTCCAGCGCACGCTCACCGGCTGCTGTTTTCGGAGGAAACAACTCAAAGGAAATCGCCGGGCGACTACCACCATATACTTCGGCCAGGGTCATCAGGGGTCCAGTTCAAAGGTCCAGAAGCAGCTCATCTAATCCGGAAATATAACGTGGCAGGCTGAAACGCAACACCACAAATGACCTGCCCGCAGATCTTGCCGCCCTCGGCAAGATGCGTGATGATAGTTGCCATAAGGCGAGGAGTTCCCTGTCGAACCTGTGCATATGAGAGAGACGATGAAACAAGTCATGCTGGGCCTGGCCCTGGTCTGCCTGCTGGCAGGCTGTAACACGAAATCTGGCGAAGCAACCGTTTCGGGCGATCTGACAAGTCTGCAAAAAGTTGCCTTGATCAGCATCACCAGTGATGCCGACGTCGACCCGCAGGCGGTGAACATGGGATTGACGTTCGCCAACTTCTGTCTGGAGGAAGGCTTCAAGGTCGCCATCTTCTTCAACGTCAAGGGTGTGAAGATACCCACCGTCGATTTTCCGGACGACCAGGCATACGGAGAACACGCTCCGTTCAAGCAGCAGATTGCCACGCTGTCGCAGCAGGGAGTGGAGATTCACGTCTGCCCGGTCTGCATGGGAGATCTGGGAGTGGTCGACGAAGACATCATGGAAGGCGCTTTTAAGACGACCAAGCCCAAGCTGTTTGCCAACCTCGGAGTCAGCACGGTGGTGTTCACCTACTAGCACGCCTCTTGCGGTTGACTAAAATCAGCTTTGAGGATGCCAGAGTGGCGGAATTGGCAGACGCGCTGGATTCAAAATCCAGTGGGGGCAACCCCGTGGGAGTTCAAGTCTCCCCTCTGGTACTTTTTCTTCTAATGGTTTCTTGTCCTTGGTACCGTGTAGCACTGCAAAACGCAGTGTTTGACGGTCCCCCTGCTCTCTTAAGCCCGTGTTGCTGTTTAAGCATCTCATGGACCCTACTGGACCTAACTAGGACCTAACTAGGCCAAGATTTAGTCTTGAGTAAGAAACCACTTCCTACCCTTTCCATTTCATTGTCGCAGTTAACACAAATTGCGCAACAGCAAAACTAAGACTGTTGGATAAATTGCCAATCATTCAATGGGGGGTAGTTTTTTGTTCAGTTTGTTTGACGGGCTGCCTTCGCCCTCTTCTTTGAACAGATACTGAACGTCCAGTTTTCCGCAACAACCCGCAGGGCGACTGTGGATATTCTGGGGTCAAGCTTTTGGGGCTCAGGACGGACGTTATGGTATCTTTGCCATTGCCAGCGATATTCTCGATCCGTTTAGTACATGAGAACAAAATTAAGGCACCGCTTTACATACTGACCTTCTGTGTCATCGCCGTCGCGAGCCCATTCAGCGACGGTGACGACATTTTTGCTGCGGACGATGCGATCGACTTTCGTCGCGACGTGGCGCCGATTTTGCAGCGACGTTGCCTGACCTGTCACAACGATCGCAATCCACGCGGCGGCCTGTCGTTGCATTCCGCCAAAGCAGCCGACAAGGGGGGCGAAAGCGGGAAGGTGATCGTGTCTGGCGAGCCCGATACCAGCTATCTGCTCGATCTGGTAACTCCGTCCGACGGAAAGGCAGAGATGCCGAAGGGGGAACCGCCGCTGAAGGCCGAGGAAGTCGCCACGCTTCGTCGATGGATTTCAGACGGCGCCAAATGGCCGGCTGATGTTCGGCTCAAACCGCCAACGCACTGGTCACTGAAACCCCTCACTCGTCCAGTTGTGCCAACGGAAGCGAAGCTTTCGACTGCATTCCCGAATCGGAATCCGATTGATGCATTTGTTGCCGCCAGACACCACGACGCGAACCTTGAGGCGGCACCTCAGGCGGATCGCCGCAGCCTCATCCGACGGCTGTTTCTCGATATCACGGGCTTGCCGCCGTCACCCGCTGCCGTGGATGCCTTTATCACGAACGACAAACCGGACGCCTACGAACAACTCGTAGACGACTTGCTGAAGTCGCCACACTACGGCGAACGCTGGGGACGGTATTGGTTGGATCTGGCGAGATACGCAGACAGTGAAGGTTATCTGGGAGATGCCCTACGGCCGCACGCATGGGTTTATCGCGACTGGGTCATTGAGGCGATCAACCGTGATCTGCCATTCGATCAGTTCACGATCGAACAGCTTGCGGGCGACCTGGTTGAGAAGCCGACGCTCGACCAGCGAATCGCTACAGGCTTCCATCGCAACACACTGAGGAATACCGAGGCCGGCGTGGACCTTGAGTTGTACCGCACCAAGGAGATCGTCGATCGAGTCAATACGACGGGCATGGTCTGGCTGGGGCTGACACTTGGCTGCGCGGAATGTCACGACCACAAGAACGATCCAATCAGCCAGACCGAGTTCTATCGTCTCTACGCCTTCTTTAATAACGCCGACGAAGTTGGTGTCCGCGTGACTCGCGCGTGGGAAGTCGCCGATTACGAAGCAAGTCTGCAAAGCTGGAGGCCGGCCTGGAGTGATCTGGTTGCTGAGTTGCAGCCGTACCAGAAAGAGGATCTGACCGAGGATCAGCAGGCGACGATTTCCAAAGTGCTGGTCGCGAGCAACAAATCATTCGACTGGAAGATGATTCTTGACTTATACGACACAAGAGCTGACGGCTGGGACAAGTTGCAGGCGCGAGTGGACGCTCACGTGAAGAAGAAACCGTTGCCACCTGCGACAAAGGCGCGCGCATTTGCGAGACGAACGAAGGACCGCCGAGACACCTTTGTGCATGTCCGCGGCGTCTACACTCGGCACGGAGACCAAGTCCACCCTGGCACGCCAGCCGTCTTGCCTGCACTGAACCTTCGCAGCGAAGAACCCGATCGGCTGGATCTCGCGAATTGGCTGTTTCACGAGAAAAATCCACTGACCGCTCGCGTGGCGGTGAATCGAATCTGGCAGCACTTGTTCGGCCAGGGATTGGTTTCAACGCCGAACGACTTCGGGAGCGAGGGCGCCCAGCCGACCCATCCACAACTGCTGGATTGGCTGGCGACGGAATACCGTCGGCTTGGCTGGAGCCGGAAGGCGATGATTCGATTGATCGTCACGTCGTCGACATACCGACTTTCGTCCCGCTCGAACGCAGTCCCAACACAGCACCAGACCAGCAACCAGTTGTTGTGGCGACAGAACAGCTATCGCGTCAGTGCCGAGATCGTGCGAGATCTGCATTTGGCAGCCAGCGGGTTGCTCGAGCGGACGATCGGCCGGCGCGGGATTCGACCGCCGTTGCCAGCCTTCGTGACAGAAGTGGGCCGCAGCGTGAAGTGGCCGGTCAGCCAGGGAAGCGAGCGATACCGTCGCGGCATGTACATCTTCTTCAAACGCACGGTGCCGTACCCGATGCTGATGACGTTTGACGCACCGGACTCGACCATCTCCTGCAGTCGTCGCGAGCGATCCAACACTCCACTGCAGGCACTCACACTGCTCAATGACCCGGTCTTCTTTGAATGTGCTCAGACACTCGCAAAGCAACTGTGTGAGCAGCACGGCGAGGACATCGCCGCAGCCGTTGACGATCTCTTTCAGAGATGCCTCGGCAGACGACCCGTCAGCCAGGAACGCAGCTACCTGACGGCGGCGTTTCATGACGTGCAGCGTCTCGAACAGAAGCAACGCGGAAAGGACGGTTCGTCAGAGCAAATAAAGATCGCAGCCATGACGGCCGTCGCAAGAATCGTCATGAATCTTGATGAATTCATTACCCGAGACTAAGCAGAGTCCAAGATGCACCACCATCCGAGCCAAGACGAATTGGACCTCGCTGCCGCAAGCAGACGACGCTTCTTGACATCAGGGGCCAGCGGTCTGGGCACACTCGCATTGGCGTCCCTACTCAATGACGACGGAACGCTGGCGGGCGAAGTTCCGCCGCAACTCGCGCATTTTGCACCCACGGCTAAGCGCTGCATCTACCTCTTCATGGAAGGTGGACCAAGCCAAATGGACCTCTTTGACGAGAAGCCGAAACTCAAGGAACTCGACGGCCAGCCGATGCCCGAGTCGGTTCTCAAAGAGATCAAGTTCGCGTTCATTCAAAAGCAAAGTGCAAAGCTGATGGGCAGCCCCCGCACGTTTCGCCGCCATGGCGAGTGCGGTATGGCGTTATCAGATCTGCTTCCGCATCTGAGCACGTGCGTTGATGACATCGCACTCGTCCGATCGATGCATGGCGACCAATTCAACCATTTGCCGGGCCAGTTAATGATGTTGTCCGGATCCCCGTTGCAGGGTTGGCCAACCATGGGCTCTTGGCTCAACTACGGGTTAGGCAGCGAGTCGAAAGACCTCCCGAGCTACGTTGTGCTAACGACCCTGGGACGCGGCCTGCCGGGCGGTGCATCCAGCTGGTCGAGCGGTTTTCTCCCGTCGCAATACTCGGGCACTTTGTTTCGCAATCAGGGAAGCCCGGTCCTCAATCTGGCGAATCCCGCTGACATCTCGCGCGATGTTCAAGCACGAAGTTTGCAAGCGATCAACGAACTGAATCGCTTGCGCCTCAGCCAGACTGGAAACCCGGAAGTCGCCAGTCGGATTAAGGCGTACGAGCTTGCCTTTCAGATGCAGCAGACGGCGCCAGAACTGCTCGATCTGTCCGGCGAAACGCAAGCCACACTCGATGCGTACGGAGTCGACCGGAAGGACAAGCCGACCGGTACCACCGCTGGCTTCTCTGGCTCCTACGCGCGTAATTGCCTGCTGGCTCGACGGATGATCGAACGTGGCATCCGTTTCGTGACACTATTCCTCTCGACGTGGGATCACCACAGCAACCTGGACAGCGGCCTGAAACGCTATACCCAAATCGCCGATCAGCCCGTCACCGCGTTGCTGAAAGACTTGAAACAACGCGGCCTGTTGGACGAAACGTTGGTCGTCTGGGGTGGCGAGTTCGGCCGCACTCCGCTCGGCGAAAATCGAGTCAACTTCAAGACGGTCACGGGCCGAGACCATCATCCGTATTCCTTCAGTATGTGGCTTGCGGGAGGTGGCGTGAAAGGTGGTCAGGTCATCGGCGAGACAGACGACATCGGCTGGAGTGTCGCGAAGGATCCCGTCCACGTACACGACATGCACGCCACAATCCTGCGGCTCTTCGGCCTGGACCACGAGCGGTTGACATACCGCTTTCAAGGCCGCGACTTCCGACTCACCGACGTCTCGGGTCAGCTTGTCAGCAAGCTGTTGCCGTCTAATTAATCGCAGGACGCAGCTGGAACCGCTACATTTCCACAACATCGGCTTCGTAAATCACTTACTCTATCGGAGGAACTGAGCTTCGAACGTGGGAGTTCAAGTCTCCCCTCTGGTACTTTTTCTTCTTCAGAGTGAGCCGATCATAAAACGACTACTCATCTGTTTGCTGCTAGTCGGTGTTGTGGGGTGTGGGCCCGATGCCCAAAAGGCCCAGGACGAAAACACCGGGGATCCGAATGCGAACACGGAAGCGACGACCACAAACGGTGCGCTCAGTGACGAACAGGTTACTAAAATCCTGTCGCAGAGACTGGGCCGGTGGGAAGGGACGACTGTCATCAAGGGTCCTGATGGCAAGGTGCAATCCGAGTACCCGAAGACCGAAACGACCACATGGCTGGAAAAGGGGAAGTCGACCGAGACGCAGGTCACCGAAAAACTTCCACAAGGAGATCAGCAACTGGTTTTCACAAAGTGGTATGACAAGGAGCAGCAGCATGCTCTGCTCCCCCAAAAACCAAAACGGTAGCTACCGTCTTGGCTCTTCGGTAAATGAGCAGTACCGCTCATAAGTGCGTATGAATGCCTATGAATGCGACGACTTGCGACAGGCTCTGGCGCACCTATACTGCCTGACGTGAAGCGAGAAACAGGTTCGAAGCGCAGTTTTTATCGTTAGATTCAAAATCCAGTGCCCGTTAGGGCGTCCCGGTTCGAGTCCGGGCTCTGGTACTAACTGTCAGCAGTGCAGATAACGAAGCCCCCGCTGCCATCGACAGCAGGGGCTTCATTAATGGAGGCGAGAGGTCCTGCTCCCAGCTATCAACTTTACGGTTTGACACATTTCTTGAATTGTCGTAAATATGCAGGCTCTCCCCCAACCCAATTACACTTTCCACACTGCAGCAAGATTTTAGAAGTTTCGAGATGGAGGGCCTTGATGGCACTTAGAGGGCAATCGACCGCACGGCTGATTATTTCACGGCTCACATCTGTGTCAGTCGGTCTTTGTCTCTTCACCTTCACACCGTTTCTTCTGTTGGCGGGGCCGACAGGAGTGGAAGTGACTGAGGGGGAGTGCCCCGACCGGGAGAGCTCCGAAGAAGAACTCGCTGTCCGGTCTTCGGCATGCCGCCGCTTGAACAATCAGCGGCATAGTGGACTTAGATGGCCTTGTGAGACCGGCGATCGACTTCACCAAAGCGATTCTCATACCGGTCGTCCCCTGGCGATAGTCGGGCATCAGCTTGCCAATGGCCTCTGCGCGCCGTTGTTGATCTAGGCTGTGTCGATTTTCTGGACGTCGTCTGCCGAGTGAGTGGCGAATCTGACCATTACGGTGATTCGCTTCCCCCGTCGTTCCAGGACCTTCCATGTGTCCGAGCTTCAGCTGGTTGAAACAGCGGATTGTGGAACAAGAGGATTGATGATTCAAACAGGTTTCGCAGTCGTTTTATCAAGATAGACCAAGCATGCGTTTTTTCTCTGGTCTCATGAAGAGTACGGGTGGACTGGCCGAGAACTCGGCACAGCTCCATCCGGAATCGAATGGCGCTCAACACCAGGCTCTTTCCAGCGAAGAACGCGAGAGCCTTCGCCAGGACATTGACCAGGCCTGTCTACCGGTTGCACAGAACTGGCCGATGAAGACTTTTGCCTACCGCAACCCACTTCGTGGCTGGGAACACTTGCCATTTGACGAGGCCATCGGCCAAGCCCAACAGATGTTGGGAGGACGTGGATACATTGCAAACGAGGAGTACCGTCAGCTGTATCGGGAAGGGTGCATCACGGATGATGCGGTCAAACGAGCTCTCCAGCCTGTCGGGTCAGGAATTGCTACGCAGACGGTGACGGTAGGCAATCGTCCAGTCGCATCATCGGACGTATTGCGTTTGCATCTCCTGTTCGGATTCGAGGCGATCGACCCCGCCCTCTTGAGCTGGGAACGTGGCAGCGGCGACCTGACCAGGAGGTTCCGACGCGACCTGCCAGAGGAATCCAGGAATGGAGATGATGGCGACGCATCCTACCTGACGAAACTGTGGGAGAGCACGTTATCCGTGCTGAACCTGTCGGATTCCCACCATGATTCTGAAGTCGGGAGTGAGCAGGAATCCACGGGTCCAGCAGTCGACCTGCCTCCTGAACGGACCGTCAGTGATTGGTTGGGGACACTGGCTGGCGCTGTGCTGGTTGATCAAATCAATGACCAGATGATCAAATGGACCGCGGCTTATCTCGATGAAGGGATGGCCGGATGGGAGATGCCTGACAGAGACAAGGGATTCTATCAAGCCTGGCGAGAACTTGCGGCCAGGGACCTTTCCGGTCGTTTCCTTGGCATCAGGAGATGTGCCAGCAAAATCCGTGATTTGCCCGCCTTGCCGGAGGATGCAATTACCTTCAGCCTGCAACGTCTTGGAATCCCCAGGGAACGCTGGACGGACTACCTGTCACGACAGCTGGCCCAGTTACCCGGATGGGCAGGCTTCATTCGCTGGCTGGGCGAAAACCCTGATTATCCTGCCCAGGCGAAACACCCCATCGATCCGGTCCAGTACCTGGCTGCCCGCCTCTTCTACGAGGCCGAACTGGTCCAGGCATTCTGTCGGGACACGTGGGGAATTGAGGGGACGCTGCCCGCATTGTGTTCCTACTGGGAGCATCACCAGGACGAATACAACCAGCTTGTGCGTCAAGAACCCCAGGTGCCGGATCGCCAGGGGCAGACCGTTGACACCGATGGCTGGCGGCTGTTTCATCTCGCCCAGTTCCTGGAACTGACCCCCGAGGACATTGAAACCTGCCCTCCCAGTGACATCGAGACCCTGCTGCAGTGGTTGGACATCTTCCCCGGAGAGCAGCACGGCCCGGTTTGGCTGGAGGCGCTTGAAGCCAGCTACCGGGGAAAACTGATCGGACAGCTTTCGGCCCAGGTCGACAGGTCTGGGGGCGAGGCCCGCCCGCGCGCTCAGCTTGTCTTCTGTATCGATGTACGCTCGGAACCGTTTCGTCGTCATGTTGAGGATCAAGGGCCTTACCAGACATACGGGTACGCCGGTTTTTTCGGCGTTCCCATTAGTTTCCAGAGTTTTGATAGCGAGGGACACGCCCCCTTGTGTCCTGTCATCCTGGCACCAAAGTATGCGATCAAAGAGGTTCCTCGCGATGGGAACCAGGAATCTCTTCAAACCTATGCAAATGGATCACGCTGGAGCCAGCTCGGAGAGCATCTGTTTCATGACCTGAAACGCAATCCGGCGGGTTCATTCATGTTGATCGATCTGCTGGGCTTGTTCTTCAGCGTGCGGTTGATCGGGAAGACATTTTTTCAAAGGTCCTACGAATCCATCAAGGCCTGGGGACGAGGTTGGTTTACTCAACCAGTTGCCACTCAGATTCCGATCGATCTGGTTGAGGATGATTCTGGCGAGGCATCGACTGAATTACCTCATGGATTCTCACTCACCGAGCAAGCAACCTTTGTAGAAAACGGAATGCGTGCGATTGGGCTGACCGGGGAGTTCGGACGATTTATCGTCCTCTGCGGGCATGGTAGCAGCTCGGACAACAATCCCTACTTTGCGGCGTACAACTGTGGTGCCTGCGGCGGTGGCCATGGGGACCCGAATGCTCGAGTCTTCGCAGCGATGGGAAACAGCCCCAAGGTCCGGCTGAAGTTAAAGCAGAATGGACTGAACATACCGGATGACACCTGGTTTCTTGCCGGCAAACACAACACCGTGACCGACCAGGTCTCGTTCTACGACGTGCAAGATGTTCCGGCCAGTCACGCCGAGGATTTGCAACTGTTGATCCAGGACCTTCATCAGGCGACTGCTGAACAGGCCCGCGAGCGGTCGTATCGCATCCCCCAGGCTCCACGAGGTATCACCGCGACTCAAGCGTGTAACCACATGGTCAAGCGAAGCCTGGATTGGGCAAATGTGCGTCCAGAATGGGGCTTATCAAGCAACGCCGGATTCATTCTTGGCAGGCGGGAACTCACCCATGGCCTTGATCTCGGGGGCCGCGTGTTCTTGCACTCTTATGACCCGGTGGCGGATTCAGAGGGAGCGATCCTGGAAGCCCTGATGATGGCACCACTGGTCGTCGGACAGTGGATCAGCATGGAGTATTACTTCTCTGCTGTTGCTCCCTGGTGCTATGGGAGTGGTAGTAAAGTGACGCATAACGTGGTCTCGGGTGTCGGTGTGATGCACGGCAGCCATGGCGATCTTCAAACGGGGCTTCCCTTGCAGAGCGTCAACAACGGCAACGTGCATTACCACGAACCGATGCGGTTACTTGCCATCATCGAGGCCCCCACCGATCGAATATCCGCCGCTATCGAAAAGCACTCGCTACTGCAGCATCTCTTTCACAACCAGTGGATCATCCTTGTAGCAGTTGATCCGTCAACGCGTGAGTTTCAGCAGTACAACCCGGACGCAACATGGGAAGCGTGTCAATGACGTCATTCGGCAGAGCCCCTAGTCGGCAGGCAATTACATGAAGTCCAGCTACTACCCTATCCTGGCGGTCAAGACGCTTGGCCTGCTGCTTGTCTGGCTGCTCCTCTCTGCCAGCCTGGATCTCTTTCACATTGGCTTGGGCCTGCTGGTCGCTGGGGGAGTGGCCTGGCTCAACACGGAGCGACCGGCATCTCGCGTCCCAGTCGTCCGTGTGCGAATTGTCTGGTATTTCTTCTGGCTGGTTGGCCGAATCCTGCAGAGTGGCTTCCACATGGCATATCTGATCCTGCATCCGGCCCTGCCGATCAACCCCACCTTGATTCGCTATCGCACCGACTTGCAAGAA
>Ga0302123_10002465_pt1 | contig 12578 bp, 12 predicted proteins | sample CB21_321_MG_FD_203109 | JGI IMG/M metagenome (GOLD analysis project Ga0302123, IMG submission 203109) | Marine microbial communities from Western Arctic Ocean, Canada - CB21_32.1 | ecosystem: Environmental > Aquatic > Marine > Oceanic | place: Canada: Western Arctic Ocean | collected 2017-09-28 | reverse complement strand
CATCTCACGCATGACAGCATCAAATGTGTCGCGCGCGAAGTTCCACATTGGGGCTTCGTCGAAAGGGGGGGGGACCGTCTCGTTGAAGAAGTCCGCCACCTCCTCGAGCGAGAAGCCGCCCGCAATAAAGTCCTTTTTGTCAATGGACTTCTGGGTGGCCTCGTCAATCACAGGCGCGGTCCCCACAGCCTCTGAGGTTGCCCCCGGAGTTTTTAAAACGGGCCAGGACACCGGAGTTTCAAAGTAGGCCGTCAGGGGATTAAAGGGAACTTCGGGCCGCTCCCGCGTTCTTGTATCAATTGGCAGAGGTGATGCAGGAATATTATCATTGTCAACCAATGGTGACGCCGCATCAACCACAGGAGCGGTGCCATCTGGCGCTGGCGGAGAGTTTGCTGCTACAAAATCAGCGATCTCCCCCTCGCTAAATCCCCCCCCACGAAAGTCGCGTATGTCCTGCTCAGTCACCGATTCGGCCATGGGGTCGCGCCCTCCTCGCGCATGATCTTAACCCGCGCGCTAAACTGCTCCATCGTCTCCGCGTTAAGTCGCCGGGGGGTTAGTGTGGTGAAGCCCAAGCTCACGAGTTTTCCGATGCGCTCGCGGTAAGCCTCCTCGGTTTCCTCATACACTTTCGGCCCTTCTTTCCCGCGACTAATCCAGGACCCACCGATCGTGGCCCCGGCGACCAGCGCACCCCTAGAGAACATCATGTTACCAACCTCGCGATTAGCACCGCCCGTTTGCATCAAGTCGATGGTCGCCGTCATTCTTTCTTGATTCGTCATCCTGTAGGAGTTTACCAACGGCCCCAGGTAAAATTTCGTGTTTGCTGGATCAAACAGCGCGCTCACGTCGCCATCCTCTCCCTTCGCCAACTCTGCGGCAACACGCAGTCGCACGGCCCGGTCAAATTGCATGAACCGCTGGTCGCCTTGGGCGTGGCTCTGGTTGGCGTTTGTGCGGGTAATGGTGGTCCTAAAGCCGTCCACAAATCTGTCGGTTTGTTCGACGTAGTCCAGACCCAACTTCTGCTCTGGCGTGCCAAGACCTTGCGCCACCGCAAGGGTGTCCTCAAGATACCGCACGGCTGCGTTGACCTCAGATGTTCCCAGCCCATTGCCTGAGTACTCTCGGATGGCCATGGGGTTTGTGATTTTCCCCAACCTAATATCAGCCATGACCGCCCGAAAAACAAAGGGGTCAGTAGTATTGTTGAATTGATTGTTGTTGCGGTCGCGCTGCGCTGATACCAAAAAAGCCCGTTGGCGCGCACTCCCCCGCAATGCCGGGTGGTTTATAATGTCGGAAATGCTGGGGCGTTCTGTGGGGTCTGAGCTGTATATGCCACGGTAGAGTTCGTCGACGGCGTTATTAACCGCCGACTCTTGCGCGTCGTCTGCCGCTTTTTTCACCCGCCCGGCCTCCACACGCGCTGCGGTCTGCGCCATGCGGACCTCGCCTAGCAGACGTTTCGTGTCGTCACCATTTAATAATTTGCTGTAGACACCGTCCCTAAGATTGGCTTCGGCCCGAAGCGGGTCCAGGCGAATTTCACCACGAACGGTAGCCTCGCCCAAATCGGATAACGCCTCCTCTCGGAGCGTCTGTTTGACGGTATCGTTGACGGACATGCCATCGATGGTCGCCAACTGTTCTGCCAACACATGCTGTAGTTGCGTCGGGTCCATCTCTAGTGTAGTTGTGGCCGCCTGTAGCCCCACACCGTAGTCGGCCACGGCCTTCTTGCCTCTGGCCTCGGCTTCGATAGCGATGGCCCGGACGGCCAAGTCTCCACGCAGGATCACCTGTCCTTCTGCCCACGCCCGTCGCCCAGCCCCCGTCTTATACTGATCCGCAGAGTCATCGGTGAAGGTTTGAAAGTCCTTGATGATGTTAGCAGTGAAGTCTACGCCACCGGGTCCCATGTTCTCGACGCTGGCATAGAGATGCTTCGTCCACTCGACGCGCTTCACGGAAAGCTGTTTCCTAACCTCGGACAACTCTTGCGTTTCGGCCCGCTTTTCCATCTGTTTGCCAAGCGCGGCGATGTCTTGCCCGACTTGCTGCAAACCTGCACCACTACCAAAGGTGGTCGCTCCCGCGCGGCGTGACTGTATCTGTCCGCTTGCATTGGGTGAGGCCATAAATAGCTTTGGCATTAGGTCAAATCCCTGCGATGGTGGCCGGCGTGGGGGTGTTGTATGGCGTGGGGGTGTTGTATGGCGTGGGGGTCAGCTTGCCGGCGCCCTTCAGGAGAGACCCGGCGGCACTCATGTATCCAGCCTTCTGGGCCACCTTGCCCTCAAAGCGGTCAAGCGCAGCGCCCCTCTCCAGGCCAAGCGCCTGTAGTTCGCCGCCGTGCATGATCGTCAGCGCCTCTAGTTCTTCTTCCATCGCCTGATCTTCCAGCACGTCGAGGGATACTTGTGCGTTTCGTAACCCGCCCTGTCGCCGCGCGCCGATACGGCGTTGGCGCTCGGTGTTTTCAGCAGCAGAGGCGCGGGCGCTACGGGCGTTTGCCTCCCCAACAGCCGCGTTGAAGTTGCCTGCCTTGCGGGCAGCATTGCCCGCCGCGATAGAGCCCATGGCGGACACAGCCATTGATGCAATCAACAGCGGTTCCATGCCGGTCATTAGATTATTCTCGCATACAGCGCGCAATCGCCGCCGTCTGGTCTATAGGCCCGCATACGCTCTGCCTCCATCTTAAAGCCCAACATCTTTGCCCAACGGTGGCCCGGCTCAAAATCACAGTCCACGGTCATCTCAATCCGTTGCAAGTAGCACGCGCTCAGAAACCGCCGCACGGCCCTGTGGACCAAAATGAACTTCTCCTCTGCCGCGTACTTGGACAAATAGGCCCAGGCCATGCCGCGCCCCTGCCACATGTGCACGACACCCGCGCAGCCCAGGGGCACCCCGTTGTCCTGCATCGCGGTGAAGGCCCACGTCTCGTTCTCAAGCGCGGATGCCTGTTGTGGCGTGATCCAGTTGGACAAATACGCCTGTCCTTCCTGAAGGCAGACTTGCTCCAAGTGTTCCGCGACGTATGGGATTACGTTCATTGGCGGTCCTGCGTTTCTATCTGCGGCATGAATGCCTCAACCGTCATGGGTAGAGGCTGATCCTGCCGAATACATATTAGCGCATCGCTGCTGTACTCACTATCCCAAGGAACCTCAACGTCGCCATCGAAAAGCGCGGGCGCTGTGTCCATCGAGTCGCCGCCAGAACGGAAGATAAACGGGTCCAGGTCTGTGAACTTCGGCCCGAACTTGCCACCGAGCGTCTGGTAGAACCGAACGATAAGCCGTGTGATTCTCTGTAGTTTGCCACCGGCTGTGCCGTTCCGGGCACCAACATCGTAGCGAAGCGTCTGAAGGTCGGACACATAACCAAGCCCCACGGTGGCGCGGGATGTCTCGGCCACTGTGATGGCACCGGATGCAACCACCACATCAACCAGGGGCGCACCCTCGGACAGTACAGATACGGTCTCGCCCTCAAGGTGCGTCAGTCCGCTGATGCTGGTTACGCGCTCACGAGCCTTGCCGCCCGTCTGATAGGTTGTGAATGCTGTCGTGCTTAAATTCACGCCTGCACGCGTTGTCAGCTCAAATGTGTTGGTCGCCACGTTGGCAACCTTGTAGACCTTGCCGTTGACCTCGGTCATGCCAGAGACGCCGGTGATCCTGACGAGATCCGCGTTACTGAAGCCGTGGCTGGCCGACGTAACCACGCCGGGGCTGGCCTTCGTAATGGCCGTGATGGTCTTGGGCGTGTCCAGCGACAGACCGCTATCGACGTAGAACGCATCCTCTTGGTTGTTCCCGTCGTCCCAGAAGCCCTTCATGTACTCGATGTAACGCTTGGTCCCGCCGTTGATGTAGCGGTTCACCACCATGTACAACTCGTCGCCGGTATCCTCTGCATTGGGGATAGACGTGATGCTCTCGACCTTGGCCGCCGCAATGCCGAACGCATCACTGGTGCCGCCAATGGTGTGGCGGTGGAAGCCGATAATCTCCTGAAAGCGGTCGTAGGTCATGCCGACCAACGCGCCGTCAGTCAGGCACGTCCAGACAATGCTCTGCGGCTCTGCCTGATAGGCCATCTGGACGATGCCGCTCTGTGCAATGTGTTCTGCAATCAGCGTCATATCCGGGGCGCGGAAGCCGTCGTCCTCAAAGACATAGGCAAGCTCGCGCAACTTCTTCTTTGACTTCTGCGCGAACACCAGTGTTCTTCCGACGCGGGCCGGAACAATGTTTGCACTGCCAAAGGCGCTCGACCGGGACGCCGATATATTGGAAGGCGTAAGATTGCCGCCGCTGTCGGTGGGCCGAACGATCCACTCGCCGCCAACGGTTCCAACGATCAAACCCTTTTCATCATCAGCCATCCAGCGGATGACGTTCACCGTATCAGCCGACAGGGTGGTTACGGCGGCGCTGTCATCAAGCACCGCGCCAGCAGCGTCGGTCGGCGCGAAGTTCTCGAAGTCGCCTGTGCGGCTTAGATCAATACGCTGCGGCGTGTCTGTGGCTCCGCCGAAGGTCAGGCGGTTCTTGTGGAAGGTCGAGACGGCGGGGAAGCCCGTCGTGGTGGACCAGATGCCGAGCCGCCACGTTGCCGTGGCCGTAACAGCCGAAGCGTCGGGGCCGTCAATGGCTGCCACCACGATAGTCGTGCTGGTACGCGCTGTGATGGTCAGGAACGTCCAGTTGTTCGCAGCATCTTGCCAGCGTATCAGGCGGCCAATATCGGTGGTCTGGAAGCCCGTGTTGTTATTGATGCCCGTGATAGCAGAGGCGGTGACGTTGACCGAGCCAGTGGTGGCCGACAGCAGCAGCGTGGTGGTGGTGACGTTTGTATTGAAGTACGGCCCATCCGAGAAGGTGATGTTGGTGATGGTCCAACTTGTATCGGATAGCCTTTCCAGCTTCCGCGCCGGGTAATTTGGGTGCGTGATGTAAAGCACGTCGGCGCTCTGGGAGAACTTCAGGGCAAACAGATCCGCCTCGGCATACAGCGTGACTAACTCAACTGCCGTGCCGGATACAATCTGCCCACGGTTCTTGATAAACCGGACATACATATCTCCGAACTCAAGGATGTATGCCTGTTCCGTGGAGAACTCAAAACGCACAACCCGTGTGGACTTGCTGCTGTCCTTGACCTCGACGATGTGTGCCGTGCCCGGACGACGCTGCGCTGGTCCCTGCAATAACGGGATGAAGTTCAGGCACGTCTTTAGGCCCGTGCTATATGTTTTTAAGTCGGGCCGCCCATAGACCAGCGGCGACACCTCGCCGCCGTTAAAGTTTGATTGCAGATGGGCCGCGACACTCATCTACAGCCTCGCCGTGATCCAGACATCATCCGGCAACTCCTGCGCCGTGCGCTCGAAGGCATTGACCTTCCGCGCCCCACGCTGCGCCGCAACGTAGCGGTTCTGCGCCGTGATGGTCTTCTTATTGGATTGGGTGAGCTTCTCTGCCAGATCGGTAGCAATGCGCGCCACAAGCAGATCAACAAACGTCTGGTCGAAGGCGTTGGGGTCTGTCTGACGGTAGATGTATATAATCTTCAGGGGGGCAGTGTCGTCCGTCAGAATGTGGCCGTCCTCAATCTGAAAGTCGTTTTGTTCCGCTGTCGGCAATAGACGCAGGAAATCCGCAGGGAGCGGATATTGCAAGGCAAAGCCGAACGCGGGCACAGTGCTGGATGCGGCCAGGGACGCCCGCTTGCGGGCGAAGTTCCAAGGATGTGCGCGTAGCTCGCTGTCGCGCGCGTGGGCATAGACACGGTTGCTCTCGCGCGCCGGCGTGCTGTCGTCAGCCAGCGACGTGATCGTACTGGAACCGAGCCGCTGCAATGCAAGATTTGCGATATCGACTTCTGAGGGCACTAGAGCACTCCCGCGCAGATTAAGAAGCGGTGGAGGCGGAGCCCTCGCCAAAGCTACTTAGGAAAAGACAACCGTGTTCCACGATGAAGTGGGGAGAGGCCGGAGCCCCTCCCCGGTATCATTCAGTCAACAACGTAGTTGACGACCAACTGGATGCTGCCTGTCAGCGTAGCGCCGCCAGTAACAACCGTCACGGGGATGCCCGTGGTGTCGGCGTCAACAACTCCGTTCTTGCCAAGCACAATCGTAGCAGCAACCGCGACCGACTGAGCGGTCGTGGAAGCAGCAGCAGCCTTCCACTCGTCAACGTCCAACGCCACAGCCGTACCGGCTGCGTTGTTGTAGGCCGCGTGACCGACCGAGAGAGTCGAGGACGTGTCGAGGGCGTCGTAAGTCAACTCCCCCGAGAGGAAGCGCGCACCGTTAGGGAGATTGAACATCTCGATAACGGTGCCAATCCCAACGGCCACCGCTTCGTAATCCGCGTAAGCAACGCGGACCCGACCAGCCATCTCGCTGGTTTTGACTTTAAGAGCGGGAGTCGTCTGGTCCCACTTCGTCTTCTGGGCCGAATATACAGTAGCCATCGATTAAGCCTCCGAGCAGGTGATAGCGACGACCTTCTTCTCTTCCAAGCGGGTCGCGCCGAACGTACCTTTGACGTAGACCTGCGTGGCATAAGACTTGTCGCCGCGCTCTGTGATTTTTGCTTCGATGTCGTTCCAGACACCAAGAGCAACGCCAGACTTCGCCCAACAAACAGCGGTTCGATCCGTGCCTGCCAGGGCCAGACGCTGGCTGTCAATGAAGTTAAAGCCCATGAACGACCGGATACGGCCATCCACAAGAACGGGCTTGTTGGTGAAGTCGAGACTGATGGCCTGGGTCTGCCCCAGAAGATCATCGTGCTGTTGCGCGCCGATTGCACAGAACAGCATCTCGTTGTCCACATCGACTTCAGCAGCGATAAGAAGCTGCATCGCCTCGCGGAGTTTAACAATAGTCATGCCGCCAGCAGTAGTTGCCGCAGTCTGACCGGAGGGAAAGGTGGTGGACGTGCCGCCATCTTCGCCGGTCTTGGACGTGCCGGTCATGGCCGCGATGATCTCGTCGTCCATCGCACGGCCCAGGGAATAGGCACCGTTGATGGCATAAGGCGAGGTCGGGTCAGCAATGATCCGCAGTTTGTCCTGATCGTCAATCAGGTCTGCCCATTCGTAATCAACAGGGTAGACCCACCGGCGATCCTGTGGGGTCTCGATTAAAGGCGTGTCTGCGTGGCGCGTGGTCTTCTTTTGCGCGGTGACAGAACCAACCTGATTCAGGGGTACGCCAGATTTACCCTTGAACGCCTCCTCCGTGACGGATGCGCGGAACTTAGAACCCTTCTGCTGAAGCAGATGGCCCACGGTCGACTTATAGTCAATTACTGACCAGTCGAGTATTTCGTTGGACATTGGGATAGCCCTCCATTTGTCCGTTAAAACAAAAGCAAGACGGGCTTATCCGAAACTCGGGGCCACACTACTTGGGCGCTGGCGTGTCGGCCCACTTGGGTTATCGACGGGTGCACCTGTTCGACACCGATTGGTGTGCTCTGTGTTGCACAATAGCAACAGTGTGTTGTCTATGCAACAGGTTAATTAAACCCCGGCGCTGTGCCCAGGTCTGTTGATTAACGCTTACAAAACGCCCGCTGATTCGCGGGAAAGCTGCGCCTTCTGCTCAACAGCGGCAGCGTGGCCGGGGTTACTCTTGTTCATCCAAGCGTCAGCCCAGTTGGGGTCCATCATCAGTTGTCCGAGTTTGACCGATGCCATGGCCGGGGTGTTGATGCCCGTTTCGGTTCGACCCCCCGCATCAGTCGGGGCCTCGCCCATCTTGCCGGCAAGGCCGTCCACGAATCGCATGGCCGCTGACGGCCCCATCGTGGCGCGTAAGCCCGTAAGATGCTCGGCAGTCATATTGAGCGAGGCCGCAGCTTGGTCGATGCCCTTGATCTTCTGGTCATAGGCAGCGCCCCATTCGCGCCGCAGTTCGGCCTCGGCGTCCGTAGCCGACTGCGTGTTCTGCTCTTCGCCGGATGCCACAAGGCCGCCAACATGCTCGTTCCATTTCTCGGAAACCAGCGCCGCCTGCTTTGCGGTCAGCCCCGCCTCATGGAATACGCCGCTGGCCCACTCGGCCATCTTGCCGTCGTCCCCCTCTGGGACGGGTAGATCGTAACCGGACGACTCCTCGGGACGCCCCAGGCGGTTGTAGAACGCACCCATCACTTCCGCATCGGCGTCGGGGCCGGGGATCGCAACGGTGGTTTCGTGGTTGGTCGCCAGCTTTTCGAGGTTGCTGTAGCTTTTCACCACGCCCTCAAAACCGGCCTTGTCAAAGCCCTTGCCCGCAGCGTATGCCTTCAGGTCCGCGTCTTGAAATCCGTCAAGCGGCCCAGCCACGGGGGCCGGGGTGGGGGACGCCTCCGGGGCTGTCGGGGCCGGGGTGGGGGACGCATCTACTGCCGGGTTGTCCGCTGGTGCGGACCCGATATCGTCAGTCATAATCCTTAGTCTCCGGTTGGGTTAAAATATCGTACCAGTTCATTCGGCGTAAGATTGAGGTGCTTGGTGATACGGAGCCAAACCTCTCGCCGTCCTTGTAGGACTCCCTCAAGACGGGCGTTCATATGAAACGTGCTCCGGTCCGCGCGGCAGAAGGTGGCAAGGTCTTCAAGCACCGCATCGCCGTCAACGCCCTTGAACGCGCCTTGATAATTCCGCTTGCGCGTTGTCAGTAATTGCTTCGGGTCTTTTCGGGACATTCATCGCTCACATATACAAAAACAAAGCGCCGGCACATCAACTCCCGAGTTGCTTCATCACGCCCGCCGCTGCCGGTGCGGCCTCGATCATCTGTTGCGTCTGCTGCTGCTCGGTGCGTGCCTTACGGGTCGCCGCGACGGTCTCCTTGCTGTGCATCCAAGACGGTGGGACGGCATTGATCTCGGCCAGTGCGGGATAGATCGCGTCCACGTTGAAGTGATCCAGTGCAGATAAATCCTGGGTCGTATTGGCGTAAGCAATCGCCGCTTCCAGCGTCCGCAGCCAACCAGCGGCTTCCTCGGCGCGCTGCGAGCGTGTAAGCGGGCTGTCATATTCAATATCAAACTCGCCATCTGCCTCGATCAACAGAGGCGGCAGCGGTGGCAGCATCTCCTGCCGCACCAGAAGATCAACCTCGCGCTCAATCATCGGGCCGAGCATCTCGCTCTGCTGACGGCCCATTGTCGGGCTGAGTAACGCACCCTTCTCTCGTGCGCGCTCAAGTACCTCGGTCGCCGTCATGGCCGGGGTCTCGACGAGAATCTGGAACAGAGACACGAGGAAGGCGTCGTTGATGACGCTGCGCTCCATGTCCATAAGCTCCTGACCGGCGGCAAGGTTGCCCGTGGGCAACTCATGCACAAGGCGCTGGCCAGCCGCGTTCACTCCGCCGGCATTGATCGCGCCCGGCTTGAGAGAGAAGGTGTCGATAATGCCGTCATCATGCGTCAGCAGAACCGGGTCAACTACCCGGTGGCCCTGTTTGAGCATGGTCTTCTTTTGTTCATTTAGAACCTTGATCGCGGGCAGCGCCATCATGGCAGGAGAGCGACCGTATATCTCGCCCGGCCCAGTTACATACCGGCTAATAGCATAGGGGAATGTATTGTAACCGCCCTCGAACAGAAGCTTGGCCTCATCCACCAGGACGTAGTATGACGCAAAGGGCATACCCTTTGAGTCCACACGCCCGCTTCCATACGCCTCGGCGCGCGGCTTTACACAGTGGATAATCTTGTATTCCTTGTCGGGGTTTTCCTTCATGTCCTTTGCCAGATTGTCCGGCGCTTGCGTGAAGAACCCGCTGTTGATGCGCTGCTGTATCTGACGCGCCTTGAGGGAATACTTGCGGTACACCGTGTCAACAATGCCCTGTACAGACATATCAAACACAATCTCGCGAAGATTCAGGGCGCGATAGCGAAGGCCGCCACCCTGCTCGTTCCGCTCGGTCAGAATGGCCGCCGTGCCAAACGCACCGAGACCAATATAGGCTTCGTGCTGCTGGCTGGCGTAGTTGGCCTTGGGAGCGTAGCGGTGCTTGAACAGAATCCGCGTGGCCTCCTCAAACCACAGCTTCGTCTCACGGTCCTTGTTCAAAAAGGGGTCGGACGTTGTAAGCCGGTGCCATTGCTGGTTGCGCGGCGTCAGCATGCTCTCCATCGCCGCAGCAAACCGCTCCAGGCCAAGGGCCGCCGTGCTGTCAAACATCTTCTCGGTGCGCTTATCGCCCCGTGTCTGCGCATCGCCAGCAGCCGCCGTCATGTGTGAGGAGTAGCGGGGGAGAACCCGATCGGCGACCTCCTCCCAATGCGCGCGCCAATTTCCCAGGCCGCCGTCCAACACGGCATAACGCCGGATGATCTGTTCTGCTACTACGTTTGCCATTTAGCTTCCTGCTCAGCCCCCTACCTAGCTTCCCAACAAAGTCTTGGTTGCAAATTCGGCATCGCCACCGCTCGTGCTGGCACCCAGGGTGCGGCCCTCTGCGGTCTTGCGGCGGCGTCGTGCTGCCGAGGCGGGGGTGGGGGCGTCCGCCTTGGGCGTCACAGGGGAAGGCGGGGGTGGGGGCGCGGGGGTGCCCGAAAAGGGGTTAATGAAGTTGGGGACTATTCCACCCATCCTAAACCCCCAGCAGGGTCTTGGTGGCAACAGGGGCGTCTTCAGTCACGCCCTGCGGGCTGGTCCTGATGGTCGCAGACCGCCCCTGTGCCGCCGCGCGTCGCAGCCGGGTATCCAGCGCCGCCTGGCGCACCTCGGCGTCGGAACGTGTCGGGGGCGGTGGGGCCTGCTGGACCGCAGGCGAAGAACCGCCGCCAAAAAGACCAGACATAAAAATACCCCTTCGTTAAGAACGACCAGTACAGATATGTTGCATAATAGCAACAGTGCTACAAGAGCACAACGCTAAATAACAGAGTAATCCATGTCGCTAGCTACGCGCTGTCGTCTGCCCAATCGCGAAGTACCCGAATCCCGGCGCGCTACACTGCGGCTAAAGGTCGCCGCCAGGGCGTCGGCAAAATCAGGGCTGGCGTGGCCGCGCTTCTTCATACGCTCCTTCGGCTCCAGCTTGAGCTGCCCCTTGAGGGAAAAGTCATACATCGGGCCGCACAGGTCATCAACCAACTCCCGCTGGTCCTGGAGCGACGCATCGGTGATCCAATCCCGCATCCGACCCCATAGCTCCGTGCGGTGGTTCATGTACATGTCCTTGTCCTGGGCACCGCCACCGACCTTGACCTCAATCACCCGGTAGCCGTTATGCTTGAGAAGATCAGCCACACCACCGCCCACACCATCCCCCTCGATAAACACCGCGTCGGGCTTATGACGATCTATAGCCTTGGCGCAATGCTCCGCAAGCTCAACAACAGAACATTTTGCAAAAAATTGCAGGGGTATGCTACGGGCATCCCGACCGTGCCGAAAAGCGATGACCGCCTTGTCATTACCAAAACGAGCAGGGTCCACGCCCATAACAAGCGGGGCACCGGAATCAACGTGGGTCGGGCGGACAATGGCATCCTCCACGGGGCCGCGCCCGATGAACTGCTGATCCCCCTGACGGGGGAACTGGCCGTAGACCTCAACACGGGCCTGATCACTGTCCTCGCCGTACTGGGAGATTATGGACGTGTACAGACCATGATCATTCTCCTCAACACTGCGACCGTCGATGTTGGCGTGGTCCCACTGGTCACGGTTGCCATGAAAACATTCAAAAAATTGTCCCGAAGGGTTCCGGGGATTGGAGATTACCACCCAGAAACGGTGGGTCGTGGCGTCGGTGAAATAACCCTGCGCGACCGGCCAGATCACAGAGGGAATGCCGCTGGCCTCGTCAAACAGCACCGCCATCCCCATCTGGGAATGAACCCCCGCATAGGCGTCAGGAGCTTCCTCCGACCACAGCCGGGCCTGGATGTACCAGTACGCACTGTCATACTTCGTCGTCTTCTTCAGCGTGGACACCAGCCAATCAGCGGGCTGAAGGCTCATGGCGTTGTGCTCAAACCACCGGCTATGAATGGACATGGTAGCCCACTTCCTGATCTCAGGAAAAGTGGTCGACTTCAACTGCTGCTCCGTGTTGGCGCTGACAATCACCGTACTGGACGGCATGGTGCTGAAAAGCCACAGCGCAATCCAAGCCAAAAAGGCCGACTTGCCAATCCCGCGCCCAGACGCCCTGGCAATCTTAAACAACTCCGGCTTCAGCCCCTGAAGCTCGCGATTGCGGTTGCCGGCAATGTGAACCCGCATCTTCTCCAATGCCTCAAGCTGCCATGTTCGGGGGCCGGTGAACCGAGCCAGCGGCGACCCGGCCTCACCCCAGGGAAAGGCGTACATGACAAAACCAAGAGGGTCGTCCGCAAACCCAAGGATCGTATGGACGAGCTGCTGCTCGTCCGCATGAGGTTTCTGCTTGGCCATAATTAACCCGTATCCAGTTAATAGTGAAGTAGGGGTGTTGGGGCGTTATGGCAAATTTGAAAATTTATATTTTTTTTTGTGAAGAAATTTTCAAAATGTCAGGGGCAGTACCACAATCATCAGCCGCCGCCGCG
>Ga0302123_10002463_pt1 | contig 12582 bp, 15 predicted proteins | sample CB21_321_MG_FD_203109 | JGI IMG/M metagenome (GOLD analysis project Ga0302123, IMG submission 203109) | Marine microbial communities from Western Arctic Ocean, Canada - CB21_32.1 | ecosystem: Environmental > Aquatic > Marine > Oceanic | place: Canada: Western Arctic Ocean | collected 2017-09-28 | reverse complement strand
GCAATCTCTAAGAACATCGCAAGGGGTGGTGACGTGGATCAAGCAATCAGAAACTCATACGGTGTCAATCGAATTGGGAGGCATGGAATCTAAATGCCTACATGGCCCGGAACGCTACCGACTGCGCCGATGTACGGATGGACTGAAGTCCCCGGTACAAGCATAATCAGAACAGCAACGGACTCCGGTCCTGCGAAGACGCGAAGACGTTTCTCGTCTGCGCCAAGTCAGTTCTCTTTACAGTTCTCGATGGATCAAACGCAGGCGACTCGTCTGATTGATTTCTATACGAACGGAGTTGGTGACACGATTGCTGGTACTGCGGGAGGTGCCGAGACCTTTGGTGGCTTGGCGCATCCAAGAGACAACTCTTCTGTGTCTTCAACAGCCGCACCGGGAGTAGACGAAATTACGGGCTGGCGCTTCTTGTCGCCGCCGACGCTCACACAGAACGCATTCGGTCGCTTCAATGTGACTGTGCAATTGGAGTTGCTCGGATGAGTCGGACTGTTTCACAGGCTGCTCGAAGGGCAATGTACGATCAAAGCACCGATGAGGTGTTTGTGATCTTGATTGAGATCTCCAGGGAGAACGATCCTGCGAATCCAATCCGCGCTGCACTTGATTCAGAGAATATTGATTCCAAGGTTACAGTCGATGGAACGGACACATTTGCCACTGCGGTTACATTCGCTGGTGGGTTCTTCGGCATTGAGCTTCCAGAGGAGGCAGGAGAGATCTCAAGCACCGTTCGTCTGTCCATTGACAACGTGGACCGGAAGATTGTTGTTGCCATCAGAGAGGCAACTGAGCCGCCTGAAGTACGCATGTGGGTTGTGCTGAAAAGCACTCCTCACGTTGTCGAGGCTGGGCCGTTCTATTTCGTGCTGGAAAGTGCTGAATATGACGCTCAGTCTGTGATCGGCGAGCTGGCATTCGAGGACATTACGAATCGAAGATTCCCGAAGCACGAGTTCACACCGTATCTCGTTCCCGGTTTATTCTGATGTGGTCGAATGCTTACATCGGCATTCCATACGAGGTCAATGGTCGAGGCATGAACGCACTCGACTGCTGGGGTTTGGTGCGTCAGGTGTACAAGACTGAGCTTGGCGTCGAGTTGCCTTCGTATGCAGGCTATGAATCAAGCACAGACGAGCAGTCATTCGCAGATTCATTCGCGGAGGAAGTCAACGTCTGGAATCAGGTTGACGTGCCGAAAGAGTTTGATGTTGCTTGGTGTCGCATTGCTGGTATCGAATGCCATACAGGTATCATGCTTGCGAACGGAAAGATGCTTCACGCGATGGAAGGCAGTGACTCCTGCATTGTGACTACGACAACGCCAGCATGGCAGCGACGGATACTCAGATGCTATCGAATACAGTAGACATTCAGCTTACTCGCAATCCCTTTGAATCAGGACGAGTGCATTCGTATGCGTTTGAAGGCGAGACGATTGAGCATATGATTGTTTCGCGTGGTCTTCGTCTTGATGAAGCGCATGGCATTCTTGTTTCGGTGGGTGGCGAGTTAGTTCCAGAGCGCATGTTCTCCAGGGTGAAGCCGAAGGCGGGTGTCTTGGTAGTTATCAAGGTGATTCCGCGTGGTGGTGCCAAGGGTAAAGCAGTTTTACAGATTGTGGTTGGTGTGATGTTGGTTGCTTCTTCTTTGTACACAGGCTTCGCAGGTGCCCCCGCTGGTTGGGCTAATCTTACAGCGGGGGCAAAGTTCGCAACAGTCGCATCAGGTATCAGTGGTTTAGCGGCAATCGGAGGTGGCATTCAGTCCTTGCTTGCTCCACCACCAGCAGTTCCGTTTGATGGAAACATTCCGCAGAGTGCAGACTCTGCTGCACTTACTGGAACCCGTAACAGTGCGCGTCTGTACGGTCCAATCAGAACGGTGCTTGGTCAGTATCGCGTCTATCCTGATCTTCTCGGCAAGCCGTTTGAAGAACGAGTTGGCAACGATTCAATCTTGCGTTTGCTGATGTGCTTCGGCTATGGACCGCTTTCAATTGACCGCACCACAATCAAGATTGGTGAGACTCCGATCAATGAGTTGATCCCTGAGAGCAAGTATGTAGTTCATGAAGGCTGGACGGATGATCCAGATTTATCAATCTTTAGAGATGAAGTTGACATGAACACTGGCTTGCAGCCGGAACTCAAGCGTCTTGATGAAGAGGGAGTTTCGCTTGAGCCATCATCCGGCATTATGACCACTGGAACAGATCCCAAAGAGATCTCCATTGATATTGCTTTTCCCGGTGGTTTGATTGCATTCGATAGGGAAGGCAAGCCGCTGGACGTGACTGTTCGGTTCAAGATTGAAGAACGTGAAGTTGGTGATGTTGCGTGGACAGTCATCAGTGATCCAACCGCTGGTGTGAATAGCAGCACTGGATTCAAGAAAGTCATAGATGGTGGAGTGAAATACTTCGATCTCAAATTGTCACAGCGAGGCAGCATCACGAGAGGATTGCGATGGACTGTCCCAGTAGGTAGTGACGAACTCAAAGCCCACGAAGTTCAGATCACAAGAGTTTCTACATCGTCGCCGGAATGGACTGATGATTGGGAAGACGAAGAAGTGGAGCGTGCAAACGGTGCGCTCGTATCCGATGCGATTGTCACCGTCATCAGAACCATCCGACCTCACATTGCATCGAAGATCAAGAATCTTGCAAAGATCGAGCTGGAGATCAACGCAAGTGAGACTGGACTGAGCAACGTCATCGACAATCTATCAGCAGTCTGCACTTCGATTGTTCCAGAGTTTGATGTGCCAAGTCAATCATGGGGTCCAACGGCAGCCGCTTCGGATGCTCTTGGCGTTTCAATGCACAAGACTAGAAACGCTGCTTGGTTGTTTGCTCACATGCTTCGAGGTCCGGGTAACTCTAGGCCGATTGATGACTCGCGTATAGATGCTGCTGGGCTCGCTGTATGGGCTGGCAACTTGGATGGTGTTGGTTCGTTCCCCGGAGCTGCCATTGGTGGCTATCCCAACAACGATACCGCTCAACAAGGAATCAAGAGATACACCGATGCAGTGGTTGAGTCTTCAACAACAACGAGGAAGTTGCTCTCTGACATTGCAGCAACAGGCAGAGCATCGTTGAACATCGTGGATGGCAAGTACAGCATTGTTGCTGACGGTCCACAGGATCAGATCATCCAGCACTTCACGCCACGTAACAGCAGTGGCTTCTCTGGTAGCAAGGTATTCCGCAAGGAGCCTCACGCAGTACGAGTTCACTTTATCAATCCAGAACCGAATGAAGGTGTCTCGTCATATCAGAAAGACGAACGGATTGTTTACAACGATGGCTACAGCGAGTCTGGAGAGCCAGCGGTATCACTTGAGTTTCGTGGCTCTACAACTCCGACATCTATCATTGAGGGCAACACCGCTGGTACTGCATCCGCATGGCTGAGTGCTGGGTCATCTAACAGCACTTTTACTGGACACGAAGGATATGCGGCTAGGTTCACAGTTACAGGTGGTGATCCAATCTTCTACAGTGGCACCCCGGCCAACACCAACAATTATCTAGGCATTGATACTACTGGCGACAAGCCACCTGTTTATGTGCGCCTGAAGATGCGAAGAGTCTACAAGGGTGATGATGATGTGTGGAACGGTCAGATGTTCTTTGCTGCTGATACTGATGGGTTCGCCGGAGCTGCAAAGCACGAAACAACTGAGCCGGATTGGACGAAGGGTTGGGTAACAGTAGTTTGGGACATGACGAATCCCAATAACGGGACTTGGACAGGTGGTATAATCAACCGCATGCGCTTCGATCTGGTTTACAGTTATGGCACAGACCACAGCATATTCGACATCGAGTCCGTCACCGTTGATGACGGCACGCAAGCCGCAACTGAGTTTGCAGAGTTGTCGCTGTGGGGCGTAGCTGATGAACATCAAGCGTATCGCGATGGTCGATACCATCTTGCATCAACGAAGCTCAGACCTGAGATTTTCTCAATCACTACAGATGTAGAGCATCTCGTCTGCAACCGAGGCGATCTCGTGAGAGTATCGCATGACGTGATAGGGCTCGGCTACGGTGCTGCTCGATTGAAATATGTGTCTCATGGTGCAGGTGCCTTTCACAGTGGACAACTAGACGAGGAGTTTTTTTACGAATCAGGCAAGAGTTACGCGATGAGAGTCCGAGGCTTCACTAGAGGAAGTTCGTCAGCATATGACCCCGGCAACGGTGATCCAGCAGAGGCAATAATTAATCTCATAAACTTAGGAGGTACCACATCAGATGTGAATGCGAGTCCTGGGTTTTACTGGAGTGCTGGTTCCGTAGTCAAGCCATCCACAGGTGACTTGGTGATGTTCGGTGAACGGTCAACTGAGAGCATCGACTGCATCGTGAAGAGCATCACTCCAAGCAATGATCTCACCGCAACACTTGAACTCGTTGAATACAACGCAGCGGTTTACGAGACAGAGCTAGACATTCCAGCTCACAACTCAAACATCACGTTGGAGGGCAGTCCGAATATTCTGCGGCCTCTGGCTCCTGTGATTGTTGGTGAGTTGATAAGCGATGAAACCGTTGCTGAGTATTCTGCCTCTGGAACTCCCAACATCCGAATCGTGATGAATGTATCTACTCCGCAAACAACGTCGAATCCAGATCAAAGTCCCTTGTCTTCCGAGATCGGCAACATCGGTTCATACGCGCCGACAACTCACTTCCATGCTCAGTTCAGAAAGAAGAGTGGCGAAGATGCAGTGACGGATTGGATCAATGTTCCGCGAGTTGAAGCGTTTGGCGATACCGAAGTTTCAATCAGACCCGTAGAGCAGGATTCAGTCTACGAAGTTCGAGTTCGATCTATCTCTGACAGCAAGGCGTCTGCTTCAAACTGGTTGTATAGATCAGATCACACCGTCATCGGCTTATCGACGCCACCACCGGCACCAACTTCGCTTTCAGTCTGGGGTACTGCAATCCGTTGGGAGTATGGGGCCAAGCCGAGTGACTTTGCAGGTTTCATTGTGAAGCATCAAGGCGGTGACGATGCAACCTGGGCAACAGGCATTCCGATCACAACGAATCTAATCACAGACAACTGGATTCAGATCAACGGCAGAATCCAATACGGCAGAACAACGATCATGGTTCGTGCTGTAGACGTTGCAGGCAACGAATCAGCAACACTCTCTGCGGTGAAGTTGATCCGCACACCAGAGCAACTGGATGACATCAAGACAGTGACTTGGACTGGTAACCCCCCCGGTACAGCGGCAGGCGGCTGGGGCAATTTTCACGGAAGAATCAACTGCGATTTTGAAGCTGGAACTAACTATCTCGTTGCAGACGTTGCGAGTTCCTTTGCCTATTGGACAGCGGGTGCTGCACCTTTTTGGGCTAATGCTCCTTCTGCGCCTGGGAAGTTTGAGCATGACACAGGGGATACACTCTTATACCTCGTTGATGGGGAGGCGTACAAGTTCCCTATTGGAACGGTGCTTGAGATACCACTCAATAATGGAACGCTGTTCAATCCAACCGTGACTGCTGTAGATGAAATTTCCTCGTATCAGGCCGACGTTCTGACTCTGGACACTGGATTTCCTGAGACTCATGGAGGGAATGCACCAACATATGAACTCTCCTACCAAGCCAGTGATGGCTTAATCACGACTCACGAGCCCTTCTGGAGAGGTGTAGATATCTACGAAGAGATGTCATTTCTGGGTGAAGTCGAAACAGAACATGACTTTGCAGATCTTACAGGAGCCAACTGGCCGGTTGATGCAGACTTCCCATGTCGCGAGTATGTGTCACAGCTCGATACTCAGGGCACCGATTACAAGATTGAGTATCGTCCATTCCAATCTGAAACCGGCGGGACTTATACCTACTTTCCAAACGTGGACTGGGCACCTTGGCCGGGAGAGCGCACACTTGATGAGCCAGAGTTTCCGTTCAGAGTTACAGGCTCGGATGTAGAGAGGTTGCTGATCCGCTTCACGATTGCGGGTGGACGCACGCAAGGCAAGTTGAAGGCTGCACAGTTCAAGGTTGAAGGCATCAAGAAGACTCACAGAGAGATTCTTACAGTGGCAACAACGGGCACTCTGGTTGATCTTACCGGCAAGGGTTTCAGGAAGATCACAAGCGTTTCGATCACACCGGCACTGACAGGCGTTACTATCGGCACTGCGGGTGTAACAGGTCAGGCTTACAACTTGCTTGCCAAGCAGCAGCCTGACGGAGCTGGTACAACATACGAACTAAGTGGCCCGCAAGTGGCGTTAAGTACAGCGGGTGGTGACGCATCCGTAACAATCGAAGGATATTGAAATGACATTACTTCCCGGCACGAACTACATGAGCGGACCTCGAACCGAAGCGGAGATGAAGATTGCACTCGAAAGAGTGAACGAGGTGATCGCAGAGATCGGCAGTCAGGATGTCACTACGCTTAAGATTGGCGATTCAGTGGGCAATGGGATCACTACTCCATTGTCGAGCATGGTCAGTATTGAGCCGGAGTTTGCTGGAGTCGCAGACACTCTCGCAACGATTGCGGTTTCAAACATTGATAAAGGCCGGATGGTGATCTTGCAGCACGCTAATTCTTCGGGGTCAACTGAGTCAACTGGGATCACGATCACTCACGGCATAGGCGCAGGCGCAATTGAAATGAAGGACTCGATGGACTTCATCTTGTGTTCCAAGCGTATGCTCGGTTTGATCTACACGGGTGCAACCGGACATTGGCAAGAGGTCTGGCGAGGCTACGGTCGAAGCACCGCAGAAGAGAAGCTCGCAGAGCGTGTTGATATGGGGCTTGGCACTGCATCGGTTGAGCACATGGCGACCAGTAGTGTGAATGCAGGCAGGGTTCTGAAGGTCGGCACTGCTCTTGTGGGTGGTGATGTTCTGAAGATCGACGGTGATGGACAGATTTCTAAAGCAACGATTACAACGAATGCAACAACATTGAACGGTGAGCCCTCAACAGAGTACGTGCGGAAGACTGGGACAGCAGCGCAATCCATTGATGCCGATCTCACTGTGGCGACGGCAAATGCGAGCTTGATTGCAGATGGCACAAGCACTGCGGCGCTTCGTCTGAAGGCAACCGTTGGCGGGACAACCGCAGAACGCGCCCGTGTCATGATGGATGCGACAAACGGCGAGCTGATGCTAAGGACTCAACTAGCAGGAGGAACCCCAACTCCAAGCATCAGACTGAATCCGGGTGGTGCTGATGGAGAGAAGTTTCAGTTTGCAGTCGATGATTCAACTTGGCAAAGCCTCACACCCGGCGCAGGCAACGGACTGAATGCGGATCTGCTTGATGACCATCATTGGTCTGAAATTGCACTTATAGCTGCGACGAGTTTCAGAAGAACTCATTTCAAAAGTGCTACTCAGACAGACCTTGGTCACTGGAACTCTCCTTCAGAACCACAGAATGAGTATGGAGAACCGCTTGTCGATCTTATGAATTTAGAATACCCGATAGCACCTAATGGTTCTAGGAGATTCAATATCAATGCAAGCATTGTTTTCATCGCGCAGTCTACAGACACCACCAGTCGAGAAGGTAAATTCGGTATATGGTCACACCCGTTAGGGGCTAATATACGCTACCCCAGTAACGCGAACTGGCATAACTATTTCTATTTTACACAAATATCGAACCCTACTGAAAACAGATACTACACAGCTGTTTGCAATAACCGAGTAGTGACGCCCGCTACGAATGACGTCGTAACGATCCAAGCTGGCGAAGATCAAGTAGGTGATACGGACGTTAAATCTGACATTGGTTACGGTCCTATGGACGATCCTGTTGTTGGAAGTACTACCTCGTCTTCGTCCCGTGGAAGGACATACATCCAGATCACATACCTTGATGAAGGGTAAAAAAAATGGCAGTAGACATAACAGTTCAAACAAACATGGCATCGCCAACGCTGACGGCAGCATCGGCATCTGGCAACAGTTGGGATAACTCAACGGGTCAGGTGTTCTTCTGGGTAGCCAATGCAAGCGGCAGCTCGATCACAGTGACGGCATCAGAGATCCGCACTTGTAGCTTCGGGCACACCGCGCAGGACTTCACTGCAACGGTGGCTGATGGTGTCACTGCTGCGTTGGGACCATTCGACATCATGCGATTCAACGATACCAATCGCAAGGTGACGGCAACCTGCTCAAGCGTGACCAGTGTGACCGTCGCCGCAGTCGAGGGATAACATCGTGAGCCACATTCTCCCGTTCAGTATAAGTGGCTACGAGTTCAGACACGTCGAGTCTGATGATGATGGGGCTCAGGATGCGAGTGTCACTTGGCACCGGCTGAAGTCTTCAGCAACGCACAAGTGGCGTAACGAGAACTACATTCGATGCGATCAAGACGAACCTTACGAAGTGTTCTCGATCTTCGATGCGACTGATTCGTTGTGGGGCGTCTGGTCTTTGTATCGCATTCAAGATGTCTCACCGACTTCGATCAGTGCAATCTGCTCACCTACGTTTCCCAGCGTTGCCAACGCTGTGCCTCAAGATTCGTTCGGCCCGGATGGTTCCACTGTCATCAATGCCGACGAGGTAACTGAAACGAATGCAGTGCGTGAGCAGTTCTGGCGTCACACGTTTGGCTGCATCGAGTCGATGCTATTGAATCCCATGCAGATGCCGGATGGATCAAGCAAGGCAATCGACCACTTCCGCTTTCCTTCCGTTGCCGGTGGTGATCCAGCACAGCACGAATGGAGTGGTGTTGAAGATCAGTTCGATCGGTACTGCAAGATTGAAGTTCAGTTCGATGCAGCGGGGAATGCGGTGAGAACCTTGCCGGGTTGGAAGTCTGTCGATCCAGATCCAGATCGCCCGGTGGGAGAGTTCTTTGTTTAGATTTGTTGCAGGCGTGGCGCAAAGCCCGACGAATATCAACATCAACTCCGGCGATACTCGATACGAGCAGACTGCTGATGTTCCAATCGAGTTGAACTCTATCGCGTTAGAGGTTGGGATTCTATCCGGTGTCAAGCAGACGCTGTATGGAATGGCTGCCCACTTTGACACGAGTTCGATTCCGCTTGGCGCTCAGATTGATCGAACTCAGTTTGTCTTGTTTCCATCGACAACCACTTCGACAAGCATGACCATTGACGTGTCTGTGTTGGCGTTGAGCACGCGACTGGATGCGGTGGATGTTCAGTATCAGAATGCTCGGATGATCTACTATCCAGATCTAGCGGTGTGGCCTGCAACATCCGTATCGGCATGGGGCAATGGATCGAAGACGGGTGAGCAGGACATCACCATAGCGTTGTACGAGAATCAACGTGACGGTGTGCAGTCTGTCTCGCAGGCATGGACGGCAGGCACAAACACAGACGACAAGACAGTGTACAACCACTGGTTTCGAGGTTCTGCATCTGGATTGAATTCGGCGACAAGAGTTCGAGCAAACGTCTACACCGCAAAGGGATCGGCAGGCAGTTATCGAAAGGGCGCACTACTCGCCGAAGGTGCTTTGACTGACGTGTCTGCTTGGGGAACAACCGTCACATCTCAGATGTTTTCAAATGCCAATACGGATTGGTATCCGGTGGAAGGTGAAGTCTATGTGACGGAGATCGAGTTGATTCCCGGCTCAGGTTCAATCATTGGCAGTGTTCAACTGGGATGGAGCAACGTGTTGGATGGGTCGGTTGAAAACAGGACTGCATATGCAGCACCCGACAAGAAGCTGCAAGGCTTCGGCAGCACGAGGGCGTCAGCACAGTGGGAGAGTGGCATTGCAATCCGAGACGCTGCGGACATCGGAACAACTGACACGATCAACGCACACACTCCGATCTCTGGGTACGTTTCCCTGTTCAGTTCATCCGAATACGATTCAAATGTTCTCGTTCGGACACTCACCAACTTCAAAGCGAATATGCAACTGGCTCTCGATGATCGAGATCGAACCGATCAGTGGATTGGACTGCGAATGCAGAACTTCTCCGCAACGGCAGGTCAGATCCGCAGCTATCACGCGATTTACGCGACATCTGCGCCGGACACATTCGACGGCAAAAAAGGCTGGGTGCTTGAGATCTTCTACACGCTGCCGTTCAGGACCGTTGAACTGGCAGGCACTGGGGTCTCAACGCTCTCTATCGCCCTGAGCGGGTCTGGGGCGTCTAGCCTGCCGCTCGATGGGGGCGCGACATCTTCGTTCGCCCTGGTTGGATCTGGAGCGTCTAAGGCGTTACTTTCCGGCACAGGCACATCGGTAAAAGGATTACCATTATGACAGAAGGACAAGATCTATCTCACATCCGAGGGGACGATCTACAGATCCCTGTGACCGTCACATTGGATCAGAGTAGAGTACTAGACGGTACAGAGACGTGGAAGTGGGAGTTGAAGCGTGAGGTTGGCGCTCCTGTGGGCATCTCGAAGTCGAGTCCAAGCACCGGCATCACAGTTGACGAATCGAGCTTTCAGCCGACGATTGTGCTTACAGATACAGACTTTCCCACTTCTAATTTCCCATCCTCAATCGTGAATCAGGTGTACATCCATGAGCTTCAGATGACAAAAAGCTCAAAGATCGAGACGATCCTGCGTGGCAAGTTCACCTTGAAGAGTGACGTTGTAATCTGATGCTTGAGAATGGTGAAGCTCGCAAGGTTCTCGTTGCGCTCGCGACTGCTGGCATTCTGGGAGCTTGGAGCTTTGCCGCAACGAGGGCATCGAGCGAGGACATCGAGTCGGTGCGAAGGGAAGTCGAGGAAGTCGAGGCCGAGGCTAAAGAGAGGCATGACGTGCTCTCCAAGAGCGTTGAAGAGATCAAGAGGTCTATCCAGACTGAGGCGATTGCAGCGGCATCATTCAGGGCGCAGGTACGAGAAGCGTTGAAGATCAAGAAATGAGACTGGGGAGAAAACAAGAAGTCTTCGCTAAAGCGTTTGGTCTTCTGCTCCAGTTTGCAAGTCTGAAGGGATACGAGATCCGCATTGGTGACGTTTCGAGATCGTCGCAAGAAGCAAAGCGTCTTGGCTTCGCGGATTCACTGCACACAAAGAGAATTGCTGCTGACTTGAATCTGTTCAAGAACGGCAAGTACCTACGCAGGACTGAATCACATCGTGAGCTTGGCGAATTCTGGGAATCGCTTTCAGGCAACTACGATGGACATGAACTGAAGTTTTGCTGGGGTGGGCGCTTCAGCAAGCCAGACGGCAATCATTATTCGATTCGCCACGGGGAGAATATGTGATGAACAAACCAACGATGTTCAGCTTGATACGATCAGTTGCAGGTGCGATGAATCAAAACCTGCAAGGCAAGAAGCGGTGGGTATCGCTTGCTGGCTATGTCTTGCTCGCAGTGGCAACTGCTTCTGGATTTCCACTCAAGGATCTCGCGAGTGATCTCGCACTTGATCCTGGCATTCAGAAGGACTCGACGTTGATTGCAATCTTCGCTGCGGCTGCGGCGACGTTCCGCTTTTTTCAAAACATGGGTCGATCAAGAGACTTGAATGACAAGATCTCGAAAGTTGCAGATCGACTCGACAGGAAAGGGATAAAATGATGAGATATTTGAAAGTGTGCGCAGTTTCGTTCGTTTCGATCTTCATGGTGGGTTGTGTTGGCATGGGCGTGACGGCAAGTCCAGCCGATGGACGCTTCAGCATCGACTTCCAAGCTCGCGACTGCATCACTAACAACTTTGCAGGTCGAACGATCTCTGCTGTTCCGGTGGTCGGAGATTGGATGATGCTGAACTGGGGATGTTCGGACCCGTCTCCGATGATCGGCGAGTAGGCAAATGGAAGAGAGCAACTTCGTCAGCAACCCAAGCGAGAACACGGACCTCTGGTTTGTCTGGGATATGTACGATGCCATGCGGTCAGTAGTCTTCCTCGGTTCGATGGAAGAGTGCGGTGCCGTGGCGGGCGCTCTCAACCAAAACCACTGATTCATCTGATCGGCGAGTAGCTTACGGAAGCAGTTGGAAGAGCGGCTTTACTGACATGAGTTCTGCGTAGTTGAATCCGGCGCTGCGGTACACCCGTCGCGCAGAGACTAGAGTTCCGCTGAATCCGACGCATTCGCCTTCGCGCACAATTGCGTGAGAATAGAGAGTGCTCTCGCCCTCTAGGAATCTCGCGCCTTTATTCGTGAGACACCAGAAGCCAGAGTCCTTCTTGCTGGGATCATCGTTCAGTCTCTGGGCGATCAGATCCCAATAGCGGTACTTTGCGAAGTCGCCACCACCGCTGATGTTCTTCAGGTCTCTGACGTGAACCCACGTACTACCATTTCGCGTGCGTTCCCAAAGATCGTGTAGGGCCATCAAGTCGGCTTTTGGAAACCTTCGCTTGTAGGTTCGCCTGACGTGACCGCATGTGTCACACCTCGACTCTTCTACGCTCATTCTGGGCTGCCGAAGATCTTGGCCCACTCTTCAGGCCGGATGCCGGTGAGAATGAACTCACGTTCTTCGTCACTGCACTCGCCGAAGAAGTCTTGAATGAGTGGCGTTCCCGGCGCACGTCCCATGTAATCCCACTGCTCAATCTT
>Ga0302123_10002462_pt1 | contig 12584 bp, 9 predicted proteins | sample CB21_321_MG_FD_203109 | JGI IMG/M metagenome (GOLD analysis project Ga0302123, IMG submission 203109) | Marine microbial communities from Western Arctic Ocean, Canada - CB21_32.1 | ecosystem: Environmental > Aquatic > Marine > Oceanic | place: Canada: Western Arctic Ocean | collected 2017-09-28 | reverse complement strand
GGAGGAATTAGAGAGATGATGAGGTGCCGGATAACTTGCCGGATTTATTTCGTGCTGGTACTGCACGTGTTTCTGGCCGCGACTGGTTTCGCCAGCGGCAATCGTGTTGACATCTATCGCGACTTACTGCCGGCGTTGGGGGGTGTAGGGCTGGACCTCACGACATTCGTTTTGTACGAGCGCGAGGCGTTCACAGCTCGGCTCGGAACCGATGGTATCCTGCGACTGTACTTGAAGAACGATGGCGAGTACATCGGCAAGCCGATTATCTTCGGGCAGCCCGGCGGCAATTATTACCATCGTACGAAGCGTATTGTTGTGCCGAAAAAGGTCGTTGCCTACTATGATCCACCGAAGCCGACGCGGCGTCCCGACAAGGTAAAGCTGCACGGGCGCCTAGAAGGCAACCTGCATTTCCATGTCGTTTATGAGTTCCGCAAAGCCAACATCCGAGTTACGGGTTGGCATCAACAAGTCTCGGGTGTCCGCAATCCTATTCAATTTGTCATTGCCACCAGCATCGCTTCGATAGCCAGTGATAGCCAGTATCAGCCGCGCATGGAAGGATCGTACAAGCTCGATATCCCGGAGCGTACACTGAAACGGTATACACTGAAGACGACAGAATTCGTCAACAACAGTACAGAACGCCGCTCGTATCACTATGGTGAGAAAGTGACTTTGTCGCGTCCTGTCAAGACCGCCCGCATCAAAGGGCCGTGGGGTCATCGTGTCGTGCACCTGCGCACCCGAGGTATGCACGAAGATATGGTCGCACATACGGACAGCGAGTGGGGTCTGGCGTTCGGCTACAAATTCATTTTTTACACGCTCGAAAACGCACTGCCGAACGAGCGTGCGAGTTATTCGATCACGATCAATTGACTACTGGCAAGACGGTGACTGAGATTAAATCGATTGGTATTTTCTGCGGCTCCAGTGCTGGGGTCGACAATGCCTATATGGCCGCTGCCGAGGAGCTTGGCCGGCTCGTCGCAAGCCGCGGCATGACCGTGGTGTATGGCGGTGCCAGTGTAGGCCTGATGGGGTGCGTCGCTGATGCGGCCCTGCAGGCCGGTGGCCGGGTAATAGGTGTTATCCCCGACTCGCTGAACAAGCCCGAAATTGCGCACACCGACTTGACGGAACTCGAAGTCGTCAATTCCATGTTCCAGCGCAAGGAACGTATGATCGCGCTGTCCGATGGATTTATCAGCATACCCGGAGGCATTGGTACGCTCGACGAATTGTTCGAGGTTTGGTCGCTGCGGGCGCTGCAGGCGCACATGAAGCCTGTCGGCTTGCTCAATCTCGAGGGTTATTTCGACCCACTGCTCGAGTTTATCGATCGCATGGTGGACCAGGGCTTCCTGCGTAGTTCATGGCGGGCGTTGCTGCACGTTGCGCCAACCAGCGACGAATTGCTCAGTCGAATGGGGCTGTGAGCTAGCGGCCCTGGAATTATTCACGCGTGGGAAATCTACGAACTGCGTGGTTTCGGTCTGAGGGTAACGAAGATGGATGTGAACTTGCTGGCACGGCAGGGACGACCGCGCCACCGTTGCCATTTCACCTATACCTAGTCGAGGACTCGACCGGTTGCGGTGTCGAGGTCGCTGTAGGCTTGCAGCAGTACGGTCTGCGACAGAGCGAGATTGAGTTCAGCGATGTTGAGATCGCGCTGGGCTTCGTTGAGTCGCGTAAGCCTGGCGATGCCGGCCCGATATTCCTTTTCGACGTCTTCTCGGATTTCCCGGGCCAGCCGGACGCTGTCGCGTTGCGTCTCGTAAGTTGCTCGTGCCGAGGTGATCACTGGCTGGCGCTGCCGCACTTCGGCAACGATCGCCTCGTAGCGGTCACGTAATTGCTTGACGGCAGTGTCGTATTCTGTTGCTGTAATGTCGATCACAGCGGTCTTTGCACCGCCCGTAAAAAGGTCCCAGGAAGCGATGACAGCCACGCTACTGGACTGTTCTTCCTGGCGGAACTTCAGGTTATCCTGGCTCGATATGCCAACGTCGCCTGCGATACGAACGGTTGGCAGCTGAGCCTGTACAGCAGCATCGTGCCTGGCTTTCAATTCTGCCATTCGCGCCGCCAGCTCGCGCAGATCTGCACGCCGCTCACGCGCCGTCGCCAGTTCGGATCCGAACTCAGGTACCGGCCGCGCCAAAACAGATTCAAAGGCGACATCGAGATCGATTCGCTTTGCGAGGTCCGCGCTGGGCGCGCCGAGGAGCTCGGCCAGAACCGCGAGCGCAACGTCGTGGTCCCGCGTTGCATTGATCAGTACGACGTTCGCATTGTTTAGACGCAAGCGGAAGTTGTTAACGTCTGTCCGTGAGGCGATGCTGGCCTTGTGTTCTTTCTCTGTTTCATCCAGCAGCCGCGTGTTGAATTCTCGATCGGCGGTCGCGACGCGCATGCGGTCACGCGCCAGCGCCGCGGTGTAAAACGCCCGAGCGACGGCGCCCAGCAGAATGCGCTGGGCGTCCTCATGCGCCGCTGCCGCAGTCTCGACGCTGTACTTGGCAGCCACCTCGTCGAGCTGCCGGCGGTAGCCATCGTAGGCCAGCCATTCGAACGAAAGCTTCGGGTTGTAAAACTCGATACGCTCCGGGACAGGAAACTCATTGCCGGCAACGTCCTGAACATGTGAAATAGCGAAATCTGCACGGACTGTCGGATAAAATGCTGCGGCCGCCTGACGAGCCCTGGCCATTGCCGTACGAATCCGGGAGCGAGTCACGTCGAGATCCGGGTTCCGTTGCAGTGCTGCGGACTTCGCCATGGCGAGATTCACCCGCGGGGGCAAATCTGTGGAGCCGTCGGATAAGGCGTTATTGAATGTATCGATCTCAGCGATCTCGAGCGCTGCTTCGACATCGACTGTGGTTGGTGTGATTGAGGTACAACTTGTACCAACCCACCCGATCAGGATCAGGCAGAGCAAGGCTGCAGGCACCTGTGACGCTGCGCATCGAAAATGGCTCATACGGTGACCTTTGGCTTGCTGTTACTTGACCGGCTGGTAGTTAAGTTTCCGCTTGCGCGGCCGCACGATACGCCGCTCGATGGGCGCGTCATCGAGAAATTGCCGCGCCTGGTAAGCATAGTAGTTGGCGTTGTAGCCGGTCGGAACCGTGTTGGGTCGATCGTCGTGATCGCGGGTCATCGTCGCTATGATCTGGCCCATGAACTCCTTCAACCAGGCATCATTCGGCTTCCGTTTTGCGTGTATTGCAAGGCACCACAAACAAGGAATGCGGACACTCTGGGCGTCGAATATCGGGCCCAGCTCTGTTTGTATGACCTTTTCCGTCAATTGGATTTTCAGTCGGTCGCGGATAGGCTCGGCGAGCGGCATCCGTGAGAGAATCCAGGCCGCGATCGCGCGGTCGTTCGCGGTGAGGATTTCGATACTTGTGTAGTCTGTGCGCTGTAAAATCTCCAATAGCGTCGGTCCGAAATGGGGGCCGCGAGTTTCGTCCAGCGAAAGCAAAGCAGCCTTGCGCACTGCCGCTATCCGGTCGCGCAATACGTACTGGCTAATTATTTTCGGGCCGTCACTGGGCTTGAGCAGGCCTACCATCCGTGCGACTTGTTCGCGAATGTTGGGATCTGCGTGGTCTTTGAACGTGCCGATATGATTCGCAGCGGCACGATCGCCACCGGTCGATAGGGCGCGGATGGCGGCGGCAATATTAATCGTCCGCTCGCCGCCGTCGCCTGCAGCCGTTACGATTGTCGATAATCGGGCGCGTATTATTTCGTTGTACATGGAGCTTTTTAAGCGGTCCAACAGACGATACAGGTTGTAACGGATGTCCTCGTTGTTGCTGCTCAGAAATTCGCCGGCCTCGCCTTCAACGGGGTACGCGATAGAGATAGACTCGAGCGTATCGAGGGCAGCGTCCCGGAGCAGCTCACCGCCGCCGTCGCCGCAGAGTTCAACGAGACGGACAAACGTCTGGCGATTCGGAAATACAGCAAGGGAAATCGCCGCTTCCCGGCGTACGATTGCTTTTGGATCATTTGTAAGGGTCATCAACTCCGGCAGCAGTTCTGTTATCTCGAGTCTGCCGATGGTGCTCGCAACGGCGGCGCGGACGCTGGCGTTTGGTGTGTCCGCCAACTCGCGCAGCAGCGTTTGTTTTGTATCTGCATCGATGTCTGCGGCCATGTGATCTGCGATCGCGCGTTGGATCAGGGGATGTGCGTCGGCGGCCAGGGCGGCGATGCGAGCGGCGTGATGTGTCGACCATTGCGGTTGTTTCATAGTGACCCCCACCGCCTGCGCAACAGCCTCGGGACTTTGTGATGCCCAGCAGGGCGCCCACGTATCGATTGTCGTTTGTTCATGGACCAAGGCGAGCTGCTCCCACAATGTTTCGACTTCCAACGGATGCCTTTCCGTGTCGAGTGCTGCCGTCAATATGGCGGCGTCGACCCCGGGTTGGCTGCAATAGAGCAGGATCGCTTCGCGCCGGACGTTGTGATCATCGTCATGTATATAGGTCGATGTGTTTGGCAACGTGCAATTCAGCAGTCGCAGGGCTTTCAGAATGTCTGCTTTGACATAGGAATCGGGTTCGGGTGCGCGACCGTTCGAGCCGCCAGCTAGTAGCGCTTCAAGCAGCCTGGCGCTGGTCTTGTTCTGGAGAGTTGCCAGTTTGTTGATCAGGTACGAACGTGCCAGCGGGTCTTCGCTGCCGAGCAGAAAGTTCCAGACATGCTGGATTGAATCATCCGTCGCGTATTGCGACGCATGGATTAAGAACGTACCAGGCGGGAGCGGTTCTCGAGGCCATCGGTCCAGGATAATCGGGAGAAACGTCGGTCCTGGTCGCATGCTGTCGTATTCTGTGTCTGCCAGCGCGTACTCCCCGGACTGGAAGTAGGTGCGATCCGGGTGAAAATCGACCTCGTATTGAAAGAAGGGATCGTCCGCGAACGTCGACAACGCGAATATGACTAATGATAACAGACGTAACATTCGCAGAAATAAGGTGTGGAACGCGGTTGGCAGGCGGCGGCAGAAGATTTCTGCAGAGATGTACTATACACAGCGTGCTTTATATCTCTACAACGTCGCAGCAATCATCACGTCGCCAGGCGGCGCGGATGCGAAGACCAGGCCACTATCTTTTCTTCTTGACGGGCTGGTAATTGAATCGACGTGGGCGCGGGCGTACGATGCGGCGTTCAATTGGGGCGTCTTTGAGAAATTGATCAGCCTGATACGCGTAGTAAGAAAGGTTGTAACTGGTCGGAGTACCGGTAGACCGTACAGCTGTGTCTCGCCCCAGCATACCGATGAGCTCGCGTGTAGTGCTTGACAGCCACTGATCTCCCGGATTGCGTTTGGTGTGTACTGCAAGCGTCCACAGACAAGCGGCCCGCACGTTCGAACTTTCATAGGTTGGTCCAAGCGGTGTTTGAATAACCATATCCGTGATCTGCTCCTTCAAGCGACTGCGCGTCGCGTCGCCGATCGGTATGTGCGACAGAATCCATGCCGCGTCGAGCCGGTCCGTGGAAGAGAGGAATTCATGGCCGCCATAGGTCGTGCGTTTCATGACTGTCAGCAGGGCGTCTTCAAAGTGGGGCCCCTTCGTCGCATCGATAGATTGAAAGGCTGCTTTCCGGACGTCCCGGTTATTGTCGTTCAACACGTAGTTGCTGAGGATCTGTGTTCCCTGCGCCGGCTTCAATTTGCCGACCATGTACGCGACTGCTTCGCGGACACCGCCGTCGTCGTGCTTCCTGAAGGTGATTATGTCACTGGCCGCGTCGCGATCGCCGCCCGTTGCCAGAGCGCGAATGGCGGCGGCAATGTTGATTGGGCGTTCGCCGGCATGGTCTTGCGCGATCCGGTGCAGGCGCGACCGTATAATTGCGTTGTGCCGTGAGCTTTTGAGCCGATCCAACAGACGATAGAGATTGTAGCGGATATCCGCATTCGTATTGTCGATGAACTCACCAACTTCGGCGTCGACCGGGTAGTTGCCGGCGATCAATTCCAAGGTGTCTACGGCGGCGTCGCGCGCCAGTTCGCTGTCGGGGTCACCGCAGAGTTCGACGAGCCGTTCCAGGGCGCGCCGGCTCAACATTGCGCCCAGGGCAGTTGCCGCGTCCCGGCGCACGATCGGTTTTGCGTCTCGCGACAAAGCCAACAGCTCCGGCTCAAGTACAGTCAACTGCAGACGATCGATCGCTGCGGCGACGGCCGCGCGAACGCTGGGGTTCGGCGCTGCAGACAATTGCCGGAGCAGCTCGAGTTTCGCGGGTTCGTCGACATCACCGGCGATGTTGTCAGCGATGGCGCGCTGCACGAGGGGATGGCCATTCGCGGCTAGTTCGGACAGGCGCGTGTAATGGTGGGCGAGCCATGTTTTGTCGAGGACCGCAACACCCACTGCTTGCGCCAGCGCAACGGGATCCGGTGATGACCATCGCGGCGTCCAATCGTCGATAGTGGTCTGATCGCTGTTCTCTTCCAGGCCATCCCAAAGCGTTTCGATCACCATGGGATGCGACTCCTCGGCCAGGGCTTTGAGCAGAACGCGGGTGTCCACCTGCGGCTGATTGCGATACAATAAAATTGCCTGGCGCCGCACATTTTTATCATCGAACTGAAAATACGCGGTAACTGGCGTCGGCGGATTGTTTAAAATACGGAGTGCTTTGAGGATGTCCGCCGTCACGTAGGTGTCGCGCTCGGGTGGTCGTCCTTGTGCAGGGTCACCTGCCAGTAAGTTTTTCAGCAGGTTTGAACCGGTCTGGTTCCCGGCGACTGCGAGTTTGTTGATCAGATACGATCGCGCCAGTGGATCTTCGTTCGTGAGCAGAAAATTCCACAGGTGCTTGATCGAAGCATCAGTCGTGAACTTTGGCGCCGTTTGTCTGAAAAATTGTTTGCCGAGCGTCTGCTGCGGCCAGCTCTCCAGGATGATCGGCAGGAAGTTCCGTGCCGGCTGGAGGCTGTGATATTCAGTATCGCTCATCTTGTATTTCCCAGAGAGGAAGTACGATCGGTCCGGCTGGAAATCGACCTCATACTTGAAGAAAGCGTCGTCGGCAATCGCGCTGCAGGCGATGGCGCCGAGGATCGTTACGAAACGTTTCATGTACATTTTGAATTCCGGTTAGTTGTAAAGCCGTATGATGTCTTCGAGCTCGCTGGCACGGGTCTCCAGGTCTTGCACGAATCGGAATTGGGTGCGGCATCTATCCAGGTTTTCATCGGGATAGCTAATCTTGTAATAGGTGTCGCCGTTCAGATAGTCAGTGAGAAATCGGAGGCCGCTTTCAAAAGTTATCAAAGTCCCGGCCATCGGTAATAGTTCAACCTCCCGCGGGACCAGAAAAGATTTAGCCTGCGACATATAACCGCGAACGATCGCCTCGAAGAACTCGCAATCCACGAACACCTTGCTCAAGTCCTTTTCGTTCTCTGCAAAATGTCCCGTGGAGGTACGCACCAGGTCGCCGAAGTCGTAGAGCACGGAGCCGGGCATGACGGTGTCGAGATCGATCACGCATATGCCCTCTCCGCTGTCTCGATCGAGAAGGACGTTGTTGATTTTGGTATCGTTATGGGTCACGCGCAGCGGGATCTCCCCCTTTGCCAGCGCGTCCGTGACCGTTGCCGTCATTGCTTTGCGTGGTTTTGCAAAGTCAAACTCTGCGGCGCAGGATCCGGCGCGGCCGCAGCTGTCAGCCGCCAATGCGGCCTCAAACGCCTCGAACCGCATCGGCGTATTGTGAAAATCAGGAATCGTCTCGTTCAGTACGGCTGACTCGAGGTCGGCCAGGAGCGCCTGGAAACGTGCAAACGCCACACTTGCTGCCTCAGCTTGTTTGCAATCCTCTACGACATCGTAGTACACCGTGTTCTCGATGAATATATACGTTCGCCAGAAATAGCCTTCACTGTCTTGGTACAGTACATCATTGTCGAGGGTTGGAATGATCGTCAGCATTTGTCGCTCGGTCTCGTCACCTGAGCCCTGGAGCTTGTTTTGCAGGTGAGCACAGATCTGGACAATATTCTGCATCATGCCCGGCGGATCCTTGAAAACGAAGTGGTTGAGCCGCTGGTGAATATACCGGCGCCGGAGACCCGCATGATCATATGTCGCCGCGTACGTGTCGTGGATGTGGCCAGTCCCATACGGGAGACATTCCACGAGCGTTCCTTCGATCGCGAATTTGGCCAATGCATCCTTGATAGCTTCTGAACCCATAGCCGGTGAACGTACGTGTAGACCCCGCCCCTGTCAAGAATAGTCGAGGGCCGGATTATATCTGGTATTCGCAAGACCAGTATAGCGATGGGCTGAATCGACATCCCGTGCCGGATGCTTATACCTGACTTCGACTATTCGTCTTCCTGTTTGACCGCTACCAGCTTTTCCTTGTTCCCGTACCATTGCACGGCGCCGCACCGGGTGCACATCTTCGTTGTCGTCTTGATGTTGCAGTCGAGGAAGGTCCAGAATTTGGTCTTGCCCGGACGGAAGTAGACATGTCCTGTGCCCTGTATATCGCCGTCAATGAGGTCCGTATGACGGCACAATGGACAGTGTTCGTGGACCTCATTGACCTTTTCCTTGCTCCGGTACACTTGCACCATCGCGTCGAGGTCTTCCTGCAGGAAGCGTCAGTCGAATCACCGACTTTCCGAAAGGTCATACGCCCGTCGCGCATCCAGCGGTATATCGTTGGTTCCCCTACGTTCAAGTAGACTGCTGCCTCCTTGATCGAGAATCATTCCGGTTTAGTTCCTTTCGCCATCATCACTCTCCTTTCATTTACATGCTCAATATTTCATAGACTTCTATAGCGGTTCAGGGTTCGGCGTGGCAGCGAATTCGGGAACGGGGAGAAACCCGCTACGGATGGCACTTAAAAAGACAGGTAATTTCTGGGTGGAGCAATAGGTCAGAGGAGCGAAGAGCTATTGGATGAGGGTTTCGTCTTCGCGGACCTGGAGGAAGATGAGGAGGCAGTTGCCGACCTGGATGGCGTCGCCTTCGCTGAGGAAGTGACGATCGTGTTCGGTACCGTTGACTTGCAGGCCGTTGGTCGACTCGAGATCTTCGACGAACCAATCTGATTCGTCCTGATTGAATTTACAGTGGACCGTTGATACCCACTTGCCGACGATCTTGAGGCCGGCTTCGTCGGTGCGGCCAATCGTCAGGCCAGCGCTGAGGGTGGACCAGTACGGGGCCACATCGACCTGGACGACGAGGATATAGGCGCCAGGCTCGAAGGGTGGTGGGTTGTCGAGTAGCAGCATGCGCGTCTTGCGCAACCGCAGAGAGTTGTCCTCCAGTTCGTCACTTTCCTGGGTCTGCTTGTAGGCAGTTACTAATTGCCGTTCGAAATCATCGCTCATTAACTCTCTCCGATTTCCAATTTGATCGCTTCGATTTCTTCCTGAAGCATCGCAATGACCCGCCGCCGATGCTGATAAATCGTGTTTTCCGGGATATCCATCGTGGTGGTCACTTCAGATGCCGGCCGCTGCTCGAGGACATACAGTCGAAATGACTCGAAAATGTACGGTTTTACTCGTTTTTTGACCCGTTCAAGGGCCTGTATCAGTAGATGCTGCTGCCATTGCTTTTCCCAATCATGCTCCCATTCCGAAACCCATTTGTCGGCCAGAGTATCGAGGCGCTCCGCGGGTTCATCGTCGCTGTTGCGGAATTCCTGGTATTTACGTTCGCGCCTGAACGCATCGACGATCCGGCTCGAAACGATCGTGAGCAAATAGGTGCGATAGCGTCCCTTGACCCGGTCGTAGCGGAAATTGGGCATCACTTTAGTCAAGGTGATTAAGCTTTCCTGTAGTACGTCCTGAGCCATTTGTGCTGAACAACCGCGGTTGCGCGCGAAATTGAGGACAAAGGTCCGGTAGTATTGGTAGAACTGATCCCAGGCTTGGGCGTCATGCACGTCCTGCATGCGCACCAGTAAGCTTTCATGTGTGATATGATCCAAGGGGTCCCCGATGGCGGCATCGCCAGTAGCCGATGGGCATCGTCACTACCCGATGGGCATCACCACTATCCGATTGAGTTATTTCCAGGCGTCCGATTTCCAGACAAACACGCGTCCGTCACTGGTGCCGGTAACGACGGCCTGTCCGTCGGCCGAGAATTGAGCGTGGGTAACAGCGGCGCCGTGTGGCCCCAGTGAAAGTAATTCGAGGCCTGTTTGAATGTCCCACAGCTTTGCAGTTTCGTCGCTGCTACCGGTTACGACGCGGCTGCCATCGGGCGAAAACGCTGCACACGTGATGCGTGCAGCATGACCTTTGAAATAGACATACGGTTTTTTGGTCGCAGCCAGGAGCAGGGCGCCGATATGCGGTTCGGTGGTCTGTACATACAGCGACCGATCGGGCGAATAGACGGGTATCGCCAGACTGCCGATCGACAGGGTCCGCTTGAGCTGGTGTTGCCCGGTACGGAGATTCATACCGTTGAGGTCCCAGAGATTGAACTTGCCATCTGTACTACGGCTGATGATTCCCTTGCCGTCCTTGGTCATAGCCAGCTCGTACACGGGTTCCTGGTGCCCTTTGAGTGCGTGCAAATGATGACCACTCTCAAGGTCCGAGATCGCGATACTGCCGTCACGGCTACCTGTGATCAGTCGATTGTCTGCGATCGTGCTGGAAAGAACTGCATCGGTATGATTCGACAGCACCATGATCCGCCGGTACTCGAGAATATCCCAAACACGGACTGATCGATCAGCCCCAGCGCTGGCCACGAGCTGCCCGTCCGGTGATACGGTGATGTCCTGGACGGCACCGCGATGCCCGCGCATCACGAGAACCTCACGGGCGGAATCGGCGCGCCAAATGTGAATAGTGCCATCAGTGGTGGCAGTACAGATACGTTTACCATCCGGGAAAAATGCCAGCGCGGAAATATCATTCCGATGGGTATAGGTAACAGCTACATCCTCATGCCCGAGATCCCAGATTTTGGCGGTCTTGCCACTGGCACTGAGCAGCTGCATTCCGTCCGGCGAGAATGCTACGGCACTGACCGTGCCTTCATGTGGCAAGACGCCGGCCGGCTCGACAGTCGGTCGGCTGGTTTTGCCGGTGACACGCTCGATATCGGTTACCTCGATATGTGGCGTAACAATCATCAAGCTCGGATCACGATCATGGTCGGGCTTCCAACCAGAGGGCTTCATTGGATCTTGGAAATTGACGTCGATCGCGGCGGCAGTCTCTTCTACTCGCCACAGTCTCACAGTGTTGTCGCGTGCCCCCGTCGCCAATAGCCGCTCGCCATCGGAAAACGCAATCGCCGAGATGCCGCCAGTGTGTGCTTCGACCCTCTGCAGATCTTTGCCGGTGCTGCTTCGCCACAACTCCAGATGTCCGTCACCGTAGCCGGTAGCACCGAAGTCGTTCTGTATCGAAACATCTGTGCACATCGCGATCCGGCCGGACATAGCGTCCCGTATAGCACGATGCCCTGTAGCGCCCTGAAGGGTCACGGTGCTGTTGCTGGCTGCGGCAATAAGGTGACCATCGTCGCCGACGAACCCGACGAAGCGCAGTTCAGACGAAGTGCTGTTGACGTTGAGTTTGTTGCCCGTGTTGACATCCCATTCAATGATCTGCCGGTCGCTGCCGCCGCTAACCAGGCGTCGCCCGCCGGCATCGAATGCGATCGAATTGACTTGGGCCTGATGCCCTTTGAGGACCATCGCTGCGGGGCTGCACAGGTAGTGCAAGCGACCCCACTCGAAGTTCCGATGGCGCGCCGTAAATTTCTCCAGGTCAGCCCTCGCCCCGGCCAGGTCAAAGGCTTTGATCTTACTTTTTACGGCATAAATCCGGAGGACGTAGTCGAGTTTATCCTGGTGCAGTTCTGCCTGACGGGCGCGTATTCGACCATCCTTGGCCTCCTTGCGCGCCAATTCAGTCTCTTGTTCCTGCTGTTGCATCCGGGCGACAAGTGATTCCATCCGCTTTGTATCGGCCTCGGCTTTGATTTTCGCGGCGTTTGCGAATTGTCGCTGGATTTCCGCTTCGTTACGATCTATTGCCGCCTGTTGCTGTGCTGCTACAGCCTGGGTCCTGGCCAGTTCTGCTTCCTCGCTCTTCCGGTCGGCCCGCCGTTTCGCGGTGATAGCACTTTCCCGTTCCGTGTCGGCCCGTTGACGTGCTTCCTCAGCGGACTGGAGAGCCCCCTCCAAATTGTGACGGGCGTCGACCGCTTCGGCGCGCTGTTCTTCGGCGAGTGCCAGAGCTGAGACGACGCGGGTTTTTTCTTCCTCTACCTGTCGGCGTTGCTCCATTTCGCGCATCCGTGCGGTTTCCGCGTCCTCCTGTGCGGACTCCGCAACCTGGCGTGCGGACTCTGCAGTCTCGCGGGCAAATTCGACTTTTTCTTTTTCGCCGCGAATAGAAAGGAAAGCGAAGGTCAGGACGAGGAAAACAATCACCAGCAGTGCACGTGCGGCGTTGACCATAAAGCGCTGGCGTTTTCGCTGCGACAGTCGGTGGTTGCGGGCGACCTCAACCAGTTGTGCGATTTCGT
>Ga0302123_10002461_pt1 | contig 12587 bp, 11 predicted proteins | sample CB21_321_MG_FD_203109 | JGI IMG/M metagenome (GOLD analysis project Ga0302123, IMG submission 203109) | Marine microbial communities from Western Arctic Ocean, Canada - CB21_32.1 | ecosystem: Environmental > Aquatic > Marine > Oceanic | place: Canada: Western Arctic Ocean | collected 2017-09-28 | reverse complement strand
GTTGGTACCGCAAACATCAAAGTTGTTGGTGTCGGTGGCGGCGGCCAGAACGCCGTCAAGCGCATGTACCGAGAACGAGTACCGGAAGTTGAATACATATCTGTAAATACGGACTCGCAAGCACTAGATGCTTCTGATGTTCCAATTCGATTACGCGTCGGCGACCAGACCGCACGTGGTCTGGGTGTCGGTGGTGATCCTGCTAAGGGTCGTCAGTGTCACGAGGAAGATCGCGATGAAATCAGGGAAGTGCTGAAAGGCGCTGACCTTGTGTTTGTGGCAGCGGGAATGGGTGGCGGCACAGGTACTGGTGGCGCACCGGTAGTTGCCGAAGTGGCTCAGGATCTCGGTGCACTTACGGTTGGTGTCGTTACCAAGCCGTTCGCATTTGAAGGCGCTGTTCGTAAGAGGAAAGCACTCGAAGGCATCGAGTTGCTCCGCGCTCAAGTCGATACTCTCATCGTCATTCCGAACGATCGACTCCTCGCTATTTCGGATGAACAACTCACGATGGATCGTGCGTTCAAGCTGGCCGATGATGTGTTGGCTCAGGGCATCCGTTCGATCGCCGAACTGATTCTTGTCCCAGGTGAAATCAACCTCGACTTCGCCGATGTGCGTGCGGTCATGGACAACGCGAATCCGGCATGGATGGCAATCGGTAAAGGCACGGGCGAGAACCGAGCAATCGAGGCTGCCCACAATGCGATCAACTCTCCTCTACTAGAGGTAGAAATCGCTGGAGCCAAAGGGGTGATATTCAACATCACCGGTGGTTCTGATCTAACACTAGAAGAAGTACAGCGTGCGTCCGAGGTGATCGCTTCGACAGTTCACCCCGACGCCAACATCATCTTTGGTACGGTTACCGACCCGAAGATGGAAAACGAAGTCAAACTCACGATCATCGCTACCGGCTTCCCGGTCGTTGGTGAGGTTGAGGAAGAAATCGAGTCGGTTGCCCGGATGGCTCTCGAAGATCCAGCATCAATGGCGATCCCGCCGTTCCTGCGACACCACCCGGCAGCGCGGACACGCTACCGAAACGGTGGGATGTACAGAGAGACTCCCAAGACACGACGAGAAGAAGAGGCCGTACTGGCCGACGACTGAACCGACGGTTCGTTTTCTGCGACAGGTTGAGGATTTCTAATTCGATAGCCGGAGCCGCAGATAACACTCATTGACTGAGAGCTGGTTTGCACCTGACAGTCAACAAAGCTCAACACCAGGTGAAAAAGTATGGGCAGGATTTTCCTGCCCATACTGCTTTAACAACTTCTGCGAGTTGCTTTCGCTTGAAAGTAAATCCGACGTTCGACTGCCTGTGCGTTACTGAGGCAACGCGTCCAGCGCACGGTTCGAAAGTGCGCTCGGCCCTGCGTAGCGGGTGTCGGCGACAACGTTGAAAGCATCGGCGAGCTGAGTCAGGGACTTTGCTGGTGCGGCGGCTACTCGATATCGAAATTTCTCGACTCGCTTCGAGATACGAAGGGCGAGTGGACCCGACTTGGCGCGCTGGGCTGCGTTCTTAAGCGAAGCGCCCATTTCGACTACGCCCACCATGGTTCGAAATTCGCACTCAGAACCGCCCTTGATGTAGCACTGGAGCGTCTTCGCAATGTTCGTCGAAGCCTCTATATAAAGCGGTTCATCGTCCTCGAACACGCACACGAGACCCGGCTTTTCACCAAGCATCCATGTGCCCTCTTCGGTTAGTGCAGAACCTTCGCCATCAACCAGGTCGGTGAATGTCGGTTCCCATTTTCCAAGGTGTGTAGCTGTGAAATTAGACATCGATTCTCCCAATGAACTGCCAGCATTCTAGTGGTGAATCGACACTTTCGGGGATTCACTGTCTGATAAATCGGCCGCAACCGTGGTTATGATGCCACCGACTTCTCACCCCGAAGTGCGATTCGATCGTGACACAGGGTTCATACACAAGTGACTGGAAGACATCGTGAAGATCTCGAATATCGAAGTAATCCGCTTTCGAACGACCACGCAGCACCACCCTTCTAAGTGGGGTTACGGTCGGTGGGATGAACCGCGAGACACGACTCAGACGATCACAAAGATTTCGACGGATGATGGTGCCGAGGGCTACATGGTAGGTGGCGACGAGCGGATCATGGAACACATCATCAAGCCGATGATCCTTGGCGAAGATCCACTTGAGCGAGAGAAGATATGGAACTGGATGGACCAGCTGGTTACTTTCGGTCACAGCCTTCCCCGAACACGAGATGGGGATCGTGGACTGCGCGCTGTGGGACCTTTTCGGGAGATCAATAGACCTGCCAGCGAGTGTCATCATGGGCGGTGCGCGCAAGAAGGTTAAGGCCTACGCAAGCTCGTTCCCGAACCTGGGTGGACCCGAGGTTTACGCAGAACATGCGCTCGAGGCCAAACGCCAGGGTTACAAGGCTTACAAGGTCCATGCTTACATCTGCTGGGATCCTTACAAGTGGGAACCTGCTCCTCAGATGCCGGGGTCCCCAAAAGAAGATGTCGAGATATGCCGAGCGGTTCGAGAGGCCGTGGGCGACGACATGGTGCTGATGCTCGATCCGTTCGGCGTTTACACGCTTGAGGAGTCGATCTGGGTCGGTCGCGAGATAGAGAAGCTCGACTACTACTGGCTGGAGCACCCGATGATCGAGACGCGATCTGAGGCGTATCGGCGTCTGACGGAGGCTGTCGATATCCCGATTCTGGCACCGGAGCACATTCCGGGCGGCGTGTTCACGCGGACTGAACGGATACTGCAGAAGGGTTCCGACATGCTGCGTATCGACCACAATTTCGGTGGAATTACCGCCTGCCAGAAAATGGTCGCAGTTGCGCAGTCATACGGGATCAAGTGCGAAATGCACGGTGGCGGCTGGGCCAACAGCCAGATTCTCGGCGCAACAACCGAGGCCGTGTGCGAGTACTTTGAGCGGGGTTTGTTACGTCCTGATTTCGATTACGAAAAGCCTGCGCCGTACCTGAATGCAATCTGCGACCCGCTTGACGATGACGGGAACGTAATCCTGCCGACCGGCCCCGGACTTGGCATGGACTTCAACTGGGACTACATCAACGACAATCTGGTAAGGAGCTAAACCAAGTTCTCCCTCCCAAGCTGGGAGGGAGTTCGAGGGTGGTTCGGTGCTGTCGACGATATACAGCCCCAACATCGCAGCCCAGCCCATAAACGCGGCACCGCAACCAGATCCCTCGGTTGCACCCGGGAAATAAGGACAAATCCTCACACAGAGAGAGGACACCGAGCACCCAGCGGCTCACTACGGAGTCAACCATCACCCAACATGCCGCAGAAAACGTGCCTACGGCACTCAGAACATCATTGGGCACCATGGGGCTTTGACCGTGGCGAACATTGCATCGGCGAGTGAAATCGCACCGCCAGTGTTTTCCTCGACACGGCCCGCCCGTTCGAGATCGCCCAGTTTTGCGCCGCCGAGAAAGATCGTTGCAAGTGAAGCAGTTGGTAGCGTGATGTTGGCGGCTTTGGTGGTCGGAACACATCTTGCGCCGTCGGGACCACCCGTCAGTTCAAAGCGTCCGCCCCATTCGGGGATGTACGTGTCTTCGACCTCGAACACCAGACTGCCCTCTGCGAGATAAGTTCTTGTCGAAAGCGCCTCCGCAACGTCCATCAGCCGGTACCACACGCCATCGTATGGCTTGCGTTCGAGCTGGCGCTGGTCAGCAAGCATCCATGGCAGGCTGTCGTCAGAAGGTGACCTCCAGGTGCTCAACGTGTCGTACAGATCGACGCTGAGAAGGTGATTCCAAAGAGCTGCGTGTGATGCTGACGTACTGTGAATCACATCGTCAGCGTTGAGTAGTCCGTGCACCTGTTCGCCGAATACGTGGAGTTCCTTGACCATGTATCTGGCGTATCCAAGCGGCTTTCCGTCTTCTTCGTATACGACCACGAACGGCTTGCTCCAGCCGTCACTGGTATCGCCTAAACCAAGGATATATCTGTCCCAGAACGCTTCGCCTCGGCGGGGTACTCCGGCGTGCGACATTACTGCTGCTTCCCATGCCGCAGGCAGTAATGTCCGCGCCTCGTCAGGTGTTACAAATCGAATCTTGCCTTCGACCGATGGCATGTTTTTGATTGCGGCCTTACGGGTGTCGATAAGGAAATTCTCGTGTTGAATCGACATCCCGTAACCAAAGCGGCCGTAGATGATGCTTTCCGATGCCCAGAGCGAGGCGACTGGCTGGCCCTTTTCTCGCTCCTGACGGAGCAGTCTCTGCATCATCCCGTTCAGAAGTCCCTGTCGCCGATGGGTGCCGGAGACGGTTACAGCGGTCACACCGGCGTTCTTGATAATGGCACCACCCGGGACCGCTGATTCAAACGGATGGCCGCCCGATGTGCCGACAATCTCATCACCGTCGAACGCCGCCATGGTCATTTCGGGGGTCAGAGTGAGTCGGTCGTTTCGATAAAGTTCAGCACTCGGTTCGTAAGACCCACCAAAACCGCGACTTATCACTGTGAAAAACGAGCGTTGCTCAGCGGCGGTGATTTGTCGGTATTCGATGGTCATGGTGTGGTCGCTGAATCCTGAAGTCTAGAAGTAGTGCGCACACCACGGTGCTGAATCGGTCGCAAACATGCCGTGAAGCTTTGCGAGCGATCCGGTTGTAATCGCGTCGATACGACCCGCTTCTGCAAGCGGGCCCGGACTAACTCCACCCAGATAAATGGACGATAAATCGGCCGGGGTCATTATGACGTCCGGCTTTTCTGTGGTCTTTTTTACGCTGGCCTGGGAGTCGTCGATATCGAGAACGTACGTTCCGGCTACTCTAGGATTAGACTCAAAAACCAGTCCGATTTTCAGCCGTCCATCGACGTTGTACGTGCGAGCCTCGAGTGCCTTCGGGATGTCCAATAAGTTGATCCACATCGCATCGTGCGAAGTTCGGACGAGTCGGCGCGGGTCCGAAAGCATCCACCACAGCGGATCGTCAGATGGGCGGTTTATCGCTGTGATTTTTCCGACGAGGTCGAAGTCCAACAGGAATCGCCACATCGTGGCGTGAGCAGTGTCAGTAACCGAGACCTGCTCTGACACCTCGAGCGTCCCCATATCGGAGTCGCCCTTGCGACGCATTCGGTAAGCAACGTAGCCCGTCTGTTCGCCTGCTTCTTCACATATGGCGAAGAACATCTGGCTCGCGCCATCGCGAACTCGCTCTTCATCGAACAACTCATAGCGCCACCGACCCGGGTTGCGATCGACAGCTCCGGCTGTTTGCTGGTGCATCTGTTCGTAGATTCCGGGGAGTATTGCCGCGGCTTCGTCGGCGTCGACAAAATAAACGTGCGCGTCAGGATCTGTGCCGAAATCGTCGGGTATCGGCGAGTGGGAGAACCCACCAAAGCTCGGGTCGATTTCCCAATCGTAGGAATTAATGGCGAGTCCGTAGTCGAACCGGCTGTAGAGGCTCCCCTGCGAAGCCCAGAGTCCGCTGATGATGTCACCGCGCTCCCGAGCTGTTTCGTGGATACGTGACATCAGGCCGGAGAAAGCGCCCTGACGACGGTGTGTAACCGCTGTGGTCATGTATGCCACACCCGCCAACGGAACCGTGGCACCACCGGGCAGCGTGAGTGAGTACGAATCGGCACCACCTGTGGCGATAATTCGCTCAGATCGTGTATCCACCGCCGCAATAAGACGGTCGATCTCGGCTCGGTCGTTTCGTAGCCGCGCAATGTCGTCCGGATGCACATGCATGCCGAATCCGTGTCGAACGGCTTTGCGCCATTCAACGAAATTACTATCGGTTACCGGTCGAAACTCTATAGTCATTGGAATTACAAACGGGCGTTGAATCAGCCCGACAACGTATGCTACGTGCTACGCCCTGAACGAGCCACCCACCCAAGTAACAAGAAACAATAAAAGGTACTTACTGAATGGCTGCTCTTCTCGAAAACAAGGTTGTGCTGATCACCGGAGCCAGTTCTGGCATTGGTCGCGAAACCGCAAAAGTAATCGCAAGTCACGGTGCAAAAGTTGTAGCGGCGGCAAGGCGAGAGTCCGAGTTGGCCGAAACTGTTAGCCAGATCGAAGCGGCCGGTGGCACGGCGACTTACGTGGTCACAGACGTTTCGGATGGTGCACAGGTTGAGCGAGCACTTCAACACGCGGTTACAACGTTCGGTGGCTTAAACGCGGCGTTTAATAACGCTGGAATTCTCGAACCTGCAGGACATCTACACGAAGTTGACGATGATGATTTCGACAACATCATCAACGTAAATCTCAAAGGCACGTTCCTGTGCATGAAGTACGAGATCGGATACATGCTCGAAAACGGCGGTGGGTCGATCGTCAACGATTCGTCGTACATGGGATTATTTGGTGGAACCGGGCGACAACCTGCCTACACGGCGAGCAAGCACGGCGTGCTCGGGCTCATGAAGGCAGCGGCCCGTGACTACGCCCGCAAAGGTATCCGGGTGAACGCCGTCTGCCCCGGCGTGATAGACACCTCGATGATGCATGGGCTCGACAATGAGGGCGATCCTGCTACCAGGGCCAAAATGGAACGCTGGGTGCCGATGAGTCGCTACGGCACCACGGAAGAAGTCGGCCAGGTTGTAGCGTTTCTGTGCTCGGACGCAGCGGGCTACGTCACAGGCCAGGCGATACCCGTCGACGGCGGCGTGACGAGTTAGCGGGCTTGGGATTGGCACTGTCCCTTCTCCCAGGGGAGAAGGTTAGAGAAAGCTACCGAGTGGTTAGAGGTTGGCGAACGCGCCACACCAGCACGCCCGAGGTACTGAATCAATTTCAGGATGATGTAGACGTATCAGGCAACCAGCTTCGATACCTCAGAAAACGTCGACTCGCGACTTAGCGCGTCCACTGCGCCTTGTACGGTTGTGGCTTGGCGTCCGTCGGTTCGGGTTCCCGAACCGTGCCTTCACGCCACGACTCGACCGGGATCCAGCCCAGTAAATCATCAGCTTTACTCACAGATAACGGGCTCTTGAAGCCCGGCAGCGGCTCTCGTATCTCCACGCCCGGGTGAACCTCTTCGATAGCATCCATGGTCGGAATTTCCAGCGTCGTGTCGGTGGCGTTGATGAAAAATGCCTCGTGCCCACCGAACTCCTTTTCGATAGTCAGTCGACAGGAGCGCGCCGCGTCATGTCGACCCACCCAACTCCAGAATCCCATCGGGTTTCGGCCATCGCCGAGAATAGAAGTTTTGTCTCCCGACTCGAGATGGCTTTTGGCGGTTGCGGGATCCCAGAGCGCATGGAACCGCATGTTCGCTATCTGGACTTTGCCGGGACGACGCCGGACGAAAGCTTCACCCATTTCTTCACCGAGCCACTTCGACTGCGAGTATGCATCTTCGACACGAGTGGGGTGATTCTCATCGACAGGGTAGTACTCGGGTGTGTAGAGCTTTGATCCCCAGCCCGCCCCAACGGCGTTTACCGATGATGCCATGCATATGCGTTCGATCCCGTGGACTTCGGCAGCTTCAAGCACGTTCCAGTTGGACATCATATTGATGCGGAAAACCTTGTGCTCGGGGTCCTGGTTTGGAGCCGGGATTGCCGCCATGTGAACAACTGCGTCGGCACCTGTCAGGGCGTTCAACACCTCGCCGTAGTCGGTAACGTCGATACGCCAGAACTGCGCGGCGTTGGAGGCTGATCCCGGTCGAGGCTGGACTGCATCCACGTTGTGAACTTCGTAACCGTGGGCTGCGAGCTCGGCGATGATGTACTCGCCCGCCCTGCCCGATCCACCAGTGACAACTACCTTTTCGGCCATACGATTCTCCGTTGTAGCGCAGTAATGTGCGCTCTGTATCAGTAAATTTATGCCGACCAGTATGGGCTGAAGAAGTGGTCTGTGTCATTGCGAGGAGTCAGACGACGTGGCAATCAGCGGGCATTCGGATGTGGCTGTCGACTTAGCGGGTCGAGGGAAGCGCGACGTCCGTGCAGGGCGATGATGCGGACAAGTTAGCTGTCACCTGAATCGAACGGCATTTCAACTTTGTCGAGTGATTGCCACGTCGTCGGACTCCTCGCAATGACAGGCAAGACTCACCAGTCCCCCACGCACTTCTCCAAGGAAGTACTATTCCGCCCATGACATCACTAACTGGAAAAACAGCACTCGTTACTGGCGCCAGCAAGGGCATCGGCAAAGCAATCGCATTCGCAATGGGTGGAGCTGGCGCAAACGTCGTCGCCACCGGCCGCAACGTCTCGGAAATCGACCACGTAGTCAGCAGAATTAAGTCCGGTGGAAGCAAGGCACTCGGCGTTATTGCAGATCTCGGGGTTGAAACCGATATCGAAAAACTGGCAGATGCCGCGGAAAAGGAGTTCGGCGGAGTAGACATCCTGGTGAACAATGCAGCCATCATCACCCCGGGTATTCCAGTTGTTGACATGGACATTCAGCTGTGGCGAGACGTGATGGATGTGAACGTGACAGGCGCGTTTATTCTCACGAAGAAGCTGCTTCCCGGCATGATCGAACGGGGTTATGGCAAGGTCATCAACATCTCGTCGATCGGCGGGCGAAAAGGCGGATACGGTCGCAGCGCTTATCGAATTTCAAAGGTGGCGCTCATCAGCTTCACCGAGTCGCTCGCTGCCGAGGTGTACGAACACGGAATAAACGTAAACGCTATCTGCCCGGGAGGCACCGATACCGAGGGCTTCCGCGAGGTGTTCAAGACAGCCGGGCGCTCGGAGCGACCGAATTTAATGGAACCCTCAGAACTAGCCGAAGTGGCTATGTTCCTTGCATCGGACGCCAGTTCAGCGATCACGGGAACGGCGATCGACGCTTTCGGAAGTTCGAATCCGTTGTTCGCAACGCGCTAGATAGATACTCGGCTGCGTGACGGCATGTGGACTTCGTTGTCAGGCCAACTACGCCAGTGATCGGTTGTTGTAGCCCTCGCCATGAAGCAGCAGGTCGTTCTCAGCGAAACGCTCTACCCGGAACGGATCCACGTCGATCATGTCGGTTGAGCCATCAAGAATCAGATCACTCATGATCTTGCCAACGCCCGGACTCAGCTTGAATCCGTGCCCACTAAATCCCGCTCCCATGAAAAGTCCGTCCAGCGCCTGAACTTTTCCGAAGGCTGGCTGGTAATCGGGCGAGCAGTCGTAAACACCGGTGTAGCCGCGAACCAACGAGGCTGATTCCTGCCCGGGGAACCGTGCAGCGAACCTTTCGAACAGGCCCACCTGTTCCTTGAGATCGGGGATCTTTGTTACTTCGACATCCGGATCGACAGTCCCGCTCAGCGGATCGTGTTCACCCAGCAACGCCAGTGATCCTGCCTCGGGTCGGTAGTACGCCTCGACTACCCGATCCGACACTATTGGATGAGCACTACCGAAGTCAGGTGTGCGTTCGACAACCGCGATGGCATGACGCACCGGCTTTATCGGCAGATCTACTCCGTGGGCAGCCAGTAGTACGCTGGTCCTGAACCCGGCCTCCACTACAACCGTTCCGGCTTCGATAGTGCCCTCAGAGGTCTCGATACCGGTTACCTTGCTGCCGTCTAAGGTAACGGCGGTTACTTCGGGTCCAATTCGCACATCAACTCCGAGATCGCGTGCAGCCGCGATAAACGAGTTCGCAACCGTCGAGCCATCGGCGTGACCCGATCTGGGCTCCCATGCGCCTGCCGCTACTCCGTCGAGCACCAGTCGAGGTTCGATGTCGGTTATTTGGGCGTGATTCAACATCCCGGCTTCGATTCCCAGCCGTTGCTGCATTTCGATGACCTCGCGAGCGTGCGGAACCTCGTCTTCAGGAAACAGCAGCAACAGCCCGACCTCGCGGAATCCACTCTCACCAATCCCCACGATGTTCTCCCAATCACCGAACATCTCACGTCCATACATCGTAATTTTGATCAGCGATTCGAGTGTGTAGTGAAGCCGCACGATCGCGCTCGACCATCCGGAAGCACCGGATGCGATGCCATCTTTTTCGATTAGCGTGATCTTTCCCGCGCCTCGTTTTGCGAGATGCCATGCGGTCGAAGCGCCATGAACTCCGCCACCAACTACAACGACGTCTGCTGTGTCCGTCATCAGAACTACTCCCAAATAAAAACGCTGAAAAATCGAATAACCGAAAATGAACTGCTTACTCGGTGAACCGGCACGCTGTCTGTGGGGCACTACTTTGACACAAGAAACATGCCTGTGACAGAGTCACTCGTACCAGCATTCGCCAGCAATCACCAGCGTTCACCAGCGTTCACCAGCGTTCAAAAGGTAATATTCCTCGCAGCATTTCATTTAGTTCTAGTACCGCCCGTAATCAACGGTCAAAACGTTTCCGCAGAAAGTTCAAAATTCCCAGATGGTCCTCGAAAAACTCAAAAATATTCCAGATGCAACGTACGTTCACGCCGAACCGCTGAGTGACTTCATTTCGAATCTGTTCTCGGCGACTGGAATGCCCGTCGATGAGGCTCGGCTCTCTGCCGAAGTTCTTGTCGACGCCGACATGAACGGGATCGACACGCATGGTGTTAGCTACAACCTCGAACACCATTACCTGACCGGCCTGATTAACGGCTACATCAACACGACACCAAACGTTCATGTGACATACGAAACCCCTGGCACCGCAGTTATCGATGCCGATCGGGGCATGGGGATGATCGCCAGCGTTACGGCGATGGAGCTTGCGGTAGAAAAGGCGAAGCACACTGGAATCGCATCGGTCGCCGTCAATAATTCTTCGCACTACGGTGCCGCCGGGTTCTACGCCCGGATGGCGCTGGAGCACGACATGATCGGCTTCTCGATGTCGTCGGGTGGTCGCAACGTGATCATTCCGATGAACGGTCGCTACCCGTGGATGGGCACAAACCCGATGGCGTTCGCTACTCCGGCAGGTGACGAGCCGCCGTTTGTGATCGATATGGCGTCGTCTACGACGTCGTACGGCAAGGTTGCCATTGCGAGGGCGTTCGGCGTCGATATTCCCGCTGGCTGGGCACAGGACGCCGATGGGAACGCAATCACCGATATTACGAAGTTCGAGGATTCGATCGGGCAGCCTCCGCTGGGTGTGACTTATGATCTCGGTGCTCACAAGGGCATGGGGATCGGCATGATGGCCGATGTGCTTGGAGCGATTCTGCCGGGCGAACCAGTTTCGGGTCTTCTTCCAGATAAAGAAAAAGGCGGCGGGCGCTTCTGCCATTACTTCCAGGCGACCCGAATCGATGCTTTCAGACCGGCCGACGAGTTCAAGACCGACATGGACGTAATGCTGCGTACTTTGCGTGAGCAGGAGTCGGCACCCGGCATGCCCGGTATCCAGTACCCCGGGGAGCCAGACGCCGCATACGTGACGAAGCGAACCAAAGAGGGCGTTCCTCTACCCCGCCACTCGATCGACTATTTCAAGAAAATGGCCGACACCCTAAATGTGGAGTTCACGATCCCGGAATAGGACCACGCTGCCCCTTTACCCACGAACCTTCACGTCCCGAGCGCAGTCATCGAAGTCGAGGGATCCTGGGCGGGGGCGTGTGACTGGACGTAGCGTACGTATGGAAACTACCGATTACGCTCCCCCTCACCTAAATCCTCTTCCTAATGGAGAGGACTTTTCGAGCACGAACCCTCGCGTCCCGAGCGCAGTCATCGGAGTCGAGGGATCTGGTGCGGGGACGCGCTCTTGACCAAACTCACCACAGCACAAATCAAGAAGCTGCTTGCTTTCCGCGGCTACGGTAACCCGAACGGCCGTTTCTGGTTCGTCGGCATGGAAGAAGGTGGTGGCGACATTGAAAGTCTTCGGATCAGAGCCGACAAGTTCTCCAACCTGGAGGATCTCGCTGAATCGCATCAAAGATTCGTATCTCATGAAATGTCGAATCTGATTTCGACCTGGCGAATAATGTCGGCTATCGCTGGTCGGATCAGCGGGGTCGCAGATTTGTGGGATCCAGAGTACGCACGGAACTATCAGGTAAATCGCCTCGGTCGGACGAACGTAGAAACGTATCTAACCGAGATACTACCGCTGCCAAAACCCTCGCTGGACGACTGGCCCTACGGTGATATTTGTGACTCACCTCAAGACTATTTCGAGCAGGTATATCCCACTCAACTTTATTCTCTCCGAACCGAGTATGAAGAAGCAGATCCTAAGCCACAATTCGTTTTCTGCTACGGAAAAAAGTACTGGCCACACCATCGCGAAATATTCAACTTCGCTGCATTTCAACCCGCATTGAATGGCAATATTCAATGGGAACGCAACGAATCTACAGTATTCGTCCTCACAAATTTTTTCGGTTATGGATGGACAGGTTTTGGCGAAAATTTCATAGATGCACTTTGCGAATTCGACATCACCAAATCCCCGAAATAACAGCCCCACCCAAAAAGAAAAGCCCCCGGTTTTTGCCGGGGGCTTATCACGTTGTAGTCTCGCCGCGAGGCGGACTGTAAGCCGAGTCCTGTACTGGTTCCGCAATAAAGCGAAGCCAGTGACGGCCATCCATCTAGGCCTGCA
>Ga0302123_10002457_pt1 | contig 12591 bp, 10 predicted proteins | sample CB21_321_MG_FD_203109 | JGI IMG/M metagenome (GOLD analysis project Ga0302123, IMG submission 203109) | Marine microbial communities from Western Arctic Ocean, Canada - CB21_32.1 | ecosystem: Environmental > Aquatic > Marine > Oceanic | place: Canada: Western Arctic Ocean | collected 2017-09-28 | reverse complement strand
ACCACCACGACCCTGGCGTTATGCGATGCGTTGATGATGGCCAGCCTGAGTTTGCGCGGCTTTTCGGCCGACGCGTTCCGGCGCTATCACCCGGGTGGCATGTTGGGCCAGCAGATGCGTCGGGTCGGCGACGAAATGCTGCCGCTGGACCGGCTCACCTGGGTGGCGCCGAACACGGCAATCCACCAGGTGATTGAGCAGATATCCGCCGACGGCCAGGGCTTCGCCATTGTCAGCGAGCGGCCCAAGGGCCCCGGCGTCAGCCCCGGCGACGTTGGCTTTATCTCCGATGGCGATATTCGCCGCGGCGCCCAGGACCGTGATGGTTTCGCCGCCATGACCGCCGCCTCGATCATGAGCCCGTGCCCCGAAGCGGTGCCGGCCAATGCTTTCGCCATGGAGGCGCTGCGGATGATGGAGCAACGGGCCATAACCTCGCTGCTCTGTACCGACGATCAGGGCGCCATTATCGGCGCTGTTCATATTCACGGCATCGTCGCCCGCGAGCTGGGTCTGGAGCCAGCGCGCGGCCAGGCGCCGGACTGAAGCGCCCGGCTGGCCCGCCGCGCCCGACCATGAAGATCTGCCAGCTCTGCGCCGTCGATTTCACGTTCTATCGCTTTCTCCTGCCCCTGGCGATCGCCGAAATCACCGCCGGCCATGAGGTGGTGGCGGTCTGTGCCGACGGGCCATTGGTCGAGCGTCTGCGCCACGCCGGCATCCGGGTCGAGACCGTCGGGTTCTCCCGTGATCTGGTGAGCACCGACCACATGGCCGCCTACCGGCGGCTGGTCGAACTGTTTCGCGCCGAGAGCTTTGACATGGTTCATGTTCATACCCCGGTAGCCGCCTTCATTGGCCGCCTGGCGGCACGCCGCGCCGGTGTGCCCCGCGTGGTCTATACGGCCCACGGGTTCTATTTCCATGAGCGCATGGGGTTGCTCAAGCGCTGGGCGTTTATGGCGCTGGAATGGTTTGCCGGGCGCGCCACCCATGTGCTGTTCACCCAGGCCGAGGAAGACGCCGCCACGGCGCGCCGCCTGGGACTGTGCAAGGGCGGCGTCATCGAGGCCATCGGCAATGGAGTCGATCCGACACGCTTTCACCCGCCCATTGACCATGGCGCCGAGCGCGCGGCGACCCGGCGTTCGCTGGACACCCCGGACGATGCCACGGTGGTTATGGTGGTCGGTCGTCTGGTCGCGGAAAAGGGCTATCCGGAGCTGCTCAAGGCCATGGCCCGGCTCGATGCCTGGCTGTGGGTGGTCGGCGAGCGCCTGCCCAGCGATCACGCCAAAGGTATTGCCCGCGAGATCGACGGCGCCACGGCCGACCCGGCACTGGGGCCGCGCCTGCGTCTGCTCGGCGCTCGCGACGATGTGCCCGCCTTGCTGCGCGCCGCCGATATCTACACCCTGCCGTCCCATCGCGAGGGCATGCCGCGATCGATCATCGAGGCCATGATGAGCGGCCTGCCCGTGGTCGCCACCGACATACGCGGCGCCCGCGAGGAGGTGGTTGACGGCGAGACTGGGCGGCTGGTCCCGGTGGCCGACGTGGCCGCCCTGGCCGGGGCGCTTGGCGCGCTGGCTGATGATGGCGCGCAGCGCGCCCGCTTCGGCGCGGCCGGGCGGCAACGGGCCCTGGCGCTTTACGACGAGACGGTGGTGATTGCCCGCCAGCTCGATCACCTCGGTCTCACCGATTGACGGCGCGCCCTTCCCCGCGCTAGTACCCACCTGTCATAACTTGTGAGTCTCCATGACTGCTTCGCCGCGCATTTCCGTCATCGGTCTTGGTTACGTCGGCCTGCCCCTGGTCCTGGCGCTGGCGCGTCATTTCCATGTGGTTGGGTATGACATTGACGGCGACCGGGTGGCGCAACTGGTCACGGGTAGGGACCGTACCGCGGAGACCGATCCGGCGGTCCTGGGCGCGACCACGGCACAGTTGACCGCCGATGCCGACGCTCTGGCCGGCACGGAGATTTTCATCATTACCGTGCCGACGCCGGTGGATGAAGACAAGCGGCCCGATCTCCGGGCCCTGGAATCGGCGGCGCGAACCATTGGCGGCTATCTGGTGGCTGGTAGCGGCGCCATCGTCACCCTGGAAAGCACGGTTTATCCCGGCGCCACCGAGGATGTGCTGGGGCCGGCCCTGGAGGCTGCGTCCGGTCTCCGCGCCGGGGTTGATTTCTTCCTTGGCTATTCACCCGAGCGGGTTAATCCCGGCGATGCCGAACACACCCACGACCGCCTGACCAAGGTGGTCGCCGGCCAGACCCCGGCGGTCACCGAGACCCTGGCGGCGATGTATGGCGAAACCACGTCCGGCGGCATCTACGTCGCCCGCAATATCAAGACCGCCGAGGCCGCCAAGGTCATCGAGAACGCCCAGCGCGATATCAATATTGCCTTCATCAACGAAGTGGCGCGGATTTTCCACCGGCTCGATATTTCGACCCATGATGTGCTCGACGCGGCGGCGACCAAATGGAATTTCCTCGACTTCCGCCCCGGCCTGGTCGGCGGTCATTGCATCGGCGTCGATCCCTATTATCTCGCCTACCGGGCGCGCCAGGTCGGCCATGAGCCGGAAGTCATCCTCGCCGGACGGCGGATCAACGACGACATGGGCGCCTTCGTCGCCGGCGAAATTGCCGGGCAGGTCGGCGCCGGTGATGATTCTGGCCGGGTGCTCATGCTCGGCCTGACGTTCAAGGAGAACGTGCCCGATCTGCGCAACAGCCGGGTCGCCGACCTGGTCGCGGGTTTAGGTGCCGCCGGACTCCAGGTCGATGTCCACGATCCGCTGGCCGACCACGCCGAGGCGGCGGCGGTCTACGGTATCGATCTGCTGGAGACCCTGGCGCTGGAGGCCGATTATGACGCCGTGGTCGGCGCCGTCGCCCATGATCTCTACACGGGCTTCGATGGCGCCCGCCTTGCCAGCCTGGTCAAACCCGGCGGGCTGATCGCCGACGTCAAGGGCATGTGGCGCAATCTCGCCCTGGCCGACGGCCTGCGCCGCTGGCAACTTTAGTCGCGGGGAAAAAAAGGGGGATGCGCCCATGAGTGACGAAGACCAGTACAATGACCGGTTGGTCGAGGGCATGGAGGCGCTCTACGGCAAGGGGTTCCTGTCGCCCGGCGGCGCGCCCGAGGTCGATCTCATGCTCGACGGCGTCGATCTGTCCGGGTTGTCGGTACTCGATCTCGGCTGCGGCCTCGGCGGCGCTTTGGTCATGCTGGCCCGCGATTACAATGCCGGCCACGTCACCGGTATCGACATCGATTCCGATTCGCTGGACCGGTCGCGGGCGGCGGTCGCGGCGGCGGGACTGGGCGACCGGATCGCCCTGCGACAGGTCGAGCCGGGGCCGCTGCCCTTCGCCGACGGCGAATTCGATGCGGTGTTCTGCAAGGACGTAGTCTGTCACATGGCCGACAAAGCGGCCTTCCTGACCGAGCCTAGCCGAGTGCTAAAACCCGGCGGCCGCCTGTTCTGCGCCGACTTCTTCGAGGGCGTGGGCGACGACGGGCCCCACCCCGGCGCCGACCTGTTCGACGCCTATGTGGCCGAGATCGGGGCCTATGGGCTGACCTTCCATTTCGAGCCCCAGGCGGCCTACGACCGGGCCCTGCGCGCCGACGGGTTCAGCGCCCTGGAATTTATCGACCACAGCAAAATCTCGGCGGAAACCAGCCGCCGTGACATTGGTGTGTTGTCCGGCTCCGACAGTGATCGAATTAAAGGCCTGCTGGGAGACGAACTGTTCGCGGTGCGGGTGCGGGCCAGCCTGCTGCGCAACAAGGCTCTGGAAAGCGGCGGCCTGCAGCATTTTCATATGCGCGCCTGGCGACAGCCCTGACGGAGCCACGGACATGAGCGAACGCGTTGCCTACACGGATCGGGTGGTCGAGGGCATGGAGTCGCTCTACGGCAAGGGGTTCCTGTCGCCCGGCGGTGCGCCCGAGGTCGACCTCATGTTCGACGGCGTCGATCTTCACGGGCTGTCGATGCTCGATCTAGGCTGCGGCCTGGGCGGCGCCACGGTAAAGCTGGCGCGGGACCACCATGCCGGCCATGTCACCGGGGTCGACGTCGTGTCCGATTCCGTCGATCGGGCGCGGATCGCGGCGGCGGCGGCGGGGCTCGACGACCGGGTGACGGTGCGGAAAATCGAGCCCGGACCACTGCCCTTCGACGACGGCGAGTTCGACGCCGTGCTGTGCAAGGACGTGGTCTGTCACATGGCCGACAAGGCGGCTTTTATGACCGAGCCCTTTCGTGTGCTGAAGCCCGGCGGACGTCTGTTCTGCGCCGACTTCTTCGAGGGTGTGGCCGACGACGGGGCCCATCCCGGCGCCGCTGCGTTCGCGGGTTTCGTGGCCACCACCGAAAGTTATGGCCTGATTTACCACTTCGAGCCCCGGGCGATCTATGACCGTGCATTGCGCGCCGCCGGGTTCAGGGATCTCGAGTTTATCGACCACAGCGCCATCTCCGCCGCGGGCACCCGCGACAACCTGGTGGCGCTGTCCGGTCCGGACAGCGAGCGCATCAAGGGCCTGCTCGGGGACGCGCTGTTCGCGGCCCGGGTGCGGGCCTCCTCGTTCCTCAACAAGGCTCTGGAAAGCGGCGGCATGGAGCATTGTCATATGCGTGCCGCCCGCCCGGGATAACAATCCATGATCGCCAATCAACGCCACCTGTTCGATATTCCCGAGGGGGTCACCTACCTCAACAGCGCCGCCCGGTCGCCGCTGCTGCGGGCCAGCATCGCCGCCGGTGAGGCCGGCATTACCCGCAAGGCCCAGCCCTGGGCGGTTGACCCTCGTACGGTGCCGGACGAGGCCGAAACCCTGCGCCGCCTGTTCGCCGGTCTGATCGGCGCCACCGCCGACGACATTGCCATCGTCTCCTCGACCAGCTTCGGCGCCGCCGTGGCGGCGCGTAATCTGCCGGTCGGGGCGGGTCAGACGATCCTGGTGCCGCAAGCTCCGTTTCCGTCCCATCACCTGGTGTGGCAGGACCTTGCCGCCGACCATGGCGCCCGCATCGAGACTATTCCCGAGCCGGCCGACGGTGACTGGACCGCCGCGACCCTTGAGCGTATCGGCACGGATACCGCTGTCGCCGCGTTGCCGCCGTGCCGCTGGTACAACGGCGCCATCATCGATGCCGAGGCGGTCGGCGCGCGCTGCCGCGAGACCGGCACCGCCTTTGTCCTCGACGCGACGCAAACGGTTGGCGCCATGCCCATGGACGTGGCTCGCATCCAGCCCGATTTTATCATCGCCTCGGCCTACAAGTGGCTGCTGTGCCCCTACACTCTTGGCTTCATCTATGCCGCCCCCCATCGCCAGGATGGTCGCGGCATCGAGGTCCATCAGAGCAACCATGATGGCGAGGGTCCGGCGCCCGGCGCCCGGCGCTACGACATGGGCGAAGTGTTCAACCCGATCAATCTGCCCATGGCGGTGGCGGCGCTCGAACAAATCACCGCTTGGACCCCGGCTTTGATCAGCGAGACCCTGCGGCTGTTGACCGACCGCGTTGCCGAGGCCGGCGCCGAGCGCGGCCTTACAGCCCCGCCCGCCGTTGGCCGGGTTGGCCACTACATTGGTCTGCAGTCAGAGACCGGCTGGCCGGACGGCATGATTGAGGCTCTGGCGGCGGACGACATCCACCTGTGTCTGCGCGCCGGCGCCCTGCGGGCCAGCCCCTATCTGTTTAATACGCCCGCTGACGCGGACCGCCTGTTCGAGGCCTTGGATCGCCTGCTGTAGAGCGGCGCTGACGTCTCAATAAGCGGCGCGCTTGCCGGGTCGCTGGCGCATGGGCGACAGGGAATCGCCGGTGTAGTAGCTGCTGGCGCGGTCTTTCTGTTCGCTAATGCCGCGGCCGGCGTAGGAGCGGATTTCATCGGGCATGGGGCGGGGCTCGTCAACCGCCAGCCACAGGCGCATGAGATGGCGCTTGAGCGCCGGGTCGTCGGCGTCGTCGAAGCCGGTGCGGGTGTGGAGAACCGTGTAGTTGTTGATGAAGGTGCCGTCGCCCGGCGCCAGCAGGGTCTCGAACAGGATGTCCTCGCGGCACGCCAGTTGGTCGACACAATCGAGCGCCGCCACGTCGGCGTCGGTCATGGGATTGCCGGTTTCCTTGGCCGCCATTTCTGCGTAGGCGCGCAGATGACGGCAGCTCAACACATCGTCCTGCCAGGCAAACACCGGCACGTTATAGGGCGTTATCGGGGTCTCGCCGGGGGCCTCTTCACCGAAGCGGTGGAACGGCCAGCCCCGGTACAGGGAGTCCAGGTGCTGCGGGTGATTGGCGGCGATTTCGTTGTAGATAGCCAGGGCGCTGCAATAGCCGCTGACGCCGCCCTCGGCGGCCGGGCGTCGGCACAGCATACCGATAATGTCGCAGGCGTCGGTGTGGGGCGTCAACTCCACCGAATTGCGGTAGGCGCGCTCGCGGCGGTCCTTGCCGCCAACGTCGATCACATGGCCGAGACGGTCACCGAGCACGCTTTGGGAGCGCGCCGTGCCGAAATGGGCGCCGATGCCGAACCACATGAGGCCGATGTCGTCTTCGGAGTACCGGTCCACGGGCAGGCCGCGCAGGAAGGCGATACCGCGCCCGCCCATGACCTCGTGATAGAGCCCGGCAAGGTCGTCGGCCATGGCGCCCAGGGGAAACGTCTCGGCGGTGATGTCGTCGAGCCCGAGGCCCGCTTTGTGAACCCCGGCGAGAGCTTGGTCGACGGCGTCGAGATGGCGTTGCTCGAGGGTGAAGGCGTCCTTGTACCAGGCCGCTACCTCGCTCGCCTTCCAGGCGCTGGGATGGTCGATGATTTGATGGGTCGCCGCGATTGCCATGATTGCCTCCTCGCTGGTTACCTAACCCCTAGCATCGCCAGCCCCGACAGGCAAGAATGAGAGCATGAGCGGATTCGATCATACCCCCCTGGCGGGACGCGATCTGGGCGCGGTGCTGGCTGATCTTCAAGCCAGTGCCGCCCAGCCCTTCCCCGAGGCCGGGCCCATGCCGGCGGCGCTGTTTCATGCTCAGTCTTTTCACCAGCGCGAGATCGAGACGATCTTCGCCCGGGAATGGATATGCCTCGGCCGGGCCGACGATGTGCCCCATGCCGGCGACTTCACGGGCCACGATATCGCCGGGGTGCCGGTGTTGGCGGTGCGCCAGCCCGACGGCGCTATCAAGGTCCTGCTCAACGCCTGCGCCCACCGCCGGGCCCGGGTCACCGATGCGGCCACCGGCAATGCCGAGCGGCTGATCTGCCCCTATCACGGCTGGACTTACGACTGTACGGGCCGGCTGGTCGCCGCGCCCTTCATGAAGACCGTGCCGGGCTTCGACATGAGCGCGCACCGGCTTGTGGAACTCCATTCCGAGCTTTGGCAGGGCTTCATCTACGCCAGTCTCAGCCCCGAGGCGCCAGAGCCGGTGGCCCAGCGCCTGGCCGGGTTCCATGACGACATTGTCGGGCGCTTTGCCATGACCGACTATGTCGGTGTCATGCGCGAGACCATGAGCTGGGACTGCAACTGGAAGAACCTGATCGAGAACTTCACCGAGAGCTACCACGTCCCCATCGCTCACCGCGAGACCTTCGCTTATGCCAAGCGCAGCCTCGATCATTACACCTGTTCCGAAGGCGAGGACTGGTGCAGCTATCACTGGGGTGACACGCCGCCCAACGACGGCGCCGACTGGGACGGTGCGGTAACCGACCGGGATTTGGGCGATTGGGACCGCCGCGTGGTGGTTGCCTGCATCTTCCCCAGCCACTTGATCACCCTGACCGCCAATATGCTGTGGTACATCACCGTCCAGCCCCATGGGGTCGGACGGTTCAACGCTCAGTGGGGTGTCTCGGCACCCCAGCCGGTGCTTGATTCAGCGGGTGACAACTGGCTGACCGAATTACGCCGCTTCATGGACCGGGCCAACGACGAGGACAAACCCCTGTGCGAGGCATTGTACCGGGGAACCGCCGCACCGAACCCGCCACCCGGCCGCTACCACCCCATCGAACGAAATATCTGGGACTTCACCCGCTATCTGGCGCGGCTGACGGGTGGCCTGGACGCTTAACTCCCTTCCGGGAATCCGGCCTTGCGGAAGGTATCGAGGAAGCTCTCGCGCAGCGCCGGGTCGCGGTACGGCAAGCCGGTGGTGAAAAACGCCACCGAAAAATCAGGCCGCCGGGTAAGAACTTCTTCGCGGTGGACCTGGGCCTCGGCCATGCGCCCCAGACAAGCGTAACAGGCCGCGAAATAAGCATGTACTGAATAGGGCGGCGTATCGATGCGATTGAAGGCATCCAGCGCCTCGTCAAAACGGCCCGAGGTATGAAGATTGCGGCCGAGAATGTTCCAGTACCAGTTGGGATGGAAGGGATTGAGGCGCATCGCCTCACGCACCCGGTCGGCGCCCTGTTCGGGCTGGCCGAGGCACATCAGCAGCCGCCCCTGTTCGATCAGCGCGAGATCGTCGTTGGGATTGAGTACCAGGGCCTGACTGATGTGATTTTCGGCGAGATCCAGCCGGTCGCTAAACATTTGAGCGACGCAGATCGCAATGTGGGGACGGGCGTCCTGCTCGTCGAGTTCGACGGCTTTGTGGCCGGCTTCGACCGCCAATTCACGCCCAGGTCCGGTCAGGTCCCAAAACCAGTCGTAGACGTGGACCAGCGCTAGCAGGCCATAAGCCCGCGCGTAGCCGGGGTCGCGTCTGATCGCCTGTTCGAGCATATCGCGCGCCCGGGCGAAGCCGTCGTGCGCGTAATGGTAATGGTGCAAATGGTGCATGCCGCGCAGGGCGAAGTCGTAGGCCTCCATGTCCCTGGTCGGCTTGTCTCTTGCGGCGACCTCGGCGGCGGCATCGAGCCGGCCGACCAGCCTCGCGACGATGGTGCGGGCGACTTCGTCCTGGACAGCGAAAACATCCTCAAGATCGCGATCGTAACGCCCTGCCCACAGATGGTTGCCATTCGGCGCGTCGATGAGCTGGGCCGTGATCCGTACGCGGTCACCGGCCCGTCGAACGCTGCCCTCCAGCACATAGCGAACGCCAAGTTCCTCGGCGATGCTCCGGACCGACTTGTCGTTGTCAAGGTAGGCGAAGGAAGACTTGCGCGAAATGACGAACAGCGACCGATTGCGCGACAGCTCTGTAATGATGTCGTCGGTGATGCCGTCGGAAAAATAGGTCTGCTCGTCGTCGCCGGACATGTTGTCAAACGGCAAGGCTGCGATGGACGGCTTGTCGGGAAGAGGTAGCGGCGGGGCCACCGGATCAGGTGCAGCCGCCGCAGCATCGGCTGGTGCATCGGCGCCGACCGCCCCGAAGCGCCGCTCGAGTATCTTCTCATAGAGCACCTCGGTTTCCCGTGCCGGCGCGACCGCCAGTTCCGTATCGAGGATGTCGCTGCATGTCTGGAACTGCCGAAGCGCCGCGTCGGTCTGTCCGGCGAGCGCGTAGAGTTCCATCAAGGCGCGGTGAATCTCCTCGCGCAAGGGGTCGATCGCAAGCAATCGCGCCGCCGCCGCGATGCCGGCGGCAAAAGCCCGCGATTCGCCGTGGTGCGCCACCTGACGGGCCAGAGCATCGGTGGCCGCCTCGCTCAGCCGTGTACGCTCGGTTCGTAGCCACTCTTCAAAGGTGTCCTCGCGAAGTGCCCGGCCATCGAGCAGATCGCCGTTGTAGAGGGCTATGGCGCCAGTCAGTGAATCGACGTCGCCTTCGGCCAGCAGTCGGCCGAACATGGCCGTGTCGGCGGTCAGCAAACGCTCGTCGATGATCAGGGAATCGCGATCCGCCCGCAACCAGTCGGTGTCGTTGGTCGGCACGGCCTTGCGGGTCAACGACAGGGTTTGTCGCAAACTGGTTCGCGCCTGGTCCTCGCCACTAAACTGCCACAGCATGGCGGCCAGCTTCTCGCACGGCCAAGCCCGTCCCGGCTCCAGCGCCAGAACAGCGAGCAGCGCCCTGGCCTTGCGGGTCCGCAATACAACCGTTTTGTCATCGGCGGCGAGATCGAAGCCGCCCAACATTGTGAGGCGCAGTTCGGCCATAACCTATCCATGGCGTCCCCCATGCCGGGGGGTGTCGCGGAATCTCTCCCTCGCTCCAGCGTGAGGTTGATTTGGGCATTTCTCACGCATAATTCACGCTTGCCGCTGACTATATCACAGTGGCGATTACGCCGCGATTACGGTGTTCGGTGAGACTGGGTCCAAGCAAACGACGATCAGGCCCACGCTTACCAAGGAGATGACAGATGACTTTACACAGCTCTTCCGACCACTATTGGATGGACCGTCAGCGCGACATGCTCCCGAACAATCGGATCGCTGGCCTCGTCAGCACCACGAGCGTCCGAGACCGCTCGGAATCGCGGGTCATGGTTAGCTATCTGGTCAAGGGAGTGGCCAATTGCCGGTAAGCTGATTCACAGCGCCGTGGTTCGCGCCCGCCAGCGGCCAGCCGGCCCCAGCCCCGCACCCCCGCGGCCGCTTAGCGCTCGATCCTGAAACCTATGCCGTTGACCGCCGCACTCAGGTGCGGCGGTCGTCGTTCGAACCTAACCGCCGATCCGCGACAGCGCCCATTTTACCGTGGTGACGCCGCCCTTGAGGGGGCCGGAGAGGACGATCTGTTCGCTGCGGCTATGGGCGCCGGCGTGGCCCAGGTAGATGCTGTCGGCGATGACCAGCATGGCGCCGGAACTTCGCATGCGCCAGCCTTCGCCGCCGGGCAGACGCAACAGGGCGCCGGTGCCGTCGGCCACCAGGGACGCCTTGACCGTCGGGTGCAGGTGAAACCGGATCGTGAAGCGTCCGGCGCTGCCGCGGCCGCTCAGGATATCCTCGCCGCGCAGGCTGTCGCCGTCGGCGGCCAGGTAGAGGCGACGGCGGTGGCTGATGCCGAAGTCCTCGACAAAGCCGTCGTGGCTGGCATCGACCCAGGTGGCGCCCTCGTCCTCGAGGCGGGTGGCGACGACCCGCTCGGGGCCATGCTCGATAATGCCGTCATGGTCGACCGCCACGGAATCGGCATCCTCGACGGCGGCGGTGGAATGGGCGGCGGTGGCGCGCTGGGCCTGGCGCCAGCCGGGATCGCTGCCGCCATGGGCGCCGCAGTTGACGATCAGGCGGTGGCCATCGACGCTCATCTCGAAGCTCAGGGTGCCGCCATGGGCATGCGGCCCGGCCAACGGACCGGGCGCGCCGACGTCGGTTATCACCAGGGTGCGCCGCGCGACCAAACGCTCGAAGCCGCTGTGCGGCGCACTTAAGGGCGGCTGGCCGGGGGCGTCGCCAAGCGCCAGAGCGACGTCGATCAGGGCCGGGTCGCCCTCGTTTGAATCGTTGAACAGGGCCAGGCCGCCATCGCCGTGGCGGAAGAACCGGACAATCGGGGCCATGCGGTCGATGGCGGTCTGCAACAGGGTCGGCACCGGCTGGCGCCCGGCCAGGATGACGCCGCGCAATTCGACCAGATCACGGAACACGGCGAGCTGAACCGCGGGGCTGCGTGATACGTGGCCGCCGTCGGCGCGAATCTGGCGCGCCATTTCCTGTTCCAGCAGGCGCAGCGCGTGGACCAGCCGGTTGTCGTCGCCGGGCAGACAGAGGGCGGCGAATATCAGCCCCTTGACGGCGGCCATGCGCGGCGCGCCGTCGGGCCCGGCGTTGGCCACCCGGCTGAGGTGGCGGGCCTGTTCCGCGAGACTGGAGAGAATTGCTTCGGCGCTTTGCCGACCGGCGCCGCTCAGGAGCAGGGATGAATGACAGAGCCAGGCGACCAGGCGGCGGCCCAGCACATCGGCGCGCCAGGTCAGCGGATCCCATTCGCCCTGGGCCTCGATCCAGTCGGTGACCAGGTCGTGGATCCGGTCGCGGGTCTCACTGCCGCCGGCCGCCGCCATGTGGCGCAGCCAGTGGAAGCCGTGCATGGCCTCGAGCCACGCGGCGCTGGCGCCGTCGGGATTCCACGGCGTCGCCGCGCCGGCGGTCACGGTCTGGCCGGCGAAGCTGTAAGTGCCGGCGTTGAGCGCCGCGCCCTGGTCGGCGTCGCCGGACCATGGGTCCGTGGGGCCGAAGACCAGCGCTTTGGGCCGCTTGCCGCGCAGGGAAACCCGATAGAGGGCGGTGCCGTAGACCGCGCCCTCGAGGGCTTCTCGCGCTTTATCCAGGGTGCGGCGGCCGACCCCTGCGGCGGGCCGGCTCATGGTGCTTTCGTCGGTCACGGGGCGGCTAACCCCGGAGGCGGGCGATATTGTCGGCGTAGGCGCCGGCGTCGCCGCCAAACACGGCGCTGCCGGCCACCAGCACATCAGCGCCGGCTTTGATGATAGCCGCTGCGGTATCGCCGTTGACGCCACCATCGACTTCGAGATCGATGGTTCGGCCGGTGGCGTCGATTTTGGCGCGCAACGCCGCGATCTTGTCGAGCATGGCGGCGATGAAGCTCTGGCCGCCGAAGCCCGGATTGACCGACATGACCAGCACCAGATCGACCGCGTCGAGCACGTAATCTACGGCTTCCGCCGGG
>Ga0302123_10002456_pt1 | contig 12591 bp, 18 predicted proteins | sample CB21_321_MG_FD_203109 | JGI IMG/M metagenome (GOLD analysis project Ga0302123, IMG submission 203109) | Marine microbial communities from Western Arctic Ocean, Canada - CB21_32.1 | ecosystem: Environmental > Aquatic > Marine > Oceanic | place: Canada: Western Arctic Ocean | collected 2017-09-28 | reverse complement strand
CCGGCAGTAGTGATTCGAGTCATGGCACGATCAAGGAAATCAGATGTCGGCTTCCCTGGCCGGATGCCAGGAATGTAACCACCGTGGCGCTTGAGGTCGTCGGCGATCTGGATAGGATTGAACTGATTCGCGACCCAGAAAAACGAGAAAACGATGATGAGCGCGGCATAGATCGCCATGAACCCCGAGGAGCCATAAGCGAATAGCGGCGCCAGCCAACGCAACCACTCCCATTGCACTGCAGTGATGAGCATCGGCGGAAACATGAGAATCGCGCTCGCAAAAATGATCGGCATGACATTGGCAAAGTTCACGCGCAACGGCAGGAATGATGCCTGCGCTGCACCGCTACCGCTACCGCTACCGCCCGCAGCCGTGCGGGCGTATTGGATGGGCACTTTTCTCACCCCTTGCGTCAGCATCACTGTGGCCGCAGTTATCACGACAAATATAATCAACAGGATGATAGCGTGAATCGGCGTGAACGACGTTTCGCCGCTACCCTCGGTACGTAACAACTGGTACATCCCCTTGAGCGCATCCGGCAGACGATCGATGATATTGACTGTGATAATGAGGGAGGCACCATTACCAACACCTTTGTCGGTGATCTGTTCGCCGAACCACATCAGGATCATCGTGCCACTGGTGAGAATGATCATCGTCATAACCTGGAAGGAAATGCCCGGGTTGTTGACGATCTGCTGCGATGCCTGGCCACCTAACAAAGCACCTGGATTTTCCATGCCCCGCGCCAGGAAAAACCCTTGAACCACACAAATGACAAGGGTCAGGTAGCGAGTCCACTGGATAATTTTCTGCTGGCCGGCTTCGCCTTCGCGCTTGAGTTTCTCGAACTGCGGAAACACCGGGGTAAGCAACTGCATGATGATCGACGCCGATATATACGGCATGATCCCGAGCGCGCCGATCGCGAACTGGCGCAGCGCGCCGCCACTGAAGGTGTCGAACAAGGTGATCAGCCCACCTGCGCCCTGCTGGGAACTCAGGGTCTTAAACAAGGCGGCGAGCGCTTCGCCGTCGATGCCGGGGCACGGGATATTCGAGCACACACGACAGAGTGCGATGATTGCGAACGTGAAGCCTATACGGCTACGTAGTTCAGGAACTTTGAGACTATTGGCGAAGGCAGCAATCATAAGGGGATCCGATTATAGCGTCTCGCAGGAACCACCGGCCGCTTCGATCTTGGCCTTGGCGGTGGCGGAATAGGCGTGAGCCTTGACGGTTAGCGATTTGCTGATCTCACCATCTGCGAGGATCTTGAGGCCGGTATCGATCGTGCCGATCATGCCTTTAGCTGTCAGTGACTCGATGTCTACCGTCTCGCCCGCCTCGAAATTCGTATCGAGATCCCGCACGTTGACCAGAGTCCAGAGCTTGTGGTTAGGATTGGTGAATCCACGCTTCGGCAAACGCCGGAACAGTGGAATCTGACCACCCTCAAAATATGGCCTGCGCGAGTAACCGCTACGGGACTTCTGTCCTTTCTCTCCGCGGCCGCAGGTACGGCCCCAGTTGTTTCCGTGACCTCGCCCAACACGCTTGCGCACTTGGCGTCGATCAGTAGGTGTAAGTGTATGTAACTTCATAATCTTCCTCAGAGCGGGTCGTAAAGTACGCCTTCACCAGGCATTTACAACGTGTGGTGTGGTGTGCACTGACGCAAAGCCTGTGCCTGATTACAGTTTTTGAATGTCCCGTTTCGCCAGGACCGATGCGTAGCTCTCCAGATGATCGATGCCGACCATTGTCGCCTTGACCACGTTGATGGCGTTGTTGGAGCCCAGCGACTTCGCCAATACATCCTTCACACCGGCCAATTCGAGAACTGCTCGCATGCCGCCACCAGCGATCAAACCGGTACCAGCTGTGGCGGGACGCATCACGACGCGACCGCCACGGTAAGTGCCTTCGATCTCGTGCGGCAACGTATGCTTGTTGCGCATCGGCACGACGACCAAATCACGCCGGGCGATCTCACCGCCCTTGCGAATGGCGTCTGCAACTTCGTTCGCCTTGCCCAGGCCAATACCGACCTTGCCCTTGCGGTTACCGACAACGACCAAGGCACTGAAACTGAAGTTACGACCGCCTTTCACCACCTTGCTGCAACGCTTGATGTTGACGACGCGCTCTTCGAATTCCGGAGCCTCTTGTTCTTCGTCCCGGCTTCGTCTGTTTTGACGTTCTCTCGCCACGAATATCCCTCGAGTTTATGTATGCGTAGTCTCAGTTGCTACGCTGCGTTTTTCAATTTAGAATTCCAGACCACCCTCGCGGGCCTTGTCTGCAATCGCCTTGACCCGTCCGTGGAATCTGAAACCGCCACGGTCAAATACAACTTTCTTCACACCGGCTGCGCGCGCTCGTTCCGCAGCAATACTGCCAATAGTCTCGGCGCCCTGCAAAGTGTCCGATACATTCTCTCCGCGCAACTGCGAATCGACCGTCGAGACTTGGGCAAGCGTGTTCCCGTTCTCGTCGTCGATAAACTGCACGTACAGATGCTGATTACTGGCGTACACCGACATCCGCGGCACCGCAGCGGTTCCTTTGACGCGCTTGCGAATCCGCCAGTGGCGACGCTGCCGCACTTCTTTTCGTGAACGATTTGCCATGTCTGAATTCTCCGGGTTAGCCGTGCTCGAGACGACCGTTACATGCTCTTGCCGACTTTCTGCATCACGTACTCGTCGACGTAGCGAATACCTTTGCCCTTGTACGGCTCGGGCGGACGATATGCACGAATCGTGGCCGCCACCTGGCCGACCTGCTGCTTGTCCATGCCCTCAACTGTGATCTTGGTGTTCTCCGCGACACTGATCTGGATGTCACTGGGAATCGGATGTTCGATTGGATTCGAATAACCAACGCTGATCGTCAGCTTCTTCCCCTTCACAGCGGCACGATAACCGACACCGCGGATCTCAAGCTCTTTCTTGAAGCCGGCATCGACACCAACGATCATATTGCTTAACAACGTGCGAGTAAGCCCGTGCAACGACTTCGCCTGACGGCTGTCATCTGCACGGCTGACGGTAAGCGTGTCGCCATCAACCGCCGCTGAGATAAGCCCGGGGACAAGGTGCTCCATCGAGCCCTTGCTGCCTGTGATTTTCACGGTCTGGCCCTTGACCTCGACCTTGGCTTTGCCGACCTGGATAGGTTGATTGCCGATGCGTGACATGATTCAAATTCCTTGTTGATCGCAGCGATGTGCAGGCTTAACGCGGTTACCAGACGTAGCAGAGCACTTCGCCGCCGACGTTCTGCAGCTTGGCCTGCCGCCCAGTGATGATACCGGCAGGCGTTGACATAATGACTGTTCCGAGACCGCCACGGACCCGCGGGATGTCCTTCACCCCGACGTAAACCCGGCATGACGGCTTGCTGATCCGCTTCAAATCACTGATCACGGGCTTCTCGCTCTTGTACTTCAACATGATATTGAGCTCGGGATGCTTGTCCGTGACAACCTCATAGTCGCGAATGTAACCTTCACGCTTGAGGGTGTCTGCAATCGCAGTTTTTTCCTTGGACGACGGCATTTGAACCGCCTCGTGTGCGACACGTCCGGCATTGCGGATGCGGGTCAGCATGTCGGCTATTGGATCTGTATACATAGGTCGTTCTCCGTTACCAGCTGGCCTTGATGACGCCTGGAATCTGTGCTATCGAAGCCAGCTCGCGGAAACAAATGCGGCAGAGCTGAAACTTGCGAAGGTAAGCGCGTGAACGCCCGCAACGCGTGCAACGATAGTACCCGCGCACCTGGAATTTAGGCTTGCGCTGAGATTTTACGATAAGTGCTGTCTTGGCCATGGTATGTCCTTGGTGTCCTTAGTGTGAAAATGGCATGCCGAGCATGGTCAGTAGTTCAAGACCTTCTTCGTTGTTCGCAGCGGTTGTGACCACAGTGACATTCATGCCGATGTTATGTTTCATCTTGTCGAGATTGACTTCCGTAAAAATCGTCTGGTCCGGCAGTCCCAGGCTGTAGTTGCCCGATCCGTCGAACGCTGTCCGCGAGACACCGCGAAAGTCGCGAACACGAGGCAGCCCGACATTGACCAGGCGATACAGAAAATCGTACATGCGCTTGCCGCGCAAGGTCACGCACACGCCCACATTCATTCCTTCACGCAGCTTGAAATTGGCAATGCTGTTCCGGGCTTTGGTGGTCACCGGGCGTTGGCCCGTGATGTCACTGATCGTCCGAAGCGCTTCGTCGAAGACTTCACGGTCTTTGTCGGCGCCTATACCACTACTCACCACAATCTTGGTGAGCTTGGGCACAGCATTGACATTGCGACCGCCGAGCTTCGTTTGCAGTTCCGGCAGAATCTCTGATCTGTATATCTCCATCAGCACGGACATGGCGATGGGTCCTCCTATTCGTCGTCAGCGTCTGGCCGGCCACCGCGCTTTTCCCAATAGCGGCTGGCCTCCATGACATTGGAAATGTGAATCGGGCATTCGCGCTCATCGTAACCGCCTTGCGGTTGGTCGGCGCTGGGCTTGCGAGCGATCCGTCGAACATTTACACCACGCACCGTCACCCGGTCGAGGACTCTATCGACCGCCAGGACGGCATGCTCAACCTTCGAGGGTTCTTCACGATCCTCGGGGTCGGGCTTGAACGCACCAGAGATGATCACCACTTTGGTGTCTTTCTTGATAGCCTTATTCTGCTTCACTACAGCACCTCAGGGGCGAGTGAGACGATTTTAATGAAGTTGCGATCACGCAATTCACGCGCGACCGATCCAAAAATACGGGTGCCGCGCGGATTGTTCTGATCATCGATGATTACCGCGGCGTTGCGATCGAAGCGCAGGCTCGAACCATCCGACCTATGAATATCGTAACGGGTACGTACGACAACGGCACGGACAACTTCGCCCTTCTTGACGACGCCATCCGGCGTCGCTTCCTTGACACTGGCTTTGACGACATCTCCGACTCGGGCGTAACGCTTACGCTGCCCCAGGACTGTGATAGCCACGACACGCTTGGCGCCGGAGTTATCCGCAATATCCATACTGCTTTCTGACTGAATCATCGGTCTTTCTCCTACTCGCCGCGGCGGATGATCTCGAGCAACCGCCAGCGTTTGAGCTTACTCATTGGTCGCGTTTCGCGGATACGCACCGTATCGCCGACGCGCGCTTCGTTTTCCTCGTCGTGCGTGTGATACTTCTTGCTGCGGGTAATCACTTTCTTGTACCGCTCGTGCTGCGACTTGCGGTCGACGCGTACGACGATCGTCTTGTCGTTAGAAGCGCTGGTCACAGTTCCTACGCGTACTTTGCGTATTCCCCTGAACTCCGTCGCTTCGTCTGTTGCTGTGGTCTCACTCATCGGTAGCTCCAAAATGAATAGTGCGTTGTCATGACTGTGTTTTGCTGCGCGCTGTGTCTTCGGTACGCATGCGAGCGATATCGCGGCGAACCAGGCGCAGCCGAGCAGTGTTCTCGAGCTGTCCAGTCTTCGCCTGAATGCGTAGATTGAGGTACTCGCGCTGGGCGTCTTCCAGCCCCTTGGCAAGCTCTTCAACCGTATATTCGCGAATGTCCGAAGCCTTCATGGCGTTGTCCCTGCTTAGTAGTGTCTTAGCTGTTATGACGCGCCAACATCCGGCACGGCAAACTCAGTTTTTGCGCCGCACGCTTGAAACCCTCACGTGCAATCTGTTCTGTGCATCCGCTGGCCTCAAAGATGACGCGGCCTGGCTTGACTACGGCTACCCAAGTCTCTGGATTGCCCTTGCCCTTACCCATGCGGGTCTCAAGTGGCTTTTTCGAAATTGGTTTGTCAGGAAACATCCGGATCCAGACCTGGCCGCGACGTTTCATATGACGCGTCAACGCCACACGTGCTGCCTCGATCTGCGAATTGGTAATCCAGCCCGCTCCCAGGACCTGAAGACCAAAATCACCGTGATCAAGCTTGTTGTTTCTGCTGGCGACGCCCGCGATTTTTCCGCGCTGCACCTTGCGATACTTTACCCTTTTGGGAATCAGTGGCATTTTGATCTTCCTCCATTTTGTCCGGCAAGCAAATCCAAGTCTTTATACCAATCTTACCTGCCATTGTTCGAGCTTCAGCGAAGCCGTAGTGAACGTTGGCCCGTAAGGTGTGTAAAGGTGTTTTGCCGTCCTTGTATTGTTCGCTACGCGCCAGCTCTGAGCCGCCGAGGCGGCCGCCGCAGCGCACCTTGATACCGAGTGCACCCATATCCATCGCGGTCTGGATAGACTTCTTCATAGCCCGCCGGAAACCGATGCGGCGTTCCAGCTGCATAGCAATGTTCTCGGCCACAAGCTGGGCATTGAGCTCCGGCTTCTTGACCTCGACCACGTCAATGTAAACGTCTTTCTTTTCCGTCATCTTGTAGAGCGCGTCCCGCAGGCTGTCGTACTCCGCCCGCTTGCGGCCGAACACCAGGCCCGGACGCGCCGAATGCACTGTTACGCGGACACGGTTGGCGAAACGCTCAACGTCGATCCGCGACACTGCCGCCTGAACCAACTGCTTCTTCACAAAAGCGCGAATCTTCAGATCTTCCCGCAACAGCCCACCAAAATCCTTCTTATTGGCGAACCAGCGACTGCTCCAGTCCTTGGTCACTGCGACCCGGAACCCTATTGGATTGACTTTCTGCCCCACTTGCTTGCTCCTATGGCGGTCTTATTCGTCCGTGACCACTACGCGTATATGACTGGTACGTTTACGAATGCGCCCGGCCATGCCGCGTGCTTTCGTGCGAAGTCGCTTCATCGTCGGCCCCTCGCCGACGATTGCCTCTGCTACAGTAAGATCACTCTCTTCTACACCATCACCCGAATTGACCGCGTTAGCAATTGCCGAACGCAAGGTCTTGCCAATGATGCCCGCCGCTTTTTGCGGCGCAAAATCAACCAGTGCCAACGCTTCTTCGACTGTCTTGCCTTGAATCAGCCGCGTGATTTCACGCGCCTTAAACGGCGACACTCGCACAGTTTTTGTTACCGCTCTCTTTCTCATCGTCTCTCGCCTGCTTGAAGTCCGTTGGTCAATCCCGCTCAGTCGTTGCGCTACTCGCTCTGTTTCGTTGCGAGTCGCGCCACGGCACCCGGGCCAATGGCTGACAGATTTCCAATTGTAACCATGGCGCCGCTGATCGTCGGCCGCACCTCGACAATACGAAACTCGCATTCGAGACCGCCGATCCCTTCCAGCCTGCCTACCATTCCAGGTAGCGCACCATGGTTGAAACCTACATTCAAGGCCACAACGCTCAGCTCCCGGTCAATCGCAACAACTTGACATTCGCTCAAGTTGCCTTCTACAACCGGCACCGCCAACAACGTATCAGCCCGCTCCAGGCGGCCGATCATGTGACCCAACTTACTTTGAAGAACCTCTCGCGCCGGCGACTTGCCAGACGGGTCGAGAACCTCCAACGCTTCCGTCAAAGAACTCTGGAATTCCCGCAAATCGCGGTAACTCTCATCATGCGCGGCTTGCAACCGCTTCACCTCGTCCAAGGCCAGGATTACCGCTTCCGTCGCGGCCAATTCCTTCTTGCTGACGAGCAAACTCGCAACTTTCAGACGCAACATAGTCAGCTCATTGCTGCTCTGCTGCGCTGCCACATGCGCACCGCTGTATGCCTCGCGAAATTCTTCCAATTCCGCTTCGAGGCCTACAACCTCCGCATTCAGACGCAGAACCCGATCTTCCAGATGCTCAATCCGGCGTTCCGTTTCCGACTCAGTATTGCCATCTCCGGCCGCAACAACACACGACACCGCGGAAATGAAAAAAAGAGCGCGTAAAATACCCATCATCCGCCACCTTGTCCACCCCTTACACGCAGAAATTTAAAAGAATTTGGCGATTGGAGGCGAAAAGATTGAACTTAGCACGGGTTCGGCCCCCGTCAAGGCGTTTCTCCAGACAATTATCGCCGACGACTGCGGATCCGGTGAAGCGCTACGGCATCCGCGGACCACGCCCGCCCGTCAGACGAAAGAGCCCGACGATTCAATCACCATACCGTTCTCGTCTACGCCTTCGAAACCTGCACACAGGGAACCATCACCCGCGACGAGTTTGATGCGCAACTCAATTGACGATATAACGGTGATATTCTCCTGCAAGCCATAGTCCTGCCACGATTCGCTACTGATAGTTCAGCAACGCGCCTTGACGTAGCTGACGGGCTTGATGGCTTCCGATAAAAGCATTGTTGACTCCCGGTGTTCGATTTCTGAATGACTATATCCAGACCAATTCAACGGGTTCGTTCGGCATACTCATAGCATAAAAAAACGGCCCCATTTCGCCTCACCTTTCCGGCTAATGGACAGGCGTGATTTGCATCGCACAGGGCGCAGGCGCAAAGTACCAGCCATGATCAACATGCAATCCATCACCATGCGCGAAATTTCGCTGCCGCTGCGCGAGCGCTTCCAGATTTCGTCCGGCGGCGTCCTCGACCGGCGCATCCTTCTACTCGAGCTGATAGACGCCGACGGCACCGTCGGCTGGAGTGAGTGCGTCGCCGGCGAACAGCCCTATTACTATCCAGATACCATCGACACATCGTGGATTGTTATTCGCGATTATCTCGCGCCGAAAGTGCTGGGTACTACACTCAAGGGTCCACAAGATGCCGCCGCACTGCTCGCATACGGCGTGCGCGGCAATCTGATGCCGCGTGGTGCCGTCGAAATGGGACTCTGGGAAGTAGCCGCGCAACAACAGGGGATTCCCCTCGCGCAATTGCTGGGCGGAACGCGGGAAAAGATCGGCACCGGCATTTCGCTCGGGCTACAGGACTCGCCCGAAGCGCTCGTCGCAAAAGCACGCACCAGCTACGAAGAAGGCTACTGCAAGATCAAGATCAAAATTAAACCTGGCGCCGATATCGAGTATGTCCGCGCCGTCCGCGACGAGCTCGGTCCGGACGCCCCGCTTATGGTAGACGCGAACAACGCCTACACGCTCGACGACATCGAGCATCTGCTGCCGCTCGACGACATGAATCTGATCATGATCGAACAACCCCTCGCCTGGGACGACGTTCTGCGCCACGCCAAGTTACAGGAACGATTCAAAACACCCATCTGCCTCGATGAATCAATCACCGGGGTCGATCGCGTCGAAGATATGATCGCCAACCGCAGCGGCCGCATCGTCAACATCAAACCGGGCCGGGTTGCCGGACACGGTCCCGCCAAGGCGATCCACGACTTGTGCCAGAAACACGATATCCCCGTGTGGTGCGGCGGCATGCTGGAAAGCGGCGTCGGTCGTGGCCACAACGTCGCCCTCGCCTCCCTCCCAAACTTTACCTTGCCCGGCGATGTGTCGCCTAGCAAGAGATATTGGGAGCAGGATATCGTCACACCGGAGTGGACGATGGATAAAAACGGCATGGTCACCGTGCCGCTCGACAAACCGGGTATCGGCGTAACCGTTGACCGCAACCGCATCGACAACCTCACCGTGCGCAGTGAAACCATCAAGTGACATCGACCTGAACGTCGTCCCGCAATCCGTTCGATCCCTATTCACCGACGAACACGCTGAGTTGCTTCTGACAATTCGCCGGGATCTGCATCGGCATCCCGAATTGTCGGGCCAGGAACATCGCACCGCCGACACGCTCGCCGCGGAATTGGCTAAGCTCCCGGCGGTCGAAGTCAACCGCGTCGCCGGAACCGGCATCGTCGCACGCATCCCCGGTGCGGACTCCGCAAATCCGACTGTCGCTATCCGCGGCGATATCGATGCGTTACCGATCGACGAAGAGACCGGCCTGTCCTGGGCCTCGGAAAACCCTGGCGTCATGCACGCCTGCGGTCACGATGTACACGCGACATGGGCTCTCGCCGCTGCCGGATTGCTGACAGCAGCACCTGCCGCCGGCGATGTGCTGGTTGTCTTTCAACCCGCCGAAGAGATCGGCGTCGGCGCCAAAGCCATCCTCGAAAGCGGCGCCCTCGATGATATCAAGGCCATGTTCGGCGGCCATGTCGACCGACGCTTCGCGGTTGGCGAAGTCGTAGTGCAGGCCGGACCGTTAGCAGCTGCCTCCGACCTGTTTGAGATAGAACTTGTCGGATGCGCCGCCCACGGCGGACGCCCCCACGAAGGCGTCGACCCGATTGTTGCCACGGGTGCTCTGATCAGCGCCCTGCAAAGCATCGTTGCGCGCCGCATCAACCCGGCCTGGCCCGCCGTCGTATCCATCGGCAAAGTGCATGCGGGCAACGCCTTGAACATCATCCCGGAACGCAGTCTTGTGGCCGGCACAATTCGCACCGCTGACCAGACCGTACGCGACCAGGTGCATACGGAAATGAAGCGTGTCGCCGAAGGCATCGCCGCAGCGCATGGTGTTGAAGCGACGGTGCAAATCACCCCTGGCGCACCACCCGTCGTCAATACCGAAAAGGGTGCGGCCTGGGCACGGTTAGGCAGTGCTGCGGTCCTCGATGATGAAAACATCGTGCCACTGGGATACGCCAACATGGCCAGCGAAGATTTCGGCTGGTATCTGCAACGAACAGATGGTTGCTTCATGCGAATCGGCGCGCGTGAGGACGGCGGCGAATTCATTCCTGGGCACGCCCCGAATTTTCTCGCCGCAGACGGCTGCATATTCATCGGCGCCGCTGTACTTGCGGAGTCCGCACGTGCCGCCTCCGAGGCGTTGTCGAATGCCTAGTAAGCTTATCAGAACATTGGGAGAGACCGGATAATTGAAGACGTGTGAACGCATTACACTGATCTCGCAGGAGTCGTTGTCCCGCCGCTATTACCGGCTGGTCTTTGAGGCGCCCGCTATTGCCAATGCCGCGATGCCGGGGCAGTTCATCCATATGCGTTGTGCTGGCGGCTGGGACCCGTTCCTGAGACGGCCTATCAGTTTGCACGACGCCGATCCGGACAGCGGCACTATCACCCTTCTGATCGGGGAGTTCGGCTACGGCACCAGCCTGCTGCGACAGCTCTCTGTCGGCACGCAGGTAGATGCACTCGGTCCATTGGGCGGTGCCTGGCAGCCGTCGCCTGAGTCGCGTACCTGCATATTGCTCGGCGGCGGCGTAGGGATACCGCCTTTGCACTTTCTGGCGAAGCGGTTGCCGACGATGACATCGACACCGGCGGCACGAGTCATTGCGGTCATCGGTGCAAGGATACAGGAGGATGTGCTCTGTGAGGCGGAATTCGCAGCCTGCGGTGCTGAGGTGTGTGCCGCGACGGACGACGGCAGCTACGGATTTCACGGCACAGCTGTCGATTTATTGAGTGAGCTGCTGGAAAAGGAGTCCGTCGACCAGGTCTTCACGTGCGGGCCAACGCCTATGATGCGCGGCGTCGCGGCGGTGACCGCCGCGCACGACATCCCTTGCCAGGCCTCGCTCGAAGAGCGTATGGCTTGCGGCCTGGGCGCCTGTATTTCCTGCGTCGTCGAGGTACGGGCCGACGGCACCGGTCCCGTTGAATACCAACGTGTATGCACCGAAGGGCCGGTTTTTGCTGCTCACGAGGTTTTCGCGACCACCGGAGACGACGCATGACAAACCAGAGTGTCAACCTCGCCGGCATCGAGATGAAGAACCCGGTCATGACCGCATCCGGCACCTTCGGCTACGGGCCGGAGTACGCGGATTTTGTCGACCTCAACCGCTTGGGCGCTATCGTTGTCAAGGGCATCACCTTAGAGCCCAGGGCCGGCAATCCACCGCCGCGTACGGTCGAGACACCGGCTGGCATGCTCAACGCGATCGGCCTGCAGAACCCTGGTGCCGCGGCTTTCATAGAGCAGAAAATGCCGTACCTCCGCCAGTTTGACGTTCCTGTAATCGTCAACATCAACGCCCGGTCACTAGACGAGTTTGCGGAAATCACACGCATCTTTGACGGGGTCGACGGTGTCCACGGTCTCGAAGTCAACATCTCCTGTCCGAACGTCAAGGAAGGCGGCATCCTGTTCAGCTCCGACCCCGAGGCCGCGCACGCTGCCGTGCAGACTGTGCGTCGCCACACAGCCCTGCCACTGATCGTCAAGCTTTCACCCAACGTCACCGACATCTGCCTTCTGGCGCGGCGTGTTATCGAAGCCGGCGCCGACGCTCTGTCGTTGATCAACACACTCGTGGGCATGGTCATCGATGTCGACCGTCGTTGCCCGGTGCTGGCCAATCGTACGGGCGGTCTGTCGGGGCCCGCGGTGCGCCCGATTGCCGTGCGGATGGTCTGGGATGTGGCCGAGGCGATGGATGTACCGATCGTCGGCATGGGTGGTATCATGACTGCTCAGGACGCGCTCGAATTTCTCCTGGCGGGTTCAACCGCAGTGGCGGTGGGCACGGCCAACTTCGTCAATCCGCCCGCGGCTATCGAGGTGATAGACGGAATCGCGGCATATCTCGAAGAGCATGAAATCGACGATGTCCGCAGCCTGATCGCAGCAGCGCACCCCCCGAAAACGTAAAAGCCACCCCTATCCTTCTTACCAATCCGAGTTTGGAGACGGAGATGGCCTTAAAAAGACAGACAATTTACGAG
>Ga0302123_10002453_pt1 | contig 12605 bp, 22 predicted proteins | sample CB21_321_MG_FD_203109 | JGI IMG/M metagenome (GOLD analysis project Ga0302123, IMG submission 203109) | Marine microbial communities from Western Arctic Ocean, Canada - CB21_32.1 | ecosystem: Environmental > Aquatic > Marine > Oceanic | place: Canada: Western Arctic Ocean | collected 2017-09-28 | reverse complement strand
GAGGTGCTGCGGAGATTCGTGGCACGAGGAGAGAACACATGACCGCCGACGACCGCCCCCGCTTCGCTGAAGGCATCGGACTCCTTGCGAGTATGCTGCCACCGCGCAAAGTCCTTAGTGACCTGCTCATGGAGGGCTATTGGTGGGCCTTGAAGGACATGGATCTTGAGGCCTTCACCGCCGCCGTCCATGCCGCCATGAAAGGCTGCAAGTTTCTGCCAACGCCCTCGGAACTGCGGGAACTTGTCGCAGGGACCGCCCAGGACCGCGCCACGGTCGAGTGGGGGGAGGTGGTGCGTCAAGTGGGTAGTGTGGGCAGCCTGGGGTCACCAAGGCTCTCTGACGGGGCTGTGAAGGCCATCAAGATAGCCTGGGGGTCATGGCGGCAACTCGCGCGAACTTTACCGGCTCCTGGTGAAACCGATCATGAATGGCAGCGGAAGCGGTTCGAGGCGGCGTTTGCCGTCACTGAGCGCAACGAGGGGCAGGGGCTATTGACCCCGGCCTCCGTCCATCCCAGCATCCAGGCGCTCATTGATGAGAAGCGCGGCACGGGAGGGTTGCTATGAATGAGCAGTGGCACGGCACGTTGAATGGCTACCGTTACCACCAATGCCGGTGCGAGGCGTGCGGAGAGGCGAGGCGGGAGTATTACCAAGAGTTCAGCAAGCGCCCTGGGGCAAAAGAGAAGAGGGACGCCTACTACAGACGCCCCGAGGTAAAAGCGAGGAGGGCCGCCTACTACAGCCGCTCTGATGTCAGGAACAACAAAGCATTGCGACCGGGCGCTGTGGACCGCTACGCCGACTTTATCGCTGGTCAAGTGGAATGGCTGGAGGCGCATGGGAACGACACAGGCGCACGTAGGCGCACGACACAGGCGCACGACACAGGCGCACACAGGCGCACACAGGCTTCTTTGCCGGTGAAGCACTGGAACGAGCGTATGGGGTATCGGTCTTCAGCCAGCGAGAAAGTCGGGCGGGTTCCTGTGGCTCGTTCCAGGTCTAATGAAACGAGCGCCCCCCGCGTGCTGCGGACCACGATCCGAGGCAGGCAGGTTGAGATCACCTGGGATGGGGAGGATATCACCGTGCGGGACGCCTCCACACTCAGGGAGCTTCACTTGGACAGCGTGCAGTTTTTGGAAGCCCACCGCCTCGTGGCCGAGAGACGCACGGACGCAATGTGATCGCTTTCACATAAAGCTCGCGCATTACGTCCGTTGAGAGAAGTCGGCTGAAACCTCGACACCGACCTCAACACCGATCTTGACATCCATGAGCTATGGATGTATTGTCGGGGTCTACGATCTTTGTGACAACAGAAAAGGGAGAGAATATTATGTCGACGAAAGGCCATCGGACGATTTTTCCACAAAAGATTCGACAGCAGACCCTGCACGGCGTGATGCCGGGCTATGTCTGGGCGCAATGGTTTGATCGTCAAGCCTTGCTCTCGGCGCTGATGGGAGCAGGTGTCTCGGCAGGGGACACTCTCTGCTCTTTCGTGGTCGGACTGCCAGCGACGAAACGGGCGATCCGGTTAGCGAAGGAGGCGCGATGACGAAGAAGAAAGTGGAGCCGGTGGAGCCAGCACCGACAGCCCCGTCGGGCCTCGACCTGCTCAGGGTGCCGTTTCCCGAGCATCAGATCAGCCAACTCCCAAGGGGTGGTATTACGCTTTCCTATGTCGGCCACGCGGCACTCACAGACAGGCTGCTCGATTCTGACCCTGCGTGGAACTGGGAACCCATGGCGGTCACCGCCGACGGCCTCCCGAAGTGCGACGAGACGGGCGGGTTGTGGATCAAGCTCACGGTCTGCGGCGTCACGCGGCTAGGCTACGGCCACGCACCAGACAAGCGTAGCCCCGGCGACCGTGAGAAGGAAGTGATTGGAGACGCGCTCCGCAATGCGGCCATGCGCTTCGGCGCAGCCCTCGACCTCTGGCACAAGGGCTGTTTACACGCAGTGGTTGACGAGGAGCCGGTGGTCGTGCCGGACAAGCCTGAAGGGTACGACGATTTTGTGGACGTACTCCGATCTGCGGCAGGCAAGGGCGGGAAGGCACTGGGGGTGGCGTTTACACACGCCGACGCAGCGCATCGGTCTTATTTCACGGCGCACGATGCGTCGAAGGCCAGTATTAAGCAGGTCGCCATTGACGCTGATGCCGAGATAAAAAAGGCCAGCATGTCTGGTGCCTCAGAATCGGTGGCCTTTTAATGCGCCTCTCTGGGCATCCACAAGGTTCTCCTGAGTGGCTGGCCGACCGCGTTGGCCTTGCCACGGCCTCTCGTGCCGGGGATCTCACCGCCACGATCAAGAGCGGCGAGGCGGCGGCGAGGCGCGACTACAGGTGGGAACTCATTTGCGAGCAACTCACAGGAGAGGCGCAGCCGGGTGGCTTCATCTCGGAGGCGATGCAAAGAGGTACCGACATGGAGCCGCTCGCCAGATCGGCTTACGAGGTCCGCACCGGCTCGCTGGTGATGGAGGCAGGATTCGCGAGCCACGATACGATCGCTGCTGGCGCATCGGTGGACGGGCAGATCGACGACTGGACTGGACTGGTCGAAATTAAGTGCCCGAAGACGGCAACACATATTCGGTATCTCCGCGCAGGTGCCGTGCCGCCGCTCTACATCCCCCAGATCACGCATCAGGCATGGATTACCAACGCGGCGTGGGTGGATTTTGTGAGCTTCGATGACCGCCTGCCGGAACATCTACGGCTGTTCGTGGTCCGGTGGCATCGAGACGACGACGCCATCGCCGCGCACGCAGCGGCGGTGATGGACTTTCTTGGCGAGGTGCAGGACGAGGTGGCTGCGCTTCACGTATTCGGCAACCCAGCAGCAGTAGCGGAGACAGCATGACTGACAAGGTATTCGTCAAGTGTTCGGCGAAAGAGCACACGTTCGCGAACGGCGGCACGGTGTTGAACGTCAGCATGAAGGCGTCCGACATGCACGCGCTCGCCGACACGCACGCCAACGCCAGGGGGTACGTCAACCTCAAGATCGGCAGCCGACGCGAGGTGGGTCAGTATGGGGACACCCACTCGGTCATGGTCGATACGTGGGAGCCGAACGGTGCGGCAATGGGTCCGAAGGCGGTACCGCAGGCCAAGCCCATTAGCGTGGATGACATCCCTTTTTAGACGTTCGAGTCGGCGCAAGAGACACCTTGGAGGTTACTGGAAGGGTGAAGGCATGAGTATGCAGTTCTCGGTCACCGAGCATCCCGAATACAAGCACGCAGGTCCGGCGGCCCATGGCGGCAAGCATGAACCGATCTATCAAGCAGCCAAGTCAGTCGTCGGCAATGCGGCGCTCGAAGTGTCGGGGGCTAACGCTTATCAGATGTCACTCGCACGGCACGGGATCAAGAATCGCATGTGGCGCGACGGTGACTCCCGCACGGTGTCGATCCGGCTTAGTAATACCGGGACGTATCTTATCAAGCTGGAGGGTGACGCGAAGGCTGGGCGTGACAACTAATGTCTATCAACCTTACGGGCGACGAGGCGCTTGGGTTGGAGTTCCGCAAGGCCGTAGATACACGGGACGGCGGTAAGTGCATGGTGTGCAGTCGGCGCACGACCGAAGCCTTCCCACCGGACCATCCACTGAGTCGCCACCGGCATCATCGCGTCGGTGGCGACTTTGCGATCGAGGACGTGATCACGCTCTGCGGGGCGTGCTATCTTCATTATGTTGGAGCCTCAGCATGACACTCACACTTCCGTTTGCTGGCCCTGAACTTCGGGACGAAGCCGTTGATCGCGCTGCACGTAACGCCGCCCCGGCCTTCAATGATCTTGCGTTCGCGGCTGTCTGCCGCGTGGCGAAACGTCGCCACAGGTTCATTGTGGATATGGTCTGGGCTGAACTCGGCGAAGCGGCTCCGACGCACGAGAAACGCGCAATGGGCGCGGTGATGGTCAAGGCAAGCCGAGCGGGTATCATCGAGCCGACGGACGAGTTTCGGGCATCGGAACAGCGTAACTGCCATAGCAACCCACGGCGCGTCTGGCGCTCGCTGTGGCAGGCGATATAGTGCAACGCTATGCGATGATCGAGTTACTCCTCGCTACTATCGGGATGCTCGCCTTCATCGCGCTTGCCTTGTCCCTAGCTTTGTGGATCTGGCGCAAGGTTCGCGGCAAAGACCGACACAACTGGACATCCGAAGGGAGGTCGCATGGTGGCTCTCGTTGAAAGCCTCCCGGCCTATCGTGGCCGAGGACTCATTACCCGCCAGGACCGACGGGTGCAGATCGAGGCGTTAGGCGTGGACCGATCGCGATTCGTGTCCGTTCCAATGGTCCGCTGGTCCCCTGAAGCCGAAGTCGCCGAGGAGTGGTTACGCCCGATCCGGCGAGAGGCCACCATCAGCGACAAGCTGGCGGCGTGGCGCGTCGTCGCTCGACGATGACCGACATTATCCGCTCTAGCGATGGGGCTATCGGCAGACCCGCCTATCACGGCGGCGACGGCTACGACCAACACCAGAAGCACGCCGTGCGAGTAGAGTGCGAGTGCTGCGGGGAGTCGTTCTACATGACGGCCATCAAGGTGCGGTGCGCGGGGTGCCTGACGGTGCCGGATGGGACGGGACACAGTGGATAAGGCGCTGATGTTCTCGAAGAAGTCGGATGAATGGTCCACGCCGCAGGCGCTCTTTGAGGCATTAAACGCCGAGTTCGCCTTTGACCTGGACGCCGCCGCCGACCGCAAGAACGCGAAGTGCGATGACTTCCTTGCTCGCAACGCGCTGAGCCTGGACTGGGATACCTATGGCCTGTGCGTAGGCCCGTCCGTGTTTCTGAACCCGCCATACAGCAAGTGCCGCGAGTTTATTGCCAAGGCCGCATGGGAGGCCAGCAAGGGCTGCACGGTGGTCTGTCTTGTGCCGAGTCGGACTGATACGCGCTGGTTCCACGATCATGTCTGGGACCGGGACAGGCATCGGCCACAACCCGGCGTCGAGGTGCGGTTCCTCAAGGGGAGGCTGAAGTTCAGCGGGGCCAAGGCTGGTGCGCCATTCCCAAGCATGATCGTGGTCTTCAGGCCACCGATGTCGGATGGAACCGCACGCCGTGGGTAACGCCGAGATAGGTACCTGCGTTGAATTGTGCGAAGCGGAGCAGCGTCTCGCAAAGTATCTGGCCGCCGAGCGTGAGCGTATGAACCGGGACGGGGGCGTGACGAATAGCCGCGTGGGTCCGCAATCAGACGCAGAGACAGACCTGACCGGGATTGGTGCGGAGTTGGCATTCTGTCGCATTATGAATGTCTATCCAGACCTCACGCTGGGTCCGCGCAAGGGCGGCGCAGACGGCTGGTGGGCAGGTCGTGCGTGCGATGTCAAAGGCTCTCGCTACCTAGACGGGAAGCTCTTAGCGCGTCCAACGAAACTTGAACGTCATGGCGCGACCCTCTATGCGCTGATGACGGGCGAGTTCCCATCCTATGTGTTTCGCGGACTGACATCAGCGGATGCGTTATTGCGAGCGGATAGGCTGATAGATCTCGGGCATGGGCAGACGTATGCGATGACCCAGGATGACTTGCGAGATGCGTAGAGCCGCCCGCGTCGATGCCAACCACGCCGAGATCACGCACGCGCTGCGACAGTGCGGCTGGGTGGTCCACGATACGTCAGGTGTCGGCGGCGGGTTCCCCGACCTAGTGGTCGGGAAGGCCGGACGGCTGGTTCTGGTCGAGATTAAGGACGGCGCGAAGAAGCCGAGTGCGCGGCGGCTGACGAAGGCCGAGGCGGCGTTCTGGGCGAAGTTCGGCGAGGCGGGGGTCTGGGTCGAGATCATCGAGTCCATCGAAGACGCAACGACACTGTAATTATTTATGCCACAACCACCACCCAACACTGAGGGCGTCTCCGCAGTCCTCGATGCGATACGCCAGCGGATCGCCGAGCGCGGCCAGTCCATCTACGAGCGCCAGATCGGGGTCAGCAAGGGCAGCCTGAGCCACATCATTTCGGGTAGAAAAGGTGTGTCCCCACTCCTAGCCGCGAAGGTGGGTTACGAGATCGTCTGGGTTTATCGTCGAGCGCGGAGAGCATGAAGCGCCACGAGTGGCCGCCGTCGTGGATACGGTATCTCCGGCGGCAGGTGCTGCAAGAGAACACCTGGATGTTCTCCAGGCACTGGGTCAGCGAGGACGGGCAGGAAGTGTCCCGCCGCACGGTCGAGTCCTGGGAGCAGGGTCTGCGTCGGCCACCGCTCTACATCCGGCAGCACATGAGCACGGTGCTCTACCGGCTCAGGAACCGGCACGGAATGGCGATCACGATGCCGGGTGAGACGCAACGCGAGTAAACGCGAGGACACGCGAGGAAACACGAGGAAACACGAGGAAACACGCTACTACACGCTGTGGTCGCCGAAAAGTCGGGCGAAAAATCGAGTATCTAATCTGTACAGAATGCGCCTGCATTGTAGCGATTACGTATTCCGGCAGACATGTCGCCGAAAAGTCGGCGAAGGTTGCCGAAAAGTCGGCAGACATTTCGACTGAAAACAAGGGCAAATTGGCGGGTTTCTTTTTTCGGCAGACTTTTCGCCGAAAAGTAGGCGAAAGTCGAAGAAGCCTGCCCCGCCCTGATTCTGGCATATGACCTATTTAGGTCAATCGACCCATGCGCCCTGCCTGGGTGAGAGTTTGACAACGCTGTGCCACTCGTGGTAAGCTAGACAACACTCGGGGATGAGCATGTCCTGTCGAGTTACCGGGGGAACAACGCAATGGGAAGAGACAGCAACGCACTAGAGCGACCGTCGCACTTCAGCATCGTGCAGCCGGATTCGTATGACCGCGCCTACGGACAGATGGATGGCTTTCCAAAGACGCGACCCAGCACGATCACGACATCGAACACCTTGGGTGTTGGCGGGGTGAGGTCGTACATCGTGGAGACGTTTAGGCCACCAGAGATGGGCGACAGCGTATTCATCCAGATCACAGGGCCGGAGGGTCTGGTGCGGGTCAATCTGCCAGCCGAGGTGACAGCGGTAATCGCCAGACAGCGTGACGCCTTGACGCATCGGTCACGCTCTCGGGCTGGGAAGGCGAGGGCAGAGGCAGACAAGGCGGCTGGCATCCAGCCCGGCTTCATGCGCGGCGGGAAGCGAACGAAGCGTACGTAGCTAGAGTGTCGGGCCGGATGGGAGGGCGTCCCTCGGGGCGTCCTCCACCGCCGCGCCCTATTCGCTAGGCCGTGGCAGGACGTGGACTGGCGTCGAGGTGATCGCCCGCAGCGCGACGTTGATGATGCCCAGCACCAGCGTGACGGTGCCGGGAGGGAGCGGCAGGATGCCGATCAGGTCTGCCGCCGGGGTCAGGATGTTGACCCAGAACATGCGTGACTTCCAGATACCTTTACTCATCTGTGCATTCTCCATGACCGAGATGATCGGTTTCACTTTGCTCCAGAGACGGAGCGCCCCAAAGATGTTCATACGGGTGACCCAGAGACAGGCAGCTCTAGCGGCTCTACGATCTCGAAGTGGCCCATGTCCCGCTGCGTCCACCGGCCACCCCACCGCAGCCCCATCGCTTCGCCTATGGCACCGACTTTCTGCCAGATGGGGTCACCAGCGTCCCACAGGAGCTTGTCAGCCCCGTGCGCGTCGAAGACGGAGTAAGGCACGATGTCGATAGCGAGGCCGTCCTGATGGCGGCTCCTGACGACCCAGGATACCTTCCTGGCGAGGTTGACGGCCTGTTCGGCGTCTGTGCGGAGCGTATCGACGACGAGGACCGGGATACCGGCCTCCACGCAGCGTGCGAGTAGCTCAAAGGCGACCGGGCGAAACGAGGGCGCGAGGTCGTCCAGGGCGCGGCTCATGGGAAGAAGCCGAGTAATTTAGCGGCGGCGGCAAGACCCCCAACCGCCGCCGCTGACGCGCCTCCCGCAATGAGGCTCGCTCGATGTGGACTGCGGTCCTCCAGCACCGCGAGCCTTGTCTCGACCTTGGCTGCGCGGCCATTCGCGGCTCGCTGCAACACCACCAGTTCTTCCATGCGGTCACGGATCGGCACGAAGTGGGCCAGGAACTCATCTCTTGTCAGGATGTCAGGCATGGTCTTAATAGGGCAACGGGTCGATGACAAAAGGCGGCGTCGGCCAGACAATCGCGTAGGGGTCTGCCTGCACTTGCGGCACCTGCCGAAGGGCGGTGCGATACGTCCGCCACGCAAGCGCATCCGCGTCGGAGAGCGGGGAGTCTGTGGCTTGCGTCCAGTCGCAGGCGTAGAGCAATGTGTCGCGCTCCGTGCGGACGACATACCACTGCTGCGCCGTGTTTGCCGCGTCCGTGTCAAAGGCCACAAAGACGGGTGCCGCCGCACCCATCATCGACTCTGGCTGCACACGCCACGTTGCCTTATCGGTTGCGTCTCCGATAGAGACGCCATCTGGATAGACGCCTGCGCTTCGGAGCGCCGCCAAGACCTGGCCCGGTAGCACCATGTTCATCGTCATTCGTTCAGCACTCCCAAGATCCGACCATGCCGCTGTGGCGACCGTCACTGCCAGCGTTGCCGTAAAAATACGTGGTCCCGGTGGCGTCAGAGTTCTCAACCCAGGCGTAGAAGTGTCTCCCGACGGCTGGAGTGCGTCGTACGATGAACAGACCTGCGCCTTGTTCGCCTCCGCCTGTGTACGGCATCACCCAACCGAGTGGGTTCGTGGTTTGGAGGTTAAAGGCGTCTGTGGCATCCTCGGCAATCTCCACCGTGCGTCGAACTCCCGCAGATGCATTAAGGCCTTGCACGTAGAGTTGTAGCTCGAGCACACCCTCTGACACTCCGACCATCACATCAACCTGATTCGCCGTTGACCCGTTCGCTTGCCGCTTCGTGGTGAGGGTATAGGTCCAGCTCGCCGTCGTCTCTATTCGGCGGAGGCACTTTTTCACGCGGTGATAGTAGTTCTGGAGATACCGCTTCACCTCACTATCGTCCGTCTGCCCGCCGCTCGCATTGATATAGACCGTGCCCACATACCGTCGCGTTGTCGCGCCAGACTTGACCAACACGCCGTCTTGATATGCCAAGGCCGTGGCGCGAGTCGTGGTATTCGTCCAGATTAGTGTTTCGACCGTCGCCGTGCCGGAGTTGTCGTAGATGAAGATGTCGTAGGGCTTCGAGGCGGTGAACCCAGACAGGCTAATCGTGATCTGGGTAAACACGACATTCGTCCACGCCGACGACCCGTCGTAGAGGGAGATGGTGTTGCCCACGTAGGGCGTGTAGTAGACACTCGTCGCTCCCGCAACATCTGCCGTCGTGACGGGCGTCCCGCTCGTGAGCGTGAGTCGGCCCTGGGCGAGGGCACTCGCCGCCGGTGCGGTGCTGCCCCACACCGTGCCATTGCTGGTCATCAGGTTGCCCGATGTCCCAGGCGCGAGGAGCGTGACATCAGAGGTTCCCGCCCCGAGCATGACGGTGTTCGCCGTGATCGCCGCGATGCCCGTGCCGCCAGATGCCACCGGCAGCGGGGTCGAGAGCGTCATCGCCGCAGCCCCGATGGTGCCGGTCAGTGTCGGGCTGGCGCTCATCACGACGTTGCCGGTACCGGTGATGGCGTTGCTCACCAGCCCCTTGCTGCCATCGCTGAACACCGCCACGCTCGCGGTGAGCGTAGACAGCGTCGCGACACCCGTGACGCCCAGCGTGCCGCCCACGACCGCGTTCCGCGTAAAGAACCCGTCGCGTGGGCGCGAGGCCGCGACCTTCCCGATATCGTAGGTATTGTCGGTGAAGAGCAGGTCTTGCGTGATGGGGTTCGGGATCGCTGCGACGACCGCCGCCGTGGCTGCCAAGATGAGCGTCGAGGTCGTGTCTGCCACGCCCACGACCCTAGAGTTCGTCGGGGCCGAGGTCACAATGGCCCCCGGCGTGGCACCGATGTAATAGGTGCTGCCGACCACCACCGACGAGGCCGTCGTCGCAACGCCAGCGAGCCGGATCGTGCCAGCCGCATTGATCGCAATGGCGCTGACGACCATGCCGATGGACTGGGGGAGTGTCGAGGTCGGCGTGGCATCCGAGTCGGTGAGATACCACAGGCCAGCCGTGAGGGGTACGCCTTCGCCAGCCGAGGACAGATAAACCACCTGCCCAGCCGTAACCGCCTGACCCACCGTGCCTTCAATGTCCAGGTTGACCGCACTCCCCGGCACCGCCAACACATTGTCCTGCTCGCGGATCAGCACATCGCCAGAGGTCTTGTAGATGAACTTATAGTTGCCGCCTGCCGACAGATAGGCCGTGTAGCGCCCCGCGCTATCCGCAACGATGGGGTTCGCGTTCGCCACATTGACGGCAGCCGTGGTGTAGGTCGCCGAGGCCGTGGTCGTTCCGGCGAGGTAGGTGTAGATCTTAGCCCCAGCGACGGCAACGCCCGTCGCATCGAGTACGACCTGGAATGGGGTAGGTGTGAGTGTGCCTGCCATAAAGTCCTATGTTCTACAAGAAACGGGCATGAGATGCTATCGAGCGAGTACGTCTGCCATTGACCCAGACTCCGAAGATTGACGCTGCCGTCGTTTGTCACTAATTAGATCGGATATGCTCCCGGCCACGCGTACTGTCGGAAGCAGGTCGCGCATGGTCTTGAGCCGACTCTCTGATTGTTGTCTATCATGACTTGGAAGCATCGACACACCAGTGCCGATAGCCGTAGGAGCCATAATCGTATCCAACGCTATTGGGATTGCTGTTTGTGAACGTCTAATCCAATCTTTCAATACTTGTAACGCAGTTCTCGACTCCTCGGCAGGTGCATTCACCGAAGTCATTAACGACTTGAACAAGGCTGGGTCTTTCATCGCGTCTACGAGGAGATTGTCGCTATGACGATTCAGGTAACGAGCCATGCCGCGCTCTGCTAGACCGGCAGCCTTTGCCGTTGTCTGTAGTGTTGCCCCAGTGCCTTGCGCGGCATACGCGCCACTGCGAGCGCCCAGGAACCTCGCCAGGAATGTAAGCGTAGACTGCACGCGCTCGATACCCACCGGGAGCGGTGTATGGTCGCCAGGGATCGTCGGGTCTAGTTTCCCAGACGCCCTCTGGGCATTCCTAAGATTTCTCGCGATCGTATCAAGCCTGCCCATCTCTGCGTCTGAGAAGAGTTCGGAGAAGACGCGACGTGTCTTGTCCTGATTCAGGAGTCCCAGTAATCTCTTCCCGCTAATGACTCGATTGCCAGCTTCGTCTACTGTCGTCCCAGGATGTAAGGCATACTCCATCACCCCGGCCCTGAACTCCTCCATGTCCTTCGCTGCGACACGCTTAATCTCACCGGCGGGGGTGGATGACTCCATAGCGCGTGCGATGGTGGGTCGTAACTTTATGAGTCTCTCGCCCCGTTCCAGGGCACTTACGGAAGCCTCTAGTCGCTGCTGCAACCCTGGATGTCGCCCCAAGAGTTGCGCGTTGTTCCGCATGAAGGCGCTTGCCCCAGCGGCAGAGTAACTGCCACCTGCCCCAGGCCGTGCAGCCGCGAGGAGCCGTTGCTCTAGATACGCTTCAATGGCATCCGTCGCTCCAGCGGTATCGCGACCTCCGAATCCGACGGCTGCACGTAACTCGTCATCTCTCACAGCCGCCTGTGCATTGCCTCGACCGCGAAGGGCCACTTCGAGTATCTCAGTCGGGGCGACTCGTTGCTCTCCGGTCGGAGCGTAGCCCAAGAGATTCCCGACTTCTCCCTGCCGAAATGCTGTATTTAACGCCTTGGTATACTCTCTCGCCGCTTGTAACTGCGGAGCCACCGATGTGGGACTATCAGCCGATCCCAGCAAAGACTCCCAGGCAGCATCGCCAAGTCTTCCAGCAATACGTGCGCGATTGCCGTCGCCAGCGGCTCTCGCGGCTCGCTGTATTTCTCGCATCTTCGAGGCGAACCCATGTATCTCTCGCAGCGATTCGCTTTCCGCAAAGAGTCGCGTGGGTCCATCCGTTGCACTCGATACCAATTCTCCCTGGTCGCCGAGCACTAAGGCATCGCTCGGCATCTCGCTCGTGCTCAGAAGATCCCTTGCCTCCTGTGGCATGTCTTTATGCTGCGCTCGTGGCAATTCCGCAACAAGCTCGTCATAGGTCGATGCAATGCGATTCGTGCTGAGACGGACATTCGGGACGTTCCAGAGTTCAGCTTCAGTTATTTTGGACGCTCCATACGCATCCATGACGGCCTTATAGGTGACTTTCGAGGCTTCTTCCTCGGACATGCCAAGCCCTAACCGCTGTATCTCATCCTGCGCTTTGTCTATTGCTCCCTGAATCTTCCATTCCAACCCGCCCGTATCTGCTAAGTCCTTCGCAGCGCGACCAAGTGCCTGTTCCGATGCTTGCAACTGCGCTCGATAGGCAGCTATTGTCTCAGACGACCGAGAGGCAATCGTTCGTTCAAGGGCCAAGATGTTTTGCTCGCCTGTCTGCTGGGCAGATGTCAGACCGCCGATGGCCTGTTCGTCTACTAAGGCCGCAGCGGCAGAGGGGTCCGCTGAACGCGCCTGGAGTTGCGCCGATGCCCTCGTTCGTCCACTCGACTCGGAGAATGGAGCGA
>Ga0302123_10002452_pt1 | contig 12606 bp, 22 predicted proteins | sample CB21_321_MG_FD_203109 | JGI IMG/M metagenome (GOLD analysis project Ga0302123, IMG submission 203109) | Marine microbial communities from Western Arctic Ocean, Canada - CB21_32.1 | ecosystem: Environmental > Aquatic > Marine > Oceanic | place: Canada: Western Arctic Ocean | collected 2017-09-28 | reverse complement strand
AATCCGGCATCCTCAAGAGAGACGGTGAGCCGATGTATCGTTCTCTGCCCCCCGAACGCGACGATATGCCCGCCTGGTTTCAATACCCGCAGACATTCCCGAGCCCAGGTCACGCCGGGGACGGCAGCATCCCAGCCTTTGCCCATGAAGCCGCCCCGCGTCTTGCCGTCCTCGATGTCGTCCCAGGTTCGGGCCTTGCCGTCTGGGCTCAGGCCGTAGGGCGGATCGGTGACGATGGCGTCTATTGAGTTCTCGGGGAGCGCCCGCATCAGCTCGATTGAGTCCCCACAGTGCAAGACGTGCGGCCCCAGCTCCACCACGTCGCCGGGCTTGGTGATGGGCTCGACCTCTTCGGGCAGCTCATCGTCGTGGGCTCCCTCGGGCTCCAGAGCCGCCCCGAAGTCGGGCTCTGGCTCGGAGTCGATAAGAGCGGCCAAGTCATCCTCGGTGAAGCCAGCCAGCGCCAGCTCAGCCCCGTCGATGTCGGCCACGATGCGCGCCAGGGCCTCGTCGTCCCACTCGGCGATCTCCCCCAACTTGTTGTCAGCCAGCGCCAGCAGGCGAGAGTCGGCGGGGTCCAGGTCCAGATAGCGGACGGGCACGCGGTCGAGGCCGAGCTTGATAGCCGCCTTCAGCCGCGTGTGGCCAGCGATGACCATCCCGTCCTCTTTGCGGGCGATGATGGGGGCCGCGAAGCCGAAGCGCTTGATTGAGTCCGCCACGGCCTCGACCGGGCGGCCGTCGTTCTTGCGCGGGTTGTCGGCCCACGGCGTCAGGGCAGAAACATCGACCCAAGTGGCCGCTGGCTCTGATTCTTTGGTAGATTTCTTGCGGCGTGTAGTCGGCATTCGTGTCCTTTTGTCGGCCAGTCCAGGGCTCAATTCCGCTGGACGCACGCCACCTTAGCACACCTCAGACCGCCCCCCGCCGAGGCTGGCGAGAAGGTGCGCTCAAACTAAATTGCGTATTTCTTTGATTAGGCGTTGACCTTAGTTAATGCGGGGAATACTCTATTAACAGTTGAGCCAATCAAGGCACTGGAGACTGAGATTATGAGCGACCTCAAAACCACTACCGCAGGACAGGCGCTGAGCGCCATCCAGTCCGCAGCCATCCAGGCCACGGCATCCCGCAACCCGAGCGCCAAGCTGGCCCAAAGGGATGCCGTTTGCTGCTACGCCAAGGGCGACTTCAAGAACGCCAGGCTTCGCGCTCTGGTCAGCCTGTCTCACTCGGTCGGCATCTTCCACCGAGCCTACACGGAGGTGGCCTGAGACGGACATCAAGACGATGACCGCGACAGGCTATGAGGGCGAGACTTTGCGGCCCGGCGATAAGGTTATCTGGGCAGAGAATCCCGTCGACTGCGACGATGCTCTCTATTACCGCGCAACCATCCTAGCTATCTCCGAAGGCGGGGATCTTCGGCTAGGTGGTTTTGAGTTTGGGACGGGCTGCTGGTTGGGCATGGGACCGGGGCCGCAGACCTACACGATCTCAGCCTCACGTTGCCAGCTATCTACGCCGGAGTATGAGGACGAGTGGAATCACCGTTGGTGGTGCCCGGTCCCGGCCTAGGCCGCCCCCGACCCTGGCCCCGCTTCGGCGGGGCCTTTGTCGTTCTGGAGATAAATTTGGGGCCTCCAGGGGGATAAATCGGCGTTTGGACGCGCTGGGGGGATAACTAGCGAGTCCATAGGAGAGGCCCGTGGCTGCTGGCTCTCCGGCCAGTGCTGGCGAGATTGGACGCGCTGGACGCGCTAATTCTATAGAGGGCTAGGGGAGGAGATAGATAACATTACTTATCTCTTCTCTAGAGAGTCTATAGGTTGAGCGCGTCCGAGCGCGTCCAAATGATAATGACTGGCCGGAGGCTCAACGCTGGCGGGGGTTTCCTGTGGACTCGCTAGTTATCTCTTGAGCGAGTCCAAAGGGCGGCTTGCGGCCGAGCTAATCGCGTGTATACTTCGGGTCCTTCTGGCGTTTCCCGGCTTCCCCGGGTGTGCTGGTTTCCGGTGCCCCCGCTTCGGCGGGGCACCCCCGGGAATCAAGGAGGCGGGCCGAGAAACCAGACAACACCAGAGGACTCCACCAATGACCAACCACCTCCTTGACGCCGCGCTGGGCTACGCTCGCGCTGGGTTGCGTGTCATCCCCTTGCACACTGCCAAGGGCTCAACCTGTAGCTGTCGCTCTGGGAGCGGCTGCAAGTCGCCAGGGAAGCACCCACGGCCCCACAAGTGGCAGGACAAGGCGACGGCTGATGAGGCCCAGGTACATAAGTGGTGGGACGCCTGGCCGGACGCTGGCGTGGGGATCGCAGCGGGTCCCGACTCGGGCGTGTTCGTCCTCGATGTGGACCCGAGGGCTGGGGGCGACGACTCGCTGGCCGCGCTGGAGAGCGAGCACGGCACGCTGTCCTCACCGATGACCGCCAAGACGGGCGGCGGCGGGGCTCACCTGTTCTTCCAATATCCTGACTTCAAGGTGGGCAACTCGGCCGGGACGCTGATGGGGCACGGCCTGGACATCCGAGGCGAGGGCGGGATGGTCGTGGCCGCTCCCACGGTACATGCTAGCGGGTCGGCCTACTCCTGGGCCCCCGGCTCTGAGGTCGGCGCAATCGATGAGGCCCCGCCGTGGCTGTTGGACCGCCTGCGGCCCCGGCCCCGGCCTGCTCTGTCGGTGGTGCCTTCGGGCTGGCGGGCATCCTACGAGAGCCCGGCCACCGGGGTCGGGTATGGCGCCTCGGCTCTGGTTCGCGAGTGTCAGGCCATCCGCGAGGCCGCCGACGGGAGCCGCCACCACGCGGTCAACAAGTCGTGCTGGTCTATCGGCCAGCTAGTCGGCGGCGGTGAGTTGGACTACAGCGAGGCCAGGACGGCGCTGTTGGACGCCTGCGCGGTCCATGAGGGGATCGGGGGCTGGGACAAGGCCGAGTCATTCAAGACGGTTGACGACGGGCTGAGGGACGGCCAGCGCGTCCCTAGGAAGAGATCTATCAGGGCGCCTCGGCGGGCCGACGTGTCCGAGTCTGCGGGCGCTGGCTGGGCCGTGGCCGACGCTGCGACCTGGCACGCCTTGGAGCGTGCGGCCCCCACCAACGACGGCCCCAAGGACCCCCTGCGGACGGGCCGCAACGTGATGACGGCCCTGACGACGGACCCCCGGCTGGCTGGTCAATTCTGGAGCGACAAGGTGAGCCGCTCAAAGCTCTGGGCTGACGATGAGCTGCGCGATGAGCACTACACGAAGGTCCAGAACATCATTGATCGGCTCTACCAGATCCGAGTTGGCGCGACGGTCGTGGCCGAGCAGGTAGCCCTCTGTTGCCGGGAGAATCTGCGCGACCCTCTAGTCGAGTGGCTGCACGCTCTGGAGTGGGACGGAACTCACCGGGCCGAGCACATGCTTCGCGATGGCTTCGGGGCCGCTGACTGCCAGCTTAACCGGGCCTATGCTCTGTGCTGGATGGTGGGGGCCGTGGCGCGTGCCTATCGGCCGGGCTGCAAGCTGGACTCGTGCTTGATTCTGATTGGGGCTCAGGGGATCGGGAAGTCCTCGGGGCTCTGCGACCTGGTGGGGGATGAGTGGTTCTCAGATACTGAGCTGAACCTGGCCGGATTCAGCCAGAAAGACGCCATGATGGCCATCGGCCGCCCATGGGTCCATGAATTCGCGGAGCTGTCGACGCTGCGGGCTGGCAAGGGCGAGCGGATCAAAGCCTTCTTATCCTCCCGCGTCGATGAGTACCGACCAAGCCACGCTCGCGAGGTGGTGCGGCGTCCTCGGCGCTGTTGCTTCGTGGGGACATCGAACGACCGAGACGTGCTCAGCGACCCCACGGGCTCGCGGCGCTTCTGGCCCGTCGAGGTGTCTCGGGTCAATCGGAAGTGGATCCAAGAGAACCGCGCCCAGCTCTGGGCCGAGGCCGCGACCCTCTACCGGAAGGGCGCCCAATGGTGGCTCCCCGACGTGGTGGAGTCCACTCGGTCGGATGAGGCCGAGCGATATTTTGAGCGGGACGCTTGGCATGAGAAGATCGAAGGCTACATGGAGCGCCACAACACCCCCGACCGCGTGCCGATGTCGGACGTGATGGACTACGGGCTGAAGCTCGACAGCTCGCAACAGAACAAGGGGGCGACCCGGCGGATCGCCGCCGTCCTCCGCGCCTTAGGATATGAGAAGCGCCGAGGCCGCAACGTGCCCGGCAAGACGCGGCCGACGTTCTGGGCTCCCCGTGAATAAGTGGACCGACCGCGAGCGCGCGGCCATGGCGGAGATAATGAAGGCCACCGCGCTAGGGCTCCTGCCCCGGGGGCTCAGCCTGGCCGAGGCCGCCGACCCAAACACCGGGGCGCCAGGGGTGGCGCTCCTGCTCTCGGACGGCTCAAGCCTGGCGGGATGGTTCCCCAACGTCGAGGCGCTGGCCGAGGCGCTCAGACTTAAATAAAAGAAATACGATGTTGGCCTTGTATATCTCGGGATATACGCTATTCTGAGGACAGTCAAGGGCACTTGAGCCCACGGAGGACGAGACAATGACCCCCACGAAGCGCACCAAGAAGCAGTTCAACAAAGACATCGCAGAGATCGAAGGCTGGATCGCAGAAATCGAAAAGGACTTTCGAGAAGGCAACTTCCGCAACAGCGAAGAGTACGACCGTGCTGTTGAGGGTCTCGCGCACTTGCAGGAAATGCACGCCCACGAGCACATGATGCAAGCGTACTGCACCGAAGACCCCTGCGTAGCACGCTGGGCCTAGGCCACCAACACACCCCGAGCCCGGCGGGTAAACCGGGCAGCTCACGGAAGGAGCAAAGACAATGACGATCAAACACCCCGAAGATTTCGCAGGACTTGAGCCCCCGGGCCTCACCCCCGACCTCGTGAAGATAGCGGACGCCCTGGTCCGCTCGATGGCGCTGAGCCCCACGTCCGACAAGGCCCGCGCCGCCGGGCTACTGGCGCTCCGCACAAGCCCCGCCGGGTATCAGCCGCCCCGCGTGACCGAATTCTACCGGATGATGGCCGAGTGGTGCGCCGAGTGGGCCGAGGAGGGCAAGTGATGGAGCTGCGCGACTACCAGTCCACGGCCATCGAGTCCGCCCGCGATGCCTTCAGGCGCTCGCGCTCTGTTTGCCTGGTCGCCCCCACGGGCTCGGGCAAGACGGTGATGGGCTGCGATGCCGTCCGGCGCACGCTGGAGGTCAAGCCCGACTTGCGGGCGCTCTGGCTCTGCCACCGCACCGAACTCAAGGCCCAGGCTGAGGCGGCCCTGGAGGCGATTGCAGGCCCCTCTGACCGCTGGGAGGTGTCCACGGTCCAGGCGCTGCTCAGGCGCTCCGAGCTGCCCCAGGCGGGCTTGCTGGTCTATGACGAATGCCACCACTACCGGGCCGAGCATTGGGCCGGGGTCGCGGACGCCTATCCGGCGGCTTGGTCCTTGGGCTTGACGGCCACGCCCCAGCGCCCCGATGGCGTGGGGCTGGGCTCGATGTTTGGTGAGCTGGTCGTGGCGGCTCAATACTCTGAGCTGATCGAATCCGGCCACCTTGTCCGCTGCGAGGTGCTGCGGCCGGACACCTTCTTGGGCTCGCGGGGGCTGGCCATAGACCCCCTGGACGCCTACTTGGCGCACGGGGGTGGGGGCCTGGCCTTCGTCTTTGTCCATCGGGTCGAGGCTGGCCAAGAGCTGGCGCAACGATTCACGGCGGCGGGCCATCCGGCCGAGGTCATCAGCTACGAGACACCCAAGGCCGAGCGGGCCGACCGCCTGGCCAGGTTCAAGGCTGGCGAGCTGCGCGCCCTGGTCAATGTCTACACGCTGACCGAGGGCGTGGACGTTCCGGCGGCGTCGGTTTGCATCCTGGCAAAGGGGGTCGCCCACGCCTCGCAGTACCTCCAGATCGTGGGCCGAGTGATGCGGCCTCACCCCGGCAAGGACAAGGCCATCCTGCTCGACCTGTCCGGCTCCTCCCACCTCCACGGGCTACCTGGCGAAGATGTCAGCTACAGCCTCGGGGGCAAGGGCATCGCCACCGGAGGCACCAACGCGGACGCCGAGGATGGCGGCACCGAAGATGAGGCGCCCCAGGTCACGATTTACAATGAGGCGCTGAGGGCGGTCTACGCCGGATCCGAGACTCCGAGGGCCGCACGGGTCGAAGAGTGGGAGCGGCTGGCGCGGCTCTGCGGGGCTCGCGGATGGTCCTTGACCTGGGCTGCGAAGGAATACGCTAAGCTCTTTGACGGATACCCCCCGGCAACGATGGAGCAGAAGGCCGCAACCATGCGCGGGCTCAGGGTTTTCGTGGCATCGAAGGGCTGGAAGAGCGGGGCGGCGGCGCAACGATACCGGGCCGCGTTCGGTGTTTGGCCTCGGGGAATATGAGAATCTGGGGCTATACGCTTGATCTGTGGTGGGTCGGCGTGTATCGTCCACGGACTAACAGCGGCGTGGGGCCGCAGAAGGAGAGAGAGAAAATGATCAAGCCACCCGAAAAGATGGAGCACCCGATGCCGTGCAGCAAGTGCCGCGCAAACTTCGACGCCTGGGGCTATACCCTGGCGCAGCGGACACGAGGCCCCTGGAGGGGGCTATGTATGCCCTGCCGGGAGGCCGCCACCCTCCAGGCGTGGCGAGGAACTGGCAAGGGGGGCGCGTGATGGGCAACGACGACCTAAGAGAGGCCGAGGCGCGCTGGCTGGAAGAGCCCGAGGGCGCCCCGGGCAACTGCGACGAATGCACCGGGGTCGCTACCTGTACCGCCCTGGACGCTTCCGGCGGCGTGATGTTCCTTTGCGCGCGGTGCTACGGCCCGGTCTGCGAGGGCTGCGAAGTCCCGCTGAGCGAGCCCTGCCAGTGCCACCTTCCCACCCCCTACCGAGGACCCAACGATGAGTCTTTCTAATCTCTACCAAGCGCTGGCCAAAGCCTCCGCGTCCGTGGCCCCTCTGACCGAGGACGGCCGAGCTGAGTACGGCGGCGGCGGGTACGACTACATCAGCGCCCCCGGTGCGGTGCGCGCTCTCAAGCCTGCGCTGCTCGCGGTGGGCCTCCTGCCAACCATCACGGGCACCTGCATCACCGAGGCCGCTGGCAAGCAGGTCGTGGTGCTTAACTGTCTACTGGTCCACTTGGAGAGCGGTGAAGCCCTGCGCGACACCTTCTCACTGCCAACGGCCCCCAGCCGTGGCCGAGACGACGGGAAGGCGGCCCAGGCCGCTATCACCTCGGGGCTGGGCCGCTGGCTTCGGTGTCTGTTGCTGGCCGTCCAGGCTGGCGAGGATGAGATCGACACGTCCCGGCCCGAGTCCCGCGTGAAGGCGGAGCCGCTGACCCAGGCGAGGCCGCAGAGTGGCAACCTGGAGACCCTCGCCGCGATGGCTGACGCGATGGGCGTGCGGCCTGATGAGGCCGTGATGTGGGCGACCAGAAATGACGACAAGGTGGCGGCGGTGTTCACCGCTTCCGACGCGGCGGCCAAGGGGATTTTGGCCGCTGGATTAGATCGGCTCAAGGGTGACTTTGAGACGGCGAAAACGCGGGGAATGACCCTCGCTCAATTTGGTGAGACGGTCGTGGGCCCTTGGGTCCAGAGCCAGATCCCATACTAGGAGAGACAAGACAATGGCACTAGAAGACAGCAATTATGGCGAGGGCGAACGATGGGAAGCCCAGAACGAAGAACTGCCCGAGGGCAAACACCTGGGCACGCTCTTTGAGTTCAAATGCTGGGAGGCGAAGGACGGCAAGGACTACGTGAGCTTTGGCTTCCAGGTCGAGGGCCTCAGGGTCCAACGTTTCTACTCGCTGGTCACGAAGTCCGGCAAGAGCCTGGGCTGGAAGCTTGAGAAGGATATGCGGACGCTCCTGGGGACCGCCCCGCCCGCGTCCGATCTCCAGGTGGACGGCCGCACCGGACCCGTCAAGCACAAGCTGGTCGGGCTCAAGGTCAACTTGTCCAACGAGGAGCGCGACGGTTACACCGACCTCTACCTTGACGGCGTGGTGTTGGCTGACGACTCCGCAGCGGTGGGTTGGTAATGGGAGCGCCCCCCATGACCAGCTCGGCCATCCTGGTCGCCGTGGATGAGCTTGTGAGGCTCTTCACGGCGGCCGAGGGTGGTGACTGGGCTGAGGACTATGGCGACTCGGCGCGCATCGCTGAGATTGTGGACAGCTTGGGAGATGAGGTTCCGGCCAAGCTGGACGGGATCGGGTTCGTCGTTGACCGCCTCAAGGCCGAGTCGCTCCAGCTCCGCGAGTGGGAGAAGGAACTGGCGACCAAGCGCCACGTCCATGAGCGAGCGGTGGAGCGGCTCAAGCTGACCGCCTCGGCGCTGCTCACTGGCTCGCGTGAGGCTGGCCTGTTCCTCGACCGCAAGTCGGGCAAGGTCAAGGTCGGCCGAGACCACGGCGCCGTCCGCTCGCACTGGCTGGTAACAACGGACGCCCTTGTGGGGCCTGAGGATGTTACGCTCTGGCCCGAGACCTGGACGACCACGAAGACAAGCCCAAGCAAGTCCGCAGGGCTCAAGGCCATTCAGGCCGATGGCGTGATTCCTGACGGTTTCGATGTTGTCACACGCGAGGGCTGGCGCTCTCGATGAGAATAAACGGGACCGAGGGCTGCGCGGCGGCCTCCTTCCCCACCGTCCCCCGGTCGCCGCCGCGCTGTTGTCTCCAGGCCGGGGGACACTCATCAGCCTCTAAATAAAAAAATGTCGGATATACGCTTGACCCTGGGGAATGCCGGGTATATCTTATTCTCAGTCGAGGGCAATTGAGCCCCAAGGAGACTGAGACAATGACCGACCTACAAATCATCGCCCGCTGCGAGCAACTAATCGGACAGCACCTTAGGCTGGAAAACGAGTACCTCACGGGGGATCGTGTGTTTGTCTACGACCCTGCTATGCAGGCTGGCGGCGAAGGAGAATTGACCTGGGACGAATCAGAGGAGGTCGGGACCAGCATGATGGATTCCCTCCGCGCCGAGATCGCGTGGCGCAAGGCCCGCATCGTTGCAGCGAGCAAGGCCAAGAGCATAACCGATCGTCGCCTGGTCGGGCTTATCGTCCTGCGGCGCGAAGATGCGGACCTTGCGCGGCTTGTCGCCGAGGCCGCCCGACTGCAACCGGAGGTGGCCTAAGACGGATCTCAACTACATCGAAGGAATGATGAAGGCGAGACGCGAAGCGGGCATCGTGAGCACTGTTGGCTGGGAAGATGCCGAAGTGCAACTAGAGGACGGATCATGGGTCCCCCTTTCGTCGTGGGATCCTGAAGTCGCCGCCGATGTTGCGGTAGTCGGGCCGCCCTGCGCCGCCCCTGTCGGCGACGAAGCCTAAACCAACACCAACCCCGAGCCCGGCGGGTAAACCGGGCAGGAGGATTGAGACTATGACGATTCTGATTCCGATACTGGCGACCGTGCTCCTGGTGCTTGCCCTGGCATGGGTTCAAGACGCGCCCTACCGCCGCGAGCTGCGCCGCAAGGTGCGCCTGCGCCAGTCAGTGCTCAACTGGAGGGAGAGGCGGTGAGCATCCTGTCCCCGAGCCCGGTGCCCAAGGGCACGACCAATCCCACGATCTCGCGCTTCCTAGACCGCCACGTCGGCGGCCCTTGCCTCCGGTGCAAGTCGGCCATCATGGAGGGTGCGCCTTGGGCGATGCTGGCTCAGGTCAGCTCGGACAAGGACGTGAGTGGGGGTCGCTTCTGCGGCCCGTGCCTCGACAGCTTCCGCCACTGGCTGGGGGTCCGCTGATGGGCCGCAGAGCCGCCAGAGTGCGCTACGCTGGGCACGACTACCCGAGCACCGCGTGGGCGCTGGGGGACGTGCTGCTCATCGAGCCTCGGGCGACCGACCAGCGCGTAGCCGAGTTGCTCAACATCACTCCGCAGACCGTGCAATATCACCGGGACCGAGCTGGGATCCCACCATTCAACAAGCGGGGCGCGAGCCCCTATGAGGAGAGATGATGGAAGCTACCACCGAGAAGAAGAAGACCGGGCCTAAGCCCTTCAAGGACCGCCGCAAGATCCGCAAGCAGGTCGGATTCAAGCTGACCGACGCGGAGAAGAAGGCCATCCAGCGCAAGGCCAAGAAGGCCAAGATGGGCCTGTCTGACTTCGTGCGGATGCGCGCCCTAGCGGACTAGGTGCTCAAGTCGGCTGACCCGCTTCTCCATGCGGAGGCGGGCATGCTTCGCCATCTTCGGGCCGCGTGTTTCTAGCTGCTCCCGAAGGTGGCCGAGTCGCTTGGATCTCAGCTTGTCGCGCTTGGCCAGGCTTCGCCAGATCCCCACGGCGGCCAGCGCCACGAAGAAGATGATGATGCCGTCCAGGGCCTCAAGCAGCGGGTCGTTGAGCACGATGGCCGCGTCCAGACGATAGGCAAGCTCCGCGCAATATGCGGCGTCCTGCTCAAACTGCTTCATCCCCGCTGTCTCTGGGCCAAGGTCGGTGATGACCTCCACCAGCATCGACATGACCGGGCCGCTATGGTTGTCGAGGAAGGCCGCAGCCTCCGCCCGCTTGACCTGTCGGCGGACTGCTTTACTCGGCATCAGCCTTGGCCTTGGCCGCATCTACCCAGCCCTGGCCCAGGACGTATGAGATCAAAATAGCTGAGGCCATTTCAAGGCCCTTCTCGGGGGGGATGCTTCCGTCAAGCATGGGCAGGGCCACGCCTAGCAGGGCGCCCATCAGGGCGAGCCAGAATTTCCTAGATCGTAAGCGGTCAGGCATATCATCCTCCGGGGGTGTAGAAGCTCTCGGGCGGGCTTGTGGGCCGCTCTGGGCTCTGTGGCGCTCCGCATGAGCGTACCAGAATGAAGGTTAGAGCGAGCAGCATGATCCCAAGGATGGTGATCTGGTCGTCCTCCTTCGTCCAGCTCACCCGCGCACCTCTGCCAGCGCGGTCTTGAACTTGGCCAGGTAGGCCGGGACATTTTTGGGGCCGTTGTAATATCTAATAAGCCGCTCAAGGTCGCCCTCTCTGGCCGCTTTAAGCGCCCTTGGCGAGGCCCTGAACCAAGCTCCCGCGAGCGCGAAACTTATGAGGCGCTCATCCTCATCGTAGGCCGCCAGGGCTCCTAGAGGATCTCCAGGGAAGAGGGCGAGCAGATGGGCCCCGAGCACCTGGAAGAGCCCGAAGCTCGACGATTCGATGATGGCGGCGGCCCAGCCATCATCACCGGGGTGGTGGGCCAACGCCCGGTTGAAGGCCGCCCGGCTTGTCTCCTGTCGCTTGACAGACCAGGGCTGCCGCTCGCTCTTCGGGGTCCAGGGGATGCAGGCCGCCCGAGTGCCGAGGAAGCGGTGGGCGAGGTGGGGCTCAAAGCGGACCGCCGGGCGGGCGCCGGATTCCACGATCACGAAACTTTGCAATATTTCTGCGGAGATTTCCAGGCCGTCAGCTAGCGAGACGACAAGGGGATCGAACTGGTAGCCGTCGGAATAGCCCAGCTCTTCCGCATAAGCCAGGGTCTCGGGTCCAACGACTCCATCATAGGCGAGCCCTCCAGACCCTTGCAGCGAGCGCGTGGCGGCGTCAGTCTGGGGTCCAAATCGCCCATCAGCCAGGCCGACAAGGCGGCCCTGCTCGATGAGGAAGATCTGCCACCGCTTGACGGCCTGGCCACGCTTGCCGAGGCGGAGCATCACTGACCCCGCACGTCGTCCGCGAGCTTCGTGATCGATATGCTCAGGCTCTCGATGGACTTTCCCAGCGACCGAGGCGTGTAGACAAGCGGCAACCCCTCCGCGTCCTTGGCTGAGAGCACTTCCGACATCTTCTCGCAGTAAGCCGCCGTCCTGGCCTGGGCCTGTCGGATGAGTCTGACCTGCTCCTCAATCTCGCGAGCGCACTCTGGGTCTGTAGATGGGAGAAGGGGGGCAGGCTTGTCGTCGTCCTTCGTCTTGAGGAAGGCGAACACCTCACGCAGGATAATGAGGATAAAGATCCCCGCTGCGCTGAGCCCTCCGAGTCCGCCGAGATCTTCCACGCTAGTCCTCCGTCACCACGCCAGAGGCGCTCACGGTGTAGGTCCCGAGCGATGCACCCGAAGAGTCACAGAAGCAGACGACGACAAGATCGCCTCGTGTGCTAACGGTCGCCCGGTGCGGCTCGACTCCGAGCACGTCGGCAGCAAGGGCGACAGCCTCGTAGATCTTCAGGTCGTCCCAACTCATGATGACCTCTTCATGACTCGGAGTCCGGTGAACTTGCACGTGATCTTAGAGTCTCGTGCAGTGCTCGTGAGATAGGAGGCCCACACCCCGATCCGCATGTTGTCAGGCCGAAGGGTGAACGCCGGGTCTGGTCCTGGGTTCGTCGTCGCGCCCTCAGGCTGTCCCGATCCCACATCCTTCGGTAGCTGTAGCTCCATGTTCCCATACGACCGAAAGGTCGTGACCGACATTGGCTCCTGATAGGAAGTGTCGAGCGAGCCCGACGCTGCCCAGCCCGTACCGGGGAACGTGGTCAACTCCAGGAAGGAGGGCTTCCCGGCGGCTGATGCGTTGTCGTAGTTGTCGCCCTCGTGCTGTGGCGTTCCCCCGCCAAGTCGCGATTGGTAACTGTCGGCAGCT
>Ga0302123_10002451_pt1 | contig 12608 bp, 11 predicted proteins | sample CB21_321_MG_FD_203109 | JGI IMG/M metagenome (GOLD analysis project Ga0302123, IMG submission 203109) | Marine microbial communities from Western Arctic Ocean, Canada - CB21_32.1 | ecosystem: Environmental > Aquatic > Marine > Oceanic | place: Canada: Western Arctic Ocean | collected 2017-09-28 | reverse complement strand
GATAGGCCTCGTGCTGCGGATCGATCACCCCCCCAAGAAGCTGATCGTCTATCCCGGCATTGTTGTTCGACAGTATTACCCGTAGACGTTTCCCTACCTGTTGCGCAACCGCCTGTGTCTTCATCTCCTGGGAATGGCCTGAGGTGAGCGCGAATTCACCTTCGATAGCCATTATTTTCAGGCTGTCGGGTGCCCCGACTATGTCCCAAAAAGCGGCCTTGCCCGCTGCGGTCGCTATGCCAACACCGGAAGGACCCCCATTGACATCGTTTGTCAGATCCGTTGACTCGGAATGGCCGGCCAGCGCGCGGATTCCTCTAATCTTGGCCTGAGCCATGAGCGGATGGTTTTCGAGGCCATTTTCTTCGAGCAGGGTGTCCAGAGCTGCCTGCCCTCTGCGAAAACCGAGCGCATCAATCGACAACATGGAGGTATTGGGATCTGCTCGGTACGCATCATCGCCAGTAATCGCGTGCTTCCTCGCCAGCGACTCTCCCATGATCATCCACAGCGCATAGGTCACAGGCGCGTTGTGTCCCCCAGCAAGCATAAATCGGTCGGCATACGGGTGCTTGGGCCGACGATAGTCGAATCGTAGCCCCCCAAGCTCTGGTCCAATCAAATGCGAGGCAACTGTATACGGGGTGTACGCGAGCGGGCCGCCGAAATGCCCTGTCTGGGCGTAGTTGCCCATCATCGTAAGGGTCATAGCCGACATGAATCCGATGTCTTCAAGTCGGGATTTGTCGTAATCAGGTATCTCAACGTCGTTGCCTGTCAAGTGGCTCGACAGTGCCAGGCTTCCGACATTTGCTACGGGACGTCCATTCGTTGGCGGCATTCTACTGTGGCTCCTTTAATTTCTTCAGTGGAAACGATTTTACGGCTTTGGTGGCTAGGCGTGCAACCAGGAAGATCGGGCCGGCCTGTTCCACGCATCTCTGGACCCGCCTTCAGCCAAGGTCAATTTTGGAAATTCGATATCTACTTGGCAGCCTAATTCCGTGATCTAGGGTTTATCAGCCAGTTCGGTACCCAATTCGGAAATTTCCAACGTGGGATTGTTACGTTGTGGCAAACGGCATGGCGTCTGCCAGCATCGCATGGATCGCCACTTCCCCTCACATCCTCACAGATGGGCCATCCATTCGGATGGCCAGTGACAGAATCAAGAGTATCATCGACCTTGATCGGAGATTCGAGAGCCAGGTGCTCGCGCCACAGCGTTACTCGAAGATTTCTTGCGAATGGACGGACCTGCGTTGGAACGCCTCCGATCGAACCGATCAATGTCTGCCGCTCCACGACGGCTATCTGCAGTTCGGAGCCGATCTTCAGGCTTTTGCTGCTGTGGTTCGCGCTGCCCGTTGCGACGTAGTGATTATCGATGATCATCAGCTTTGAATGCACGTAGATATCCGATCCAAGCCCCGGCCGCTGTAGGTGGTAGCCGAATACATTTTGAGAGATGATCGGCCGGACACGCTCCAGAACCTTTTGCCTCAGCCAGTTGTGCCAGGGTCCCAGGCCCTTGTGGTCCAAAACCAGAATTATCTTGACCCCTCTAGCTGCCGCGTCCCTGAACGTGTCATCAATGCTACAAGGCCAGAAATACTGGTCTTCTATATATATGTAGTGCTCGGCCAAGCAGATGGCCCTCTCGTATGCGAGTCGTATGGTCTGCTCGCCCCCGGGAGCGAACGGGTATACGGAACCGCCAGCAAGTGTCTGCAAGACCTGAACATCATGCGATCCAATCTCCTCGTCTTGCACGGGGGCACTCTGCTGACCTCATGGTGGGCGGCCGGGGGCCCCACCCGGTGCGAAGTTCTTCCCGTGAGAACGGATGCGATCGTTCCAACGTACTGCAAAACTATCCCACAACTGGGACACCACGGGTCCCTTTACCATGCTCTGGATGTCATGCTAGGCCTCGTACTTGCCTTCGATCTGACTTGGTGGTGTGTTGTGTCCAGGTGTGTCCCACCGTCCCCGGCAGATGTCGATACCACCCAGATAGGCTCGCGACTCACCCTCTAGCTGGACAAGAATTAGTTTCTGATGGTGTGAACTGGGTGCCCATCTGCTCAGCCGGGCGTCCAAAATTCCGACTCCGTTGCTTTTGCCCTCAGGGTTGATCGCTCGAATGAATTTGATATTCCCTTGCATATGCTTGGGACCGGGTACGTATCCGAGGAATGAGCCTGACCTGTATCAGCTACATCAGACAGTCGGTGACCTTAGAACCCGGAGATACCCTGTACTCCAGAACCGGTGGTACTCAGGTGGACCTGAGCCACGGCGATATTGTCGAGATTGAGGTGGAGGGAATAGGAATCCTGAGCAACCCCGTGGTCTTGGAGTAGCGGGAGCTAGGGCTGGGCCTCCGCGAACGTCAGCACTCGCTTGGGATTCTCGACAAATAACCGGTTGATGTCCCCGGAGCCGACGCCAAGGCTCCGGATATGGGGGATGAAGACCTCTTGCATGTAGGAATAACCCGGGCCGCCGTACCGTTTCAGATGCGACTTCACACACACGTCCTGAGCCAGCAGTAGCTTGTTCCCATACCCGGCATCGATCAGCCTGGGGATGGCTTCAGCGACATGCTTGGTAACACTGACGCCAAACGCTTCGGACTGCCCGACTAGTTCAAATTCGACGTATACCCCTCGTTCGAGTAGCTCGGTCATGAATGCCAGGTCGTTCGCGATCGTGTTGCAGTGGCTGATCACCACGCGGACTAGGTCCGCGCCCTCCTGCTCGACCATGTCCAAAACATCGTGCTTCTCCGACCCCACTCCCGCTTCGTGGAACGTGATGGCTGCGCCTGTGATCATACTGGCACGTGCGGAGGCTCTGATGCTCTTTTCCTCATTGGGGGTAATCGGGTCACCGTTCACACCCACCTCGCCTATGATCCCTGATCTGACGCCTGTGTCGCCCACACCCACTGTCACGTCACGGACGATCTCGTCGGTCAAGTCCTCAACGGTTCGCAGGTCCATGTCGTCCGGGTGAAAAACCTTCTGATACCAGCCCGCGCCCATGACAATGTTGAGTCCCGTCGCCGTCGAGACACGGCGGAGTGCCTCTGGATCTCGCTTCAGGCCGATACTCGTCACGTCGACGATCGTGAGACCACCGCGGTTCTTGAACTCCAGTGCCTCATGAACAGCGAGCGATTCATCCGCCAGTATCCACTGGTCGGACACCGGTCCGCCGTCTTGGGCCGTGCGAAGGTTACTGAGGGTAAGGGGCGCCTCCCAGATCGCCAATTCGGTGGCAGGGAAGTCATCGCTCGTGGCGATAGGCTGAGAGTGACCGGGCAAAGTTACGTTTCGCGGATGGGGCAAATGGAACCGTCGCAGGTCGATGAACAAGTGCTCGTGCATCAATGTAAATCCGAGCTCGTTCGGTGCGACCGGACCTAGCACTGTCATGATTTGGCCCGCCATGTCTTGTGTCATGAGTTTTCTAGGTTCTCGCTGAAAGGAAATCCACACTTTGAAGGCCAGACGGCATCGGTCAGGCCGATTCTAAGCTCGCGGTGTCCGCATAAGCAACCTATCGGTGGCGGGAGCCCTCTAGGATCATGACCCGACCCGTTGATCCCGATTGACAACAGGCGCTTGGCGAATACATAGTGGTCTCAGCAATCAGCCGGCGGCGCGTTGTTATTCGCCCGGCGGTGTTGCACATGGCGGTTGCCGCCGCTTAGAAATGGCACTAATTTTCTTTGGAGGGATTCTTACACGATGGAAGCTGGACTCATCAAGCAATTCGAGGAGTATGCCCGAAGGAACAACATCCCGGAGGTATACAGCATTTTGACCGATCCTGATCTGGCGGACTTCACGCACCCAGATCTCAAGATGGGCGCTGCCAAACGCTTCGAGGTAGCCGGAGGTCGTGACATCTTCCTCATGTTTCAGATCGTTACGACCCAGGCACATGACGATGCATTTTTCGAGGCACACCGCGATTACATCGACATACACGTGCCTATCGAGGGGGTCGAGTCCATCGGATACGCGCCCCTGGACGACCGCTTGTCGCCAGGCGGGCCTCTTCCAGATTACGAGGCATCCGCTAGCGACGACGTAACGTTCTCGCACTTGGATTCGGAGGACGATATGACCGTCGTCCGCCTAGTCGAGGGAATGTATGGCATTTTCTACCCAGACGACGCTCACATACCCAGGCTCCAGACTGCTGGGCCGTCCTACCTGAGGAAAATGGTCATCAAGGTGCCCGTTAGCCTTGTCTCGCGGCCTGAAGACCAGACGACTTCACCGCCTTCCGGCAGAACTCTAAGTGAGTTACTGGTCTAGGCATGATCGTCGACGCCCCCGCTTACGTTTTCCCCGGAGTCGATACTCTCGCCGGGTATGACTCTATGGAAGACAAGTGGGCAGCCGTCCAGATCGAACTTGGGTGACGACACATACAGTGACTACAAGCAGTGCCTCAACTGCGGGATGCTAGAGGACATTTCGAAGCCCGGTTCGCAGTAGGCCGTGCAGGTTGCTGCACTTAGCGACATGTGCCTAGTTCCGAGTGAAAAGGCCAAGCAGGCTGTCCAAAACGCACATGCAATTTCCTGACACCAAGCGTCGCCACGTGCCGATAGAGCACTAGTAAAGTTTGTACCTGTCAGGAGGAGTGGAACCACGCCTCGGAAACCGTGGCTCTACGTTGGTCATTCGGACACAGGCGATGGTTCCAAGTCCGATGGTGTGGGCTCGGTCGATAGAATTGCTCTGGATAGCCCTGATGCGCGGACATCTGGGATAGGCACCCAGCACTGACGGTGCACCGAGTCGCGCGTCGCGAGGCACATCGCAGCACTCGTGAGACCGGCGAACAGGTCGGACTTGGACTCGTCCCGTCCGCGGCACACATCGGCGAAATTTCGCAGCAGCGCTTCGTCGCCTCCCATGTGCCCGCTTTCCACTTTCACCTCACGCTCTTCTTCGTGATCGCTATGATGATCGATCAGCTTGAGCCTTTGGGTGTACCAGTCAAACGACAGGGTCGCTTTGTAGCCAGTGATAATTGCACCGCGAGTGGCGGCAGATCGCCGAGAGACGAAATTCTGGCTGTAGGCGGCATGAACTCCACTCTCGTACTGCACTATCGCTGATCCCGCGTCCTGGTGCACTATCTCTTCACTGAAGACGCACTGGTGGTCAGCAATGATAGTATTCCCGTGGTTGCCTCTGCGCTGCATGCCCTCGGGGCTTTCGGGGCATGTAGAAGAAAGGTCACAAGACGAACACCACAGGTCGTGCGGCATATCCCCACCATAGATGGTCCTGCTCATCATTGCGGTAACGACTGTCGGACGACCTAATAGCTGATTGAGGTAGTCGTAGTCATGGGTCGCCTTTTGCAACCACAAACCCTGAGAGGTCTCATACTCCCGGAATACAGGCATACCGTAATACACCCAGCCGTAGGGAACATTGTTTATTGCCTGCACCTGACTAATCGTACCAAGCTCTCCTGATCGCACGATTTTCATGACCGCGTCGAAAAGCGGCGTAAATCTCAGAGGGAACGAAACCACTACAGACTTCTCTCTCCCTGCGTATGCATCACGAAGGGATTCGACTTGCTCATTCGAGACCGACACCGGCTTCTCAAGAAAGAGCGGCAATCCAGTTTCGGCGACCTTAACCGCCAACGGGGTGTGGAAATTACATGTCGAGCCAATGATTATTCCGTCGTATGCTTCGGCCTGCGCCAGCAAGTCTTGTTCATCTGGGAAAAACTTGGTGGCATCAATATCCAGACCTGCGTTTCTGGATCTCTCCCGAGCTCCATCGATATCAGGATCGGACACGGCCACCAGATTGAAACCGGGCTCGATTCTATTGAGCCGCTCCACCAGTGAAGACGCGCGCCGCCCCATACCGATGACTGCGATGTCTAGACTGTCCCCCATGTGAATTTCACCTGAATAGGAGTGTTGATTGATTGGAGATTATAGTCACCGGACAAGCCAACGCAGCGCATGCCTTGTCCAACTACGTTCCCACAGTATAATCGGGGGATTAAGTACTTGTAGATGCACCTTCCCATCGGTCCGGACCACGAGCCATCCGGATGCGAAACTCTCGCCGGTGAATGCCAGAGGGACACTCCGTCGAAGGAGGAAGGTCGGCTGAGTCAATGCCCCGAAGAAGCCCTAGTCCAGATGGGAAAACTCAGATGTACACTCCATGAATACCTCATTGGCAGGCGACTCTTCATTCTCCGGTGTCATGTAGGCCCACAGGTCTCTTATGCCAACCTTGACCCTGCATCTTTCGTCCACTGCATTCCTGAGTTCTTCCCAGCCTCCCAACAACGCCCTACCCTGTTCGTCCTGGGCACAGACCTCTTCCCAATCGTCACTCGCCCACCATCGTTACCGGGTTGCCACCAGATGTTCGGCAGTTTTGCCATAGGGCGTATTGTCCACGTGAACCCACTGGCTGGAAGCGTTCTCCACAGGCCTACCGTCCAACGGGACGAAGGCCGATCGCTGAACGGCGGCAACGTTGAATATCCCGAGGGACATTGAGGGTCGCGAGTGGATGCCGAGGCCGCAGTCCAGGGGGTGAGGAAGCGTTTGGAGCCCACCGACATGCTCATCGTCGAACACCCAGGTAGTTTGAAGTGTATCCGTCTCTTCAACAAGAGCCGTCCCACGCTATTCGAAGGAAGAGGACCGTCGGAGATCAGCACCGCGACGCACCGCATTCGCTACGGCCGCCACCGATCCGCCGATGGGCTTGTGGTGCCGATCAAGTGTGCACAACAACTTGCTTGCGGTCTGTCTTATCTGATCTCCGTGTCGCTCTTAATGAATTTCGCCCTCTTATGCGCCGAAGTACGTCCACAACCTCAAGGGCTCGTGCGCTGATGTGTTTGCACACCCCCGAGGAATCACATCGGCGCTATTCTGCGAGAGCCAACATCCGTGGTCAGTAGCACGTGGGAGTCAAAGCTGGCAAAGACCAAGTCGGCCTTGGTGCTCTGGTGGGCGGTGTCGTCCCACAAATTGTCAAACTCCCAGGGATCTTCGTGGAGGTCGTAAAGCTCTCCGAGGCCCATTCCGTGGTACACCACAAGCTTGTAGCGCTGGTCCCTATACATGGTCGCCCAACTGCCCCGTTGACGGTCAAAACTGTCGGAGTCTGGCTTATCTCCGTGCCCCACCGATACTCGTCCCAACTGTCCAGTCGGCCGGGCCGCCGACTCCGTGTCGATGGCGTCGAAGTACTCACATCGGACGAAATCTCGGTGGTGGTCGGACGGCGCCTCCCCGCACAATATCGGCAGGAGGCTCTTGCCCTGCACATAATCAGGCACCTCCAAACCAGCAAGCTCAAGCACGGTCGGCATTATGTCGAGCAATTCCACCAACGCGTTGCTTCGCAAGCTCCCTGAGAAATGGCCGGGCCAAGAGAAGATTAGGGGCACCCGTACTAGGCCTTCATAGAACCGACATCCCTTCTCCATCAGCCCGTGATCTCCCAACGTCTCTCCGTGGTCAGTCGTGAGAATTACTACCGTGTTGTCCCGCTGACCGGTGTCATCCAGTTCCCGAAGAATTCTGGCGAGTTGGTCGTCGATATGCGCGATCATCGCGTAGTAGAGGGCCTGGACCACCTTTGCGTCCCTCTGCTCCGGGGTCAGCACCTCGCCCTGAAAATCTACTGCCTCTAGCTGAGCCTGCTGCTCAAGATCGCTGTCCCTAAAGTGAGGTCCTGGCATATCGATGGGGTCAAAACGATCCGCATAGGTCCTGGGCGGAGTGAACGGAGGGTGAGGATCGTAGATATTTACGCTCAACAGCCACGGTGTGTCACGTTCTCGATCTATGAAATCGATGGCCATGTCGGATGCCCACTTCGTCTGGTGGAGTTCGGGAGGCACGTGATCGTCACTCAGGCGTAGTAAGTCGAGGTCACCACCTTGCTCTCTCACCCAGTCGGCGTAATCGTGACCCTCAGGCCAGTCATCTCGTGGTGCGTGGCTGAACTTGAAGAATGAGTAGCCGTCGTCAACGCGTGGCTCGGTCCGTTGTCCTGAACTCTGCAAGTGGAGTTTTCCAATTAGGCCGCACTCGTACCCACTATCTTTAAGTAGTTTGGTGACCAGTGGCGGGTGGGTCGGAAAAGACTCGTTGCCATTGCGAGTGTTGTGCAGCCGCGTGGGGTACATGCCAGTGAGGAAGCTCGACCGGCTCGGGGTGCAGATGGGGCTCTGGCAGTACGCACGGGTAAATGCAACGCCCTGATCGACTAGGCCGTCCATGGTCGGGGTCTGCACATAGCGATTCCCCAGCGCCCCAATTGTGTCGAAACGTTGCTGGTCAGTGCAGTACCACAGTATGTTTGGTCTATCATCCATTGAATCTACCTCGGAATCTTTTGCGTGCAGCGGCCAGTCCAGATCTTGAAAACGTCGCTGATTTCGTCTTCCTTCCCCCCCGACCCGGGGGTTTTGGCTGAAGACATCGCGATCCTCCAATTCTTGACGACGAGACCTGTGGCCTTGTGGTTTAAGCGTGAAAGGACAGGGAGACCGAGTTTAGGGCCGCCCTCCCAGTTCCAAGCTACGGTCCTCAAGCGGCAGGTCGACGCGTACGCCACCGCGGCGATGGGACTCGCGCAGTGCTATGGCAATCTCCAGCGCCTCGCGTCCATACTCCCCGGGGGCCACCGTCTCCTGTCCCACTTCGATAGACCGAGCGACACCTTCCATGGCATCCACCATCGAGCTGCGAGGTCTCCACGGATACGGGAACATCCGCTGAACGTCGTATTTGAGGCCTTTTCCCTCAGACCCGGACTCCTGCGTCCATATCTCGAACGTGACGTGATGGTTGCGCGACACAATGCGGCCCCCCTCGCACAGGAACTCCAACGACCAGGTATTTGCTGGAACGTGTGAGTTCAGAAAAACCCGCACGCCATTCTCGTACACAACATAACCCGAGCCTGCCAGGTCCCCGTCACCGGACGCCTGATCGTCGTCGTCCATATGGCCCGAAACCCAGCTGGCCGGTGCGCCGGCGAACATCCGAAACAGCGCCAGTGTGTGGCTGCCTATATTGGAAAGCGAGTGTGTCGTGTTGCCGACCATCGAGCGCAGTGGACCAATGTCACCGCGCTCGATAAGTTGGAGGGCTGCTGTGTAAGGCGCGTACCAGTTCAGGTGGCAGGCCATCGCCAGAATGGTGCCGTTGTTTCGACATACCTCGATCATCTCATCGGCCTGCACGAGGGACAGGCACATGGGTTTGGTCGCGAATATGGCCTTCACGCCCGCCTCGGCAAGAGCGGCTACCACGTCAGGTCGCTCCTCAGGCCGGGTTGTAACGCTGACTATTTCGGGCTGCTCTTTTGCAACCATTTCTCGAACGTCTGTATATAGGGCCTTTACTCCCCAGCGCCGGCCGAAGTCGTCCAGCTTTTCCCTGTCGAGATCCACTCCTGCGACGAGGTCCACTCCTGCCGCCTCGATCATCGCCGGAGCGTGGGCCCACGGCCACGGATAGTGCGGCATTCCCACATGTTCGTCATCAATGGTGCTGCCCATGCGCCCGCATCCGACTACCGCTCCGCGGTATGTACCCTTGGGACGTGAATCGGCTATCACCTGATAGGCGGGCTTACGCTCCTGTTCGCTGGGGTTATGGATCATGATATTGGCCCTTCCGGTGTGGTGATGCGGCGCTCATGTACAGGACACAGCCAAGCAAGGCCCAGGTGGGGGCACCTGCATCCGAGATATTCGGCCAATAAATTCCACTGCCAAGACCTACACTATCTACGCTGGAAAGCTCGGAGATAGGCTCGGAAACCGTGATGTCAGAAACGATGCCGACTAACCATGGCGTAACCTGCCTACCCTTGCTTCAGATAGGCGTTTTCCACCTTTTTGAACGCTGTCAGAATGTCGACTACCTCGGGGTCGCCCCAGCTTTCATTCACCGTCAACTGGATGTGGCTCGCCAAGGCGGATGTGGCGTTCGGGCACAGGAACTGCTTGTCGGGGTCACCTTCGTATTGGGGTGAGGTCCAGGGGTAGCCGCTGGAACCGAACACTCGTCGGTTCTTGAACCACTCCATTTTGTGAGGCATGAGATTCCAGCCGATTATATTGGCAGGGATTCCCTCGGCTAGCAGGGCTTGGCTGAACGTAGTCACGTCGCAAGTGAGTCTCTCGGTGTTGACTTTGAGTGGCCACCACCAGTACGAGGACTCTCCGCCCGGCGCTGACGGCGCAATCGATATCGCCTGAAGATCGTTATCGTGGAATCCTTCGGTCAGCTTGTTGATGAAATCGCGTCGGCGGGCGACGACCCCTGGCAGCTTCTTTAGCTGCACTTGTCCGATCGCAGCCGCCAGATCGTTGAGATTATGATTGAACGAGGCGACCTGGTTTGTTGATCCATCCTCCAAAAAGAACGGCTTCCCTCTGTCCGAGGCACGCCTGGCAGCCTCGTATAGATCCTCGCTCTTCGTGTAGACGACTCCTCCTTGGCCACCTGTATTCATGTGCTTGCCAGACATTGTTGATATCGCCGCGATGTCTCCAAACGTCCCTACGAGTTTTCCATTCAATTTGGCGCCGTGGGCCTGAGCGCAGTCCTCTATTAGCGGAATGCCATGTTGGCTCGCGACCCTGGCAATACCCTCCATATCAGCTGGATCTCCAGCAATGTGAGCGACGATGATCGCGCTGGTCAAGGGCGAAATGACCGCCGAAATCTCCTCTGGACCAGGTGTAAACCTGCCAGGCGCTGTATCGGCTATCACCGGAATGCAGTTCATGAGTGGGACAGGCATCATCCCACCGGAATCGGTCAAGGCGCCGACAATTACTTCCGTGAATGGCTGTATATCAAGAGCTTTGAGGGCAACGTAGATCGCGCTTGTGCCAGAGCTAACGGCATCGACGTACCCGCCGCCCATGAATTCTGCAAACTCCTGGCAGAATGCCTCCTCGACAGGTCCGTCATAATCGAACGGACGCCCGGTCGCGATGGACTCATCGAATACGGCGTCCACCGCTTCCTTTTCTTCTAGACCGAGTTGTCCTCGCTCGGGCCACAAAGCGACTCGAACCTTCGGCCCGCCATTGATTGCCAGATCACTTAGTGCGCTCATTTGCCTGGGACTCCGTATTTGGCGTTTTCTTACCGGGTAAACGTTCTTCGCGAGACGCGAATGGTCGGCACAGAGACACCTCTTTTTGGGTGGCCCGACGCTGAACACCCCCCAACACACGTGGGAGTATACCCCTGCTGCCCGAACGACACCAACGGTGAGGCATGTCGGTCGGGATGGTAGGCAACCGCCGCGAAACACACGCTAACAGCCTCGTGGCTCAGACTTACGTGGTGATAGGACGCGCTTGCAGAATGTGGAAGTTGGAGCCGTCATGTGCCCACTCGATGTCCTGCGGGGTGCCACGGCCCTCTTCAATACCGATGGCCAACCTGCCCAACTCCACAGCCTGGTCATCGGTGAGCGAGGGGCAGTCGCGATAGGCAGGCAAGACAGCCACCTCCCTGGTCCCCGAGCTGGCAGCCGGTTCAATTGAGCTCTCTTTGAAGGCTATGCTCCGTGTCTTGACGAGATTCAAGACCTTGTCCACTACAAATGTGTCCGGGTCTACCGAACCCCCAACAACGCTCTCCCCCAAGCCCCAGCTGGCATTGATAATCATCTCGGACACGTCCCCAGAGATCGGATTGGCAGTGAAAAGGACTCCTGCCGAAACGGATGGCACCATTTGTTGGACCACCACAGACATCAGGGCATGGGCATGGTCAATCTCGTTGGCGTGGCGATAGTGCACGGCCTGGAAGTTCCACAGCGAGGCCCAACAACGCTTGACTGCGTCGGCCAGCGCAGTCCTCCCCATGACGCCCAGATAGGTGTCATGCTGGCCTGCGAACGAAGCCCCCGGAAGGTCCTCGGCGGTCGCGGAAGAGCGCACGGCCACCCGAGTCTCGGAGTCCCCGTTCAATCCAGCGAGTTCTAGATACGCTCCATCTAATTCGCGGACAAGGTCGTGTGGTACATCTGCCGCCAAGAATGACTTTTGAAGTTCGGCGGATTGGGAATCCATGGTCTGGAGGTTGGAAACGTTGAGGCCCCTGAGAAAGCGCTCCATGGTGCTCGCAAGATCTGCGTCCTCAATGAATCGTTGGTATGCCTCCACGCTCACGCAGAAGCCGGGTGGGACGGGTATTCCCAGGGCGACGAGACGCGCCAGTCCGATGCCCTTTCCACCGACCAGATCGGCCTGCTCGTCTCCAATATCACCAAGCCAGTGGATCGACGTCGGCTCAGTCTTCAAGTCGCACGGTCCCCTGTCCGCCATCGACGGTGATGAGCATTCCGTCTCGTATTCTCTTCGAGCCTTCCCTGACCCCGACGACACATGGTATGGCGAATTCTCTGGCCACAATGGCACAGTGGGAGAGAATTCCTCCTGAGTCCGCCACTACTCCCGCCACTCGCGAAAAAAGAGGTGTCCACGCCGGGGAGGTGGTGCGGCAAACTAGGATATCCCCTCGCTCCACCTTGTCCGCCTCC